>Ga0228703_1001771_pt1 | contig 12718 bp, 9 predicted proteins | sample McNCre217_Aug_MG_3_FD_178020 | JGI IMG/M metagenome (GOLD analysis project Ga0228703, IMG submission 178020) | Freshwater microbial communities from McNutts Creek, Athens, Georgia, United States - 29-17_Aug_MG | ecosystem: Environmental > Aquatic > Freshwater > Creek | place: USA: Georgia... | reverse complement strand
ACACAGCGTCGAGCATGTGCTACACCAGCGGCACCACAGGCAACCCCAAAGCAGCGCTCTACAGCCATCGCTCGACCATCTTGCACGCCTATGCGGCGGCACTGCCCGATGTGATGTGCGTTTCTGCACGAGACGCAATTTTGCCCGTCGTGCCCATGTTCCACGTCAACGCCTGGGGCATTCCCTACAGCGCTGCTTTGACGGGCGCCAAGCTGGTGTTCCCAGGCTCAGGCATGGACGGCAAGTCGATTTATGAATTGATTGAAGGCGAGGGTGTGACCTATGCCGCTGGCGTGCCCACCGTGTGGCAAATGTTGTTGACCCACATGAAGTCGGGCAACTTGAAGTTCTCGACCTTGAAGCGCACGGTCATTGGTGGTTCGGCCTGCCCACCCGCCATGATTGATGCTTTCCGTGACGACTATGGCGTGGATGTGTTGCACGCTTGGGGCATGACCGAGCTGAGTCCTTTGGGTACCTTGTGTACGCTGAAAAACAAACACCTCAAATTGCCTGCTGAAGAACAAATGAAGATTCGTTTGAAGCAAGGCCGTGCGATTTTTGGCATCGACATGAAGATTGTCGACGACGCAGGTAACGAGCAACCCCACGACGGTAAAGCCTATGGGGATTTGCTGGTGCGTGGTCCTTGGGTGGTTGCAGACTATTACAAAGGTGAGGGCGGAAATCCTTTGGTGAAAGATGCCAATGGCCAAAGCTGGTTCCCTACAGGGGATGTGGCCACCATCGACGCCGATGGCTACATGCAAATCACCGATCGCAGCAAAGACGTCATCAAATCAGGCGGTGAATGGATCAGCTCCATCGACATTGAAAACATCGCCGTGGCTCATCCAGCGGTGTTGATGGCTGCGTGTATTGGTATCAAGCACCCCAAATGGGACGAACGCCCCATCGTGGCGGTGGTTAAAAAGCCCGATGCTCACGTCACACGCGAAGAGTTATTGGCGTTTTACGAAGGTAAAACAGCCAAGTGGCAAATCCCAGATGACGTGGTGTTTGTCGACAGCATTCCACTCGGCGCCACCGGCAAGATGCTCAAGACCAAACTGCGCGAGCAATTGAAAGACTATGTTTTGCCCACCGCTTAGTCGCGTGAGCGATAGCGCTAGGGCATTCCCTGAACGGATATAAAAACAAAACCGTTACGCTGCTATGGCTTTAGAACTTCCAAGGAGACAACTATGAAATTTGCACGCAACCTGATTGCCACCGCTGTACTCGCGTCAGCCGCTCTGTCGGCTTTTGCACAAGCGGGTGAAACCGTCAAGATCGCTTTGATTGATCCGCAAAGCGGTTTGATGGGCCCCTTGGGTTTGAACCAGCTCAAGACCTTTCAATTTTTTGGTGAAACCCTCAGCAAGAACAACCCTGCGGGGGTGAAGTTTGAAGTGGTTGGCTTTGACAACAAGCTCAGCCCTGCTGAAAGCCTGAACGCCCTCAAAGCGGCGATGGACCAAGGCATTCGTTACATTGCACAAGGCAACGGTTCCTCTGTGGCAGGTGCTTTGATTGACGCGGTCAACAAACACAACGAGCGCAATCCCGGCAAAGAAGTTCTGTTTTTGAATTACGCGGCGGTGGATCCTGATTTCACCAACAGCAAATGCAGCTACTGGCATTTCCGTTTTGATGCCGACACCTCGATGAAGATGGAAGCGCTGACCACCTTCATGAAAGACCAGCCTGATGTCAAGAAGGTGTATTTGTTCAATCAAAACTACTCACATGGTCAACAAGTGGCCAAGTTCGCTAAAGAAAACTTGAGCCGCAAGCGTCCTGACATTCAAATCGTTGGCGAAGAACTCCATCCTTTGGCGCAAGTGCGTGACTTTGCGCCCTACATCGCCAAAATCAAAGCCTCTGGCGCTGACACAGTGATCACAGGCAACTGGGGTTCTGACCTGGCCTTGTTGGTCAAGGCGGCCAACGAAGGTGGTTACAACGGCAAGTTCTACACCTACTACACAGGCGTCACAGGCACTCCCACTGCGTTGGGCACCGGTGGTGCAGGCCGTGTCTATCAAATTGCCTACGCGCACTACAACATGGGCGGGCAAATGGACAAGTGGATGGCTGAATTCAAGAAGCGCTACAACGATGACATGTTCACCGGATCGGTGATTCACGTCTACAACTCTTTGTCCGAAGCCATGAAAAAAGCCAAGTCAACAGATCCAGTCAAAGTGGCTGCTGCCTTGGAAGGCCTCAAAACCAACAGCTTCAACGGTGAAGTGGAATTGCGCAAAACCGACCACCAAATCCAGCAGGCTCTGTACTTGACGGTCTGGCAAAAGGCGGACAAAAAGTACCCCTACAGCCCAGAAAACACGGGCATGACCTTGGCGCCTGTGAAGACCTTTGAGTCTTATGTGTCCAGCACGCCTACCAGCTGCCAAATGAAACGACCCGGTTAAGAGGTCTGTCAGGTGACAGAGCGTGACCTTGTGCACGCTCTGTCTTGTCGGGTTCAGGGAGAACAGGTTTATTCATGGAGTTTTTCTTCATCTCCATGCTCAACGGCTTGAGCTACGGCTTGCTGTTGTTCATGCTCAGTTCAGGACTGACGCTGATTTTTAGCATGATGGGTGTGCTGAATTTTGCGCACGCCAGTTTCTACATGATCGGTGCATACATCGGTTACAGCCTCAACAGCGTCTTGGGCTTTTGGGTGGCCTTGTTTGTGGCACCCATACTGGTCGGCATTCTGGGTGCAGGGTTCGAGCGCCTGTGTTTACGCCGAGTGCACAAGTTCGGCCATGTGCCCGAATTGCTGGTGACCTTTGGTTTGTCATACATCGTGCTCGAAATGGCTCAGCTGGTGTGGGGCCGTACGGCGGTGGAGTTTGCTCCTCCGGCAGCGTTGCAAGGTCCCGCCTTCACATTGATTCAAAACTCGTTGAATGGCTTGTCCTTGGTTTGGGGTGCCGCGGCGCCTGAACTGTGCACGGCGGCCGATGCTGCGGTGCGTGTGGTGTGTTCACCATTTCCTGCGACGCGTGGCTTCATGATGATGGTGGCCCTGATGATGATGGTGGGCCTGTGGTTGTTGCTCAAGCGCACCCGCGTGGGCTTGGTGATTCAGGCAGCACTGACGCACCCAGAGGCCGTCGAAGCCTTGGGGCACAACGTGCCCTTTGTTTTCATGCTGGTGTTTGGCGTGGGCACAGGGTTGGCGGGTTTGGCTGGGGTGATTGGTGGCAGCACGTTTGTCACCGAACCCGCCATGGCTGCGACGGTGGGCTCTGTGATTTTTGTAGTCGTCGTTGTCGGCGGCATGGGCTCCCTGGCAGGAGCATTTTTGGCTTCGGTATTGATTGGCGTGGTGCAAACCTTTGCGGTGGCGTTCGACTACTCCATGCTCATGCTGCTTCAAAACTTGGGGGTTCACGCCAGCGCAGCCATGCAAGACAACTCGCTGCTCAAACTCACACTGTCGCAAGTCGCGCCCATCTTGCCTTACCTGTTTTTGGTGCTGATCTTGATTTTCCGACCCAAGGGTCTTTTGGGTACACGGGAGACTTAAAGACATGGCGTTAACAAAAACACATTACGAATTCAAACCCTACAACGTCGCTCGTTGGATGATCTGGAGCTTGTTCACTTTGGTGCTGTGGGTGGCCCCCATGGTTTTTTCCAGTAATTTGGGCGTCACCATGTTGTCGCAAATGGGCATCGCCATGATTGCTTGTTTGTCCTACAACATGCTGCTGGGGCAGGGCGGCATGTTGAGCTTTGGCCATGCGGTGTACACCGGTCTGGGGGCTTACCTGGCCATGCATGCATTGAACGCCGCCAGCAGCGGCGCGCCCATCCCGGTCACCTTGATTCCTCTGGTCGGTGGTTTGGGCGGCATGTTCTTTGCCTTTTTGCTGGGCTATGTCACCACACGTAAATCAGGCACCACCTTTGCCATGATCACCCTGGGCATGGCTGAGCTGGTGTTTGCCATGTCGCTCATGTTTTCTGAGTTCTTTGGCGGTGAAGCAGGTGTCTCGGGCAACCGTGTCGTGGGCCAAGCATTTTGGGGCATCACCTATGGTCCACCGCTGCAGGTCTACTACCTCACCGCAGCATATACCTTGGTGTCTGTGGCACTGATGTATGCCTTCACGCGCACACCATTGGGACGTATTTTGAATGCCGTGCGTGACAACCCCGAACGCGTAGAGTTCATTGGTTACAACACCCAACACGTGCGCTACATCTCATTCATCATTGCGGGATTTTTTGCTGGCATTGCAGGTGGTTTGGCGACAGTGAATTTTGAAATCGTCACGGCCGAAGTTGTGGGATCAGCACGCTCAGGGGCTTACTTGCTGTTCACCTTCTTGGGCGGGGCGACTTTCTTTTTTGGCCCCATCATCGGTGCGGTGCTGATGGTGCTGGCTTTTGTGCTGTTGTCTGAATTCACCAAGGCGTGGTTGCTGTATTTGGGTTTGGTGTTTTTGTTCATGGTGATGTTTGCACCCGGCGGCATTTCGAGTTTGATCATGATGAATTTACGGTTGGCCTCCTTCGGGCGCCTGCGTCAAATCTGGGTTGCCTATGTGGGCTTAGGCCTCACGGCTTTGCTGGGCCTGGCTGGCACAGCTGCCATGATTGAAATGATCTACCACCTGCAACTCAATGCGGCCATGGGGCCAGAGCTGAAATTTGCGGGGGTCACGCTCAATGCACTGTCGACGGGCAGTTGGTTTGGTTCGGCATTCGTCATGATCACAGGCTTTGGCTTGTTCGAGTTGGCGCGCCGTCAATACCTGCACGATTGGGATGACACCCAAGTCTTCATCGAAAAAGAAATCAAACGCCGGGAGGCCCTGTGATCGCCCTGCAACTCAAAGACTTGCGCAAAAACTTTGGCAAGACCGAAATTATTCGTGGCGCTAATTTAGAAGTGAAAGCTGGCGAGCGTGTGGCCATCATTGGTCCTAACGGCGCTGGCAAATCGACTCTGTTCAATCTCATCAGTGGCCGTTTCGAGCCCAGCAGTGGTGAAATTTGGTTGGGTGAGCATCGTATCGATGGCAAAAAACCTTTCGAGATCAACCGTCTGGGTTTGTCGCGCAGTTTTCAAATCACCAACATCTTTCCCAAGCTCAGCGTGTTCGAAAACCTGCGTTGCGCTGTGTTGTGGAAGCTGGGCTACAAGTACACCTTCTTCGAATTCTTAGCCGATCTGGAAGACGCCAACGAAGCCGCTGAAAAGTTGATGGAAGAAATTCGCCTCGACAAAAAGCGCGATGTCCTGGCCATGAACCTGACCTACGCCGAGCAGCGCGCCTTGGAAATTGGCATCACCATTGCTGGCGGCGCCGATGTGATTTTGCTCGACGAACCCACCGCAGGCATGAGCAAGAGTGAAACCAAGCGTTTCACTCAACTCATCCGCCAAGTCACCGAAGGTAAAACTTTGCTCACGGTCGAACACGACATGGGCGTGGTGTTTGGCTTGGCCGACAAGATTGCCGTCGTTGTGTACGGTGAAGTGATTGCCTTTGACACACCCGAAGCCGTGCGCGCCAACCCCAAGGTGCAAGAGGCCTATTTGGGCTCGCACGTGGCAGAACATCAAGCGGCTGCGGCCTGACGCCTCACACCGATTCAAGCGCGAGACCTACCGCACCATGCTCAACATTGAAAATCTTCACGCGTTTTACGGCAAAAGCCATGTGCTGCATGGCGTGTCCCTGCAGATACAAGCGGGCGAAATCGTGTCCCTGCTTGGCCGCAATGGCTCGGGCCGCTCCACCACGGCACGTGCCATCATGGGTTTGGTGGACTGCCAAGGCACGATGGACTGGAATGGCCAATCTATTGCCGGCAAAAAGGCTTACCAAATTGCTCATCTGGGCATTGGCTATGTGCCAGAAAACCGCGACATCTTTCCCAAGCTGACCGTGCATCAAAACCTGTTGCTGGGCCAAAAAGGCAAAGGCGAGGGCAGCCGTTGGTCGTTTGACGACATGTACGCCATGTTTCCACGGTTGAAGGAACGCGAACATACCGAAGCGGGCGTGCTCTCCGGCGGTGAACAGCAAATGCTCACTCTATGTCGCACGCTGATGGGTGACCCCGACCTCATCATCATTGACGAACCGACCGAAGGCCTGGCTCCCAAAATCGTCGAATTGGTGGGGGAATATTTGAAAAAGCTCAAGGCGCGTGGCGTTTCCGTCATGTTGATTGAGCAAAAGCTCACGATTGCCATGGACATCTCAGACCGCGTGCTGGTCATGGGTCACGGCAGCATTGTGTTTTCAGGCACGCCAGCTGAATTACGCGCCGACGCCTATACGCGACGCGAATGGCTGGAAGTTTGATCTAGAATCAAAAAAGAACGATCGTTCTTTTTTCTTGTCCCTCCATTGCCCAACAAGGAACCCGCATGAGTGCAGACTACAAAGTTCACGGCGACGTGGCCGTGATTTCATTGAACAACCCACCGGTCAACGGTCTGGGTTTGTCCACCCGTCAAGCGATTGCTGACGGCGTTAACAAGGCCGTGGCAGATGCTGCGGTCAAAGCCATCGTCGTCACAGGCCAAGGCAAAGCCTTCTCGGGCGGTGCCGACATTCGCGAATTTGGCTCGCCCAAAGCGATTCAAGAACCCAATTTGCTGAGTGTGATTTCGTTGATCGAGAACTGCAGCAAACCAGTCGTTGCGGCTGTGCACAGCGTGGCCATGGGCGGCGGTTTGGAGTTGGCCCTTGGCTGCCACTACCGCATGGCAGCACCTGGTGCCAGCATTGCCTTGCCTGAAGTCAAGATTGGTTTGATTCCTGGCGCAGGCGGCACGCAGCGTTTGCCACGCGTGTTGGGTGTTGAAGCCGCCCTGAACATGATCGTCAGCGGCGAAGCCATCAAGAGCGAAATGCTCGCCATGTTGCCTGGTCAAAAGTTGTTCGACCAAATGGCCGCTTCACCTGAGTCCCTGATGGACGAGGCGTTGGCATTTGCCCGCTCAGTGGCCGATGTGCGCCCCTTGCCCCGTGTGCGTGACTTGCCTTGCAAGCACCCCCAAGGCGATGCTTACTTCCAGTTCGCACGCAATATGGTCAAAGGCATGGCCAAAAACTACCCAGCGCCTCCCAAGTGTGTGGACGCGGTGCAAGCAGCCACCAAGAAAAAATTTGACGATGGCATGGTGTTCGAGCGCGAGATCTTCATCAACCTGATGTGGACGCCCGAATGCCGCGCTTTGCGCCATTTGTTCACCTCGCAACGTGCGGCCTCCAAGATTCCAGACGTGCCAGAGACCACGCCTGTACGCGACATCAAGTCTGTCGCTGTCATTGGCGCGGGCACTATGGGCGGCGGCATCACCATGAACTTCTTGAACGCGGGCGTTCCTGTCAAGATGCTCGAAACCAAGCAAGACGCCTTGGACCGTGGCGTGGCCACCATCAAGAAGAACTACGAAGCCCAAGTTAAAAAAGGCAAGCTGAAGGAAGACAAATACGCCCAGCGCATGGCCTTGTTGACCACCACCTTGAGCTACGACGACATCAAAGACGCCGACATGGTGATCGAAGCCGTGTTCGAAGAAATGGGCGTCAAAGAGTCTGTCTTCAAACAACTCGATGCTGTGATGAAGCCCGGTGCTATCTTGGCCTCCAACACCTCGACCTTGGACGTCAACCAGATCGCCAGCTTCACCAAGCGTCCCCAAGACGTGGTGGGCATGCACTTCTTCAGCCCTGCCAACGTGATGAAGTTGCTCGAAGTCGTGCGCGGCGCCAAAACAGGCAAAGACGTGCTGGCCACCGTTATGGCAGTGGCCAAGAAAATCAAGAAGACCGCCGTGGTGTCTGGCGTGTGCGATGGCTTCATCGGCAACCGCATGATTGAGCAATACGGTCGCCAAGGTGGCTTCTTGCTCGAAGAAGGCTGCACCCCACAGCAAGTGGACAAAGCGATCGAAAAATTTGGTTTCGCCATGGGTCCCTTCCGCATGGGTGACTTGGCTGGCAACGACATTGGCTGGGCCATCCGCAAGCGCCGTTACCAAGAAAAGCCTCACATGAAGTACAGCAAAACCGCTGACTTGCTGTGCGAGATGGGTCGCTTCGGTCAAAAAACTGGCGCAGGCTGGTACGACTACCAAGCTGGCAAACGTGACGCTATCCCCAACAAAGAGGTGGAGGCCATGATCGTCAAGCACCGCGCTGACATGGGCATCACCGCGCGCAAGATCAGCGACGAAGAAATCGTGCAACGCTTGGTCTTTTCATTGGTCAACGAAGCCGCCCATATCTTGGAAGAAGGCATTGCCTCCAAGGCCAGCGACATCGACATGGTCTACATCACTGGTTATGGCTTCCCCATCTACCGTGGCGGCCCCATGTTGTACGCCGACCAAGTGGGCTTGTTCAACGTGGTGCAAGCCATGAACCGCTTTGCCGCCAACCCGCACGATGACGCTGAGTTCTGGAAGCCCGCACCGCTGCTCGCCAAACTCGCCGCCGAAGGCAAGACCTTCAACTGAAACCGAATTAAGGACACCTTATGACCAACGCTGTCATTGTTTCTACCGCCCGCACCCCGCTTGCCAAGAGCTGGAAAGGTGCTTTCAACATGACCCATGGCGCCACCTTGGGTGGCCATGCCGTGAAACACGCCATCGCCCGCGCCGGCATTGATGCAGGTGAAGTCGAAGACGTCATCATGGGCTGCGCCAACCCCGAAGGTGCTACCGGAGCCAACATCGCGCGTCAAATCGCTTTGATGGCCGATTGCCCGATTTCTGTCTCTGGCATGACGGTCAACCGTTTTTGCTCTTCAGGTTTGCAAACCATTGCCTTGGCTGCACAACGCATCATCGCCGGTGAGGGCGAGGTCTATGTGGCCGGTGGTGTAGAGAGCATTTCTTGCGTGCAACAAGAGATGAACCAACACATGTTGGGCGACGTCAACTTGATGAAGAAAAAGCCAGAGATTTACTGGAACATGCTGCAAACCGCTGAGCAAGTGGCCAAACGCTACAACATCAGCCGCGATGTCATGGACGAGTACGGCGCAGGCAGCCAACAAAAAGCCTGCGCTGCACAAGCCGCCGGTTTGTTCGACGCCGAAATTGCCCCCATCACGGTGGCCGCTGGTGTGATCGACAAAACCATGGGCATGATGACCAAGCAAGTCACGGTCAGCAAAGACGAAGGCACGCGCGAAGGCACCACCGTGGACGCTATTCGTGGCCTGCGCTCAGCGCTGCCCGGTGGCTTGGTGACAGCAGGCAATGCCAGCCAGTTCTCGGACGGCGCCGGTGCTTGCGTTTTGATGAGCGAAGAACTGGCCAGCAAGCGTGGGTTGAAGCCACTGGGCCGCTTCTTGGGCTTTGCCGTGGCAGGTTGCGAGCCCGACGAAATGGGCATCGGTCCTGTCTACGCCGTGCCCAAAGCGTTGAAGCGCTTGGGCCTGACCGTCAACGACATTGACCTGTGGGAACTCAATGAAGCGTTTGCCGTGCAAGTGCTGTACTGCCGCGACAAGCTGGGCATTCCCGCTGATCGTTTGAACGTCAACGGCGGTGCGATTGCCTTGGGTCACCCCTATGGCGTGAGCGGCCAGCGTTTGACCGGCCATGCCCTGATCGAAGGCAAGCGCCGTGGTGCCAAACGCGTGGCAGTCACCATGTGTATCGGTGGCGGCATGGGCGCCTGCGGCATCTTCGAAGTGTTGTAAACCGCGACCTTGTCCAAAGGCCAAGGGTGGCGTGACGCCCTTGGCCTGTTTTTCTGTTGAAGGTGTTGTATGTCTTTGCGTTCCACGGTTGATTTTTTACTCCACGACTGGCTGCACGTCGACACCTTGAACCAACGCGAGCGTTTCGCTGACCACTCACGCGAAACCTTTGACGCCGTGCTCGACACCTGTGAGCGCATTGCCCGCGACAAGTTCGCCCCGTTCAACCGCACCGTGGACATTGAAGAACCGCAGTTTGATGGCGAACATGTGGTGCTGCCCCAAGCCACCTACGATGCGCGCGTGGCCTATGCCGAATCGGGCATGTTGAGTGCCGCGCAAGACTACGACATTGGCGGCATGCAACTGCCCTACACGGTGGAGTCGGCGGCCAACGCGTTTTTTGCCTGTGCCTCGGTCAGCATTGGCGCGGGCATGTTGACCGTGGGCAATGCCAATTTGTTGATGGCGCACGGCACAGAACGGCAAAAACAAGTGTTTGCCTTGAAAGAGTTTGCAGGCGATTGGGCGGGCACCATGTGCTTGTCTGAACCCCAAGCCGGCTCCTCGCTGAGCGACATCGCCACCCGTGCCACGCCCGATGGCGAGGGGTTTGAAGTCGATTCACTCGGACCACGCTACCGCCTCAAAGGCAACAAGATGTGGATTTCCACGGGCGACCACGAGCTGACCGACAACATCGTGCATCTGGTGCTGGCAAAAATTCCGGGGCCCGATGGCAAAACCATTCCAGGTGTCAAAGGCATTTCGCTTTTCATCGTGCCCAAAAAGCTGGTCGATGACCAAGGCGCACTGACCGGCGAACGCAATGACGTGGCCCTGGCAGGCTTGAACCACAAATGCGGGTGGCGCGGCACAGTCAACACCTTGTTGAACTTTGGTGAAGGCAAGTACCCCGTGCGCGGTGCTGGCTTGGACGGCAAAGGTGCTGGTGCCATTGGCTATCTGGTAGGTCGCCCCGGCGAAGGCTTGCGTTGCATGTTCCACATGATGAACGAAGCTCGCATTGGCGTGGGCATGGCGGCCACCATGTTGGGGCTTGCGGGCTACTACGCCTCGCTGGAATATGCCAAAAACCGTCCCCAAGGGCGCCCCATGACGCCAGCAGGCAAAGACGCCGCATCACCCCAAGCGCGCATCATCGAACATGCCGACGTCAAACGCATGCTGTTGGCACAAAAAGCCTACGGTGAAGGCGCCTTGGCGCTGGAGCTGTACTGCGCCCGTTTGGTTGACGAACAACACACAGGCGATGCAGAAAGTGCCAATCAAGCACGCTTGCTACTGGAGGTGCTCACACCGATTGCGAAAAGCTGGCCCAGCGAATGGTGTTTGGAAGCCAACTCGCTGGCCATTCAAATTCACGGCGGCTATGGCTACACCCGTGACTATCCGGTCGAGCAGTATTGGCGCGACAACCGCCTCAACATGATTCACGAAGGCACCCACGGCATTCAAGCCATGGACTTGCTGGGACGCAAAGTCTTGATGGAGGAGGGGCGTGGTTTGTGGTTGTTGGCTGACCGCATCAACGCCACCGTCAAACGCGCGCAAACCCATGGCACCGATCATGACAATGCCGCGCTCATCGCCCATGCCGATGCGCTAGAGCAAGCCTTGCAACGCGTGGGACGCGCCACCAAAATGGCCTGGAGCACGGGCGTGCCTGGCGAGGCCTTGGCCAATGCCGTTCCTTATATGCAAGCGTTTGGTCATACCGTGTTGGCCTGGATATGGCTCGAAGTGGAGCTGGCCAGCCAAGGCCAAGACGCCCCTCATGTGGGACGTCGTGCTGCCTCGCATTTCTTTTTCAATTACGAGTTGCCCAAAATCGGCGCGTGGCTCAATGTGGTGGAGTCGCGTGACATGACTTGTGCGCACACACCGGAAGATGCTTTTTAAAAACAAGGATTCGCGATGCAAGAAAGTTTTGGTGCCTACATTCCCTTTGTGGACCACCTCGGTTTCGAGATGGTGTTTTTCGATGAAGGGCAATCCGAGCTGCGCTACGCACCCGCGAGCCAACACCTCAACTCCTTCAACGTCACCCACGGCGGCGCCGTCATGACGTTTTTGGATGTCACCATGGCCACGGCCGCACGCAGTGTGGACAAAGCGATTGGCGTGGTCACCATTGAGATGAAAACCTCCTTCATGCGTCCTGCACGTGGCACGCTCACAGGCAAGGGCCGTGTGTTGCACCGCACCCGCAGCATGGCGTTCACCGAAGCCACCATCTTCGATGCCGACGGCAACGCCTGTGCGCACGCCACAGGCACCTTCAAATATGTGGTGCGCGACAGCCAAGCGCCCGCATCGGTACACGAGCTGCACGAAATTTCAACCGACTGATCGCTCGGCCCATCTATTCCAACCCCAGAGACAAACCTCATGCCTAACAACCAACAACTCGTGCTCGACAACCGCCCCACAGGGGAGGCCACCGTCAACAACTTCAAACTTGTGCAACAAGACACACCTGCGTTGCAAGACAACCAAGTGCTGGTTCGCCACCACTACCTGAGCCTGGACCCCTACATGCGTGGACGCATGAACGAGAGCAAGAGCTACGCTGTGCCCCAGCCCTTGGGCGAGGTCATGATCGGTGGCACGGTCGGTGAAGTGGTCGAGAGCCGTCACCCCAAATTCAAAGTTGGCGATGCCGTGGTTGGCATGGGCGGCTGGCAGCTCTACAGCGTGGTCGATGGCAATGCCGTGGGCATGCTGCGTCGGATCGACACCACCCATGTGCCTTTGAGCTACTACCTGGGTGCCGTGGGCATGCCTGGCGTCACGGCTTGGTATGGCTTGGTCAAAATCATCAACCCCAAAGCGGGTGATACCGTCACTGTCAGTGCGGCCAGCGGCGCGGTGGGCAGTGCTTACGGTGCTCTGGCCAAGGCACGCGGCTGCCGCGTGGTGGGTATTGCTGGCGGCAAAGACAAATGCGACTACGTGGTGAATGAACTCGGCTTTGACGCCTGCATCGACT
>Ga0228703_1001767_pt1 | contig 12737 bp, 11 predicted proteins | sample McNCre217_Aug_MG_3_FD_178020 | JGI IMG/M metagenome (GOLD analysis project Ga0228703, IMG submission 178020) | Freshwater microbial communities from McNutts Creek, Athens, Georgia, United States - 29-17_Aug_MG | ecosystem: Environmental > Aquatic > Freshwater > Creek | place: USA: Georgia... | reverse complement strand
CTTCAAGACCATCAAGAAGCAGCTCGGCCGCTAGTCGGTCAGCCCAGATTTTAGGAGCACACAAATGGCACGTGTCAAAAATGCAGTAAACGCCGCCAAGAAGCGTCGCGTCGTCCTCGAGCGCGCACAGGGTTACCGCGGACAGCGTTCGCGTCTGTACCGTATGGCCAAGCAGCAGATGCTGCACTCGCTGGTCTACGCATACAACGACCGCCGCGACCGCAAGAGCAACTTCCGTCGCCTATGGATCCAGCGCATCAACGCTGCGACCCGCGCAAACGGAATGACCTACAACCGCTTCATCCAGGGCCTGAACCTGGCTGGCATCGTAGTTGACCGTCGTATCCTGGCCGACCTGGCCATCAACGACGCCGCTACCTTCAGCAAGCTGGTTGCCAGCGCCAAGGCTGCTCTGCCAGCAGACACCTCGGCTCCAAAGGTCAAGTAGTTTCAATGCTCATCGATCCCAAGTCCAGTTTGGTCAAAGGGGTCGCTAGGCTCTCAAAGAAAGACGCCCGGTCTCAGACCGGGCTCTTTCTACTTGAGGGGCCACAGGGTCTCAAGGAGGCCGTGCGTACCCCCAAGGTAATCGTCGAGCTCTACGCCACCCCGGACTGCGTTGAACGCTACCCGGACCTGTTTGAACAGGTGCGTCAGGCCCGCATCGATGTCACGCTCGTTAGCGAACGCGTGCTGGACGCCATGTGCGATACCAGCACACCTCAGGGCGTATTGGCCGTGTGTCAGCAGGTTCACGTTTCACTTGATTCGGTCCTGAAGGTCAAGCCCCGGCTCGTTGCCATGCTTTCGCAGGTACGCGATCCGGGTAACGCGGGTACCGTTCTCCGCGCAGCCGATGCCGCGGGCGCCGATGCGGTCATTTTCACCGACAACAGCGTAGACATCTACAACCCGAAGGTCGTTCGGTCCACCACCGGTTCGCTCTTTCACCTGCCCATCGTTCAGGGCGTTTCGGTGCATGATGCAATCGCTGCACTCCGGGCTGCAGGGCTTCAGGTCTTTGCCGCGGATGGCGGGGGAGACCTCATAAACGACCTACCTGCCGGCACCCTCGCGGCACCTACCGCCTGGGTCTTCGGCAACGAGGCCTGGGGGTTCGAGGCCGAGACTCTTGCCGCAGTCGACCGTGTTGTCGGTTTACCGCTCTATGGCCCGGCCGAGAGCCTTAACCTGGCCACCGCCGCCAGCGTTTGCCTCTATCAGAGCGCTTTCGCCCAGCGCGCCTAGAAGCCCGCCAGTCAGCCCCCAAAAGGTAGACTGGGAACCTATGACTAGCGAAAATCCAATCTCCGCGGCACAGGTCGCGAGTGTTGTCGAAGAGGCCCTCGCGGCCGTCGCCGCTGCCGCCGATCTGACTCAGTTGAAGGCCGCGCGTGGCGCCATCCTCGGCGAGCAGTCCGCAATTGTTGCGCTCAACGCACAGCTGGGCAAACTCGCCCCCGAATTTAAGGCGGAAGCCGGCAAGATTGTCGGCCAGGCTCGTGGCCAGATCAGTCAGGCATACGCCTCCAAAGAGGCGCTTCTTTTTGTCGCCGAGGAGCGTGCCAAGATAGCAGCCGAGGCCGTGGACGTCACCGCCGCACCGCTAACAGCGCGAATCGGTGCCCGCCACCCACTCGCCCTGCTTCAAGACCAGATCTCGGACATCTTTGTCGGCATGGGCTGGGAGATCGCCGAGGGCCCCGAGGTTGAGAACGAATGGTTCAACTTCGACGCCTTGAACTTCGACGCCGACCACCCTGCCCGCGCTATGCAGGACACCTTCTTCGTGGAGCCGGTGGAGAGCCACCTGGTGCTGCGCACCCACACTTCTCCGGTACAGGTACGTTCCATGCTGGAACGCGAGGTGCCGGTATACGTTCTTTGCCCCGGACGAGTTTTCCGCACCGATGAGCTGGATGCCACCCACACCCCGGTGTTCCACCAGGTCGAAGGTCTGGCTATCGACAAGAACCTCACGATGGCAGATCTCCGTGGCACCCTCGAGCACTTCGCTCGCAGCATGTTTGGCCCAGAGGCCCGAATCCGCCTGCGCCCTTCGTTCTTCCCATTCACCGAGCCTTCGGCGGAATTGGATGTTTGGCACCCGGGCGCCAAGGGTGGCGCTCGCTGGGTCGAGTGGGGTGGCTGCGGAATGGTCAACCCTAATGTTTTGAAGGCTGCCGGAATCGACCCTGAGGTTTACTCGGGCTTCGCATTTGGCATGGGAATTGAGCGCACGCTGATGTTCCGCAACGACGTTAAGGACATGCACGACATGGTCGAGGCGGACGTGCGTTTCAGCGAGCAGTTTGGATTGGTGCTGTAATGCGCGTTCCTTTGAATTGGTTGGCCGAGTATGTAGACCTTCCCGGCGATGCCACTCCCGATTCGGTTATGGCCGAGCTGGTAAAGGTAGGCCTCGAGGAAGAGGGCTCGCACGGCTTCGACGTGACCGGTCCGGTTGTCGTGGGTAAGGTGCTTGAGTTCACGCCGGAGGAACAGTCCAATGGCAAGACCATTCGCTGGTGCCAGGTGCAGGTTGCTCCTGCGGGCGAAAAGGCGGCCGATGGCGGCGCCGATGTTCGCGGCATCGTTTGTGGCGCCGGTAACTTCGAGGTGGGCGACAAGGTCGTAGTTTGCCTGCCCGGTTCTGTGCTGCCTGGGCCTTTTGCCATCGCAGCGCGCAAGACTTACGGGCACGTCTCGGACGGCATGCTGGCGTCCGGCCGAGAACTCGGCATCAGCGACGATCATGGCGGCATCATTCGCCTGCACGAGCTTGGGCTGGACCCCAAGGTTGGCACCGATGCCCGCGAACTGCTTCACATCGATGACAGCGCGGCGGAGGTCAACGTGACCCCGGACCGCGGCTATTGCCTCAGCATCCGTGGGATCGCCCGCGAGTACTCGCACGCAACCGGAGCCGCATTCCGCGACCCGGCTGGTAACGTAGAGCCTCAGTCAACTTCCGGTTTCGAACTTACGGTTCAGGACCTCGCTCCGATTCGCGATCGCGCAGGCTGTTCGCGCTTCGTGCTTCGCCAGGTCACCAATCTCGACCCTTCGCGCCCCACCCCTCCATGGATGGTTTCCCGTCTCAAGCTGGCCGGCATGCGCTCGATTTCGCTCATTGTCGACATCACCAACTACGTGATGCTAGAACTAGGGCAGCCGACCCATGCCTACGACTTCGACAAGCTATCCGGCGGCATTCAGGTGCGTCGTGCCCTTGCGGGCGAGACCCTCAAGACACTGGACGGCGTTGTCCGCAAGTTGCATCCAGAGGACCTGGTTATCGCCGACGATTCCGGCGCAATCGGTCTTGCCGGTGTCATGGGCGGCGAGAGCACCGAGGTTTCGGATGCGACCACCACCGTTTTGATCGAGGCGGCTAACTTCGACCCGATTTCCATTGCCCGCAGCGCACGTCGCCACAAGCTACCCTCCGAGGCAAGCAAGCGTTTCGAACGCGGAGTCGACCACTCGATGGCCAAGCACGCCGTTGCCCGCGTGGTTCAGTTGCTCGAGGTTCACGGCCGTGGCGAAGCCCAATGGTTTGGCGCGGACTACCGCAACTATGCACCGCAGCCAACTATTTGGCTGCCCGAAGAATTCGCCGGTCAATTGGTCGGTGTCCAGTATGAGGCCTTGGAAATCACCCAGGTCCTGCAGGCAATCGGCTGTGTTGTCGCTCACGTTCAGGGTGGCTTCGAAGTCATTCCGCCTACCTGGCGCCCGGATCTTCAGCACAAGACCGATTTGGTCGAGGAGGTCGCGCGTATTACCGGCTACGACCGAATCCCAACGAGGCTTCCGGTTGCTCCTCCAGGGCGTGGTTTCACTCGCGCCCAGCAGCAACGCCGCAAGATTGCTAACGCCTTGGCCGCCGCCGGCCTGACCGAGGTCCTCAACTACCCATTCGCAACCGATGCCCAGCTTGGTTGGAATGCCGTCGCGGGCCTGGCTTCTTCGCACGGCACCGAGGCGACTCCTGCTGTTGTCAAACTAGCCAACCCGCTGCAGGGCCAGGCGTCGAACCTTCGGGTTTCGATCCTGCCTGCCCTCATCGAGGCCGCTTCCCGAAACCACTCGCGCGGCCTCACCGATCTGGCCCTGTTCGAGATTGGCTCGGTCTTCCACCCGGCCAAGATCGTTACCGTCACAGACGACCTTCCAGTCGGCAACGAGCGCCCGAGCGCTGCCGCCCTCGCCAAGCTCGAGGCAACCATTCCGGCACAACCGAAGCACCTCGCGGCTCTATTCATCGGCGATCGCAATCAGCAGCAGGTCGGTACTTCAGCGGTTGCCGCGGGCTACGAGGACGCCATTCAGGCGGCGCGCATTCTCGCGCTGGCTGTCGGCGCCGACATCAGAGTTCGCCAGGCTTCGCCTAAGGGATTCCACCCTGGTCGTACTGCCGAGCTGTTTGTTGCCAATGAGCAAGGCGATCAGGTCGTTGGCTACGCCGGCGAACTGGACCCGGCTCTTGCCGCCGAGAACCACCTTCCACGTCGCGTGGGTGCGCTAGAGGTAAATCTCGACCTCCTCGGCCAACTCGCTCCCGAAACGGTTCAGGCGCAGGCTGTCTACACCCACCCGGCCGCCACCCAGGATGTTTCGCTGCTCGTTTCGGCAGACATCCCGGCGGCGACGGTCAGCCAGGCAATTTCAGATGGCGCTGGCGAACTGCTGGAACACATCCAGCTAACCGACGACTACCGCGGTCAGGGAATCGAACCGGGAAAGAAGTCGCTCACATTTGCACTTCGTTTCCGCGCCACCGATCGAACCCTGACACAGGCTGAGGCATCGGCTTCCAAGGAGGCGGGAGTCTCCGTAGCATTCGAGCGTCACGGAGCGACAATCCGCGCCTAGAAGCACCCGTCAACCAGCAAGTTCTCATTTCCCGAGGGGAACGGAAGAAGGAAAGCAAATGGTTTATTCGGTAGCCATAGCCGGAGCCAGCGGTTATGTTGGCGGCGAATTGCTGCGCATGATCGCGCAGCATCCTCAGCTTCAGGTCAAGACCGTCACGGCCAACAGTAATGTCGGTGAGAAGGTTGGCACTCTGCACCCGCACCTGGTCGAATTCGCCGATCTGGTCTTCGCTCCCACCGATGCCTCCACCCTGGCCGGTCACGACGTTGTGTTCCTCGCCATGCCGCACACCAAGAGCGCCGAGGTAGCCGCCTGGATCTCCCCGGAGACTCTGGTCCTCGATTGCGGTGCAGATTTCCGGCTCGAGAATGAGGGCGACTGGGCCAAGTTCTACGGCGGCGACTACGCGGGGCACTGGACGTATGGAATGCCGGAACTGCTCATCGAGGGCGGCAAGAACAAGCAGCGTAAAAACCTGGCCGGAGCAAAGCGGATCGCCGTTCCCGGCTGTAATGCGACCGCCATCACCCTTGCCCTGGCACCCGGACTTTCCGAGATCTTGCTCGAGCCACACGACATCGTAAGCGCCCTATCGGTCGGTACTTCCGGTGCCGGTCGCACGCTCAAGAGCAACCTCTTGGCAAGCGAGATCATGGGTTCGGCATCGGCGTACGGCGTCGGTGGTGTCCACCGTCACACCCCTGAAATCGAGCAGAATCTGCGCCATGCCTCAGGCCGATCCGTCGTCTTGAATTTCACTCCGGTGCTAGTTCCGATGAGCCGCGGCATCCTTGCGGTAAACACGGCAAAGCTTGTTGAGGGCACAACTGCGGCACAGGTACGCGCCGCCTACGAGAAGGCCTACGCAAACGAAAAGTTTGTCCGTCTGCTGCCCGAGGGGCAGTTCCCGAGCACCTCGAGCACGCTCGGCGTAAACACCTGCCTGATGGGGCTGGCGGTCGACGAACATGCCGGCAGGGCCGTTATTGTCTCTGTCATCGACAACATGGTTAAGGGCACTGCGGGTGCCGCCATTCAGTCCTTGAATCTGGCCTTGGGTCTCCCAGAAGACACCGGCCTCACCGTGAACGGAGTCGCACCATGACCGTAACCGTAGCCAAAGGCTTCGTGGCAGCCGGTGTTGCCGCCGGTCTAAAGAAGAGCGGAAACCGAGACGTTGCTCTTGTTGTAAACCAAGGTCCGCTCAAGTCGGCGGCAGCGGTCTTCACCACCAACCGGTGCCTCGCTAATCCGGTGCTCTGGAGCAAGCAGGTGATAGCCGATGGCGAGGTCGAGGCAATCATTCTTAACTCGGGTGGAGCTAACTGCTACACGGGTCCGGAGGGCTTCCAGACCACGCATGCCACCGCCGAGAAAGTCGCAGAACTACTTGGCGTTTCGGCCGGCGATGTGCTGGTCTGTTCCACCGGGCTAATCGGCGATCAACTCGACCGACCAAAGCTTCTAGCCGGTGTTGAGGCAGCCGCGGCAGCGCTCGGCACCGACCAGGGGCAGGTTGCTGCAGAGGCAATCATGACCACCGACTCAGTGGCTAAGACCTCGGTCCGCACCTCACCGGCGGGTTGGGCCATCGGTGGAATGGCAAAGGGTGCCGGTATGCTGGCACCTGGCCTGGCAACCATGCTTGTGGTAATCACCACCGACGCCGACCTGGAGTCGGATGTCCTCGACGCAACGCTCCGAAACGCCACTAGAGTGACTTTCGATCGCCTCGATTCCGATGGCTGTATGAGCACCAACGACACCGTTGCCCTCATGGCCTCCGGGGCCAGCGCGGTCAAGCCGGACGTCCAGGAATTCCAACGCCTACTTACTGAGGTTTGTAAGGACCTTGCAATTCAGTTGCTTGGCGATGCCGAGGGCTCGAGCCACGATATCGCAATCGCAGTGACGGGTGCGGCAAGCGAAAGCGACGCGGTCGAGGTTGGTCGTTCGGTTGCCCGCAACAATCTGTTCAAGGCGGCAATCTACGGCAACGACCCAAACTGGGGTCGCATCCTGGCAGCGGTTGGAACTAGTAACGCAGAGTTCGATCCATACAACATCGATGTCACCATCAACGGTGTCAGCGTCAGCCGCCTTGGGCAGCCAGACCAGCCTCGAGAGTTGGTAGATCTCACGCCGCGCAAGGTCGACATCGGCATCAATCTGAACACGGGCGACAGCTCGGCCACCATCTATACCAACGACCTGACACACAAGTACGTCACCGAGAACAGTGAGTACTCCTCGTGATTCCCGGCGAGAACCAGAACCAGCAGCTGGCAAGCATCAAGGCCGCGACCCTGATCGAGTCGCTACCGTGGCTGCAACAGTTCCACGACAAGGTGATTGTGGTCAAGTTTGGCGGCAACGCCATGGTCGACGCCGAACTCCAGCGTGCCTTCTGCCAGGACATGGCGTACCTTCGCTGGGTCGGCATTAAGCCGGTTGTTGTGCACGGAGGAGGACCGCAGATTTCTGCTGCCCTGAAGGAACACGGCATCCAGTCCGAGTTCAAGGGTGGGCTTCGCGTAACCACCAAGGAGACAATCGGAATCGTTCGAGACGTGCTGCGCAATCAGATTTCGGCCGAGCTGGCAACGATGATTGCCGAGGCCGGGGGAGACCCCGTAGTGCTCTCGGGCGAGGACTCGTTCCTATTCCGTGCCGAAAAGACCTATCTCGAAACCGATGAGGGTCAAGTCGACATCGGTTTCGTCGGCGAGGTCACCAGCGTGAACCCGCGCGTGGTCCTAGATGCCCTAAACGCAGGCAAGATTCCGGTCATCTCGACCGTGGCTCCCGGCCAAGATGGCGAGCTCTACAACGTAAATGCCGATCTCGCCGCGGCTGCGGCTGCGGTAGCCTTCGGTGCCGCCAAGCTGATGGTCCTCACCGATGTCGCCGGTCTCTACAGCGATTGGCCGAACCTCGATTCGCTGGTGTCGGAAATCAGCGCCGAGGAGTTGGAGCAAATGCTTCCAACCCTGGAATCTGGAATGATTCCAAAGATGCAGGCCTGCCTCCAGGCAGTCAACGGGGGAGTGCCGCGCGCGCACGTTATCGACGGCCGCACCCCGCACAGCATTTTGCTCGAGATCTTCACCCAGACCGGCGTTGGTACGCTGGTCCTTCCCAACTAGCGCTGTCTGCTGGCCAAAAGCGCTCAGCCGAAAGGAGCAAACATGGCTCGTCACTTTTTGAAGGACGATGACGTTACCGCAGTGGAGCAGGCGGAGATCCTCGACCTAGCTCTAGAGCTGAAGGCTGCTCCGTATTCGCGTCGTCCATTCGCAGGGCCTAAGACGGTCGCCCTGATCTTCGATAAGACATCCACTCGCACCCGCGTCTCGTTCACGGTAGGTGTCGCCGACCTCGGTGGCAACCCGATGACCATCGATACCGGCGTAAGCCAAATGGGTAAGAAGGAATCCATCGCGGATACGGCCAGGGTCCTCGAACGCCAGGTGGCTACGATCGTTTGGCGTACTTACGCCCATGCCGGGCTAGAGGAGATGGCCGAGTACTCGCGCGTGCCAGTAATCAACTCGCTCAGCGACGACTACCACCCCTGCCAGATCCTCGCCGACCTCCTCACCATCCGGGAGCACAAGGGTCAGCTCAAGGGTAAGAAGTTCGCCTATGTTGGCGATGCCAGCAACAACATGGCAAACTCCTACCTCATCGGCATGGCGCTCGCCGGAATGCACGTGGCCGTAGCCGGTCCTAGCGGCTACCTGCCAAATGCTGCAATCGTGGCCCGCGCGCAGGAGATCGCCGCCGCGCAGGGCGGTTCCGTTCTGGTGACCACCGATGCCGCGGAAGCCGTTTCCGGCGCCGACGCAGTAGCCACCGACACCTGGATCTCCATGGGGCAGGAATCAGAGAAGGAGCAGCGAGTCAAGGACTTCGCTGGTTACACCATCGATTCCGCGCTCATGGCAAACGCCAATAGCGACGCAATCTTCCTGCACTGCCTGCCGGCGTATCGTGGCTATGAGGTCACCGCCGACGTCATCGATGGCGACCAGAGCGTGATTTGGGACGAGGCGGAGAATCGCCTGCACGCCCAGAAGGCGCTGATGGTATGGCTCGCGGAGCGAAGCTAATTCGTGGCTAGCCGTTCAAAGGTCGCCGCAGCCCTAGCTCTTGCCCTGGCTTGCACATTTGCGGGTCCGATGGTTGCGAATGCCGCTAGCGCAACGCCGTCTGTCGGAACAGACAACCAGAACCAAATAGCCGAAAAGACCCTCAGCTATGCCAAGACGCTGGTTGGAAAGCTGCCATCGGCGGCCGGTCGCGCAGCCCGAGCGCACGGATATTTCCTTCGCATCGTCGCAGTAGACGGGCAGGGCCGTGCGATAACAATGGACTACTGGGCTAACCGAATCGACCTCGAATTCACCAAGGGTCGAATCTCCAAGGTGTCCGTCGGCTAGTAAATCCAAGGCTTCCAACGGAAAACTAATATTGAACTGACCCGCGGCAAACCGCGGGCCGAGACTTTAGGTCAGGTATTCATGTCGCAACACGCTTCGCAAGCAGGCGCTCTCTGGGGTGGCCGTTTCTCCGGTGGTCCGGCCGATTCGGTCGCCGCGCTTAGCCGCTCGGTTCATTTCGATTGGCGACTGGCCAAGTACGACATCGCTGGCACCAAGGCGCACATCCGTGCGTTGCAGCAGGCTGGCTACCTGACTTCCGCGGAGCTGGAGAAGCTCGATCGCGACCTGTCGGAACTTTGGCACCGAATCGAGCAGGGATCGTTTGTCGCCAAGGAATCCGATGAGGACGTTCACTCGGCGTTGGAACGCGGGTTGATCGAGATAACCGGCAAGGAACTGGGTGGCAAGGTTCGCGCTGGCCGTAGTCGCAACGACCAAATCGCTACGCTCATTCGCACCTATTTGCTGGACGAGGCCAAGCACCTCGAGAACCTGGTGGGTCAGCTCATAAGTGTTATCGCAGATCGCGCCGAGGAGCACCTCGGTGTCGCGATGCCGGGACGCACACACTTCCAGCACGCTCAACCTGTTCTGCTCTCGCACTCGTTACTTGCTCACGCCTGGCCGCTTCAGCGCGACCTGGAGCGCCTAGACGATTGGCGCAGGCGTGCATCACTTTCGCCATACGGTGCCGGTGCTCTCGCGGGAAACACCCTAGGTTTGGATCCAAACCTGGTCGCACGCGAGCTCGGCCTAGCCGGCCCAACGCCTAACTCCATCGACGCCACCGCCAGCCGCGACGTCGTGGCCGAGTTTGGTTTCATCGCAACCATGATCGGCATCAACCTCTCTCGCTTCAGCGAGGAAATCATCGCCTGGGCCACCGCCGAGTTTGGCTATATCAAACTTGCAGACGCATACAGCACGGGTTCGTCCATCATGCCTCAGAAGAAGAACCCTGACGTAGCCGAGTTGGCGCGCGGCAAGTCTGGCCGCATGATCGGTGACCTGACCGGTCTGCTGGCCACGCTCAAGGGACTTCCGCTGGCATATAACCGCGACCTCCAGGAGGACAAGGAGCCGATCTTCGACATGATCGACACCCTGTTCGTGCTACTCCCTGCTTTCTCTGGCATGGTCCAGACCATGACCTTCAACACCGATCGCATGGAAGAACTGGCCCCGGCCGGCTTCTCGCTCGCCACCGATGTGGCCGAGTGGCTGGTCAAGCAGAAGGTGGTCTTCCGCGACGCCCACGAAATCACCGGTTCGCTCGTCTCTTACTGCGAGCAGCACGGCCTTGAGCTGCATCAGGTGCCGGACGGCGAAATGGCAGCCATTTCTCCGCACCTAACTCCAGAGGTTCGCGATGTCCTCACCGTGCAGGGGTCGATTCGCGCCCGTGCCGGTGCCGGCGGAACCGCGCTCCCTCGAGTGCTAGAGCAGCTGACCGCAATCCGCAAGCTTGTTGCCCCGCGCCTCGGTTAGGCGCCTCGTTTAGAAAGGCCAGCAATGGCAAACCCGCAGGTACTAGCCTCGCAGTCAAACGACCCCGCTTTCGGCAACGTTTGGGAAGAGCTTCAGTGGCGTGGCCTCATAAACCAGACCACCGATGAAACTGAGCTTCGTGCTCTGTTGACCGAGCAGTCGATTACCTACTACTGCGGTTTCGACCCAACCGCGCCTAGCCTCCACCTGGGAAATCTGGTCCAGTTGCTGCTGATGCGCCGCTTGCAGTTGGCCGGCCACAAGCCGCTGGCAATCGTGGGTGGCGCCACCGGACTCGTTGGCGATCCCCGTCCAACCGCCGAGCGCACCATGAACACCAAAGAAACCGTTGCCGAGTGGGTCCAGAAACTTGCGTCCCAGATGCAGCGCTTCCTTTCCACCGAGGGTGACAACGGTGTTCGACTGGTCAACAATCTCGACTGGACCGCACCGATGTCGGCAATCGACTTCTTGCGCGACATCGGCAAGCATTACCGCGTGGGCAAGATGCTCAGCAAGGATTCCGTTTCGGCCAGGCTCAACTCGGATGCGGGCATCTCCTACACCGAGTTCAGCTACCAAATCCTCCAGGGCATGGACTACCTAGAGCTTTATCGACGCTACGGCTGCATTCTTCAGACCGGCGGCTCTGACCAGTGGGGCAACCTCACCAGTGGCACCGACCTCATCCACCGCGTGGAGGGCAAGAGCGCTCACGCGATGACCACGCCGATCATCACCGATCACACCGGCAAAAAGTTCGGCAAGTCGGAGGGCAATGCGGTCTGGCTAGACGCGGAGCTAACCAGCCCATACGCGTTCTACCAGTTTTGGCTGAACGTTGACGACGCCGATGTAGCGAAGCTCCTCAAGATTTTCACCTTCCTGAGCCGCGCCGAAATCATCGCCCTCGAATTCCAGATCGAAAACGAACCCTTCAAGCGGGCAGCCCAAAAGGCGCTGGCGTTCGAAGTCACCACTCTGGTTCACGGACGCGACGCAGCCGAGGGAGCCATTGCGGCTTCGGCGGCACTATTTGGCCAGGGGGAGTTGTCAGACCTGAACCCCCAGACCCTCGCGGCAGCGCTACGCGAATTGCCTAACGCCACAGCCGCTCAGGGCACGACTCTGGTGCAGCTGCTTCAAGACACCGGTCTCACCGATTCCAGTTCCGCTGGTCGCCGTGCGATCAAGGAGGGCGGCGTCTACCTTAACAACGTCAAGGTCTCCGATGAGGCCGCCGTTCTCGACAACCTCCTTCACGGGAAGTTTGCCGTGCTGCGTCGAGGCAAGAAGACCTTGGCCGGAATCTTCTTGGCCGAATAAGCAAAGCACTCCAACCCCAGAACCTCCGCCTCGGAAGCCCAGAACCCTTGTGGTTACTGGGCTTCCGGCCTACTTGGGGGTCTCGGCCAAAAAATCTTTAAAGTTTTTTCACGCCAATTCGCCAAATTCCCGGGAATTCGGTTGGTCAAACCCGGTCTAAACCCTTGATCTGACGCGGTTTTTGGGTGTGAGAACATCACGATTTGACTTCATCGTTACCTTCCCGTAATCTTTTTCTTGTTGCCCAAAGCAGCCGGCGAAATACCAAGAAGGTTCTAAATCCTGAAGGTCGCCCAGCTCAAGATGCAGTCAATCCAAACAATCGAGGTAAGACCTCTAGCAGGTCTATTACTTTTATGTTTAGATTGAACTTCCCAGAAAACCTCCGCGTGTCGGTTAGACATTCGGCCAGTATTCAGGTAAGTTAGAAAAGTTGCCCTGACGGTTTGCAGAGATGTGAACTTGCGGGAGCATCCGATCCTTGAGAACTCAACAGTGTGCACAAATGTCGATGCCAAACAACTTGGCTCTAGATCATTTGATTTAGAACCTTGTCAATTTGGATTAGACAGATTGCCAAGCGCAATCTGAATAGTC
>Ga0228703_1001763_pt1 | contig 12753 bp, 10 predicted proteins | sample McNCre217_Aug_MG_3_FD_178020 | JGI IMG/M metagenome (GOLD analysis project Ga0228703, IMG submission 178020) | Freshwater microbial communities from McNutts Creek, Athens, Georgia, United States - 29-17_Aug_MG | ecosystem: Environmental > Aquatic > Freshwater > Creek | place: USA: Georgia... | reverse complement strand
CGCGCAGAGTATTTTTTGGAGCGTCGCGAATTAGGCATCATCAACGTTGGTGGCGAAGGTACCGTTCATGCCGATGGGCAATCGTTTACGATTGGAAAATTAGGGGCTGTGTATGTAGGAAAAGGGACTAAAGAAGTAAGTTTCAGCTCTACTTCAAGTGAAAACCCAGCTCAATTTTACCTGCTTTCCGCTCCGGCGCATGCGATTTTCCCTTGTGCGAAATTAGATAAGGAACAAGTGCAAACAGTGGTTTTGGGAAGTTTAGAGACATCCAATCACCGCACCATTTATAAGTACATCCACAACGAAGGTATTCAATCTTGCCAGTTGGTGATGGGGCTAACCATTTTGGAACCGGGTTCTATATGGAATACCATGCCAGCGCACGTACATGACCGTCGGATGGAAGCTTATTTATACTTTGATGTAGCTCCAGAACATGCCGTGCTTCACTTAATGGGCGAAACGCATGAAACCAAGCACATGTGGGTACATAATCACCAAGCGATTATCTCACCTCCTTGGTCGATACATAGCGGCGCAGGTACCAAGAACTACTCGTTTATTTGGGGTATGGCCGGTGAAAACAAAGATTACACAGACATGGATTTTGCAGAAATTTCAGCTTTACGTTAATATGAAAAAATCAATTTTCTCAATCCTCCTACTCGTAGGGGGATTTGTTTTGAAAGGCCAAAACTATTCCGAAAGGATGTCGGCAAGCATCATGCACACCCATGCCGACTCCATCGCAGTCAAAGTCGGCAAACCCGCCGGTTGGGATTATGAGCAAGGCCTCATCCTGAAAGCCTTGGAAAAAATGTACCAAAGAACCGGGGATGCCAAGTATTTCAATTACATTAAGAAAAACATCGACAGCTTTGTGGATGAGCAGGGCAACATTCGCACCTATCATTTCAATGAATTTAACTCGGACAATATCACGACAGGCCGAATGCTCTTGTACCTATACCAAGAACTAGGCGATGTGAAATACAAAAAGGCGGCAGATAAATTGCGTGCCCAAATTGCGGCCCAACCGCGTGACGCGGATGGTGGTTTTTGGCATAAGCAACGCTACCCAAATCAAATGTGGTTGGACGGCTTGTATATGCTAGAGCCTTTCTATGCCGAATATTCAAGCATCACGGGCGAAGACAATTGGGCCGACATCCTAAAGCAATTCGAATTGATGTACAAAGGTTCTTTGGATACCAAAACAGGTCTATTAATTCATGCTTATGACCAAGCGCGTGTTCAACCCTGGGCAGATAAAAAAACGGGGCATTCGCCTAATTTCTGGGGACGTTCGATGGGTTGGTATGAAATGGCCTTGGTTGATGTACTGGATTACATGCCAGCGAATCATCCGGGACGTAAAGTCTTGATCAAGCAATTGCAGGACCTATCCGCAGCTTTGTTGAAGATACAGGATCCAGCCTCTGGACTTTGGTATCAGGTACCCAACTTCCCGGGAAGAAAAGGAAATTACCTGGAGGCATCCGCGAGCAATATGTTTATTTATGCATTTGCCAAAGGCGTTCGCAAAGGTTATCTGCCCTCTTCGTATTTGAAAGCTGCGCAAAAAGCATATACAGGTGCCTTAAAGCATTTTATCTCGACAGATGCCGCAGGTTATATCCATTTGGAGAAAACGGTGAGTGTGGGAGGTTTAGGCGGAACGCCCTACCGCGATGGTTCCTATGAATACTATTTGAGCGAGCCTCTTCGCCAAGATGATTTGAAAGGCGTAGGACCATTCATCCTGGCTTCGTTGGAAATCGAAGTTGCCAAAGAACTACCCATCGGTAAAGGCAAAAAAGTGGTTTTGGATTATTATTTCAATCATGAAACGAAGAATGGCCAACGCTTCCATTATACTTGGGAGGATCGCAAGGATTCCGGATTTCATTTGTGGGGTATTCAGTTTGAGCAATTAGGAGCCGTCTTGGATACCTTAGGCGTATCTCCTACCCGTGAAAACTTAAAAGGAGCTTCGGTATATATTATTGTAGATCCGGATTCCCCGAAAGAAACAGCGAAACCGAATTACATGAATGCCCAAGCGGCGGACGAAATTGAGGCTTGGGTAAAAGCAGGTGGAAACTTGATTTTATTGGCCAATGATACGACGAATTGTGAGATTCCGAATTTCAACATCTTGGCTCGTCGGTTCGGAATTGAATTCGTAGCGCCCAACTTAAACTTTGTCCAAGGACGTAATTGGGAACAAGGAACGGTGATAATTGAACCGGGCAACTTGATTTTTGATCCGATCAAAAAGGTGTACATCAAGGAAATCACGACCTTGAAGTTATCAGGGCCGGCCAAATCAATCGCGACATTACAAGGCTATCCGGTAATGGCAGTTGCGAATGTGGGTAAGGGTAAAGTATTTGCCTTGGGAGATCCGTGGTTGTACAATGAATACACGAATAACCGGAGAACACCACTCGAATATGAGAATTTCCTAGCGGCGAAAAAACTCGCCGAGTTTATGTTGAAGAAATAAAGAAAAAGCCTGGTTAGCCGGGCTTTTTTTATGTATCAAGGAAACCGAAATCCGGTCATTTTCTCCAAATGATCCTTTGAAACCAAGTAGGTCTTCCAGTTCTTATTCAATTCATGCTCGTTGGGAAAGAGCACATAAAAGGCTTCGGTTGGGGTATATACCGCTTTCCAACAAAATTTAGGAACAGGAACGCCCGAGGCCAAACGATCTGCGGCACCGATTCCCCCGCTGTAAATTAAGAGTTGTTGGCCTTTTTTGACGGCTAATTTCCGACAATAGGCTTCCAAAAACTTAAAGGGTCCACGGTTTAACGTGGGTGTTTGAGGAATAATATTCGACATCAAGAATGTTTCCACATTCAAATATTCCGATGCGGTGCGATCCTCGGAATTACATAAATGCCCACGATCATAACCTGAATGGGCATAATCGTCGTCATCCACCCGTTTAAATCGGCCTGGGAGTTCATTGTCTTCGCGGAATCGATTCGAGCGTTCAATGGGGCCAACATCCGATGCTTTTAAGGTCCAGCCAACCCAGTTGGCACGCCCTTCCACCCCATTGTACGACATCACATAACCTTTCTTTACAACGAGGTAATTAGTCGTAGAAGCCGTCGAGGCACCCGAAATATTGGGCACCCCGGTAGGCAAATAGGATAAAATGAAAAAGAGAAGATTTAAAATCATTTACGATGACTGAATAACCAAGGCAATAAATCAGCTTGTTTGAAGGCATTTTCCCACGAATTGTGATTCACTCCTGCATATTCCGAATACTTAATATCGATACCTAAATCCTGAACAGCCTTCACTAATTCGCGTGAATGACGTACGGGAACGACCAAATCCGCCCCTCCGCAAATTGGATTGGCTGCAGCAAACATCTTAGGAAAACGAGAAACCGCTTCCATCGTACCCATACCTCCCATAGAAAGCCCCATGATGTAAGTCCGATGTTTATCGTGTTTCATCGATTTCACCAAATCGATCACCGCTTGCAATGGCCAATTGATTGGTGCCGAATAATCAAAAATAAATGTTGTTGGGACTGTTGACCGATTAATCTTCACAGAAGACCAATAGGATTCTTTGGGACACTGCGGAAAAATAACAATGGCTTGGTAATTGATTCGATTCAAGGAATCCAAAAATACGCTTTTCCCGTATTTCATCTGTGCTTCATTGTCGGTGCCCCGCTCCCCTGCACCATGCAAGACTACTACCAAAGGATATTTCTTCCCGGGTTTATAATCCTTGGGCAAAAGGATTTGATAAGGCAAAACCTGTCCATCTTTTGTCTCAAAAGTCTTTTTCTCAAAATTGCTTTGCGCCGTAGCTGCAAAAGCGATGAATAGGAGAACGAGTATTTTCTTCATCATTATTTCGCGCGTTTAATCATGTCAGTTACAGTCAAATCGATCGTACGTCCCATCGCTTTATCACCGCGATAGGTGACAATCTTCATTACGGTTGCATCTTTCGGTACCAAAACGGGTCCTGAAGCCATCGGATAAAATTGATCCGGGAAAGAATGATCAAAGCTGTAATGAATCGTTAAACCGGAAATTTCGGTACTTAATTGAACCATTAATTCACCTACCTCATTGCGTTTTACCTCAATGATCGGCTCAAACATACTTGGGGCATACTTCTTTTGCGCGACATCAAAACGAGCCATGTGTGCTTCTACGCGGCCTACAAAATTATCCCAGTTGCGGTTTGCAGGCTCCGACCACAATGCTTCGGCGATAGCAAATGAACGTGGATAGGTCATGTACTGAAGATGGCGGTAGTTGAACAATTGCTCCGACCATAAATTAGCCTGGCCACCTTTGACCAATTTGGCATCCACGCCTTCAGGCACCGGATTAAAGGCATAAGAATCGCGCAACCGGACCGTTTTATAAACCGGAGGTTCGATGGCCTTATCCCCTTGCATCAAGTCGATGTACACGTGGTTATTAGGCGTCATCACAACCTCGTGACCATCTTTCGCAGCTTGGATTCCCCCTTCCATCCCACGCCATGACATCACGGCAGTGTTTTTCGGCAGACCTCCACCCTCTAAGATTTCATCCCAACCCATCATGCGTTTGCCTTTGGACGTAATGATTTTTTCTAATTTGCGAACAAAATGCGCCTGAACCTCTTGTGAGTTTTTAAGACCTAATTCCTTGCGCATGGCCAAGATTTGTGGGTTTTTATCCCAGTAATTCTTGGGACACTCATCCCCGCCCATGTGAATGTATTCGAAGGGGAATAATTGAGACACCTCACCCATAACGGAATCCAAGAAGGTATACACTTTCTCGTTGGCCGGACATAAGGTATTATCCTGCAAAGCCTCGGGGTGACCATGCGACCAATCGATGAATGGCTCGCCGGAAATCACTTGGTAATTCACCGCTTCAGGCGTACACGATAATTCGGGATAGGAAGCTACTGCAGCCATCGAGTGACCCGGCACATCAATTTCAGGCATGATGTTGACAAATCGCTCCTGGCCATATTTTACTAATTCCTTGATGTCATCTTGTGTGTAGAATCCACCATAGGTACGAGGCTCGTCGGGAAGTGGCCTCGAGAAATCCGTAAAATGACCCACCTTTTTGACATTGAAAGCTCCCTTTTTCGTCAGATTCGGAAAGGACTTGATTTCCACGCGCCAACCTTCATCGTCGGTCAGGTGAAAATGTAAGACATTGTATTTATAGGCCACCATCTCATCGATGAAACGCTTCACTTCTTCTTTGGTAAAAAAGTGACGAGCTACATCGAGCATGATTCCACGCCACGCAAAACGGGGCGTATCGGTGATATTGGCATAAGGAATGGCCCATTTAACACCGGCAACCGCTTTGGTCGACTCGATTTCCTTCGGCATTAATTGCAAAAGGGTTTGAATGCCGTAGAATAATCCCACCGGTTTATTCGCCGTGATTTGAACACCTTTGGCATCGGAAGTCAATTGATAGCCTTCGTTACCAAGGGCAGCATCGGCTTTGGCATTTAACTTAAAGCGAATGGAGGCCAATGAAGCGGCAGAACCCTGATCATACAACCATTGTACCTTTTTACCCGCAATGTGGCTCAATTTATCAGACAGATTAGCGTAGGTCGTTGACAAGGCCGCGTCTTTGGGACCAGCAATGATGATCGAACTCGCGAGTGGATAGGATCCTTTGGGATAAACAGCCTTGGAGGGAACCGGTATGATGGAAGGATTTTGGGCGAAAACAGAACTTGCCAGCAAACAAGTTAACCCGATGAGGGTGATTTTTTTAAGCATGTTGAATAGGTTTATAAACTTGATTAAAGTTCAAGTTAATTGCGATAAATTCCAAATCGTTTTTTATTTTTGCAGGGATTAAGCATTATATACAAAACACAAAACCATGAATGAATCTGCTACCCTTGCTGCTCAGCAAGCGGAATTAACACATGCCATTGATACGGTTTGGGTTGCCCTATGTGCGGCACTCATATTTCAAATGGAAGGCGGTTTTGCCCTTTTAGAGGCAGGATTTGTCCGTTCGAAAAACGCCGTCAGTATTATCGCCAAAGTGATGATTGACATCATGTTCGGAGGAGTCGCCTTTTATTTAGTGGGCTTCGGAATTGCTTACGGCCAATCAAATGGCTATTGGGCATTCGATACCGGAATTATGGAAGGTGATTTGGGATTGGGATTAACCATTTCAAATTCATTATTCTGGTTCATCCAAATGGGATTCGCCGTTGCGGCGATTTCGATCGTTTCGGGTGGTGTAGCTGAACGGATGAAGATGTGGTCTTATGCGATTTATGTTGCCATTTTTAGTGCTTTCATGTATCCCTTGGCGGCCAATTGGGTTTGGAATCCCAACGGATGGTTGGCGCTACAAGGCTTTAACGACTTCGCGGGTTCAGCAGCCATTCACGCGATGGGTGGATTTGCCGCATTGGCAGGGGCGATTGTATTGGGACCTCGCTTGGGTAAATACAACGAGGATGGAAGCCCTAATGCGATTCCGGGTCACAACTTGACATTATCGGCTGTGGGTGCCTTTATCTTGTGGTTTGGTTGGTTCGGATTCAATCCAGGATCTACCTTGGGCGCTGTAGGCAAATGGGATTTGATCGGTTCTGTGGCAACAAACACCTTTTTAGCCTCTGCAGCGGGGGGTATTGCGACGATCTGTTATACTTTTTTACGTTACAAGAAGGTTGATATCACGATGGTGATCAACGGAGTATTAGCGGGTTTGGTGGCGATTACGGCGGGATGTAATGTGGTTAGCCCCAATTCGGCACTCTTGATTGGTTTGGTAGCTGGAACGATTGTAGATATTGCCGTTGTATTGGTGGACAAAATGAAAGTAGACGATCCCGTGGGAGCTGTTGCGGTGCATGGCGTGAATGGATTTTTTGGAACGATTGCGGTAGGTCTATTCTCTACGAAGAATGGCTTATTTACGACGGGACAATCGGAGCAATTTATGACGCAATTAACCGGAGTAACGGTCATTTCGATCTTCTCCTTTGTTTTAACGTTTGTAATATTCAAGGCCTTACAAAAGACGATGGGAATTCGTTTGAGTCACAAGGAAGAATCGGCGGGAATCGATGCGGTGGAGTTTGGAGTGGAGTCATATACAACATTTGAATAAGAACTATGAAAAAGGTAGAAGCAATTGTCAAGCCGTCCAAATTAAAAGCTATCCAAAAGGGCTTAATCGACGCAAATATTCCGTGTATGACGGTGGTGCCGGTACGAGGTGCGGGGCTCCAACAAGGTTATTCGGAGATCTATCGGGGTACCGAAAAATCCATGATCTTATTGCCTAAAGTGATGATCATCTGTGTCGTAAGCGACGAGAACTTAGAGAAATGTATTGAAGTGATCTTGGATAATGCCTCTGAGGGCAACACCGGAGATGGCAAAATCTTCATCTACGATGTGCAAGATGCGATTCGGATCAGAACGAAAACGAGGGGGGTGGAAGCGATAAGATAGGAGGCAGTAGTCAGTGGGCAGTGATCAGTGGGCAGTAGTCAGAGGTCAGTAGTCAGTGGGCAGTAGTCAGTAATCGCCTACCTATCAGTAAGGAAAAGTTAAGTGTTTGCATATCTATAGCCAAAGTCAGTTTTAGGATTGATTTTGGCTATTTTAATTTTAATAAGATATATATTTGACTACTGACCACTGCCCACTGACTACTGCCCACTGCCCACTGCCCACTGACTACAGACTACTGAATACTGTTTTACCACCTTCATCCTCACAAACATTTCCTCCTTATACCAATCATATTTCCTCGTCTTTTTAATCATCGGGGCATGCTCTTTGCTTTGATAGGCAAATTGGTCCAATCGCTTCGCAGAATCCCAGAGCGAGAACGTGGCTTGTTCCAATAAAGGAAGTTCCCCTACCCCTTTGGCATATATCAAGCCTTCCTTTCCATCCAAATGCTTACTGGCAGATGGAACATTCCACCAAAAGAGTAAGACTTTCGACCAGCGAATACTTGCTCGTGTGATGACCGCAATGGAACCCGTCCATTCAACATCCGCTTCCGAAAAATCAAATGGAGACAATTGATTCCAAGTTCCTTTGCCTTTGAGTGGCTCACCGTCCCAACCGCTGATTTCATCGGAAAGGCGAATTAAGGATAACCAGCGCGAATCCGTTTGAAAGAAATGAATGGCGGATTCGGGTGAATCCCATACGCCCAACCAAGCATATAAACCGAAATCAGGGAAAATCGAGAAACCATTGCCTGCGCCGGTACCGAGGTGTTTGGCGAAAACCAAGCCAGGTGCCGACCAGCTTAAAAACAACGAGCGGCCCATTTCTGAAAAGGCCGCTCGACGGGCTTTGAAACCCGAATATTTTATGAATCGTATGGTAATGTACTTTCCTTTTGACACATCCTTGCATTTGAAATTAAAGCTATTCAATTTCAAGGCACGAGGCAAATGAATTTACAGCTTTCAACTTAATTGTTCGTATACAACAAAGCACTTGTTGTCGTACCTTTTAACCCAGTTACCTTATTGGGAGTTGCCACCGTTTTAATATAAGTCGCTACTTGCAAGGGAGTCTTCGTTGTATTAGCTGCTAAATATTGAGCCACTACACCTGTTACATGCGGCGTAGCCATAGAAGTTCCGCTCAAGACTTTTGTTGCAAAGTTATCTGTCAACCACGCAGATTTAATACTTGTACCAGGAGCAAATAAATCCACCACTGTGCCATAATTCGAATAACTCGCCATAACATCATATTTTGCACCTGAAGTAAAGTTTCCAGTAGCACCCACAGTAATGGCATCTTTAACACGAGCTGGTGAATATTTACTTGCATCTAATGCATTGTTACCCGCTGCAACACACATCACAATTCCATCAGCAATCGCATTCGTCACGGCTAAATCCAATGCAGAGGAAGCCCCACCTCCTAAAGACATATTCGCAACCGCAGGTTCTCCCGCAAGGTGATCAGCAATTGCCCAATTTATTCCCGCGATAACTCCTGACGTAGTTCCAGAACCCGTCGCATCCAAAACTCGAACAGCAACCAATGTTACATCTCTTGCAACTCCGTAATTTAACCCACCGATTGTCGCTGAAACGTGAGTCCCATGTCCATTCGCATCAATCCAATCAGTTGGCGTATTAATCGAAGAAAATCCACCAATCGCACGGCCCGCAAACTCTGAATGTGACAATAAAATACCTGTATCAATAACATAAGCTTTCACCCCCGAGCCACCACTGTTGTAAGTGTAAGTATAACTCAAAGGTAAATTAGCTTGATCGATGCGATCAATACCCCAAGAGGGTACGTTTGAAACAGTCGTGTTTGTGGTTACAACCTGATCTTTCTCCACATAAGCAACTTTGGGATTTTTACGTAAAGCAGCCAATGCATCCGGGGATAAACGAGCCGAAAAACCCTTAATGGCTTTCGAGTAAACATGATCAAATACAGAACCATGCTTTTTTTCCAAATCCTCCATTTCTACCTCCAATTCATCATCTTCAACATCATTGTTATATACTACGATGTAAGAATCATCAGGGACACCTACTTTATTCGAGACGACAATCGGATCAACATTTTGAATGGAGGCATCTTGAGGTGAAATCTTCGCACCGTTTTCAAGAAATTGTTCAGTGCAACTGGATAGGAAAATAACTACAGCAAGTAGTAAAAAGGACGGTATTCTAAAAAGTCTCATGGTGTGGTTGTATTTGGTTTACTAAAATTAAATCAATAACAACCAGAATCGAAGCTTCCGAAATTTCCATTTGGACCTATCTTAAAATCTAGTCCAAATTAATTGGCAATACCTAAAATGAAATAAGATTTTGATGAATTTTACTTACCAATACAAAACTTCCCAAAGATGTTTTTAAGCAAGTCATCATTCGATATTTGACCTGTAATCTCACCCAAATCATGTAAAGCATAACGAAGATCCTGCGCGATCAAATCTCCTGTCAGGCCCACCTGCAATCCTCTTAATACAGACTCCAGCGTTTCTTGTGTCTGAAGAAGATGTTGGTAATGACGTAAATTGGTCACCAAAGTTCCTCCCGTACGCACTTGATCCAAGCCGACGACGTCCAACAAGGCCTTTTCTAAATCCCCCAAACCCATTCGGTTTTTCGCCGAAATTTCAATCAATTCAGGAATAAGCGATTTAAATGCCGCTACTTGAGAGGCATTGACTTGATCTACTTTGTTCAACAACTTAATAACGGGAATATCGATGTCTCCTAATGCTGCAATTGCCTCGACATATCCATTAGGCGTTTCCGTGACCGCATCTGCCAAATAAATCACGACCTGAGCCTTCTTCACCCATGCCTGCGTACGCTCTACACCCATCGCCTCAATCACATCTTCCGTCTCACGCAATCCCGCCGTATCAATCAAGCGAAATTTAATTCCACCTAACACCCAGGTATCCTCCAAACTATCTCGTGTTGTACCGGCAATATCGGATACAATGGCTCGATCCTCATTCAACAAGGCATTTAAGAGCGTGGATTTACCCGCATTGGGCTTTCCAACGATAACCGTAGCTACGCCATTCTTAATGGCGTTACCCGCCCGAAAACTCGCCACTAAGGGCCTAATCGCCACAAGTAACTGGTTCACCAAATCCTCCAAATCCTTACGATCCGCAAATTCCACATCTTCCTCACCAAAATCTAACTCCAATTCGATCAAGGAGGCAAAGTGAATCAATTGCTCTCGTAAAGCCGCCAATTCATTCGAAAAGCCACCTCGCAACTGATGCAATGCCGCTGCCTGTGCAGCCGCCGAATCTGCCGCAATTACATCCGCCACCGCCTCAGCTTGGGCCAAATCAAATGCCCCATGCATGAACGCACGCTGTGTAAACTCCCCCGCCTTGGCTAAACGCGCTCCCTTCTCCACAAATAACTGAATAATACTCTCCTGAATAAACGGAGAACCATGACACGATATTTCCACCACATCCTCCTTCGTATAACTCTTCGGAGCGATATAAAGACTGACAACCACCTCGTCATATACCCGACCCGCATCTTCGATCCGACCGTAATGAATCGTATGGGAAGACTGCTTACTTAAATCTTTGGGTTTAAACACGGAATTGACGAGTGAAATAGCTTTGGGGCCCGACAAGCGGATAACACCAATCGCCCCTACCCCTGCAGGCGTAGCCAACGCGACTATCGTGTCTTGAAATAACATTACAATAAGTTTTGGAGCTTCATGGCAACCGACATGTCGCCAGAAATTTTCACTTTACCCGTCATCACAGCCATCATCGGGTTCAATTCACCCTTCAATAAGGCTGTAAAATTGTCTTCTGTGGCTGCAATCGTACAATCCGCGTCTACATTTTCATTCGTCACAGAACCATCACCATTCACGACAATGATTCCCGAAGGAAAAGCAAATTTAAATGAAACACCCATGCCACCCTTTTGAGCAGCCAAGGCACTAATACGTTCGTTGATTTCTTGAAATGTCATATTGATAATTTTAAAACACAAAACTACGACTTAAATCTCCCGATGACAAATTACCTTGAAGTCACAATACTGACAAGTTTCCACATCCTTCGTCTTTTCAAAAGCCGTTGCCCGATCCAAGATTCGGTCAATCCACCCCTGAATGACCTCAATGGATTCTGCCATGAATGCCTCCATCGATTGATTCTCCGAAAACCACAAGCCCGGTGCTGCCACCGACAACACCTTCGCCCCTAAATTCCGGAAGGAGATAATTCCCGGTTCCACGTCCAATTGCCGCCAATCCAAGCCGCTAAACAACTCATTTGATTGATCATGAACCGATTGTACCAGCAAAAATTTATATAACCACAACTGCAACAACTTTCCTTTTAAATCCGCTGCCTCCAATTCACCCCTCAACCCAATCTCGCCAATTTTCAAATCCTTCGGCTCTACCTTGCCCGTTTTATAATCAATGATTCGGTAAACCGATCCAACACGATCCAGGCGATCTACTCGCCCCTTAATTTTAACTTCAAAGTGCTGACCCTCAAACTGAACCGGCACCATGGTCATCAAATCCATCTCCGTATCTAACAACTGAACACGTTCAGAATTCCAGGTGCGCTCTGCTTGATAATAACTTTCCAATAAAGTTTTGGCGACCTCCTTCAAGACAAAATTAAATCCCGTCTCCATCTCAAATACGCCTTCGCGTTCTTGAATTTGAGACATCGCTTCATCCAACAAAGTATCTAAATTTTGGATTCGTTCCTCCACATCCGATTGATCAATCCAGCCCTGTTGCAGCTCCAAAATTTTCTGATCAACATTTTCCAAAACCTTATGAACCCAAGTACCAAAAACATCCGCCCCCATCTCATCCTCAAATTCCTTCTCCTTCCCCAAATTCAACACATAGCTATAATAATATTGTAAGCTACAAGTCGCAAATTGATTCATCGCAGAAGGCGATAAGCCGCGGTTTTCGAGCGTCGTTTTCAAGCGTTCAATCACCGCATCCGTTTTCTCAATTCGGTGCACAAAATCCATTTGATCGCGCTCCTCCAAGGCAAATCGAACCTGTGGCTCTGACCAACGTAAATTGGGGTTCTGATTCGGCCAATCCAAACGCAATTGCTTGATGAAGCGACTCATTTCTTTCACACTTGACTTCTCAGAAGGCTGCACATAAATCAATTCCACTTGGCGAGGTCTTTGCAATAAACGATGAAAGTGATA
>Ga0228703_1001760_pt1 | contig 12773 bp, 7 predicted proteins | sample McNCre217_Aug_MG_3_FD_178020 | JGI IMG/M metagenome (GOLD analysis project Ga0228703, IMG submission 178020) | Freshwater microbial communities from McNutts Creek, Athens, Georgia, United States - 29-17_Aug_MG | ecosystem: Environmental > Aquatic > Freshwater > Creek | place: USA: Georgia... | reverse complement strand
AGCGGTCAGCTGGATCAGCGAACCCATCAGGATCAGACCGAAAAACAGCGACTTCTGGGTGAAGGTGTTGATGTCTTCGGCGATGCGCTGGTCGGGGTTGTCGATGGTGACGTGGGCGTTGAGCTCGTAGAACTTCTGGTGGCTGAAGTAACGCCCCAGAAAACGGTAGGTGAGCCAGCGCCGCCAGTGGTTGCCCAGGCGGTCGCGCACCAGGTAATAGCAGGCGTAGGTGGGTACCGCCCCACACACCCACAGCACGCACATGCGCACCGCCGCCCAAAAACGCTCGCTGTTGCCCGCCGCCAGCGCCGACATGAATTCGCCGGTTTCCTGGTTGATGAGCACGGCAAAACCGGTCTGCGTCAACAACAAGGCGGCCAGCAGGGCCAGAAAGCCGCGGGCCCTCCACTTTTCCTCGCTGCGCCAGTAGGGCGCGGCAATGCCCCGGTAACGGTTCCAGAGTCGGGTGTGCTGGTTTTTTTTCATGGCTGTCTCACCCCCCGCAGCATCCGCCCATCAGCGCCAGCGTGTCAACTCGATGTGGACACTGCCGGCATCGCCACTGAGCGTCACGGCACCATCTTGCACCGTGGCCTGCAGCTGCATGCTGCGCTCGGCCATTTTGGCCATTTGCTGCGAGGCCTCGGTCGGCACGCGAAACACCTGCAGCTTGTCCAGGCGCGTCAGCTTGTTTTCAATGCCCTTCCACCAGACTTCGGCCGCGTGGTTGAAGCAGTACAGGCGCACGGCGTCGGCCTTTTGACAGGCCTTGGTGATGGGTTTTTCTTCGGGTTGACCCACCTCGACCCACAGGCGCACCTGGCCGGTGAAGTCCTTGAGCCAGAGGTCCGGATCGTCGGGGTCGGACAAGCCGGCGCCAAAGGCCAGCGTGCCGTCGCCACCGCAGGTGTCCTGCAATTCGTGGGCATTGAGGGCCAGCGCCAGCAGGCGGACCATCATGCGCTCGTCGGTCTCGCTGGGGTGGCGGGCCAGGGTGAGCGCATGCTCGGCGTAGTAGCCGTGGTCGATGTCGGCGATCGAGAGATTCGCCTTGTAGATGGTGGACTTGAGGGCCATGCGTGACTCTTGTAGGAGCGCGCCCCTGCGCGCGAATGCGGTCTTCGGATTCGGCCGCAGGGGCGGCCTCCTACAGGGAAGGGGTCAGACGCGGCGGGCCAGCTCGGCGGCCTTGCCCACGTAGCTGGCAGGGGTCATGGCCAGCAGGCGGTCCTTGTCGGCCTTCGGGATCTCCAGGCTTTCAATCAGCCTGTGCAGATCGGCCGCGGTCACGGTCTTGCCACGGGTGACTTCCTTGAGCTTTTCATAGGCGCCCTGCACACCATAGCGGCGCATCACGGTCTGGATCGGCTCGGCCAGCACTTCCCACGAGGCGTCCAGGTCGGCGGCGAGGGCTTCCTCGTTGAGTTCGAGCTTGTTCAGACCGGTCATCAGCGAGGCATAGGCCAGCGCGGTGTAGCCCAGGCCCACACCGATGTTGCGCAGCACCGTCGAATCGGTCAGGTCGCGCTGCCAGCGGCTGATCGGCAGTTTCTCCGACAGGTGCTTGAGCACGGCATTGGCCAGGCCAAGATTGCCTTCGGCGTTTTCAAAGTCGATCGGGTTGACCTTGTGCGGCATGGTCGACGAACCGATCTCGCCGGCCTTGAGCTTTTGCTTGAAGTAGCCCAGGCTCACATAACCCCAGATGTCGCGGGCCAGGTCGATCAGGATGGTGTTGGCGCGGGCGGTGGCGTCGAACAACTCGGCCATGTAGTCGTGCGGTTCGATCTGGATGCTGTAGGGCTGGAAGCTCAGACCCAGGCCCCAGGCGGTGTTCTGGGTTTCGCCCAATTCAGGCGTTTCGACCACATTGCGGGCAAAAGCTTCCCAGTCAAAGTCGGGCCAGGCCGACAGGTGGGCGTTGTAGTTGCCCACGGCGCCGTTCATCTTGCCCATGAGCTGGACGCTGGCGATCTTCTCGCGGCAACCGTTCAGGCGCACCACGACGTTGGCGATTTCCTTGCCCACGGTGGTGGGGCTGGCGGTCTGGCCGTGGGTGCGGCTGAGCATGGGCACATCCGCAAAGGTGTGCGCCATATCGCGCAGTTTGGCGATGATGCCGTCCAGGCCAGGCAACATGGCTTCGGCACGGGCGTGCTTGATCTGCAGGGCGTGGCTGGTGTTGTTGATGTCTTCGCTGGTGCAGGCAAAGTGCACGAACTCGGCGTTTTTCTCCAGCTCGGGGCGGTCCTTGAACTTGGACTTGATCCAGTATTCCACCGCTTTCACGTCATGGTTGGTGGTCTTTTCAAACTCTTTGATGGCCACGCCGTCGGCCTCGCCGAAGTTCTTGACCAGGCCCGTCAGGTAGGCGCGGGCCCCGGTGGACAGGGGTTTGAATTCGGCGAAACCGGCATCCGACAGCGCGATGAACCAGGCGATTTCGACCTGCACACGGCGGTGCATGTAGCCCAACTCGCTCACCAGGGGGCGCAGGGCGTTGAGTTTGCTGGCATAGCGGCCATCCAGCGGCGACAGGGCGGAAATCGGGGTGAAGTTCATGGCCCAGATTGTAGGCGGGGCGGGTTTTCCCGGGGCTGCGAACCGGCATGCCCATTGGCGCCGTCCAGATTCACCCGGCCTGCTCGTAGAATCCGCCTGTCGTTTTATCTTCCACACGCATGAAGCTCATCGGTTCATTCACCAGCCCCTACGTCTGCAAAGTCCGCATCGTGCTGGCCGAGAAAAAGCTGGATTACCAGTTCGTGACCGAAGACGTGTGGTCGGCCGACACCCGCATTTCCGAATCCAACCCGCTGGGCAAAGTGCCTTGCCTGATCATGGAAGGCCACGAGGCCGTGTTCGACTCGCGCGTGATCGTCGAGTACCTGGACACCCTCTCGCCCGTGGGCAAGCTGATCCCGAACGGTGGCCGTGAGCGCGCCGAGGTCAAAACCTGGGAGGCACTGGCCGATGGCGTGCTGGACGCGGCGCTGCTGGCGCGCATGGAGACCATCTGGGCCGGACGCGCCGAAGGCGAACGCAGCCAAGCCTGGATCGAGCGCCAACTGGGCAAGATCGACAAGGCCCTGAACGCCATGGACAAGGGCCTGGGCGACAAGCCCTTCTGCTCGGGCATCCACATGAGCCTGTCAGACATTGCCGTGGGCTGCGCCCTGGGTTACCTGGACTTCCGCTTTGCGCAGATCGACTGGCGTACCGCCCACCCCAATCTGCACAAGCTGTTTGACAAGCTGATGCAGCGCCAGAGCTTCGCCGACTGCATGCCCAAGGCCGCCTGACCGCAAGGGTGGTGCAGGCGCGCGCCCCGGCGCGCGAACAGCGTTCGGCTGGCGGCCTCTTACTTGTAGAAAGCCTCGACCTGGCCCTTGAGCTTGAGCATCAGGGGATTGCCCTTGCGGTCGACCGTTTTACCGGCGGGCACCTTGATCCAGCCCTCGCTGACGCAGTATTCCTCCACATCGGCGCGTTCCTTGCCGTTGAAGCGGATGCCAATGTCGTGTTCGAAAATGGCCGCCACAAAGTGCGGGCTGCGCGGATCGATGGACAGGTGATCGGGCAATTCGGGGCGAGCGTTGTCGGTCATGGTCTGGAACAGTGGTCAAAACGGATTTGAATGCCTGAATTGTCCCGCAAGTTCACCCCTGCGCCCGGTTGACACTCAACCCAGCACGTGGCGCCACAAGGCCAGCACCGCCTCGCGCTCCCCCTGCAACTGGCTGGCCTGCAGGGCCGTGGACTCCTCGTTGAGCCGGGCACGGTGTTGCAGCCTGCGCATCTCGCGGTAGGCATCGGCCGCAGCCTGTCCCATCCCTGATGCGAGCAGGCCTGCGGCTTCGGCGCGGTGCAGCAGGGCAATGTTGCCCACGTTGTCCGCCAGTTCGCGGTGGGCGGCCGTGTGCAGCAACACCAGGTACTGCACCACAAACTCCACATCCACCATGCCACCAGGGCTGTACTTGAGGTCAAAGCGTCCCTCGGGCACCGCATGGGCCTCGCGCACCTTGCCCTGCATCGCCACGATTTCAGCCTTCAGGCTGCTGGCATCGCGCGGCGCACAGATCACCGCATGGCGCACCGCGTCAAATGCGGGCTGCAGGCTGTCCAAGCCCATGACAAAGCGCGCACGCGTCATGGCCTGGTGCTCCCAAGTCCAGGCCGTGTTGCTGCCCCGTTGCTGCTGGTAATCGGCATAGGCCTCGAAACGGGTGACCAGCAAGCCTGAATTGCCGTTGGGGCGCAATGCGGTGTCGATCTCGTAGAGGTCGCCTTCACCGGTCTTGACGGTCATCCAGTTGATCAGCTTGCGCACATAGGCGGCGTAGACCTCCTGGGCACGCTCGTCCTCATCGTCATAAACGAACACGATGTCCAGGTCGCTGCCATAACCCAGCTCCTTGCCGCCGAGCTTGCCGTAACCAATCACCGCAAAACGCGGTTCGTCGCGGTGGCGGTTCTTCAGGCGGTCCCAGCACCAGCGCGCGGTCACCCGCAGCACGGCATCGGCCAACGCGCTCAGGTCGTCGGCCACCTGTTCCACCGTCAGCACGCCTTCGACGTCGCGCGCCAGGGTGCGGAACTGCTCGGCATGGTGGCCCCGGCGCAACAGGTCCAGCAGACTTTCCTCGTCGTCTTCACCGGTGCGCGCAAGGGCAGCGCGGCGTGCCTCCAGTTCGGCCTCGAAATCGGCGGGTTCGAAACGGCTGTTGAACAGGTTGCCCCCCGCCAGCTCGTCGATCACACCCGGGTGCTTGACCAGGTAACGCGCCGGCCAGCGCGCCGCACCCAGCAAGCGCAACAGGCGCTCATGGATGGCCGGGCGCTCGAGCAGCAGCGACAGGTAAATCTCGCGCCGCAGCAGCGGCTCGATCCAGTCGGCCATGCGCAGCACCGCGTCTTCGTTGAAACGGGCCTCGGACAGCCATTGCGCGGTGCGCTGCAAAAGGCGCAGCAGGCGGCCACGGGCATCGTCACGCAAGGCATGCACACGTGGGTTGTCCTGCCACTCGGCCAGCCGCGCACGCACCGCTTCGGGAAACTCGGTCAGCACCGATTCCAGTTCTGCATGCTCACGGCCGTTCTTGCCGCCGTTCTTGCCATTGCAACCCTTGCATTCGCGGTCCCCCCCCAGCAGGGTGTCGAACTCCTGCGCCACCCCTTCGCGGTGCATGTCCAGCGTGGTGAGGAAGCTGCAGACTTCCGGGTGGCCCATGGTCTGTGCAATCCAGGCCAGGTCGCCATCGTGGGTGGGCAGCACATGGGTTTGCTGGTCGTCCAGGTACTGGATGCGGTGCTCCACCTGCCGCAAGAACACATAGGCCTGCGCGAGGGCGTCGGCCGTGGTCTGGGGCATCAGCCCCGCCTTGGCCACGCGCTGCAACGCGTCCAGCGTGGGGCGCGTGCGCAACTCGGGGAACTGCCCGCCCCGCACCACCTGCAGCAGCTGCACGATGAATTCGATCTCGCGGATGCCGCCGCGCGAGAGCTTGACGTCGTTGGCGCGCTCCGGGTGGCCGGCGCTGCGTTTGCTGGCGTGGTCGCGGATCTGCTGGTGCAGCACCCGCAGCGACTCGAACACGTTGTAGTCCAGGTAGCGGCGGAACACGAAGGGCAGCACCACGCCCCGCAACTGCTGGGCCGACCCATTGAGCACGGCGCTGCGCGGCGCCACCACCCGGCTTTTCATCCAGGCAAAGCGCTCCCATTCGCGGCCCTGCACCAGCAGGTATTCCTCCAGGGCGCCCAGCGACACCACACTTGGGCCCGAGTTGCCGTTGGGCCGCAAGGCCAGATCGACGCGAAAGACAAAACCGTGATCGGTGGTGTCACCGATCAGGGCGTACATGCGCTTGACGCCTCGCGCAAAGTACTCCTGGTTGGAGATGCGGCCACGGCCTTCGGCGTTGCCCGCCGTCTCGCCGTCTTCGTCGTAGACATAAATCAGGTCGATGTCGCTGGACACATTGAGCTCGCGCGCACCCAGCTTGCCCATGCCGATGATCCACAACTCGGCGCGCTGGCCACTGGCCGTGGTGGGCGTGCCATGCAAGGCATCCAGGTCCAGCTGCACCTGTTGCCAGGCGGCATCCAGCGTGACTTCGGCCAGCCAGGTCATGGCCCGGGTCACGGAGTCCAGCGGTGCCTGCTGCGCGACGTCCAGCCGCACCAGGCGTTCGAGCGTGAGCTGGCGCAACACGCGCACCGCCGCATCCAGAGGCAGGCCGCGCCCACGCAAGGCCTGCAGGGTGGCCGTCAGGGTTTCGCGGGTCGGCGCACCGGCGGGCAAGAGCGCCAGCAGGTCGGCATAGCGGCGCTGCAGGCGCTGCACAAAGCGGGAATGGTCGGCCAGGTCCGACAGGGGGTCGGTGGGCGGGGTGGCTTGCGCCCCCGCTGGCATCTTGTGCTGCTCGCTGCCGGTCATAATTCCGCTGACTTTCCGATTCACATCCACAGGTTCTCAGTGCCCACACTTCCCGGACTCACCACATGGCTGGCGCGACTCGCACGCGCAACCGCCTGGTTGGCGCTGGCGCTGGGCCTGTGCATAGGCGCAGGGTGGGCCAGCCTTCATCTGTGGATTGTGCCGCGAATTGGCGATTTCAGACCGGCGCTCGAACGCCTGGCCTCGCACGCGGTGGGGACGCCCGTGCAGATCGGCGCACTGCAGGCCGAATCGACCGGCTGGGTGCCTTCTTTTGAATTGCGCCAAATCCAGTTGCTGGACAGCGAAGGGCACCCAGCCCTGAGCTTGCCCCGCGTGGTGGTCGCCATCAGCGTGCGATCGGTGCTGAACCTGGGTCTGGACCAGCTGGTGCTGGACCGCCCCGAGCTGGATGTGCGGCACACCGCTTCGGGCCAGTGGCTGGTGGCTGGCCTGCCCCTGGGCACGCCTGGACAGGACAGCGCCGCCGCCGACTGGCTGTTCAGCCAGCGCGAGGTGGTGGTGCGCGGCGGCACACTGCGCTGGACCTCCGAGCGGGCCCACCAGAGCAGCGGCGGACAGGACCCCAAGGACGCCCCCACGCTGACCCTGAGCGATGTGGACATGGTGCTGCGCAACCCCCTGCACCAGCACGTGCTGCGGCTCGATGCCACGCCCCCACCCGAGTGGGGCGAGCGCTTTGTGCTGATGGGGCAATTCCACCGCGGCCTGCTGTCCACCCACGCCGGCAACTTCAAGGACTGGAACGGCCAGGCCTACGCCTGGTTCCCGCAGGTGGATGTGTCCCACCTGCGCCAGCAGGTGCGCCTGGGCGCCGACCTGCAGTCCGGTCAGGGCCGTTTGCGCCTGTGGACGGACATTGCGAACGGCGAATGGGCCGGCGGCGCCGCCGACCTGGACCTCAACAAGGTGCGCCTGCGCCTGGCCCCCGATCTGGAACCCCTGGGCTTTGCGCAACTCTCGGGGCGCGTGTCTGGCCAACAAAGTGCCAGCGCCTGGTCGGTGGCCACCCGGCAGCTGGCCTTTGTCAGCGACCAGGGCCTGAGCTGGCCCGGCGGCAACCTCGCTGTCCAGTACCACCTGGCCCGCGGTGCGCAAGCCGCCCGAACCGAAGTGCAGGGCGAGCAGCTGGACCTGCAGGCCGTGCGCGAGGTGGCACTGCGCCTGCCCTTGCCCGAGCGTTGGCACACCCAACTGACCCGCCATGCCGTGGCCGGGCAGGTGCGCAAACTGCAGCTGCAGTGGGACGGGACACCCGAAGACCTGGGCCCGTACCAGGGCCAGATCGATGTGGACGCCCTGCACCTGCAAAGCATGCCCACGGCCAGCGCCGCCCCCATGGGCGTGCGGGCCGTCCAGCTGAGCGCGCAGTTCAACCAGCAGGGCGGCCAGCTGCACATCGGCATGCCCGATGGCGGCAGCCTGAACTGGCCGGGCATCCTTGAAGAAGATGTGCTGGCCCTGCAACAACTGCAAGCCGACCTGCGCTGGCAGCTGAGCGGAAAAACACTGTCCCAGCTGCAATGGAAAGCCCAGCTGGCCAACCCGGACCTGGAAGGTCAGACACAGGGCCAGTGGCAGCCCGCCGCCGATGGCGGCCCGGGCTTGCTCGATCTGCAGGCGCAGGTTCCGCGTGCCGAGGCCGCGCAGATCCACCGCTACCTGCCTTTGGAACTGCCCGCCGACGTCCGCCACTATGTGCGAGACAGCGTGCGCAAAGGCAGCGTGCGCAACTTGCAGGTGCGCATCAAGGGCGACCTGGCCAAATTGCCCATGCCCCAACCCCGCGATGGCGAATTCCGCTTTGCAGGGCGCCTGCAGGACGTGGACATGGTCTATGTGCCACCCGCCTTGCTGCCTGCCGGCAGTCCGCCGTGGCCCACGCTGCAGGGCATTCAGGGTGACCTGGTGTTCGAGCGCCAGGGCATGCGCCTGTCCAACGCCAGCGCCCGTTTCGGCGAGGGCAAGCAAGCCCTCCAGGTGGGCGCGCTGCGCGCCAATATCCCCGACCTGGGCCAGAACCCCAAACTGGAAGTGCAGGCCGAATTGCGGGGTCCGGCGCCGCAGCTGCTGCGCACCATTCAGCAATCCCCGCTGGACCCGCTGCTGTCGGGCGCCCTGTCCCAGGCCAGCGCCAGCGGCCAGGTGCAGGGCAAGCTGCGGCTGGACATCCCGCTGCTCAACAGCCAGAACACCAAGGTGCAAGGCAGTGTGACCCTGGCCGGCAACGATGTGCAGATTTCCCCCCTGGTGCCGCTGCTGGGCAAGGCACAGGGCACCGTGCAGTTCACCGAGGCGGGCTTTGGTCTGCAAGGTGTGCAGGCCCAGATGCTGGGCGGCAACAGCCGCATCGAGGGTGGCTTGCGTTCGGGCGCCGTGCCTGCGGGTGAGCCCCGCTTGCTGATCCGTGCGCAAGGCCAGATCAGCGCCGACGGCCTGCGTGCCGCACGCAACCTGCAACCGCTGGACACGCTGGCCAAACAGGCACGCGGACAGACCAGTTACAGCGCCACCCTGGGCTGGCGCGGCGAGCAGCCCGAGCTGAGCATCCGCAGCACCCTGGAAGGGCTGGAGCTGAACCTGCCCACGCCCCTGGGCAAACGCGCGGCGCAGCCGCTGCCGCTCACCGTCAGTACGCGTGCCTTGCCTGCCGTGGCCGGTCAGGCGCGCGACCAATTGCAGGTGGACATCGGTCAGGCCGCCTCGGCGGTGTGGGTGCGCGATGTCTCCGGCCCCACCGCACGCGCGCTGCGCGGCAACCTCGCCGTGGGTCTGCGCACCGGCGGCGCCAGTGGCCTGCCCGAACAAGGGGTGTCGGCCGTGGTGCAGATGGACAACCTGTCGCTGGACGCCTGGCAAGCCGTGTTGCCCAGCCAGGACAGCGCAGGCACCAGCAACACCAGCCCTGCCGCCAGCGATGACGACAGCTGGCGCAGCTACCTGCCCAACCGCATGGGCCTGCAGGCCGGCACGTTGACCGTGCAGGGCCGCACGCTCAACGAGGTGGTGGCCGGCATCACCCGCGAGGGCAATGTCTGGCGCGCCAACATTGACGCACGCGAGCTCAGCGGCCACCTCCAGTTCAGTCCGCCCGACCGCCAGCAAGCAGGCAAGCTCTACGCCCGCCTGGCGCGGCTGAACCTGCCCCCCTCGGCCGTGAGCGACGTCGAGTCGATGATGGAGGCCCCCCCCAGCAACATGCCGGCACTGGACATCCAGATCGAGGACATGTTGTTGCGCGGCAAACGCCTGGGCCGCATCGAGATCGAAGCCATCAATGCAGAGGCCCGCACGCAGCGCAGCGGCGCACGCGAATGGCAGCTGCAAAAGTTCAACGTCACCGTGCCCGAAGCCAGCCTGCACGCCACGGGCCGCTGGTCGGCACCGGCCGACAACCGGCCGCGCCGCACCGAGATGAATTTCCGGCTGGACGTGCAGGACGCTGGCAACCTGCTCACCCGTCTGGGCACCCCCGGTGCACTGCGCGCAGGGGCCGGTCACCTGGAAGGCCAGATCGGCTGGAACGGCTCGCCCATGGCCTTGCACTACCCCTCGATGCAGGGCCAGTTCCAGATCAAGATGGGTCGGGGCCAGTTCCTCAAGGCCGACCCGGGTGTGGCCAAGCTGCTGGGCGTGCTGAGCCTGCAGGCCCTGCCGCGCCGCCTGTTGCTGGACTTCCGCGATGTCTTCTACGAAGGCTTCGCCTTTGACACGGTGCAGGGCGATGTGCAGATCCAGCAGGGCATTGCCGCTACCCACAACCTGCAGATCGACGGCGTGAACGCCGTGGTCAAGATGGAGGGTTCGGCCGACATCGCACGCGAAACCCAGCAACTCAAGGTGCTGATCCTGCCGCAGCTCAACGCCGGCGGGGCCTCGGTCGTGGCCGGGATCGCCATCAACCCGGTGGTCGGCCTGACCAGCTACCTGGCCCAGTGGCTGCTGAGCTCGCCGCTGTCGCGCGCAGCCGTGCAGGAATTCACCATTGACGGCAGCTGGAGCGAACCGCGCGTGACCCGCAGCGAGCCAAGCGCCAGTGCACCCGCCACGCCTGCTGCGCCATCGGGTCGCCAGCCATGAACACCCGGACCGGCGGCTGGTGGACTGCCCGCGCCCAGGCCTGGCACGCACGCTGGCAGCGCCGCCTGCACCGTTGGCAACGCACACTGGACGATTTGCTGCCCTGGCGTGCCGGTCGCCTGTCCTTGTGGCTGGCGCTGATCGGTCTGGTGCTGGCCTTGCTGGTCACACTGGTGTGGCTGGCCGGGCGCTACGAAGCCAGCCAGGTGCAGGCCGAACTCGAGCGCGACACACAGGACGCCGTCAGTGATTTGCGCACCAGCCTGGCACGCGATGTTCAGGCCCTGCAGGGCCTGCAAACGCTGCCCCCCGACAAACGCCTGGGCGCCTTGCAGGCCCTGATGCGTGACAAGCGCGAGTGGCTGCGTGCCGAGCAGCGCGACCCTCAGTGGAAATTGCGGCATGCCGAAGACTCGCCGCTGCGCGCCCCCGTCTATGAACGCAGCCCACGCGAACAAACCCTCCATGAAACGGTGCGCTCGTGCCTGCGCGCACGGCAGTTCAACGGCCCGGCCTATTCCAGCAGCTACTACCTGCCCCTGAACGACGGCCTGGGCATGGAAGTGATGGAGCTGTGCATGCCCACCATGCACGAGGGCCAGCCAGTGGGCTACACCGTGCTGGTCTACAGCCTGCAGGAGTTGCTGGTGGAGCGCCTGGGCCACACCTTTGCCCGGCGCAACCTGGTGTCTTTCACCGAAGCCGATGGCACACGGCTGGCCATGGCCGGTTCGGACCGGCGCGGCCAGCGCCTGTTCACCGCACAGCAGCTGCTGGACCTGCCCGGCAACACCCTGGTGTTGCGCATGGATGGCCGCCGCTCCGCACCCGATCTGTTCCCCAATGTGCTCACCGCACTGGTCACGGCCATGTCGATCGCACTCATCACCGTGGTCGTGCTGCTGGTGCGGGATTCACGCCGGCGCCTGAAAGCCGAACGCGAGCTGGCCGAGGCCCTGACCTTTCGCAAAGCCATGGAAAACTCGCTGCTCACCGGTTTGCGCGCGCGCGACACCCAGGGCCGCATCCGCTATGTCAACCCGGCTTTTTGCGCCATGGTGGGCTTCTCGGCCGAGGAGTTGGTGGGTCAGGGCGCACCCATGCCCTATTGGCCGCCCGAGATGGCCGGCGAATACCAGCAGCGCCAGGCCATCCGGCTCGCCGGCAACGCCCCGCCACGCGAGGGTTACGAATCGGTCTTCATGCGCAAGGACGGCACGCGTTTTCCGGTGCTGGTGATCGAGGCCCCCCTGATGACCGCGCAAGGCGAGCAAACCGGCTGGATGAGCGCGATCCTGGACATCAGCGAACAGCGGCGCGTGGAAGAACTCTCGCGAGCCAGCCAGGAGCGCCTGCAGGCCACGGCCCGCCTGGCCACCGTGGGCGAGATGGCCTCCTTGCTCAGCCACGAACTCAACCAGCCCCTGGCGGCGATTGCCAGCTACGCCAATGGCTCGCTCAACCTGCTGGACACGCCCAGCCAGGGTGCGGACACCTTGAACGATGTGCACATGGCCCTGCAACGCATCGCCGAGCAGGCTGGGCGCGCGGGCCGCGTCATCAACAGCGTGCACGACTTCGTGCGCCGGCGCGACCAGGCCCGCGAGGCGGTGGCACCGCAAGCCTTGCTCGACGCGATCGCCCCGCTGGTGAGTCTGCAAGCCCGCAAGCTGGGCGTGCAGGTGCGCACCGAGCTCGAAGCCAAGCTGCCGTCTGTGGTGTGCGATCGGACCATGGTCGAGCAGGTGCTGCTGAACCTGGCCCGCAACGGCATGCAGGCCATGGACCACCCCGACTGCCGTCAACGCCTGTTGGTGCTGCAGGTACGGCGCGGCGCATCCAACGCGCGTCAGGGCTGGGTCGAATTCAGTGTGGCCGACCAGGGCAGCGGCATTGATTCGACCGTGGCCGAACAACTGTTCACCCCCTTCTTCACCACCAAAACCGAGGGCATGGGTCTGGGCCTGAGCCTGTGCCGCACCGTGATCGAACAACACGGTGGACACCTGGACCACGGCCCCAACCAGCCTGCAGGCACCGTCTTTCGCTTCACCTTGCCCACGACCTCGGCTGACCCCACCGCCGTGACAGCGGCCTAAAATCTGGCCATGCTCACCCCCACAGATGCCACGGTCTACATCGTTGACGACGATGCCAGCGTGCGCGAAGGCATGGCCTGGCTGCTGCGCACACGCCGGCTGCTGAGCGCCTCGTTTGACAGCGCCGAACA
>Ga0228703_1001755_pt1 | contig 12785 bp, 11 predicted proteins | sample McNCre217_Aug_MG_3_FD_178020 | JGI IMG/M metagenome (GOLD analysis project Ga0228703, IMG submission 178020) | Freshwater microbial communities from McNutts Creek, Athens, Georgia, United States - 29-17_Aug_MG | ecosystem: Environmental > Aquatic > Freshwater > Creek | place: USA: Georgia... | reverse complement strand
GCCGTGGCCCAAGACCCTTTTTTGCAGCAATGTGCCAAGGTCTTGCGTCAGACCGCGCACCGCACCCATTTGGCCTTCATGCCCGGCAACCGCGACTTTCTGGTCGGTTCGGCCTTTTTGTCCGATTGTGGGGTTCAAGCATTGACCGATCCGACGGTTTTGGCTTGGGGTGATCAACGCATCTTGCTCAGCCACGGCGATGCCCTGTGCCTGGGCGACACGGCTTACCAAGGCTTTCGCCAGCAGGTGCGCTCTGCGGCTTGGCAAGCTGAGTTTTTGGCCAAGCCATTGAGCGAACGCCTGGCTTTGGCCCGCGCCATGCGCACGCAAAGCGAATCGCAAAAACAAAGCGGCATGGACTACGCCGATGCCGATCCCGCGCTCAGCCTGCAATGGTTGGCGGCGGCCCAGTCCCAACGGCTGATCCACGGCCACACCCACCGCCCCGCCGACCACCCGCTCGATGGCCTGCCAACGGGAGCCGTCCGACAGGTGCTGAGCGACTGGTCGCTGGACCACGCGCCCTTTCGCGCACAGGTGCTGCGCCTGCATGCCGATGGGCGGTGCCAGCGTATCGAGCTGAACTGAGGCAAGCCCTCCTGCCCGCTACAAATACAAAGGCCGCTCCATGGAGCGGCCTTTTGACTGAACACGTGCAGACCGAATCTCAGCGACGCAGCAGGTTCTTCAACACGTTTTGCAAGCGGCGTGCGGTGTTGGCCTCGTGCGGGCCGGACAAGACTTGGGCCACATCCTGACCCCAGGTTTCAGCAGGGCCAGGCTGGTTGCGCTGGGTCAGCAATTGCAACTGCAAAGCACGACGCTCACTCAGGTGCTCGGCCGGTGTGGGCACTTCGGCGGCCATTTCCAGACGCAGCAAAGCGGTGGCAGCAGGCGCCTTGGGCTCCGCGCTGACCGCTTGCGTCCACGCCTGACGGGTCGAGGCGTTGATCGCCTTGCCCAGCTCTTGCGCGCTGGGCAGTGCATCGGCCTGGCGGTCTTGCCAAGCGCCCATCAAACGGGTCAAGATCTCGCCATGGGCTTGGGCCGCCAACTTGCGCAGCGACATCTCGGCACGCTCCATGGCTTCGCGTTGGGCACGGAAAGCGGTATCGCCCAAACGGGGGGCACGCTCGCCACGGTCTGCGAAATCACCACGCGGGAAACGGTCGCCGCGATCACCCGTGCGGGGACCACGATCGCCTGCGCGGTCGCCGGGTCGGGCGTTGCGGTCACCCGGGCGGCCATCGCGTCGGCCATCACGGCCATCACGGCCAGCGGGGGCTTCGGTTTTCTTCTGACCAGGGCGGTCATCGCCACGCACAGCCACCACGGGTTTGGCGGGCTTGGGCGCGACCACAGGTGCGGGGGCGGCTGGTTCTTCAGTGGCATCGGCCACGGCATCAGCAGCATCAGCGGCTGGCGCATCGCTGGCAGCTTCGGTCGCTTCAGCGCTGGCCTCGGCAATCACCGCTTCAGCTGTTTCGCTCGGGGCTTGGGGCACAGGTGCGGCCTCTTGGGCTTTGGCGTTGTCAGCCGCTTCCTGGGCCTGGCCACGCAATGCAGCGTCCAACGCGGCCATGGCGGCGCGGATCTTGGCCGCGTCGCCACTGGCATTGGCGGCGTCCAAGGCCTTGGACGCATCGATCACGGCGCGGTCGCGGGCGCTCAGTGCGCTGGTCGCTTGTTGGCGCTCGGCACCTTTGCGCTGGAAAGCTTCGTCCAAAGGCGCACGGAAGATTTCCCACAGCTTTTGTTCGGTCTTGCGGTCCAAAGGCACGGCTTGGGCTTCGGTCTGCCAGCGTTGCTGCAAGGCTTTGACCGCATCCACGCGCAACGGCGCGGCGCTCATGTCCTTGGCCTCGGCAATCAGGGCCTGACGGCGCTCAATGCTGGCTTTTTGGGCAGCATCCACACGAGCCGCAGCGGCCTTGATGATGGCCTTCCATTGGGACTGCATCTCGGCGAAAGACTTTTCGCTCAGGTGCCCCGCATTGCGCCAACGCTCGCCAAACTGGTGCAGGGCACGCAACTGACCTCGCCAATCGCTGCTCTCGGCGTTGGCTGCAGTCCAGGCTTTGACTTCTTCCATCAAAGCCACACGCTGGGCGCGGTGCGCAGCCGATTCTTGTTTGATCTGGTCCAGCCAGGTCTGCACGGTTTTGTAGGCTTCGTTGCACGCGGCATCAAATCGCTTCCACAAAGCATGGTTGGGCAAGCCGCCTTGGTCGGTCTGCTTCCAGCTTTCGCGCAGTTGGCGCAGGTTTTCCTGCATCTTGCGGCCGCCCATGGCGGGGGCTTTGTCTTCGCCCAGCAGGGCTTCGGCCTTGGTGACCAGTTCCAAGCGGATCTGGTCGGCACGCCAGCGTTGCCAGCCTTCGAGTTCGCCGGCGGCAGTCAAAGCGGCGTGCACGCGGGCATCGAGCGCGGTGTCCAGATTTTTGCCATGGGTTTTGAGCACGGCGCGCAAGGCCACAGCGGCACCCGCGCTGGCTTTGCCATGGCCTTCGGTGACTTCTTTTTCGACCGCTTCGAGCACCTCGGTCACAGCGGCAGTGGCCTGCTCGCGCAAGGCTTGGCGCTGGGCCGGGTCCATCTTGGGTTTGGCGGCCTTGGGGGCCTCAGCCGGTGCGGCGGCATCGGCCACCGCCTCGCCACGCAGGCGGCGAATTTCATCGGCCCACACGGGCACCGAGGGCAAAGCCGCAGAAGCGTCAACCTGCGCCAGCGCGGCCAGGTCCAAAGCAGCAGAAAAACCGTCCCACACCGCTTGCAGTTGGCTGCGTGCGGTTTCCAACTGCGTTGGGAATTTCAAGTCCACGCTGGGCCACACCGCATTGTGCGTGAGCGCGTCGGCCTGGGCTTGCCACTGGGCCACATCGGCCAGCAATGCACTTTGGCCCGATTGCGCTTCAGCCAGAGGCTTGGTGGACAGCACCTCGATGCGCTGCGCCAGCAACACGGCGGCTTCGCGCTGCACCATCACCTGGTGCTGCAAATCTTCCACGCCTTTGACCACTTCGGCCAAGCGAACCTTCAGGCTGGCCAAGGGCTCGCGGGACAGCGGAGCACCTGCTTTGGCCGCATCACGCTGCCAGGCCAGGGCATCGGCAATGTTCAAGCGCGGGGCCTGCAGCATCTGCTCGGCTTTGTGCGCCCACTCACTGGCCAAGGCGTCTTGTCCGTGGGCGCGTTTGATTTCGTCGAGTTTTTCCTTGAGGATCTTGGCCACGCCTTTGTCGCGTGAGGACAGCTCGCGGTACACCTCGTGCATGTGTTCTTCGGAGGGCTCGGTCACCAACCACTCACGCAAACGGGCTCCGCGCTCGCCAGAGGTGGCAGCACTGAAGGCACCGGCAGTCAGTTGGTCAAGGGCGGCAAGGTCAAGGGGCTTAGAAGAAGTCACGGTAAAACGCTTTAAAACACGATCCATGCCAATACGGCATCCAGATCAAACTCTGAGTTGAGGTTGACCGTCAACCCGCTATTTTCGCCGGTAATTGGTCAATGCCCGCCTCGGGCCCTCAATCAGCGTCATTCTCTGCCGATTGGCCCACAAAATCGTCTTCTTTATTACCAATAAAGATTTATTTTAAGATTCATATTCTTGACGGGTTATGAAATATTCCTAGAATCCGCACGATTCTCACGAATATCACGCCTTTGAAAACGCCCGATACCCGTTTACACGGGTATTGCCCCAGCCATGCACTTGGCCCCCACCCCGCACATTCCCTTCAAAAAGGCCCTCACCGCCCATGCCTGGCATCAGCGGAACTGTCATGACAGCGAATACACAACTTGCACGCGTTTGGCTGGTTCTCAAAACCATGGCCAGAGACGTGCGCGATGGTTTTGTCGAAATCAGCCGGCACAGTCTGGCCCTGGTCGGACTGGTGGTGGTAGCCACAATGCTGACCTTTGCCGCTCGCCCCGGATTGCAAATGACGGTCAACGATGTGCTGCTGGGTTGGCTGGAAATGCGTCAGGCCGAGACACTCGACTCACCAACCAACGATGCGGCCTACCGTTCAACGGCCACCTCGGTCAAGGGCTTGAGCAAAAGTCAGGCGGCTGTGACTTATTGGCTCAGTCGTCGCTACCGTGTATCGCCAGAACCTGTTGCAGCTTTGGTCACAGAGGCATGGGCCGTTGGCGAACGCAGCCAGATCCCTCCGACTTTGCTGCTGGCCATCATGGCGATCGAATCAAAGTTCAACCCGTTCACCGCAGGCACCCAGGGTGCCATGGGGCTGATGCAAATCGATCCAGAGGCGCGGGCCATGGAGCTGGCCCCCTTTGGTGGCCGTCTGGCGGTGTTTGACCCGGTGACCAATCTGCGCGTAGGAGCCCGTCATCTACAAGACCTGATATTGCAGAGCGAAACCATCGAAGAAGCCCTGCGTCAATACGCCGCCGCTTCAGGACAAACAGAGGATGGCCCCTATGTCGAAAAGGTCCTGAACGAGCAAAAACTCCTCGATAAATTGCTTTAAGTGAGCATCTGACCGCTCTTCCGAGACAGTGACAACGAATTCTAGGCAGCAGCGGCTCGGCTACACTTGAGGGGTGCGCAACTGGCGATAGGAGCGCTGCTCTCAGCTTGAGACAGCCCACTCTGACGTGGACCGCGGTGGCCCTGAAATCAGGCCCCACCCCAAACCACTGGGAAGCGCGCAGCCCGGAACTGGCCCCAAGGCCCTGACCAGGGTTTTCAGCCGTTCGCCTGGGCAGCCCTTGTCAACAAACCCCTTGTTGAGCCAAGGTTCCATCTCTTTTGAAGGACTGCCATGTACGACCGCAACATTCTGATTGAACAAGCCGACCCCGAAATTTTTGCCGCCATCCAGGCCGAAAACGCGCGTCAGGAACACCACATCGAGCTGATCGCCAGCGAAAACTACGCTTCGCCCGCCGTCATGGCCGCGCAAGGCTCGCAGCTCACCAACAAATACGCCGAAGGCTATCCCGGCAAGCGCTACTACGGCGGCTGCGAATTCGTCGACGTGGCCGAACAACTGGCCATTGACCGCATCAAGCAGATCTTTGGCGCCGACTGCGCCAACGTGCAGCCGCACTGCGGCGCATCGGCCAACGAGGCCGTGTTTCTGGCCTTCCTCAAGCCCGGCGACACCATCATGGGCATGAGCCTGGCCGAAGGCGGACACCTGACCCACGGCATGCCACTGAACATGTCGGGCAAATGGTTCAACGTGGTGAGCTACGGCCTCGACAAGAACGAAGCCATCGACTACGACGCGATGGAAGCCAAGGCCCGTGAGCACAAGCCCAAGCTGATCGTGGCGGGTGCCTCGGCCTACTCGCTGCACATCGACTGGGCCCGCTTTGCCAAAGTGGCCAAAGAAGTCGGCGCGATCTTCATGGTGGACATGGCCCACTACGCCGGCCTTATTGCCGCAGGCGTGTACCCCAACCCTGTGCCCCATGCCGACGTGGTCACATCGACCACCCACAAGAGCCTGCGCGGTCCACGCGGCGGCATCATCTTGATGAAGGCCGAGCACGAGAAAGCCATCAACAGCGCCATCTTCCCCGGCCTGCAAGGCGGCCCGCTGATGCACGTGATCGCGGCCAAGGCCGTGGCTTTCAAGGAAGCGCTGCAGCCTGAATTCAAGGCCTACCAAGCCCAGGTGATCAAGAACGCCCAAATTGTGGCCGAGACCCTGACCCAGCGCGGCCTGCGCATCGTGAGCGGTGGCACCCAGAGTCACGTCATGCTGGTGGACCTGCGTGCCAAGGGCATCACCGGCAAGGAAGCCGAAGCCGCTTTGGGCGCGGCCCACATGACGATCAACAAGAACGCGATCCCGAACGACCCTGAAAAGCCGTTCGTGACCAGCGGCGTGCGCATTGGCACCCCCGCCATGACCACCCGTGGTTTCAAGGACGAGGAAGCCCGCGCCACAGCCCACCTGATCGCCGACGTGCTGGACAACCCGAAAGACGAAGCCAACATCGCCGCTGTGCGCGCCAAGGTCAACGCCCTGACCGCACGTTTCCCGGTCTACAAGTAAGGCCTGAGCCATGAAATGCCCCTTCTGCGGTCACCTCGAAACCCAAGTGGTGGAGACTCGGCTGGCCGAAGACGGGGGCTTTATTCGGCGTCGCCGCCAATGCGGCGCCTGTGAAAAACGCTTCACCACCTACGAAAAGCCCGAAGTGAGCTTTCCGGCCATCGTCAAAAAAGACGGTCGGCGCATCGAATACCAGCGCGACAAACTGCGCGCCAGTCTCAACCTGGCCCTGCGCAAACGCCCCGTGAGCACCGAGCAGGTGGACGGCGCGATCGAGCGCATCGAAGAAAACCTGCTCAACCAGCCGCACCGAGAAGTCGCGTCCAACCGCATCGGCGAATTGGTCATGCGCGAGCTGAAGAAACTCGACAAAGTGGCCTATGTGCGCTTTGCCAGCGTCTACCGCAGCTTTGAAGACATCGACGACTTCAAGACCCTGGTGGACGAGGTTCGCTGAGCCACCGCTCTACCCGGCGCTTCAGTTGCAGCCATCGGCCGGGACTTTCTCCATGCGGGGCTTACCCAAGGCATTGATCACCACATGCCATGCCTGCGCAACCGCCACATGGCACAGCGTGAGTGTGCCCGCCTGAAAAGCGCCTGAGATCGTTTGGCTGCGTCCTTCCAGCCCGTAGGACACATAGCGACTGACCAGACTATTGCCTTCCAGCGCCAAGCCCCCGGACAAGGCCTCGTGTCTTTGCAGAACCCGCTCCTGGCTTTCCCTTTGCGCATTCGCATTGGCATCCACAAACACCATCCAGCCTGAAGTCCAAGGTCCCGCCTGTGCACATCGGTCACTGTCCGTGACGGCACACACCGTGACCCTTTGCTGCTGACGCAGCGCTTCTGCCCGGGCCAACACCAAGCTGTCGAACAAGGCCTGGCCCTGCACCTGCATGCGCTGCTGCAAGCGCCAACTGATCATGGCGGGCGCCGCGATCCCGGTCAGCACCGCGACCAGCGCCAGAACCACCAGTGCCTCCAACAGCGTAAATCCGCTTTCGCATCGATCAACCATCGCATGCCCTCCCATGGCGAGACTTTACAAAGAATACCCGGGTATTCAAAATAAACCCAAAACAGATCCGGGAGACCCGCCATGCACACCCAGGCTTTGACCCCCAACGGCTCCAATTGCACACTGCGCCACCGTCACTGCGGTTGGACGCTGAGCGAGCTGATGATCGCTTTGGCCCTGATGGCCATCCTGGCGGCATTGGCGATACCGGGCTACCAAACGCAGCAAAGACAAGCCAAACGTGCCGATGCGCGACAAGCCCTTCAACAAATCCAACTCGAACAGGCCCGATGGCGTGGCCAACACGAGCAACACGCCGACCAGCTCATCAACTTGGGCTGGACCAGCGACCGGTCTGCGCAAGGTCACTACCAAATTGCCATCGAAGAAGCCAGCAGCACGGGTTACACCCTCAAAGCCACACCACTGGGCCACCAGGCGCAGGACACGGCTTGTGCCCCCATGCGCTTGCAACTGGTGGACAGCGCCCTGGTCGTTTTGTCCAGCGGCACCGATCTGCAGGCCGACCCCGGTCGCTGCTGGCGGCCATGAGCCTCCATCGCCAAAGCGGGGAGACGCTGATGGGCCTCATGGTGGGCCTGGGGCTGGGCTTGCTGGTTCTGGCGGGCGGCACTCAAATGCTGGCCCAGACCTTGCGCGGACAGCGCGCTCTGCAGCAAGACAGCCATGTCCACCACGACTTGCGTGCGGCCCTGGGCATGATCGCCCGCGAACTGCGCCAAGCACAGTTGATTGAGGGTGCCTGGAAGCTTCGCACAAGAGCCCCTTGCCAGGACGCGTTTTGCGGCAATGCCGAAGACTTCAGCATCCAGGCCGACCGCATCAACTTCAGCGTCGACCGCAACCACAACGGCACAAAGGACAACAACGAATGCCTGGGCTTTCGACTCAGCAGCGGTGAACTCAAAGCACGCACCGCTTGCCAACCCGAAGTCTGGACAGCCATCACCGACGTCGGCAGTCTGAACATCACACAACTTCAATGGCAAGTGCAGTGCGCACCGATCGGTCGTCTTTGGCAACGCTGGGTCACCGTGCACCTGAGCGCACAGTGGCCCGGCGATCCATCGCGCCAATGGCAAGCCAGCCAAACCGTGGCCTTGCGCAACCCCACCCCCTCCGCAGCAGCGCCTGCTGATTGCTGAGGAGCACTTCATGCGATTGAGCAGCACGCGCACACAGTCTGGTGCCATCACGCTCATGGTGATCATCACCTTGGTGTTGATCGCCGCCCTCGGCGCTTTTTACAGCACCCAAAGTGTGTTCATTGACCGTCTGGCCGGTCACGCCCAAGTGCAGGCCAGCCAAGCCCGGTTGAGCGCCGAAGCGGCACTGGCCTGGTCGCAAGCCGAGATCCAGCGCATCACGCAAACCACAAGCGCCGCCACATTTTGGAGCACCACACCCACCGCCCCCTGTCCGGCCAGCCACACCGGCCTGCAATGGCAATGCGTGCGCATGTCTGTCCCTCCTTTGCCCGGCTCAAACGCGGACAGCGCCCAGGTGCTGGCCATCCGCGATCTGCTCAACGCGCCACATGTGACCCAGTTGCAAGCCACCAGCGTGCTGGCCGATCAACGCAGCAAGGCCCAAGTCAATCAAAGTCTTTTCATGCCCACGGTTTTTCCTGCCCCGACCTCTGCCAGTGCAGCGGCAGTGGTGCTCAGCAGCACGGACATCCAAAGCGCATGCGCGCCAAGCCCTTGGTCGCAGGTGCTGGGCGATCTGAGCGCAGATCAGCTGCGTGCCTGGTCACTCGCGCAAGAGCGCCAAGGGTTGCACACGCTGAGCCAGCCCCCTCGCACCATCTACTGGATCGACAGCCCTGCACCCTGGAGCCAAAGTCTGGGCACAGCCCAGATGCCGGTGCTGCTGGTTTTTTCTGCCACGGCGTGCACGCCCACTTGCCCGGCCATGGTCAGTGGCGTGCACATTCACGGCACGGTGGTGCTCGACACCCAATGCCAGGACGCCAGGGCACGCGGCTGGCGTCCCGCGCTGATTGACGGCCAACTCGTGATCAATTCCGGCTGGCCAGATGCACCCAGTACCCCGCAAGTCGTGGCCCAAGCCTATGCACGCAAAGCTTATCTGCTCGCTTGGCCGCAAGGCATGGATGCACGTCAGGTGCAAGGCATCAGCGGCAGCTGGAGCGAAGGCACGCCATGAGTTCCGCCACCAAGCCTCAAGCGGGCATGGCCATGATCGAGGCCCTGGTCGCATCGCTCGTGTTGGGTATTGGCATGATGGGGGTAGTGCAACTGACCCTGCAGGGCTTGCACACGGCCGCCGACACACGCCAACGCATCACAGCGCATGGTTTGGCGCTCGACGCCATGGAGTGTCACCAATCTGCCCGGACCGGATGCCCCCTGAATGACCAGATCACAGCACAAACGGTCTTCACCCGCACCGTGACACTCACCCCCCGCGCAGGCCTGACCCTCACGGACATCACGGTGACGGTGCAATGGACCAGCGCAGCGCGGTCTGGCACGGCGTCCAACGCCACGCAGTTGGTGCTGCGCAGCAGCCGCGCATCGGTGCCCCTTTGGCTTGGCGTATCCTTGCCCTGAACTGATGCGTTTTTCACTGTGACAACCACCGAACTGAACCCCTCCCCTACTGCGGGCATGGCCCCCATGCAACGCGCCCTCGATCTGGCCCAGCAGGCCTTGTGGCTGACCTCGCCCAACCCGCGCGTGGGCTGCGTCATCACCGCAGGCGACGGCACCGTGCTGGGCGAAGGCCACACCCAGCGTGCAGGCGGACCGCATGCCGAAGTGATGGCCTTGCGCGATGCCGCCGCACGCGGCCACAGCGTGCAAGGTGCCACCGCCTGGGTCACGCTCGAACCCTGCGCCCACCAAGGCCGCACAGGTCCTTGCTGCGATGCCTTGGCGGCAGCCGGCATCGGCCGCGTGGTCTCGGCCATGACCGACCCCAACCCCCAAGTGGCCGGACAAGGCATGGCGCGTTTGGCCGCAGCAGGCGTGCAAACCGAAACCCTGCCCCCGCAAAACGCCATCGCCGTGCAGGCACGCGAACTGAACATCGGCTTTTTCAGCCGCATGGAGCGCGGCCTGCCTTGGGTGCGCATGAAAATCGCGGCCTCGCTGGACGGCCAGACCTCGCTGCAAAACGGCCAGAGCCAATGGATCACCAGCGAGCCAGCACGCAGCGATGGCCATGCTTGGCGTGCCCGCGCCTGCGCCGTGCTCACAGGCATCGGAACTGTGCTGGAGGACAACCCGCGCCTGGACGTTCGTGGCCACGCCACCCCACGCCAACCCCATCTGGTGATCGTGGATAGCCGACTCGAAACCCCTTTGAACGCCCGCCTGTTTGAAACCCTTGGAACGGGCGATCAGGCCCGGCAGATCTGGATTTACACCGCGGTTGAAGGGGCTGCAGACAAACGCGCAGCTTTGCAAGCGCAAGGTGCCACGGTGATCGACATGCCCGGACCCGGCGGCAAAGTGGACCTAGCCGCGATGCTGCGCGATCTGGCGCTGCGCGAGATCAACGAGCTGCATGTGGAAGCCGGGCACAAGCTCAATGGCTCGTTCATCCGCGAAGGGCTGGTGGACGAATACTTGCTCTACCTGGCCCCGCAACTGCTGGGCCCCGGCCAAGGCATGGCCAATTTGCCTGCGCTCACCGAACTGAGCGGTGCTGTCCAGATGACCTTTCATGCGGTGGACCGCATTGGGCCGGATTTGCGCTTGCTGCTGCGCCGAAAGTAAAGTCTCTGCGGCACCTTACCCAGACGTCCACGAGACAGCCCATCCGAGGCCAGCAAGACCAAAATGGAGCCTTGTTTTGATGGAGCCAACACCTTGAACCTCGCCCATTTGCTGCAACGCCAGGCCCGCATGGACCCACTGCGGCCCGCCATCCTGAACGGCACCCAGACCGTGGCCACTTACGGCCAATGGGCGCAGCGCTGCCAGCAGCTGGCTGCGCAGTTTCAGGCCGCTGGACTGCAGAGCGGCGATCGCGTGGCCCTGTTCATGCGCAACCATGTGCGTTACCTCGAAGTCCTGTTTGCGGCCTGGTGGGCGGGTCTGGCGGTGGTGCCCATCAACGCCAAACTGCATGTGCGCGAAGCGCAATGGATCATCGACAACGCGCAGGCCCGTTGGGCCTTTGTGACGGCCGACATCACCAGCGACACAGGTGACAAACTCACGGGCCTGGAGCGCGTGATCGATGTGGACAGCACCGAAGCCGATGCCCTGTGGCACCTGCCAAGCAATCCGCTCGACACACCGATCACCGAACGCAGCGCCCAAGACCTGGCCTGGCTGTTCTACACCAGCGGCACCACCGGACGGCCCAAGGGCGTGATGCTCACCCACCGCAACCTGATGACCATGGGCTTGGGGTATTTCTGCGATGTGGACGCAGTGGCTGCCCAAGACACCATCGCCTACGCCGCACCCATGTCGCACGGCGCAGGCATTTACGCCATCCCTCACCTGATGGCGGGGGCCAGGCACATGGTCCCGCCCTCAGGCGGGATCGAGCCGGCCGAATTGTTTGCGCTGGGTCAGCAAATCGGGCCACTGTCGATGTTCGCTGCGCCCACCATCGTCAAGCGCTTGGTGGACCATGCCGAGGCCGAAGGCTTGTCTGTGCAGGCTTGCGGCCAATCGTTCAAGACCGTGGTCTATGGCGGAGCCCCCATGTATGCGGCCGACATCCAGCGGGCGCTGCGCGTCATGGGGCCACGCTTTGTGCAAATTTATGGCCAGGGCGAAAGCCCCATGGTCGGCACCGCCCTGTCGCGCCACCACCTGCAAGACACGGCGCATCCTCGCCACTTAGAGCGGCTGGCGTCCATTGGCGTGGCACAAACCCCGGTCAACATCCGCGTGACCGATGCACAAGGCCAAGACTTGCCGCTGGGTGAAATTGGCGAAGTGCTGATCCAGGGCGACAGCGTGATGGCCGGCTACTGGCGCAACCCCGAGGCCACGGCCCAAGCCATCCAAAACGGCTGGCTCTTCACCGGCGACATGGGTTGTCTCGATGCCGATGGTTTTTTGACGCTGAAAGACCGCAGCAAGGACATGATCATCAGCGGCGGCTCCAACATCTACCCCCGCGAGATCGAAGAAGTGCTGCTGCACGCACCGGGCGTGGCCGAAGTGGCCGTGGTCGGGGCACCCGATGCCGAATGGGGTGAAGTGGTCGTGGCCTTTGTGGTGCCGCAAGCGGGTCACACCCTCGACACAGCGGCGCTAGACGCCTTGTGCCTGCAAGAGATTGCCCGCTTCAAGCGTCCCAAGCGCTATGAAGTGGTGAGCAGCCTGCCCAAAAACAATTACGGCAAGGTGCTCAAAACCGAACTGCGACAACGGCTGGGCTGATGGAACGAGTATGTCGGGGCTGAAGCCGGCGACCTGCAGCGCAGTAGGCCATTCCCGTAGGTCGGACCTTCAGGTCCGACATCGTGGCAAGGGCTCAAAGGCCTTTTAAAAATTCAGCGTCTTCACACCCGCTGAAGTCCCCAGCAAACACACCTGGGCTTTTTGCAGCGCAAACACGCCCACCGTGACCACACCAGGCCATTGGCTGACTTGGGTCTCAAAGGCCACCGGGTCGGTGATCTTCAAGCCCTTCACGTCGACGATGTGCTGGCCGTTGTCGGTCACCAGCGGCTGGCCGTCTTTTTGGCGCACCACGGCGCTGCCGCCCATGGC
>Ga0228703_1001748_pt1 | contig 12820 bp, 12 predicted proteins | sample McNCre217_Aug_MG_3_FD_178020 | JGI IMG/M metagenome (GOLD analysis project Ga0228703, IMG submission 178020) | Freshwater microbial communities from McNutts Creek, Athens, Georgia, United States - 29-17_Aug_MG | ecosystem: Environmental > Aquatic > Freshwater > Creek | place: USA: Georgia... | reverse complement strand
TTCCTTCAAATATCTCTGGGGTTTCTGACGCACTGGTCTCGTACCGAGCCTTCACTACCGATTTGGCCCGAATTCGAACCCACCTCGACCACCGGTTGGAGTCGGGGCTATTGGGTCAGTCGGTTACTGAGTTTGCCGCAACCCTCGCTTCTTTAGCCACTCAGACCGAGCCTTTGGATTCGCTGGAACAGCGCAACCGGTTGAGAGCAGAATTGGAGTCCGCTGGTTTGGGCGAAGTTTTTAGAGACTTCGCCGCACTACATGTTTCGGTAGAACATTTGGCCGTGCAATTTGACCAGGTTTGGTGGCAGTCGGCTTTTGAGTTATTGCTAAAGAACCAACCAGAACTTGCATCGATAACCAACAGTGGGGTTGAACTCTTAGAGCGCGATTTTATCGCCGCTGATACCGAACTTATTGAGGCTGGGGTTAGTGCTTTTAACCAGCTACAGTCGCACCACTGGCATGAGACGTTGGAAGCGAATCCTGAGCAAACAAACTCGCTCAAGGAGTTGTTGAGAGCCAAGCAAGCAACCTATCGCAGTGTTCAAGCATCGTCTGGCGAGCTTTCAAAAATACTTTTGGCAGCTGTGGCATTGTCACCCTATGAAGTTGCTGGCAAAATTCCAGCAAATCTAAAGTTTGATACTGCGCTGATTCTCGATGCAGCCGGCTCAAACGTGGGCGACAACATTTCGGCACTATTGAGAGTTGATCAGGTTGTGGCGTTTGGCGATAGCGCAATCGCAGCTCCGGTTGGTTTTGAACTCGAGGCGAATGAATTACCAACAGTGCTTGAGGCCGACTCTGAATCCATTTTTGACAAAGTGGCACGTATTTTCGGTGTTGAATCAATGCGCAAAAGTTGGCGACCTACTGGTCAAACACTCGGATCCCTGATCAATCGGGAGTTCTATCAGGATCGGATTATTTTCGAACCAACCGCATCCGAATACGCCGGGCGCCCGAACTTTGAATTCCATCACGTGAAAGTGAAGCCGGCATCTGCTTCGGATCCGCTAGCCGAAAGCCCAGACGCCGAAGTGAACGAAGCGGTTGATGTAATAACGCGGCATGCACTCAAACACCCTGAAGATTCTCTGATGCTGGTCAGCGCATCGGTGATCCATGCTGAGCGGATTAGAGGCGCCCTGGATGCCAAGCTGCTTGAATTCCCAGACTTGAAGCAATTCTTTGATGCTCACGGTGATGAAAAATTTGAGGTAACGACTCTGTCGGCACTTTCACACCGAGTTGCTGATCGGGTGGTGTTCTCTCCAGGTTTTGGCATCCTCGCATCTGGGGAGGCTTCCGACAAACTTGGACAGTTGAGCGAAGAAGGTGGCCGACGCACCCTCGCAAACATGCTTGTAAGCGCCAGAAAATCGCTCACCTTGGTAACAGCCATAAGCAGTGAAACTTTACCTAAAGAGCCGGTTGGTGCAGTAAAGCAATTCGCCAAGCTGTACCGACACATCACGCCAGTCGTGCCAGTTGACTCTGAAATTGATTCCGATCCGATGCTAAATGACCTGGCCCTAAGGCTCAGAAAACTTGGAGCTCACGTAACGCTTGGCTACACTTCCAGGATTTCGATGGTCGTATCTTTTGGAGCAGCCTCGGCAATCTTGCTACCGGATTGGAACCTGGTTGGGGATGACTTGACTGAACAGATTCGCTTGCGTCCAGCGTTGCTCGCAGCGATGGGCTGGAAGTCTATTCGAATCCATGCTCTGGAAGTCTTCTCAGACCCGCAGTCACTGGCAGTTCGAATCGCTGATCAACTCGGTATGGCCATTTCTAGCAAACCGCAACTGCTTTTCGATGAGGCGAGCTTCGATGAAACCGACACCGCTTGGGGAGATCGCTCAGACAGTAACGACCAACGCCTCAAGAATGACAAACCACCGCACTGGGGTTAGTCGCCTTTAGGTGCTGAGCCTGAGTCGTTTCGGTAAAAGCCAGAACCCTTGAATGTAACTCCGACCTGGCCGAATACTTTGCGCAGTTCGCCGCCACACTTCGGGCATGTGGTCAGAGCTTCTTCGGTGATTGCTTGCTGCACGTCAAAAGAGTTATCGCAGGCTTTGCAGGCATATGTGTAGGTTGGCATGGTTCTTAAATTTTAAGGTCTAAAGTTCGATGATTTCACTGCAGGTGCAAATTGCGTGAACCGAAACGTCGTGACCTTCGGTTGGAACCTGCTCCATCAATTCGTCGTCGTGAACTAGGACGACAATCTTTTTTGCACTAATTTTCTTGAGCGCTCGATCGTAAAACCCTTTTCCCCGACCGAGTCGATTCCCGAAGCGATCGACTGCTAAAGCTGGAATCACCATTAGGTCTACTTCCAAAAGGTTTGAGGTGTCTCCAACCGGCTCTTTCATTCCAAGTGGGTGAGTGGCCTGGTCTTCACCCATGAGCACCCAGTCGAGGTCATCCCCGGAAATACGGGGTGCATAAAGTTCTGTTTTCTCGCCTAATAGGCAGTGTTTGACAAATACGTTTGTGCTTGGTTCATCGCCAAACGAAAGATAGCAAGCAACGGTTTTGGCTTTCTGTTCCCAGGCGTAATCGATCAGCAACTGCGAATGTGCGTGGCCACAATCGTGCCCATGAGCTCGATTAGCTAGAACCTGTTTGCGTAAGGCATGTTTCTGACTGGCTATCGTTTCAACACTCATGCGACTAATCTTGCCATCGTGGTCTACACATTTGCGCTCATCCACGAAGACATCACTCTTCGACTTCTTCGCATGCGTGACTGGAAGAAGATCGAGTCCATAAATCTCGAACACAGAGACTGGTTTCGACAGTGGGAAGCCACCAATCCATCTGGCCCAGCCAATTTCGATTACAAGGCTTCGGTAAAGAATTCTCTTCGACAACTAAACGAGCAATCTGCAATTCCGTTTGTGATCGAATATCGGGGGGAGCTGGTTGGTCAACTAAATGTCTCCAACATTTTGCACGGTTCGGTAAGCGGAGCGTTTATTGGGTATTGGATTTCGCCAAAGTTTGCTGGCTTGGGTATTACCCCAATCGCCGTGGCTCTAGCGATTGATTACATGTTTAACGTGGTTGGTCTGCACCGCATAGAAATCGACATTCGTCCCGAAAATGCAGCCTCGCTCAGAGTGGTAGAGAAACTCGGTTTACGTTTTGAAGGAACCAAAAAGGGTTTTATTCACATCAACAATGCTTGGCGCGATCATTCCGTTTTTGCCATAACCTTTGATGAAGTTCCGAACGGTTTGCTAAATCGATATCTAAATCGTTAAACACACCCACCCAAATATCAAAACTTTCTTAGTTCTTCCATATCTTTGATATGTGAATCTTTCTTCCGGTGGTCTAGCAATCTTGGCGATTGCTGCGATCTGGTTTTTGGTTTTCCTACCTTCATTCGTAAAAGGCGACCAGTCAAAAGGTCAGGGTCGCGACCGTTCGCTTGACGTAACGGAGACAATCAATCAGCGTCTCGGTGAGAAAGCCCAGTTGGCTCTTGGGGCCAGGCGTAAGAGAAGTGTTTTTGCAGTAGCTACGGTTGTGGCATTTGTAGTTGCCGGTTTATCGGTACTTGAATTTACGGTAACGGGTGCTGGATTACCACTAGCCATCGGCTCGGTTCTAATCACCTCAGTGCTAACTTGGTTTACCTATCGTGCCCACATAAACTACCGCAATCAGCTCACTGGATCGGTTCGCCGTAGTGTGCCAATCACTACCTCGACGTTAGCTACCAAGAATGAGCAAAGACAGTCGAGTGCTGGTTGGCAACCAGGAACATTGCCGAAGCAGTCTTACTTGCAAACCGGTGCAATCGAAATTGTGGAACTTGCCGAAGTCGTAGAACTCGAAACCGAACCTGTTGCAGAACAGGATATTCGCATCGACGAAATTCTGCGCCGCCGCCGCCACATCGGCTAAACCTTAACCCTGTCGCTGAGAGTAAAACCAAAATCCTCAGGTAACCTTGACTTGCAAGATCCCCCCATACATCGAGGAGTTATTTTGGGCATCAAGGAAAGTTTCAGCAAGCTATTGAAGCGTGGCGAAAAGAACGCCAAGAACGTTGGCAAAGTTTTGGCCGAGGCAGTAGAAGACGTAACCGAAGACGTAGCAGTAGTTGCGCAGGACGTTGCTAAGACCGCCGGTCGCACCGCTGCAAAGGTTGAGAAGAAGGTTGCAACCACCACCAAGAAGGTTGCAAAGAACGTAACCGCAACCACCAAAAAGGTTGAGGCTTCGGCAACTAAGGCTGTGAAGAAGGCAAGCACCGCAACCCAGAAGGCTACTGCTACTGCAGCCAAGAAGGTTGTAAAGGCTGCTGACGCAGTTGAGAAGAAGGTTGCAGCGGCTACCAAGCCAGCAGCTAAGCCAGCACCAAAGGCTGCTGCTAAGCCTGCTGTTAAGAAGGCTGCTCCTAAGGCTGCTGCTAAGCCAGCTGCAAAGAAGCCAGCTGCTGCTAAGCCTGCTGTTAAGAAGGCCGCTCCTAAGGCTGCCTCTAAGCCAGCAGCTAAGCCAGCACCTAAGGCTGCTGCTAAGCCAGCCGCAAAGCCAGCCGCTAAGCCAGCACCTAAGGCTGCTGCTAAGCCAGCTGCAAAGCCAGCTGCTAAGAAGGCCGCACCAAAGAAGTAATAATTCTTTGAAAAACCCCGTCGACTATTCGGCGGGGTTTTTTGTTACCCAGGCTGCCGCCGAGTCTAGAGTCGGGTGCTTGAATTCAAAGCCGCTGTTTAGGAGTTTGGTCGCGGTCATCTTCTGGTTGCAAAGCAGAAGTTCATCGGCGCCTTCCCAAAAAGCTAACCGCAGTGCAAAAGCTGGAACTGGAATGACGGTTGGACGCTTTAAAAACTTGCCAAGGCTCTGAACAACCTGCAGGCAGGTTGCCGATTCCGGCGCAGTTAGGTTGAACGGGCCAACTGCCGTTGGTGTGTTGATCAAGTGAATAATCGCCCTGACCTCGTCTTGAAGAGAAATCCATGCCCACCACTGCTTCCCAGAACCAAGTGGCCCGGCAACTCCCAGCTTGATTAGGGGTAGCAGGCGTCCTAGTGCTCCCAATTCTCGGCTCATAACCATGGTGGTTCGAATCAAGACAACTCTGGTCTTGGCCTCGCTGGCAACCTGTTCCCAGCGCCAAGCTAGGTCGCTAAGGAAGCCTTTACCTTTTGGGGAGTCTTCGGATGCAATTGCATTTCCAGTGTCACCATAGAAACCAGAAGCAGAGCCGCTAACGAAAACTTTGGGTGGAGTTTTGCACGAATTGATGGCATCTACCAACATGCGAGTGGTGCCGATGCGAGATTCAACCAACTCGTCTTTGTATTTTTTCGTCCAAGGCAATTTGCCAGTCGTGGCACCAGCCAAGTTAACAACGGCATCGTAGGTGCTCATCTCTTCCGGAGAGACCACGGTTCCGCGTTTCCACTGAATAGGTGTATGACCGAGTTCGGCTAGCTGTCTAACAAGCTCGGTTCCAATGAGTCCATGACTGCCGGTAATGAGCACGCGCATTTTATTAACCGAATTCGTCTGGGTTTGGGCCAAGTCGCAAACCTTCATCCAATCGGGCCAACGCCTTCATTTGGTCATTCGAAAGTTCAAAATCAAAGACGTTGAAATTCTCTTCCAAACGGGTTCGATGCGTCGTCTTAGGAATAACCAAGTTCCCCAACTGCAAGTGCCAGCGAATAATCACCTGGGTTGGGGTCTTGCCGGTTTCAGAGGCAATCGAGCTGATGGTTGGGTTGTCGTTCTTGCCCGCTCTTGCAAGAGGCGACCAGGCTTCAGTTTTTACATTTAGCTTGGCATTCGCCGCGCGCACGTCGGACTGTTGGAAGAATGGGTGAAGTTCAACCTGGTTGATGGTTGGCTTAACTGCTGAATTTTCCCAGAGGTTATTCAGGTGATGCGGCTGGAAATTGCTGACACCAATGTTTCGGACCTTTCCGGTCTCGAGCACTTTCTCAAAAGCTTTCCAGGTTTCGATGTAAAGATTTTGAGCCGGGCAAGGCCAATGAATCAGGAGCATGTCGATGTAGTCGAGGTCAAGCCGCAACATGGATTCGTCGATGGCTTTCAATGATTCGTTGTAGCCCTGACGATCGTTCCAAATCTTGGTGGTAACGAAAATTTCTTCGCGATTCACACCAGACTCGCGAATTCCCTGTCCAACCTCGGCTTCGTTGCCGTAGAGGGCCGCGGTGTCGATGCGGCGATAGCCAACTTCAATCGCTTCGCGCATGAGTTTAACTGCTTCGTCTTGGGCTACTTTGTAAACGCCAAGACCAAGTTGATCCATCGTATTGCCGTTATTTAGTGTGAGCTTCATGCAGTTACTAACTCCAAGGACCGAAGACTGTATTCCATTCTTCGATGGTTCTTTCGGTGATGACCCCGGCAATTTCTAAGGGGTCCTGATCTAGAAGCGAGTTCAACTGCTCAATACTCTCGGCTTTCCAAATCAACAGAGCGGCAGGGCGATTGACCATTGGGCCACTGGCTAACAAAGTTCCGTGCTCAAGTTGAAGCCCCAACCATTCGCGGTGAATAGGACGAATCGCTGCAATCGTCTCGGTGTCGTCGCTGTAGTGATAGGTCACAGCAAAATTAGGCATTTTTCTCCCGCTTCGGTAGTTCTGGGTTAAATCTTGCCGTAGCAAGTGCGGCGATAACTCCGGCAATGCCCATCGCTCCGGTTACGTACCAAGCTGCAGCGGGGAAGGTGTTATCGATGATGATTCCGGCAATTGCGGCTCCACCCGAGTAGCCGAGAAGCTGAGCGGTATTTATCCACCCATAAGCTTCAGCACTGTCGGCCTGCCCAAAACTAACGGCAATCATCGATGCCATTGTGGCGAAAGACGGTGCAACACCCAAACCGACCACGAACCATGAAACGGTAATCCAAACAAGGTCGGTGGGGTTTAGGAAAACCATGAGGAAGCCGACCATAGTGATGGAAACAAACTTGACCATGGCCCATTTCGACTCTGCTCGGTGACCAAAGGCAAACCCACCAATTAGCGAACCGAGTGAAAGTGTTGCAATAACGATACCGGCTGGCTGCATGCCCAGTACCGCTACGGTTCCTACATCGGCCGCACCAAAACTTGCCACGAGCGTGGCGTTGATCAAAACGGCTGAAATTGTGATCGGTTTACGCAAAACTCCGCCGAGTCTGCGCTTGGATGGCGGGAATTTGAGCCCTGCAATTTCAGGGTTCCTGGCAAAAAGGATGGTTCCAATGATCTGAACCAAGGCCATGAAAGTTACTGATGCGGTGGTGCTGTAGGTTGCTGAGATCATGGTTGCGAGTACCGGCCCGAAAACCCAGAGTAGCTCTTGAAGGGTGGCGTCCAAAGAGAACAGGTACGAAGTTTGATTCTTGGTGATCAAGGTTGGATACACGGCCCTGGCAACCTGTTGAATCGGAGGCGAGGTAAGGCCAACCACCAGACAGGCAACGATTACGAATATGGCGTCGCCGCGAAAGAAGGCAACAAATATCAAAGCGGCCGAGGAAGTTGAAGCCAGCCAGGTAATCAGGCGGCGTGGCCCAACCTTTGCCAGTTGTCGCGCGAGTAGCGGCCCAGAAACCGCAGCTCCAATAGTTTCAGCTCCCAATGCAATGCCGGCAATCGTGTAGCTGTGGTAGATCTGCTCTACGTGAAGAATCAGAGCGAGGCTCATCATTCCGAAAGCGAATCTGGCTAGGAGTTGCGAACCCATCACTCGGGTAACGCCTGGGCGGCTTAATACTGCACTGTAGCTTGGCATAACCTCACCAGCCTAACGGCACTAAATCCAGGTGGGTAGCCACATGTGTAACTGCCAGAAACCGAGTGGTATTGGCAAGCCGAGGTAGAGCGGCAGGAAGAAGATAAAAATGGCAAAGGCCAGAGTGCCGCCAACGCTTGCCATTCGCACTGCGCGGTAGCGGTAGGCCATGAGAGTTATGACTAGCAATATCCATGGTTCGAAAACCACCGAGTAAAACTGAAAAGATGTGCGGTTTGGATAGAGCAACCAAGGAAGGTAGCCGGCGACGAAACCTGTGAAGACTAGCACGCTAACTCGATCTCGATTAGTTACGAACCATGAGAACAAGAAACCCAGAGCCACGATACCTCCGAACCAGATAACCGGGTTCCCGATCGGGCTTATGGCAGTTACCACACCGTTCTGATTTTCAAAGAAAAAAGATGTGGGTCGAAGCATCGCCAACCAAGTGCTGGCAGGGGTTTGGTATGGGTGTTGCATGGAAAGCGTTGAATGAAAGTGGTACATCTGCTGGTGATAGGAGATGAAACTGCCAATCGGGTCGGAGGAACGAAAACCCCAACCACGGGTGGTGAACCAGCCCGTCCAACTAATGAGATAGGTAACTAGGGCAAGTGGCAATAGAGACAGGTGCTTCCAAGTTTTAGTGTGAAGCGTGTAGTAGGCAAAAAATACGAGCAGGAATAGAGCGCTCGTCCATTTAATGGCAGCCCCTGCTCCAAGTAGTAAAGCCATCCAGGTGAGCCACTTTGCTGGATTAACTCGGTTGATTGCTTTTAGTAACAGTAGGAATCCACCGAGAACTGCGGTCATCACCAAGCCATCCAAAATGGCGGTTCGCGAGATCACTATCGCCTGACCATCGATAGCCAACAAAAAAGCTGGTAGTAGCGCCCAGCGCTTTGAACCAAAAAGTTCCAGTGCCACCAGGTAAAGCAGCCACACCGCCAAGATTCCGGCTAAGGCGGTAACAATTCGCCAACCAAAAGGATTGTCTACCCCAAATAACTGCATCCCCAAGCCGATTAGCCATTTCCCGAGTGGGCCGTGAACAACAAATTCAGGGGAAGTCAAGTAATTGGACGGAGTGAAATTCGCCACATCTCCCGGCTGCCACTGAAGCTCGTGTCCAGCTTTCCAGAGAGTGTATGCGTCTTTTACGTAATAGGTTTCATCAAAAACCAGCTTGTTTGGGCTACCCAGGCCCCAAAGCCGAGAAAGGGCTGCGAGGGAGAGCACCGGTAAAACCCCAAACCGGTCACCAATCGCCCGAAACCAAGAAACCAAACGCACAACCCAATCGTAATCGGGGAAAATAGAGGGTGATCATTCTTGCAGCCACCCCGATAGGCAACCTCTCTGATGCCAGCCCACGTTTAGTGGAACATCTTCAGACTGCGAAATTCATTGCGGCCGAAGACACTCGCACAACACTCAAGTTGGCTCAGGCGTTAGGTGTTCAACTGAATGCAAAACTGTTTAGCCTCAACGAGCAGAATGAGGGTTCGAGGCTGGAACACTTGGTGGCGCTTGCAGCCGACCAAGAACTGCTAGTGGTTAGCGACGCCGGGATGCCAACGGTAAGCGACCCGGGTTTCTTGCTGGTGAGAGCTGCGGTAGCCGCCGGAGTGGAGGTAACTGCGATACCAGGACCCTCAGCAGTGGTTACCGCGCTCGCGGTTTCTGGTTTACCAACCGATCGTTTCACTTTTGAAGGATTCGTCCCACGTAAAAGTGGTGAACGCAAACGACTATTTGGGCAGTTGGTTGCAGAACGAAGGACGATGGTTTTTTTCGAAGCACCCCACCGTATTCACGAATCGCTGGTTGATGCCGTCGAAGTTTTTGGGGCCGAGCGCCAGGCAACGGTTTCGCGCGAACTAACCAAAAAATTTGAGCAAACCAAGCGGGGTACGTTGAGCGAACTTGTTGAATGGGCAGCCACGGAACCCAAGGGTGAGATGGTGTTGGTGATAGCAGGTGGAAGCGCAGAGAGTGCCGCGAGTGTCGACTTGGTTGCTGAGGTGCAACAGCTAACCGCCAATGGGATTGGCATGAAACAGGCGGTAGCCCAGGTTGCTAGCATGCACGGTGTCTCCAAGGGTGAGCTCTATCAAGCGAGTCTCGACGCACGCCTTTAAGATAGAAGAATGCCAAACTCAACGGAAAAGTCGTTTTATTCAACGACGCCGATCTTTTATGTGAACGACGCTCCGCACATCGGGCACGCCTACACCGAAGTTGCCACCGATGTGGTCACTCGTTGGCACGCTCAGCGAGGAGAAAAGGCGTTTATGTTGACCGGCACCGACGAGCATGGCGAGAAGATTTTGCGCACCGCTGCCGCGAACAAAACCAGCCCAAAGGAATGGGCCGACAAACTCGTGCACGATTCTTGGCTGCCACTTCTTAACACCATCGACATTCGCAATTCAGACTTCATTCGCACCACCGAACCGCGACACGAGAAGAACGTTCAGAAGTTTTTGCAACACCTCTACGACACCGGTTTTATTTACCAGGGTTCCTACGAAGGAAATTACTGTGTCGGTTGTGAAGAATATAAAACCGAAGCAGACCTAATCGAAGGTGAAGGGGCCTTTGCCGGCGAGCCGGTCTGTGCGATTCACTCGAAGCCGGTTGAAAAGCTCAAAGAAACCAACTATTTCTTCAAGTTGAGTGAATTCCAGGAGCCGCTGCTTGACCTTTACGCTCAGCAGCCAGACTTCGTTGCGCCCGATTCGGCTCGCAACGAGGTTGTCTCGTTTGTTCGTCGAGGTCTCGATGATCTTTCGATTTCGCGTTCAAAAGAAAAGTTCGACTGGGGAATCGACATTCCTTGGGATGACAGCCACATCACCTACGTGTGGTTCGACGCTTTGCTCAATTACATCACCGCAATTGGTTATGGCGAAGACGATGCCAAATTCCAAGAACTCTGGCCAGCTAGTTTGCAGGTTGTTGGTAAAGATATTCTTAGGTTCCACGCCGTGATTTGGCCGGCGATGCTGATGGCTGCCGGTCTGCCTACCCCTCGCCAAGTTTTTGGTCACGGCTGGTTGTTGGTTGGTGGCGAGAAGATGTCGAAGTCGAAGCTAACCGGTATCGCGCCTGAACAGATCACCGACACTTTTGGATCAGATGCTTTCCGTTACTACTTCATGAAGGCGATTGCCTTCGGGCAAGACGGCTCGTTCTCCTGGGAAGACCTATCTGCTCGCTACCAGGCTGAATTGGCCAACGGTTTCGGCAACTTAGCTTCACGTTCGCTCGCCATGATTTCTCGCTACTTCGACGGCGTTATTCCAACCGCTGGTGACCTAAACGACGATGACCGTCAAATCATTGAAATCGCTGCAAAAGCCACCAACGATGCTGATTTCGCAATCGGAAAAGTGGCGATTCAAGATGCAATTGCAAGCATCTGGACCTTAGTTGACGCTCTAAATAACTACATCACCGTAACCGAGCCTTGGGCACTGGCCAAGGATGAGTCAAAGCGCGAGCGCCTTTCCACGGTGTTGTATGTTTGCGCCGAAGGTCTTCGAGTTTTGTCTATCTTGTTGAACCCAATTACACCTAAAGCAACCGCCAAGCTGTGGTCTGCACTTACCTCTGGGGTTCTTGGCAACATCGACGAGAACACCGTTGAGAGTGCGTCTCGGTGGGGGCTGCTACCTGCCGGCACACAGATCGGTGAGTTGGAACCACTGTTCCCTCGAATTGAAACTGAAACCGAAGGTAAGTAGTGAGCTACCCGCCACTACCCGAACCACTTGAGGTTGCCACCTACGACAACCACACCCATTTCGACATTGCCTACGGCGATGAGGCGTTGAGCACTGAACAGCAACTTGATAGAGCCGCATCGGTTGGCATCAAGGGAGTTGTTCAGGTTGGTGTTACTTTGGCAACTTCGAAATGGTCTGCCGAATTAGCTGCCACTCAAGAACGGGTCTTGGCGGCTGTTGCTCTTCATCCAAACGAAGCACCAGAGTATGGTTCTTTGGCCAAACTAGACGACGCGATAGCAGAAATCGCCGACCTCGCAACTCAACCACGCGTGCGGGCAATCGGTGAGACCGGTCTCGATTTCTTTAGAACCGAAGGTGCTGAAGCGCTTGCCTTGCAGCAGCACTCGTTTGAGGAGCACATCCGAATCGCGAAAGAAAATGACATCGCCCTGATGATTCACGATCGCGAAGCGCACGAGCAGGTAGTGGCAACTCTGAAGCGGGTCGGCGCACCAAACAAGGTGGTGTTCCACTGCTATTCCGGGGATGTCGACCTGGCGCAAATCTGCATCGATAACGGTTGGTACATGTCTTTTGCAGGAAACATCACAATCAAGAGAAACGAACACCTTCGTAATTCGCTTGCCATGGCACCTAAAGAACTCATCCTGGTTGAAACTGACGCTCCGTTTCTAACTCCGGAACCGTACCGCGGACGCCCTAACGCCAGCTATCTCGTTCCGATCACCGTTAGAAAGATGGCAGAGGTTCGCGGTGTTGATGTGAACGAGTTAGCCGCGCAACTGACCGAAAACACTGAAACCGTTTACGGGTCGTGGAACTGATGGTTGAACTTCTAGGTGGCCAAGACATTCGCCAATTGGCCGACGCTCTCGGCGTTGTGCCAACCAAGAAACTTGGGCAAAACTTTGTCACCGACCCCAACACCATTCGAAAAATCGTGGCCTCCGCGAAATTAGATTCTGGCGAAACAGTTGTTGAGATTGGTCCTGGTTTGGGTTCGCTAACTCTCGGGCTACTCGAAGCAGTTGACCACGTTATCTCAGTGGAAATCGACGCGAAAATGGCGGCTGCGATTGAACAAACGGTTGCCAAGCGAGCCGCCGGTCGCAAATTTTCACTGGTCACCCAAGACGCCATGAAGGTGAGGGAACTTCCAGCGGAGCCAACCGCACTCGTTGCCAATCTCCCTTACAACATTTCCGTTCCGGTTCTCCTTCACTTCATTGAGACCTTCCCATCTCTTCGCCATGGTTTGGTTTTGGTGCAATCCGAGG
>Ga0228703_1001742_pt1 | contig 12848 bp, 13 predicted proteins | sample McNCre217_Aug_MG_3_FD_178020 | JGI IMG/M metagenome (GOLD analysis project Ga0228703, IMG submission 178020) | Freshwater microbial communities from McNutts Creek, Athens, Georgia, United States - 29-17_Aug_MG | ecosystem: Environmental > Aquatic > Freshwater > Creek | place: USA: Georgia... | reverse complement strand
AGTGGCTCGCCTAGCCAAGAGTGCCGAAAAGCACTACGGCTCCGTTCAAGACATTGAATGGGCCATTGATGCAGATCTTCCAGAAGGTAAGAACGTGCTGCTGTTGCAGTCGCGTCCCGAAACCGTCTGGTCGCAAAAGCCGGCTGAGGTCAAAATCACCTCGGCGGGTTCGGGAATCGAAGCAATCACCAACTCGCTAATGGCGCAGATGGCGGATCGCTTTGGAACCTCTGGAAAGTAAGTAGCAGCACAGCACCAAACGCAACACCTGCAGTACCTCAATGTTGAGTAACTAAGAAAGTGAGCACACAGTGAAGCGAAAGAGTTTCGATTCGCCGTATGACCTGCAAGCACCGGCGGGAGCCGAAGGCTGGCAGGAGCTGTATCCATACAACCTTGTATTCCGCGACAACCTGCGCGACAAGGAAGACAAAAAGTTCTGGTTCTGCGACAGCCAGCACTGGCCAAATGTTTTCAAGCCGTTCGAGACCGTTGGTGTTGAGTTTGCAGTTCGCTGCCTCGGCGCCTACAACACTCGCCACTACATCATTCCGCCAGCCAACGGCATTGAGTTCCGCATTCACAACGGCTACTGCTACATGAGCCCAGTTGGTGTTGCTCCAGAGTTGATCCCAGACCGCGTGCCTCACTTCTTGCAGCGCGCCGGTCACTACTTCCAGAACTGGGACAGCCTCCTAGAGAACTGGAAGAAGAAGGTGCACGCAACCATCGAGGAGATGGACGCCATTGAGTTCAGCGCGCTGCCAGACATGGTTGATTTCTCGGTTGTTGAAACCGGTGCGGGCATTGACCCAACCGCAAAGATGATGGCCGACTACGACCGCCTGATTCAACTGGCTTACCAGAACTGGGAATACCACTTTGAGTTCCTAAACCTGGGCTACGTGGCTTACCTTGACTTCTTTATGTTCTGCAAGGAATCGTTCCCAGGCATTCCAGACCTCGCCATTGCAAAGATGGTTATGGGTGTGGACTCGGTTCTCTTCCGTCCAGACGACGAACTCAAGACTCTGGCCATGCTAGCTTCGAACCTGGGCTTGGCAGAGGTATTTGCCAAGAACGATGGCGCCGAGGCAATCATCGGTGCGTTGAATGGTTCCGAGAAGGGCCGTGAGTGGGTTTCCGCTTGGACCAACGCTCAGAACCCATGGTTCAACTACACCAGCGGTAACGGCTTCTACGGAAGCGACGTTTACTGGCGAGACCACCTGGACCTGCCAATGGGTTATGTTCAGGATTACGTGCGCCGTGCCGCCGCAGGTGAGCAGCTACACCGTCCAAAGGATGCACTCATTGTTGAGCGCGACCGCATTGTGGCCGAATACTCGGAGTTCCTGGATGGCGAAGCTCTCGCTACCTTCCAGGGCAAGCTGGGCTTGGCTCGTACCGTGTACCCATACGTGGAAGACCACAACTTCTACATTGAGCACTGGACCATGGGTGTGTTCTGGCGCAAGGTTCGTCAGCTCAGCCGCGTGCTACACGGCTACGGCTTCTGGAACCAGCCAGACGACATGTTGTACCTAACCCGCGACGAGGTTCGCCCAGTCCTGTTTGACCTGGCAACCGGTTGGGGAGTTGGTGCCGACTGCATCGCTCCTAGCTACTGGCCAGAGGAGATTGAGCGCCGCCGCAAGATTGTTGATGCACTTAGCACCGCTCGTCCTGAGCCTGCGTTCAACGAGCCACCAGCCGAAATCAACGAGCCATTCACCATCATGCTCTGGGGTATCACCACCGAGCAGGTTGCACAGTGGCTTGGCGGCGACGAAGAGGATCCAAACACACTCAAGGGCATGGCCGCTTCGCCAGGCGTGGTTGAGGGCAAGGCCCGCATCATCACCGGTCCAGAGCAGCTAGACCAGTTGCAGCAGGGCGAGATCCTGGTTGCACCGGTTACCGCTCCATCGTGGGGTCCGGTGTTTGGCAAGATCAAGGCAACCGTTACCGACATTGGTGGAATGATGAGCCACGCGGCCATCGTTTGCCGCGAGTACGGCCTGCCAGCGGTTACCGGTACCGGTTCCGCGTCTACCAAGATTAAGACTGGAATGACCATTCGAGTAGACGGCTCGAACGGCAAGGTCGAAATCATCGGTTAGCCTTTGGGCAACCAATAGGAAGCACCCACAATGACAGCATCCCGCAACGTGATCAACTATCTAGGCCGCGAGGTCACAGATAGATTGCCAGCCGCCGAGCAAGTGCCCGGTTTGATGGCTCTCACCGAGCGGGATGCTGCCATTTGGGAGCTTGCCAAAGACTTCCTCAAAACTCGCGATAACGACGCGCACTGCCTGTACGCCTACGGCATTGCCAACGCTCTGCTTTCGCAGATTCCCGAGGCACAAGAAAACATTGTGCTCCCAGCGATTCTGATTCACGACATTGGCTGGTCAACCGTTGACGAGCGCGAAAACCTGGAGGCCATTGCCCCGGATCGCGACGGCTCGCGTGCCCACCTGGTGGTACAGCACGAAAAAGAAGGAGCCAAGATTGCTCGGCGCATTCTCACCGAGGTTGGGTTGCCGGCAGCGGACATCGATGAAATCTGCGGCATCATTGACGGCCACGACACCCGCCTGGCGCCAATCAGCGTAAACGACGCCGTGGTGAAAGACGCCGACAAGATTTGGCGAGTAACGCCGCACGGTCGCCGCGTGGTGAACGACTGGTTTGGCCTGAACAACGAGCAGTCGCTTCGCCTTTGCGCCTTCCGCTCCTACAACGAACTTTTCACCGATGCCGGCCGCGCCATGAGCCGAGTTCTGGTTTCGATTGCTTCGATTGACCAGACCCCGCAACTGGCCAAGACTTACCGACCAAAGGACTAATCGTGGGCGTTGGATTTGAACTAGAAAACAAGGTGGTTGTTATCACCGGTGCCGCCGGCGGGCTCGGACGCGAGTTTGCCCTTGGCTTTGCAGCCGAAGGCGCCAAGATTGTGGCCGCCGATGTTGCCGAGGCTGGGCTTGCCGAAACGGTGAAGCTGGTTGAGGCCGCCGGGGGAGAGGCGCTCGCCGTAAAGGTTGACGTGACCAGCAAGGCTTCCACCGAAGCGCTTGCGCAGGCCGCGGTTGCGCGCTTTGGAACCATCGATGTGCTGGTAAACAATGCAGCCATTTACGCCACCCTGAAGCGCGCCAAGTTCACCGAGATTGACCCGGACGAGTGGGACCGCGTGATGAACGTGAACGTGAAGGGTGCCTGGTTGGTTTCGGCCTCGGTTTACCCGCACATGACTCAACCCGGCGGACGCATTGTGAACATTGCCTCGGCCACCGTGTACAGCGGATCTCCGCTCTGGATGCACTACGTGGCCAGCAAGTCGGCCGTGATTGGCATGACTCGCGTGATGGCCAAGGAGGTTGGCCCAACCGGAGTAACCGTGAACGCCATTGCACCTGGCTTCACCCTCACCGATGCCTCGCTTTCGCTAATTGAGAATGCCGAAAACTACGGCGTTGACCGTGGTGCGCTCAAGCGGGCCAGCCAACCCGAAGACATTGTTGGCACCGCAATTTTCCTAGCCTCATCCAAAGCTGACTACATCACCGGCCAGACCCTGGTTGTTGATGGCGGTAAGCAGTTCATTTAAACGTTTAGTCACAAACAGAAAGCAGTAAGAAATGCCAAAGGTAACCTACGTACTTCCAGACGGAACCGAAACCACCCTCGAAGCGCGCGATGGCGACTCCGTGATGGAAACCGCCGTTAAGAATGGCATCAAGGGCATTGTTGCCGAGTGCGGTGGAGCCTGCTCCTGCGCCACCTGCCACGTGTTTGTCGACGATGCCTTTGCCGACGTGGTTGGCGGACCGAGCGACCTGGAAGACGACATGCTCGACGGCGCCGCTTGCGACCGCCGCGACACCAGTCGCCTGAGCTGCCAGATCAAGATGTGTGCAGACTTCGACGGGCTGCGCGTGGAAATTGCCCCTAAGCAGGTATAGCCATGACTAGCGGAATCTTGATTGTTGGTGCCGGTCAGGCCGGCATGCAAATTGCCGACTCCCTGCGCGAGAACGGCTACCAGGGTGAGGTCACCTTGGTGGGCGATGAGTTGATTCCGCCTTACCAACGCCCGCCGCTTTCCAAGGCCTATCTCTACGGCGACGCCGACGAGGAGAGCCTGCAGTTCCGCAACGAAAAGTTCTACGCCGACAACAACATCAACCTGGTGCTGGGTGATTCCGTGGTTGCCGTTGAAATGGGCACCGATGGCGGTACTGCCACCACCGCAAGCGGCAAGAAAATCGGCTTCAGCAAGATGGCGCTGACCCCCGGTTCGGTTCCACGCAAGTTGGAGATTCCGGGTTCGGACCTCGACGGCGTGCTCTACATGCGCAGCATTGCGGATGCCCGCGCGCTCAAGAGCCGTTGGAATGGCGCAAACTCGGTGGTTGTGATTGGTGGAGGATTCATTGGCCTCGAGGTTGCGGCCGTGGCTCGCAAGGCCGGCAAGAAGGTAACCGTACTTGAAGGCGGCGACCGCATGATGGCTCGCGCGGTTTGCCCAACCACCAGTGAATACTTCAAAGATGCCCACGAGCGCCGCGGAGCAGAGATTGTTCTCAACGCCCGCATTGACCACTTTGAGGGCCACGACTCCAAGGTTTCGGGTGTAGCCCTGCAAGACGGTACCGTGATTCTGGCCGACATTGTGATGGTGGGCATTGGAGTGGTGGCCCGCACCGAGGTAGCCAACCTGCTTGGACTCGAGCTTGCCAACGGCGCGATTGTGGTCAACGAATACGCGGAGACCTCCAACCCGCTGGTGGTTGCCGCCGGCGATGCCGTTCTGCTTCCAAACCCAACCGGAGCCGAGGGGCAGGTTCGCCTGGAATCGGTTCAGAACGCGGTTGACCAGGCCAAGACCGCGGCCAGAACGCTGGCGGGGGAGCGCGAGCAGTATCACGCACTGCCTTGGTTCTGGAGTGACCAAGCAGACATCAAGCTTCAGATTGCAGGCCTTTCCACCGGTTACGACCAAACCGTGGTCCGCGGCAACGCTGCCGAAGACTCCTTCTCGGTTTTGTATTACAAGAACGGACGCCTGTTGGCGGCCGACTGCATCAATCACCCCGTGGACTTCATGGCGGCTCGCCGCTGCCTAACCGCGGGACAAACCATTGCCCCTCAGGCCGCTGCAGATTCATCGGTGGCCCTAAAGACCCTGATTACCGATTAGCGAAAGTTGACTGAAATGACTTACACGCTGGAAACCGTGAACACCGTTGGTGGCGGCCACAACCCAAAGGGTAGCTGGAACAACCTAGATGCCCTGTGGCGTGCGGTTGAGGAGCCGCTGCGTTCCCGCGGCAACGACATTCACACGCCGCTCTCATTCACCTTTGCCGAGTTCTTGCTTGACGCACACCCCGAGGCAGATGCGCTGGTGGTTCGCACCGCGATTCTGTTGCATGACACAGGTTGGTCGCGCTGCGACGAAAGCAAGATCTTCACCGAGGGTTTCCAGGGCGACTGGCGCAAGAGTGACATTCGCCGCCTGCACGAACTCGAGGGTTGCAACATTGCCCGAGAGGTGCTGCCGGGCCTTGGTTACTCCGAGGAAACCATTGCCAAGGTCACGGCAATCATCGATGGCCACGACACCCGCATGGAGAGCTACTCCATTGAAGATTCGCTGGTGCGCGACGCCGACCGTCTGTGGCGCTTCACACCTGCCGGTATTGCGCTGGCGAGTGGCTGGTTCAAGAAGACCCCAAGCCAGTACCGCCTTCAGCTGGAGCAGGGAACCTACCCAGAGCTGATCACCGAAACTGCGCGTGCGCTCGCCGCCGCCGAACTGGCTCGCTCCATTGAGCTGCTCAAGCTAGACGTTATCTAGGAGATTTCATGGCTCTCCAGCCGCTTCAAAACCAGTTCCACAACAACTTCTTCATTGGCGGTCAGTGGGTTGAGGCCCGCTCCAGGGACTTCACCGACATTGTGAACCCTGCCACTGAAGAGGTGTGGGGTCGAGTCCCAAACGCCAGTCAGGCAGACATCGATGCCGCTGTTGGCGCCGCGGGTGAAGCGTTCCGTTCTGGAGTTTGGAGTGGAATCGGTGCTGCCAAGCGAGCCGAGATCATGCTGCGCTTTGCCGATGAGCTGCAGGCTCGCGGCGAGGCCATGGGTCAAACTATTTCGAGCGAAAATGGCACGCCAATCTCGGAGTCCGCTTCGGCAGCTGCTCACTCGGCCGGCATTCTGCGTTACTACGCTGGTCTGGCCGACTACGTTGATCAGAACGACAAACGACCTTTCCACGGAACTCCAGGTAGGTACACGCAGGTGTACCGCGAGCCTCGCGGGGTTTGTCTGCTGATTGCACCCTGGAACTTTCCGCTCACTTTGGTGATGGTCAAGTTGGCTCCGGCGCTGATTGCCGGCAACACCGTGGTGATCAAGCCCGCATCCGAGACTCCGGTTGACCTGCGCGTTCTGGTGGAGGCCGCGGTTGCGGCGGGAGTTCCTGCCGGCGTGATCAACTTGCTCACGGGTGACCGCGTGGCCGGCGGCCTAATGGTTCAGCACCCAGGCATTGCCAAGGTTGCGTTCACCGGTTCCACCGGTGCGGGTAGAACCATCGCTGCACAGTGTGCCCAACTGCTGCGTCCGGTCACCCTCGAACTCGGCGGCAAGTCGGCAAGCATTGTGTTGCCAGATGCCAGCATCGATGATTTTGCCAAGTTGGTAAACCGAACCTGTCTGCGCAATACGGGTCAAACCTGCTACAACAGCACCCGCATTTTGGCGCCGCGCTCCAGCTATGACCAGGTGGTTGAGGCCGTGGCGGCAACCGTTGCGGCAACTCCAATTGGCGACCCGTTTGACCCGGCTACCGTTTACGGACCTTCCGCCTCAGCAACTCAGCAGGCCCGCGTGCTCGACTACATCGGTATAGGCATTGCCGAAGGCGCTCGCGTGGCAACCGGTGGTTTGGGCATGCCAGAAGGAATCGAGCGGGGTTTCTACGTGAAGCCAACCGTATTTGCAGACGTTGACAACAGCATGCGCATTGCTCAGGAAGAGATCTTTGGGCCTGTGCTGGTTGTGATTCCATACACCGATGAAGACGATGCCGTGCGGATTGCCAACGACTCGGCCTACGGTTTGGGCGGGTCGATCTTCACGAGTGATCCCGACCGAGCCGAGGGCATTGCTCGCCGCATTGAAACCGGTTCAATGGGAATCAACTTCTACGGTTCCAACCTGGCCGCACCATTCGGTGGCTGGAAGGACAGCGGCTTGGGCATGGAATACGGCCCCGAGGCCATTGGCGCCTACGTGCGCATGAAGAGCATTCACCGCGAGGGCTAAATCTCCAGGTTGCCAAAATAGGTGACATTCGCGCGCACGTTAGTTCGCCTGCACCGTTCCTAAATACATTGGTTGAAACACCCATGCTTGGGAGGCGCAATGCTCGAATCCGATTTCATGAAGTACATCGAACGCTTCAACAACGAGGACCTCACCGCGTTTGAGGACTACCTCCACCCCAACATGCACATGAAGAACGGCATGCTGGAGTTCGATGGCATTGAGGGCATGAAGCACCACTACCGCGACCTAATCTGGCCAGACTTCAAAGAGCACCTGATTGTTCCTCGCTTTTTGAGCACCGATGGCCGTATTGCCATCCAGATGCGCACGTTGTTCACCGCCCGCCACGACAACCCAAACTCGTTGTTTGGACCCGTTCTTGAGGGTGAGGGCTTTGAGTTCAACGGAATCATCATGTACGAGCTCGAGGGCGGTCTATTCAAGGACATTTTGGTGGCCTACAACTCGTTCGTTTACACGGATATTCACGGCAACCAGCGAGACCTGGGCATCCCTCACTAGCGGACTGCACCGCAGAGCTCCACTCCGCGCTGACCGCACCCTTCCATTCAGCGGTAGCATCGGAAAGTGGCAAAACTTGATCCAGACTCCAAGTCGGTAACCGCCCGCGCGCTCGCGGTGCTGGATGCCTTTGATGGAGCACACCGCCACCAAACCCTGGCGTCAATAGCCCGTCGAAGCAATCTTCCACTCACCACCACCCACCGCTTTGTGGGGCAACTGGTTGAAGCCGAGGCCCTGGTTCGTTGCGCCGACGGGTCATACGAAATCGGGTCAAAACTCTGGCGGCTCGGGTTGCTCGCATCGGTGCAAGCAGACCTGCGCGAACTCGCACTGCCTTACATGGAAGACATCTTTCAACTTGGAATCGATGCCGTGCAGATTGGCGTTCTCGACGGCGTGCGTTGCCTGATCATCGACCGCATCGCGGGCTCTCGTAGTATGTCGGTGCTCAGCCGTGCCGGTGCTCGTCTGCCGCTCCACGCATCGGGGGTTGGCAAGGTTCTGCTGGCCAACGGCGGCCCGGAACTCCAGGAGGCCGTGCTGCTTTCGCTGGAAAAGTACACGGACCAAACCATCACCGATGCACGTGAGCTCAAAAAGCAGCTCGACCAAATCAAACATCAAGGCTTCTCAACCACCAAGGAGGAGCTGGCTATTGGTGCAATCTCTCTCGGCGTTCCGCTCACCGGATACGGGGGTAAGGTGATTGCCGCGCTTGGCGTGGTGATCCCGGCCAAGACCAAAGACACGTCGCATTTGATTCCGGTGCTAAAGGTGGTTGGCACCGCACTGTCCAAGAAACTTGCTGCCGCGGGCATGGTGGAACCCTCAAAAGAAACGTTTTGATAACTTCCTTCCGCTGAATGGAAGGAATCCCACGCTAGTTACGCAACCTCTAGTTGGCTGGAACCATGAAGACGCAAGTTGCAATCATCGGTGCCGGCCCTTCCGGACTAATGCTCAGCCGTTACTTGGCTATCAACGGAATTGAATCCATTGTGATTGAAGACCGCTCCCGCGAATACGTTGAGGCGCGCATCCGTGCCGGCCTTCTGGAGACCCAGGCGGTAGACCTGCTGGACGAGATTGGCGTGGGCGAGCGCCTGCGCAAGGAGGGCATGGAGCACAACGGAATCTACTTGCAGATTCCCGGCGAGCGCCACAACATCAACTTCAAGGATCTGATTGGATACACCGTTTGGGTTTACGGCCAGACCGAGATTCAAAAAGACCTAGACGCCGCCTGCGACAAGGCCGGCCAGCAGATTCACTACGAAGCCAAAGACGTTGAGCTGCACAACATTGACTCCGACGATCCTTATGTGACCTTTGTGGATGCCGATGGCAACGCCCAACGGATTGATGCCGACTTTATTGCCGGCTGCGACGGCTTCTGGGGGCCAAGCCGCAAGGCCATTCCAGGCGTTGAGCAGGGCACCTTTGAGCGCGTTTACCCATACGCCTGGCTGGGAGTCATGGCCAACGTGGCACCGAGCACCGATGAGTTGATTTACGCCTGGCACCCAGACGGCTTTGCCATGCACTCCATGCGCAGTGAAAAGGTGAGTCGCCTGTATCTGCAGGTGGACCCGGCAGACGACATTAAGAACTGGTCGGACGACCGCATTTGGGGCGAGCTCTCCAAGCGCATGGCGCTGGATGGCTGGGAACTCAAGACCGGTGAGATCACCGAGAAGAGCATCTTGGCAATGCGTTCGTTCGTGAGCGGCAAGTTGCAACACGGCCGCCTGTTCTTGGTGGGAGACGCGGGCCACATTGTGCCGCCAACCGGGGCCAAGGGCCTGAACGCGGCAGCCAACGATGTTCGTTTCATTGGCGAAGGTTTGGTGAGCCACTACAAGAAGAACGACGACAGCTTGTTGGCCGCTTACTCTGTGCGCGCCAAGGAGACAATCTGGCGAGTGACACACTTCTCGTGGTGGATGACTACCATGCTCCACACGAGTGGTAACGAGTTTGATAACCAATTACAGTTGGCTCAGTTGAAGCACCTGTTCAAAAACCAAGCGCTGCAGACCAACTTGGCCCAAAACTACGTGGGCATTCGCTAAACAACTTCAAAGAAGAAGGAAAACTATGCCGAGAGTAGTTCGCGGAACTCCGCGCACCCCACTGGACATTGTTAACGGGCTGGCCGAGCTAGGTGTTGCCACGGTGCACGAGGCGCAGGGGCGCATTGGCCTGCTGGATCACCGCCTCCGCCCAATCTTCCCGGCCAAAATTGCCGGAAATGCACTCACCTGCACCGTTGCCCCGGGCGACAACTGGACCATCCACGTTGCCGTTGAGCAGGCACAGGAGGGCGACATCTTGGTGGTTACCCCAACCAGTCCGTGCGACGACGGTTACGTTGGCGACCTTCTGGCAGACAGCCTGTTGGCGCACGGCGTGCGTGGATTGATCATCGATGCCGGTGTGCGTGACGTTGCCACCCTCACCGAGATGGGCTTCCCGGTGTGGCCAAAATGCATCAGCTCGCAGGGCACCGTAAAGGCAACCGTGGGCGATGTTCAGGTTCCAATCGTGATTGCCAACCAGGCTGTGAACCCAGGCGACGTAATTGTTGCCGACGTTGACGGCGTGGTTGTGGTTCGTCGCCAAGACGCCGCCGCAGTGCTGGAGAAGGCTCGCGAGCGCGAGGCCAACGAGACCGCCAAGCGTGCTCGCCTGCAGAGTGGCGAACTGGGTCTAGACATTTACAAGATGCGTGAGGCGCTGGCCGCCAAGGGCCTGGTTTACGAGGACTACCAGAGTTAACATGGCCAACACCCAGGTAGCAATCGATTGCGCGGTAATGCGCGGAGGCACGTCAAAGGGGCTCTACTTCTTGGCGCAAGACCTCCCTGCAGACCCTGCCGCACGCGACCGCTTCCTGCTGGCCGCCATGGGTTCACCCGATGTTCGCGAGATCGATGGCATGGGCGGCGGCCACCCGCTGACCAGCAAGGTTGCCGTGGTGAGCAAGTCGGCCAGGGCGGGAATTGATGTGGACTACCTGTTCTTGCAGGTTTGGCCTGATCGCGCCGAGGTGAGCGACCAGCAGAACTGCGGCAACATTCTTGCCGGCGTTGGGCCATTTGCCATTGAGCGTGGCCTGGTTGCGCCAACCGGCGACCTCACAGCCGTGAGCATCTACATGGTGAACACCGAGTCCAAGGCAACCGCGTACGTGGAGACTCCGGGTGGCCGTGTGAACTATGCGGGTGAAGCGCGCATCGATGGAGTGCCCGGCACTCACGCTCCCATCAACATCAACTTTGAAGACGTAGCCGGTTCCAGCTGCGGGTCATTACTGCCAACCGGAAACGTGATAGATCGCGTGGTCATCGAGGGTCTGCCAAACGGCGTTGACGTGACCTGCATTGATAACGGTATGCCCGTGGTCTGCCTGAACGCCGCCGACTTTGGTATCACCGGTTACGAGACTCCCGCCGAGCTGGAATCAAACGAGACTCTGCGCGCCAACGTTGAGGCGGTTCGCCTGGCGCTTGGCGAACGCATGAACCTGGGCGATGTGACCAACAAGACCGTGCCCAAGATGAGCCTGCTGGCACCAGCCCAAAACGGCGGCTTGGTGAGCACCAGAACCTTCATTCCGCACCGCGTTCACGAGTCCATCGGTGTGCTCGGTGCCGTTTCGGTGGCAACCGCGTGCATGCTTGAGGGCTCGGTGGCGCACACCATTGCGGCCGCCAACTCCGCCGCGCCAAAAGGCTCATCGGTGCTGGTAGAAGTTGAGCACCCAACCGGATTTTTTACCGTTCAAATGGAAGTGGACAACACAGGCGACCAGCCGGTGGTTACCAAGTCCGCGCTTCTTCGCACCGCCCGAATGCTGATGTCGGGCACCGTGTACGTACCTCATTCAGCTTGGAACTAACCGGAGCTATTCATGATTATTGACATTCACGGCCACTACACAACGGTGCCAGAGCCACACAACCAGTGGCGCGTGGACCAGTTGGCTGCGTTCAAGGCTGGCCAGCCAGCACCGGAGTACCCGGAGATTTCCGATGCCGAGATCATTGAGTCCATTGAGGGCAACCAGCTCAAGCTCATCAAGGAGCGCGGTTCGGACCTCACCATCTTCAGCCCTCGTGCCTCGCACATGGGTCACCACGAGGGTGACCAGGCCGTGAGCCTAGAGTGGACCATTCGCTGCAACAACATGATTAAGCGCGTGGTAGACCTGTTCCCGCAGTACTTTGTGGGTGTGGCCCAGTTGCCGCAGTCGCCGGGTGCGGACCTCACGGCAACCATCGCTGAAATGGAGCGTGCGGTAAACGAGCTGGGCTTCATTGGGGTGAACCTCAACCCCGATCCTTCGGGCGGCAAGTGGGAGACCGTTCCGCTCACCGATAAGTACTGGTACCCGCTCTACGAAAAGATGGTGGAACTCGATGTTCCCGCCATGATTCACGTTTCGGCCAGCTGCAACCCAAACTTCCACGCCACCGGTGCCCACTACATGAACGCCGACACCACAGCGTTTATGCAGTTGATCCAAGGTGACCTGTTCAAAGACTTCCCAGCTCTGCGGTTCATCATTCCTCACGGCGGTGGCGCTGTGCCTTACCACTGGGGACGTTACCGCGGTTTGGCAGACATGCTCAAGCAGCCAAAGCTAGACACACATTTGATGAATAACGTGTTCTTTGACACCTGCGTTTACCACCAGCCGGGAATCGACTTGTTACTCAACGTGATTGAGAACAAGAACATTTTGTTTGGTTCCGAGATGATTGGCGCGGTTCGCGGCATTGACCCAACCACCGGTCAATACTTTGACGACACCAAGAGATACATCGATGCGGCTTCAATCAGCGCAAGCGAGAAGGATTCCATCTTTGAGGGCAACGCTCGTAAGGTGTTCCCTCGTCTAAACACTCTGCTGGAGGCACGCGGACTATGAGCCAGTCCTTTGTGAAAGATGCCGACTGGCTGGACTGGTG
>Ga0228703_1001731_pt1 | contig 12882 bp, 7 predicted proteins | sample McNCre217_Aug_MG_3_FD_178020 | JGI IMG/M metagenome (GOLD analysis project Ga0228703, IMG submission 178020) | Freshwater microbial communities from McNutts Creek, Athens, Georgia, United States - 29-17_Aug_MG | ecosystem: Environmental > Aquatic > Freshwater > Creek | place: USA: Georgia... | reverse complement strand
AACCTTTGTCTTGTGGGCCGGTGATGGAGCCATAGCTTTTGACAGTTTTGCCATCACGGCTGATCAAGTATTTGTAAAAATTCCATTTAGGTGCAGTGCCTGTTTGTTCAGTCAATTGTTTGAACAACAGTACGGCATCTGATCCACGCACAGATGTTTTGGTGAACATGGGGAACTTCACGCCAAATGTGTTGTCACAAAAATCAGCGATCTTGGCGTTGCTCTCAGGCTCTTGTGAAAAATCATTGCTTGGAAAACCCAATACGACCAATCCACGGTCTTTGTATTTGGCGTAGAGGGCTTCTAGTCCTTTGTATTGAGGTGTAAAACCGCAAAAGCTGGCCGTGTTGACAACCAACACCACCTGCCCTGCATATTGGCAGAGCGCTTGCGGTTTTTCATCTTGTAGTCTGAGCATGGTGTGCTGAAGCAATTTGGGACAAGTTGCTGACGTCATGCTGGCAGGGGCAGAGGGTTCTGTTGCAGCAAATACCAAATTGCTATGGCTAAGACCAAAACATAGCCATAAGAAAGGAATAAATAGTTGTTTCATAACGGAATCATGGCTGAATATGGGCAATTTGTGATGTGAACAAGCCAATTCCCTTCAACGGGTTCTGGAATTGATCAACCTAGAATGATGCCACTATGCAACCAACCCTAGCCGAGCCAGAGTTTTTAACAAAAATTGCTTCACCCCAAGATGCTGTTTTACGCATGGCGCAATTGCGTCAAAAAGGTGCTGTTGTATTCACCAATGGCGTGTTTGATGTGTTGCACCGCGGCCATGTTACGTATTTAGCGCAAGCGCGCAGTTTGGGTGCGAGTTTGGTGGTGGCGCTCAACACGGACGCATCTTCTAAGCGCCTAGGCAAAGGCGAAGATCGCCCGCTCAACACCTTGAACGATCGTGTAGCTTTGATCGCAGCACTGGCAAGTGTGAGTTTGGTCACTTGGTTTGATGAAGATACGCCTTACCAAATCATCGATGCGCTGCGCCCCGATATCTTGGTCAAAGGCGGTGATTACGACATGGCAACATTGGCCGAAACCCAATTGGTGGTGTCTTATGGTGGGCGTGCACAAGCGATCCCATTTGTGTCGGGCTATTCGACGACAGCATTGGTTCAGAAAATCCGCGCGCAATAATCGCCGAATACCGAATTAATTCCCAAACACGGCACGCCACAGTGCCATGACATCTTCGCGCCATTCGCGCGCATTGGCCCATGGAATTTGCGTGGCCAACTCGTCAAGCCGTGCTTGGTGTTGAACTTTTCGCAACGCGCGGTAAGCATTGCCTGCTGCAATGCCGACGCCTTTTGGTAGCAAACCAGCTTGCTCGCTTCGTTCCAACAACTGGATATTGCCGACGTTCGCCAATAACGCAGGGTGTTGGCTTGCAAACGCCAATACCAAGTATTGAACTGCGAATTCCACATCCACCATACCCCCTGCGCTGTGCTTGACATCGAACACATCTGGTTTGACGGGTCGGGCTGTACTTAGTTTGTGGCGCATGGCGATGATTTCATCTTTCAATGCGCTGTGATCGCGCGGTGCATTGATAACCTCTTCGCGAACCGCTTCGAGTTTTGCGCGCAAAGATGGCTCGCCGCAACAACTGCGCGCGCGCGTCATAGCTTGGTGTTCCCATGTCCAGGCAGTGTTGCTGCCGCGTTGGGTTTGGTAATCAGCAAATGCTTCCAATGATGTGACCAGTAAGCCAGAGTTGCCATTGGGTCGTAGGGCGGTGTCGATTTCGTACAAATCGCCTTCGCTGGTTTTGACGCTCAACCAATGGATCAGCTTGCGCACATAGGTGGCATAAATCTCACCTGCTTGTTCGTGCGGGTCGTCATAGACAAACACAATGTCTAAGTCGCTGCCGTAGCCTAATTCCTTGCCGCCCAATTTCCCGTATGCCAAGATTGCAATGCTTGGCGTATCGCGATGGCGTTGCTTCATGCGTTGCCAGACCCAGCGGCTGGCGATGTTGAGTACGGCGTCAGCAAGGGCGCTCAAGTCATCTGCCACTTGTTCAACGGTGAGTCGACCTTGCACATCGCGCGCCAAAGTACGAAACACTTCGGCATGGTGCGCGCGGCGCAACACATTGAGCAAGCTCTCTTCATCGTCTTCATGGGTCGAGGTCAGCGCTTGTAAGCGCAAGGAGAGTTCTTTATCAAACGCTTTGGGATCAAAACGCTCGGCTAGCAAAGCGTCTGTGGCCAACTCGTCGATCACTCCAGGGTGGCGTATCAAATACCGCGCAGGCCAGCGCGCTAAACCCAGTAGTCGCACAAGTTGTTCGTGCACAAGAGGCCGTTCTGTCAGCAAGGCAATATAGCTATCGCGACGCAGCATGGGCGTGATCCAGTCGCACCAGCGCAGAGCCGCGTCTTCGCTGATGCGAGATTCTTGCAACCACTGTTGTGTCCGTTGTAAGAGTTTGATCAGTCGTTGCAGAGCGTCTTCACGCATGCCCCGTACGGCAGGTAACTCTACCCATGCAGCGACTCTTTCACGCAACTTTTCTTGTAAGTGCGGCAGCACACTGGGCAAGTCAAAAAAAGCCTTCGGGTTGGTAAAGGCTGCCTGCGAATCGCTTGGGGAGTTTGTGGAGGCTTTGGAAAGATGACCGTCAGAAACTTGTTCTAACGCAGTGGGGCTTGAAAGAGCAGAGTCATCAGAACTTTTTTCTGGAGAACCCAACAAGCGTTCGAACTCAAACGCCACGGTGTCTCTGTGGGTTTGCAGTTGCGCCAAAAAAGTGGCTACATCTGCCACTCCCAGCGTCTCGGCAATCCATGCCAAGTCTTCGGCATGGGTAGGCAGGGCATGTGTTTGTTGGTCGTCTAAATACTGAATGCGATGCTCAACGCGTCGTAAGAACACATAGGCTTTTTCTAAAGCATTTGCAGTATCTGTTGTCATAACGCCAGCGTTTTGCAAGCGCAACAAAGCATCGCAAGTCGCGCGGGTGCGCAACTCAGGAAATTGACCGCCTCGCACCACTTGTAAAAGTTGTACCGTGAATTCAATTTCACGAATACCACCGCGCGAGAGCTTGATGTCGTTGGCGCGCTCAGGCCTGCCGGCATGTCGAGTCGCCGAATGTTGGCGAATTTGCTGATGCAGTCCGCGCAATGCATCAAATACGCGGTAGTCCAAATAACGTCTAAAGACAAAAGGCAAAACCGTATCGCGTAAGTCAGATACCCGTGACATGCTGTGGCGAGGCGCAACGACTCGGCTTTTAAGCCAAGCAAACCTTTCCCACTCGCGCCCTTGCACTAAAAAATACTCTTCTAAAGCTTGGCGCGAAATCACAACAGGTCCAGAGTTGCCATTGGGTCGCAGAGCGAGATCTACGCGAAATACACAACCGTGCTCCGTCACTTCGCCAATCATGGATTGGATTACTTTGACGATCTTGGCGAAATACTCATGGTGGCTGATGCGTCCTGCCCCAGTGGCAACACCCGATGCATCCGTTGCACCTGTCGTCTCGCCATCTTCGTCATAGACATAAATCAAATCGATATCGCTCGAGACATTGAGTTCGCGTGCGCCCAATTTGCCCATGCCAACGATCCACAGCATGGCTTCTTTGCCGTTCACCACTTGTGGCGTGCCATGGCGGTCGACTAATTGGCGTTGGGCTTCGCAGAATGCAATGTCCAAAGAAAACTCTGCCAAGTCGGTCATGGCATGGGTAATCACGGATAAATCAACCTGTTCACAGCAATCCATAACGACCAAACGCTCAAACACCAGTTGGCGCAAGATACGCAGGGCAACTGCTGGCGCATGTTGAGAGGAAAGCTGGTCAAAGCAAGTTTGCAAATGGGCTGGGGTTGGCGCACCCGCTGGCAACAAGGCCAGTTCTTGTGCATAACGGCGGCGCAGGCGTTGCACTACGCGCGAATATGCGCTTAAGTCTGTGTTGGCGCGAGAGATAATTCCACCCACTGTGTCAGCACCATGAATCCAACGCCCGAAACTGCCGCTCCCGAATCGACGAGCGACTCCCGAACCGACAGCATCTACCGCGTGATGAAGCGCGTCTTGTGGGTGCTTGTGTCTGCATGGGCGTTACTGGTGTTGGTGTGGGGCAGTCTGCATCTTTTCATTGTGCCTCGAATAGATGACTTTCGGCCTGTATTGCAACGACAAGCCTCACATACGCTGGGACTGCGCGTAGAGATTGCCAAGGTCAGTGTTTTGGGCGGATGGTGGACTCCGCAGTTGCGGATCCAAGATGTTCAAATTTTTGATTCCCAAGGCAGGGAAGCTTTGCGCTTACCCCAGGTCGATGTAGTTGTTTCGGCGCGTTCGCTGATACGTGGCAAATTTGAGCAATTGGTGATTGACCAACCAGAGCTTGATATCCGCCGCGATATGCAAGGCCATATTTGGGTGGCTGGCATCGATACCGCGCAACCGAGCGATGGAGCGGGCCCGGATTGGTTTTTTTCACAACCAGAATTTTTGATTCGCGATGGAGTCTTGCATTGGCGCGACGAGTTGCGCGACTCTCCTGAATTGAGTTTGTCGCACGTTGATGTGGTGATGCAAAACAGTTGGCACCAGCACTTGATGCGGGTGGATGTCACACCGCCAGTAGATTTAGGACAACGCCTGTCGGTGCAGGGCAAGTTCTCACAAAACCCTTTGCAACGCAGTGGCGACTTGCGTTTGTGGAGTGGTGAATTGTTTGCCAATGCGCCAGACGTCGATCTGTCTTCGCTGCGCCAATGGTTGCGCTTTGACAAAGGTATCGCGATCTATGAAGGCAAAGGCGGCGTGCGGGTATGGACCGATTGGGTGCAAGGCCAGTTGACAGGCGTTACCGCTGACATGGCGCTGGATGCAGTCGATGCGCGATTGGGCGATAGCCTGAAGCCCTTGGTCTTGCGCCACGTGAGTGGTCGTATTGGCGCCAAATGGTTAGACGGTGAAACTGAAATCAACAGCCAAGACTTGGTCTTTGATACCCAAGAAGGCGAGCGTTGGCCAGGTGGTGTGTTGCGCTTGAACTGGCAAGGAGATGATTTCCGTGCGGGCAACTTGACCGCTGACCGTTTGGACTTAGACGCTTTGGCGCAAATCAGCCAACGCTTGCCACTGCCTGAGAATTTACGCGCCGTGCTCAAACTCGCACAACCTAAAGGGCAGGTCAACCAACTCACCGCGAATTGGATGCGACCTAGTGCGCAGCAAGCAGATACAGAGTTCAGCTACAAGGCCAAAGGGACAGTTCGCAATTTGCAATGGCTGCAAGCTGACAATGCGCCGCCACCCTTTCAACGCTTACCTGGCGTGTCAGGCGCAGATGTAGAGTTTGATGTTTCGCAACAAGGCGGCAAAGCACAAATCGCGATCAAACAAGGCGGCGTCACTTTGCCAGAAGGTTTAGACGAAGCCAACATTTCTTTGACTGAGGCTGCAGCCAATATCAGCTGGCAAATCAAACCTGCCGATACAAAAAGCGCAACTGCACAAGAGCCAGAAATCTCTGTGCAATTCAAACAAGGCCACGCGCGTAATGCGGATGCCAGCGCAGAATTTAATGGCACATGGACAACAGGCAAAGGTGAAAACCGTTGGCCTGGCGCCTTAGACCTCTCCGCCAACTTCAGCCGATTGCAAATCAAACAACTGCATCGCTATTTGCCGATTTATATAGACACTGATGCGCGTGCCTATTTAAAAGATGCGCTGATGGGTGGCGAGGCCACACAAGCAAGTTTGCGATTGCGTGGCAATTTGACGGACATGCCTTTTGACAATCCCAAGTTGGGGGAATTCCGTGTCGTTGCGCAAATTGCCAATGGCCAATACGCCTATGTGCCGCCGGTAAAAGGCAAACCTACCAATCTTGCGAACACATGGCCTGCAATCGCATCGCTCAACGGTGAATTGGTGTACGACCGAAGTGCCTTGACTTTCAAAGGCGCAGGAAAGTTGGCTGGCGCACCACAGCTTGCGTGGGACAAGATAGAGGCGAATTTGCCCAACGTCAAAGACTTAGACGTTAGCGTCAAAGCCCAAGCGCGTGGCCCGTTGGCGGAGATGCAAGCCGTGGTTGCACGTTCAGCCCTCAACGACTTATTAAACCGTGTGCTTGAAAAAAGCCAAGCCACTGGTACGGCCGAATTCAAGATGCAACTCAATGTGCCAGTGCGCGCTTTGCAAAAAACTTCCGTGCAAGGCAGTGTGACGATGCAAGACAACGATGTGCAAATCATGCCGGGCGTGCCCGTGCTCAACAAAGCCCGCGGTGTTGTGCAGTTCGATACGCAAGGACTCACCACCAAAAACCTCAAAGCCCGTGTATTTGGTGGCGAGGCCCAGATCGACGGCGGGCTCTCATTTGACCCTAATAAAACAGAAGTCTCAGATCCGTTGCGCATCAAGGGGGTAGTCACGGCAGAAGGCTTGCGTCAAGCGGGCGAGCTGGGGGTGTTTTCTCGTTTGGCATTACGGGCAAATGGCAGTACCAGCTACGCCGCCACCGTGGCATTGCGCAAAGGCCAGCCGGAAATCTTGGTGCAAAGTGATCTCAAAGGCATGGCGCTGACGCTTCCTGCGCCGATGAATAAGCCTGCTACGACTAGCTGGCCTTTGCGTCTAGAAACGCAACTCACCAAAGAGTCTTTGGTGCCTAAATCTAAGGTGATGCAAGACCAAATCAAGCTCTCGGTCGCACGTGTCTTGTCGCTTAACTACGTGCGAGATGTCAGCTCAGCGCAGACGCGCGTGCTGCGTGGCGCGATTGCGCTCGGGGTTTTTACAACCGAAGCTACGCCTCCGCGTGACGCAGGCGTCAGCCTGAGTTTGCAGCAAACCAACGTAGACCTCGATGCTTGGAACGAGGTGATGACGCAACTCACCTCGACCTCTGCCAACAAGTCAAAACCCCGACCTACCAAAACCAGTTTGGTGGGCCAAGAGATGGAGTCGACCGGCGCGCAAGATTACATGCCCTCTCTCTTAACCGTCCGCGCAGATCAAGTGAAGTTGGCGGATCGTTTCATCAACCGAGTTGTCGTGGGTGGTGTGCGCATGGGTGAGTTGTGGCGCCTGAATATCGCGGCCGATGAACTCAACGGCACAGCAGAAGTGCGACCCGCCACGACAACGCAGCCGGCTCAGCTATACGCACGTTTGTCGTTCCTCAATATTCCACCTAGCGCCGTGCCAGATGTAGAGCGCATGCTCAGTGATGAACCTTCCAGCATTCCAGCCTTGGATGTGGTGGTCAACGACTTAACCCTGCGCGGTAAGAAACTAGGACGACTAGAAATGGACGCTGTCAACCGCACCACGGCCAATGCAGGACGTGAATGGCGATTGAACAAACTCAATCTTTCTGCCCCCGATGGCACTTTGAGCGCGACCGGCTCTTGGGCGGCAGATGGACCCAAATTACGCAGAACCCGCCTCGACTTTGTTATGGATATCAAAGACAGCGGTCAGTTATTGACGCGCCTTGGCACACCGAACGCTATTCGCAATGGACACGGCAAACTGCAAGGCAAAGTGTCTTGGCAAGGCTCACCTATCACCTTGGATTACCCGAGCATGTCTGGCCAATTGAACTTACTGATTGAAAAAGGCCAATTCCTCAAAACAGAACCCGGTGCAGCGCGACTTTTAGGTGTGTTGAGTTTGCAAGCCTTGCCAAGGCGTTTGATGCTGGACTTCAGCGATGTCTTTGGCGAAGGTTTTGCTTTTGACTTTGTGCGTGGTGATGTTCGTATCGAGCAAGGCGTAGCGAGTACCAACAACCTCCAAATGAAAGGCGTCTCGGCTGGCGCGGCGATTGAAGGCAGCGCCGACATTGCCAAAGAAACCCAAAACCTCAAAGTGGTGGTGGTGCCTGAAATCAATACCAGCGCCGCCACCTTGTATATGGCTGCTATCAACCCATTGGTGGGATTGACAACCTATTTAAGCCAGCTGGTGTTAAGCAAGCCTTTGACCAAAGCAGGCACCTCTGTATTTTTGATTGATGGGCCCTGGAGTAATCCACGCGTGACCAAGAGCGAGTGATGCGCTGGATAGCTCCCCGCTCTTTGGGCCGATGGGCTCTGTGGCTCTCGCTATTGGTTTTGCTGGTGTGCATGGTGGGCACCTTGGTCTGGCTTGCAGGACGCTACGAGGTCAGCCAAGTGGAAGACCGGATGGCCGAAGATGCGTCAGACGCCGTGGCCGACATTCGCAATGGTTTGACACGCAATGTGCAAAGTTTGCAAGCACTCCAGTTTGCTGGGCAGTCGGCCGCACCTTGGGAGCAAGAAGCAGCCAGCTTGCTGCGCGAACACCGTGAGTGGTTGCGCTTGGAGTGGCGCGACGTCCAGTTGCAATTGAAATCGGAAGTGGACACGCCATTTCGTAGCCCTGTGTTCGGTCACATGGGCACGATGTTTCAAATGCCTGAAGTGGTGCAAGCGTGTTCGGTGGCGCAACGCCAAAGCGGACCAGGCTATAGCGCAAGTACATATGTGCCACAAGCCAATGGCCAAGGCTTGGAAGTCATGAACTTGTGCTTGCCAGTTTTAAACAATGGTGAGCTGGTGGGTTTTACCGTCGCCACCTATGCCTTGAATGAAATTCTCATTAACTTTTTAAATGCGCAATTACTGCGTAGCCAAGAAGTCTCGTTCACCGAGGCCGATGGCACCCGACTCGCTATGCATGGCGCGACCCAACGCGGTACGCGCGTGTTCACTGCAAAACAATTGCTCACGCTGCCTGGCAATACCTTGGTGTTGCGGCTTGATAGCTGGCGCGCTGCGCCCGATATCTTTCCAAATGTTCTCACCGCGCTAGTGACCATGATGGCCATTGCACTGGCGAGCGTGATGGGTTTGTTGGCTAGGGACATGCGCAGACGCCAGCGTGTCGAGTCTGATTTGGCAGACGCGTTGGCATTTCGCAAAGCGATGGAGGATTCTTTGGTCACGGGTTTGCGTGCCCGCGATAACCAAGGGCGTATCACCTACATCAACCCCGCTTTTTGTGAGATGGTGGGCTTTACCGCGAAAGAGTTGTTAGGGCATGGCATCCCCGCGCCCTACTGGCCTCCCGAGATGGTCGACGAATATGGCAAGCGACAGGCCTTGCGCTTGGCAGGCAATGCGCCGCCACGCGAAGGGGTGGAGTCTGTCTTTATGCGTAAAAACGGTGAACGTTTTGCCGTGCTGATATTTGAAGCCCCGCTGATCAATGCCTCTGGCCAACAAACTGGTTGGATGAGTGCGGTGCTCGATGTGAGCGAGCAGCGGCGCGTGGAAGAGTTGTCGCGTGCCAGCCAAGAGCGGTTACAAGCCACGGCGCGTTTGGCGACGGTGGGTGAAATGGCGTCATTGCTGAGCCATGAACTCAACCAGCCCTTGGCCGCGATTGCCAGTTACGCCACGGGCAGTATGAATTTGCTACATGAGGCCACAGTCACAGACCCACAGCTAGCCAGCAGTTTGAATGACGCGATGCAACGCATTGGCCAACAGGCCGAGCGCGCTGGCAAGGTGATCAAAAGCGTGCATGATTTTGTGCGGCGCCGCGACCAGTCGCGCGTCGAGGTCGCGCCGCGTACCTTGCTCGATAACGTCATGCCCTTGGTCGCATTGCAAGCGCGTAAATTGGGTGTGCGGGTGGAAGTGCGTTGTGCCAGTGATTTGCCATTTATCTTGTGTGACCGCACCATGGTCGAGCAGGTGTTGCTCAATTTGTCGCGCAATGGCATGCAAGCCATGCAGGACGAGTCGCCCTACAAAACGCTGACTCTTTTGGTTCGCACATTACCGCCAACCCTTGGCCAACAGTGGATGGAGTTTGTAGTGGCAGACCAAGGACATGGCATTGCAGACGATTTGGCTGAAAAACTGTTCACGCCATTTTTCACCACTAAAGAAGAAGGCATGGGCCTAGGCTTGAGTTTGTGCCGCACCGTGGTCGAGCAGCACGGTGGCGTACTACAACACAGCCCCAACCCACCCCGAGGCACGGTGTTTAGTTTTACCTTGCCGCAGGCTTAAAGCAGAAGGATTTCGCAAATGCAACCGACCCAAGACGCTTTGGTATTTATCGTGGACGACGATGCGGGTGTGCGTGAAGCGCTTGCCTGGTTGTTGCGTTCGCGCCGTTTGCCCAGCGAGTCCTTCACCAGTGCAGATGCTTTTGCCGCATTCTTAAATGCCAGACCAGAAGTTGATTGGCGGCCAACGCAGCCCGGGTGTTTGTTGCTTGATGTGCGTATGCCCGGCATGAGTGGCTTGGCGTTATTCGAACAACTGATTGCGCGTGACCTATTGGAGTCTTTGCCCGTGATTTTTCTCACAGGCCATGCAGATGTGCCAACGGCTGTGGATGCGGTCAAACGTGGCGCTTTTGATTTTTGCGAAAAACCCTTTTCAGACAACGCACTGGTGGACCGTATCGAGCAAGCCTTGCAACGCTCGGCCACCACTTTGCAGTCGGTCAAAGCCAAGCAAAGCCGACAGCAAAACTTGTCAGAACTCACAGAGCGTGAGCGTGATGTCATGCGTTTGGTGGTGGAAGGCTTGCCCAACAAACTGATCGCAGATCAACTCGACATCAGTGTGCGCACAGTAGAAGTGCATCGCGCACGCGTGTTTGACAAGATGGCGGTGAAGTCGGCGGTGGAGTTGGCTAATTTACTCAGAGATTGATGTGTCATCCAAAGTGTGGCGAGAGGTTTTTGCGCTTTGAGATTTGTCAGTTTTTGGGTTCACTGGCTGCTATGGTTGTCATCGCGCTTTGCCGCTTCATTTGCCTCTTCATGCTCAGCTTCGCTACGCCCTGAGAACATGGTCCACCAGACGATCAACACCAGAATCAATCCTGCGCCCAGTGCTTCGAGCAAAATCAACAGCATGAGACAACTCCTGTGGCGTGTGGTGTGGATGGCGATTGTAGGAAGCCTAGTGGCTTGCGGCAGTGGCCCACGCCGCGTGGTGGTGGATGAATCGATTCCCTTACCCGCTGCTACACCTGTTGCCCGCCCCGTCGATACAACGCCCCGCGCGTCAGGCGGTTTGGCTGGTACACCCGATACGCCAAGTCCGCAAAAGTTTTATCGCAGCCGTTGGGTCCCTGTGTCGTGGAATGAACTGCCCGGTTGGCAAGATGACGACTTATCCGAAGCGTGGAACGCTTGGCTCCAAAACTGTGAACGCCCCGGCCCTTTGTTTGCGCCTTTGTGTAAACAGGTCAAGCAACTGCTTTTGGCTGATGACCAAGACAAACGCTTGTGGTTGATGTCGCACTTGCAGCCCTACCGCATCGAGTCTTTAGATGGCAACCCAGATGGTTTGTTGACCAGTTACTACGAGCCCTTGATGGAAGCCTCTGCACAAATGCGGCCGGGCTTTGAAGTGCCCTTGTACGCCCCGCCCGAGGCATTGCAATTGACCAAGCGTGCTGGCCAGCCTTGGTTGACGCGGCAACAAATTGATACTTTGCCGGAAGCTAAAGATGCCTTGCGCGGCAAAGAAGTGGCGTGGCTTGCAGACCCAATTGATGCATTGGTTTTGCAGATCCAAGGCTCTGGCCGTGTGCGCATCACCGATGCAGATGGACGCACACGCGTTGTGCGTTTGGCCTATGCCGCATCGAACGATCAACCATACGGTAGCGTCGGCCGTTGGTTGTTGGACCGTGGCTTGGTGCGCGATGCTTCTTGGCCAGGTATCAAAGCGTGGATCAGCGCGACACAGGCTAGCAATCCCCGCTTGGTGCAAGAGATGCTGTGGAGCAATCCGCGTTATGTGTTTTTTAGACCCGAGACGCGCAACGACAAAGACGCTGATTTAGGACCGCGTGGCGCGCAAGGTGTGCCTTTGACAGCAGGGCGCTCGGTGGCCGTGGACAAAGACTCGATTCCGTATGCCACACCGTTGTGGTTGGCGAGCGCAGGAGCGAACGGCAACTTACAACGTTTGGTATTTGCCCAAGACACTGGAAGCGCGATTGTGGGTGCTGTGCGCGCAGATTATTTTGCGGGGACGGGTGCGCAAGCAGGTGACTTTGCCGGCCGCATGAAGCAAGGCCTGCGCTTGTGGGTGCTTTGGCCTAAATAGGTGCTATGTGCTCTGGGCAAACCCCTAATGGGCCTAATTAACTTACCCAAGTAAACCCTATATGTCACGCATGCGGCGCATTGCAGACTCTTTTGCCCCCTACACTTTGTTTGGCCCCCGATTCCTTTGGAGAAACCCATGAACGCACCCTTGCCGGAACATATCCGACGCGCATTAGAAAACGTCACGCTGGATGACAAATACAGCTTAGACGTTGGACGTGCTTTCATGAGCGGTGTGCAGGCCTTGGTGAAGTTGCCGATGTTGCAACGCCAACGTGACGCATTGCAGGGTAAGAACACTGCAGGCTTTATCAGTGGTTACCGGGGATCGCCTTTGGGCACTTATGACCAAGCCTTGTGGAAAGCCAAAAAATATTTGCAAGCGCAAAACATCGTGTTCCAGCCCGGTGTGAATGAAGAGTTGGCCGCTACTGCCTTGTGGGGCACGCAACAGCTGGGTTTTGCACCAGCAGGCAGCAATAAATTTGATGGCGTTTTTGGCATTTGGTATGGCAAAGGTCCAGGTGTGGACCGTTGTGCCGATGTGTTCAAACACGCCAATATGGCCGGTACCACGCCTTGGGGTGGCGTATTGGCCGTGGCGGGCGACGACCATGTGGCTAAGAGCTCTACAGCAGCGCACCAAAGCGACCATATTTTTAAAGCGTGTGGCACGCCAGTGTTTTTCCCTGCTAGCGTGCAAGACATTCTGGATTTGGGTGTGCATGCATTTGCCATGAGCCGTTTCTCCGGCATTTGGTCGGGCA
>Ga0228703_1001722_pt1 | contig 12933 bp, 11 predicted proteins | sample McNCre217_Aug_MG_3_FD_178020 | JGI IMG/M metagenome (GOLD analysis project Ga0228703, IMG submission 178020) | Freshwater microbial communities from McNutts Creek, Athens, Georgia, United States - 29-17_Aug_MG | ecosystem: Environmental > Aquatic > Freshwater > Creek | place: USA: Georgia... | reverse complement strand
TACAGCTGTTTGTAATTGAATATCCCAATTCACTAAACGTTTGCCGCGATAGATAAGGCCTTCTTTAAATAAACTCACAAATGTTTCAGTGACCGTTTTTGATAAACCTTCGTCCATCGTGAAGCGTTCACGGGACCAGTCAGGCGAAGTGCCTAGACGACGCATCTGCTGAGTGATCGTGCCACCTGAATAAGCTTTCCATTCCCATACTTTTTCTAAGAACTTTTCTCGGCCTAAGTCATGTCTTGAAATACCCTCTTTATCAAGCTGCCTTTCAACTACAATTTGTGTCGCAATGCCTGCATGATCGGTACCAGGTTGCCATAACGTATTGTCACCCTTCATACGGTGATATCGGGTTAATGCATCCATAAGTGTTTGATTAAATCCATGGCCCATATGTAACGTTCCCGTTACGTTAGGTGGTGGCAATAAAATACAAAATGAATTTTTTTGTGTTGTATCTAAGCCCGCTTGATAAAAGCCTTTTGATTCCCAAAAGTCATACCAACGACTTTCAATATCTTTTGGACTAAAAGGTTTCGAGAGATTATTTTCCATGAATAAAACACATAGAGGATTTGTTAAAGATTCATTTTAACATAGGGATAAGTGATATCAGGCCTCATGGCAGATGTCTGCCATAAAAAATCACTTAGAACATACGGGGCAGGATGGATCTTTTTTAAATTGAATATTTTTCCATTGCATCAATTTCACATCCAGCAATAGTAAACGACCTTCTAAAGACTCACCTATGCCTAAAATAATTTTCATAACTTCAGCAGCTTGAGCAGTTCCAATCATACCAACGGTAGGAGAAAAAACACCATTATCAGCACAACGTGTTTCATTACGATCGCCTGTATCAGGAAACAAGCAGTGATAACAAGGACTTTTGTCATGCCTCATATCAAAAACACTAATCTGACCTTCAAATCCGACAGCAGCACCTGAAACTAAAGGCTTCTTTAACTCTACTGCAATTCGATTAAGTGCATATCGTGTAGCAAAATTATCTGAGCCATCAATAATGACATCCACATCTTTTGCAATCGTCTTCATCGTTGCTTCAGTTTGTTTTTCTGTGACCGCAATTACTTCTACATCTGGATTAAGTAATTGAATGAATTGTTTTGCAGAAGAAGCTTTATTGATGCCTACTGATTGTGTGTCGTGAATAATTTGTCTTTGAAGATTACTTAAATCTACATCATCAAAATCACATATCGTCATTTTTCCGATACCCGCAGCTGCACAATACATAGCAATGGGCGCACCTAAACCACCTGCACCTACAATGAGAATATGACTGTGAAGAAGTTTTTCTTGTCCTTGATATTCAATATCAGGCAATAAGATATGACGGCTATATCGAAGAAGTTGCTGATCGTCCATGAATGCATTAAACATTAATTAAAGTTGAAATGACTATATCGTCAATTAACTATGGATTCAATGCATTTAGAAACTGGGGTGGCTGATGGGGCTCGAACCCACGACAACAGGAATCACAATCCTGGACTCTACCAACTGAGCTACAGCCACCAATGAACTATGAAATTGGCCTGCCCGACAGGAATCGAACCTGTAACCCCCAACTTAGAAGGTTGGTGCTCTATCCAGTTGAGCTACGGGCAGCTTAACAACACAAAGCGTGTTACAGAAAATCCTTTTTTTCTATAGTAAGTAAGATGCTAAATCTGGTCGGGGTGGAGAGATTCGAACTCCCGACATCCTGCTCCCAAAGCAGGCGCGCTACCAGGCTACGCTACACCCCGAGGGCGAGAATATAGCCTAATTAAGGGTTTAGGTCAAATCAAAGGGGCCATCTTAGGCCCCTTTGATTTCTTCTATTTACGCAGGTTTGGCGGCTTTTTTATGGCCTAATTTACCTTTTTTGCCTTTGCACGCTTTGAGCTCTTCTTTAGAGACCGTGCCATCATGGTCTTTATCCATGAAATCAAATTCTTCATTACAAACTGTTTTTGCTTCGTCACGATCGAGCGTCCCGTCATGATCAATATCCGCTTCATCAAATGATTTTTTAGTATGCATTTTACAATGGTCACCCATACCGTCATGGGCTGCAAAAATAGGTGCATTTAAGCCAAAAATTAATGCCAATGAAACTAGCCAAAAACTTTTCTTCATCACTTTAAACTCCTTTAAAAATAATTAAGATTAATCATACTCTTTGACACCTCTTCTTACAAAAGATTCAGACTCTATGGGGCTTAGTTAAAAGTCCAATATGTTAAAATGATGTTTTTTATTCATAGATCAATCCATGTCAGCCAAGATAATTGATGGAAAAGCGGTTGCTGAAAATCTTCTTGCAAATCTCAAACAAGAAATTGATATGAGATCAAAGGAAGGGGTTCGCAATCCGAGTTTAGCGGTCATTCTTGTAGGTTCTGATCCTGCATCGTCGATCTATGTCAGAAATAAACGTTTAGCTTGTGAAAAAATTGGTGTGAAATCGATTGCTTATGATCTACCAAATACTACATCTGAAAAAGAGCTCATCACACTTATTGAAACATTAAACAATGACGCTAATGTCGATGGCATCTTGGTGCAGTCGCCCTTACCAGCTCATATTAATAATGATGTCATCTTTGAGACCATTTCACCGCATAAAGATGTCGACGGATTTCACCCAAAAAACATTGGTCTATTAGCCGTAAGGCAACCTCAATTAAGATCATGCACGCCTTATGGTGTGATGAAGCTCATTGAAGCCACTCATCTACCCACGCGAGGACTTGATGCGGTCGTGGTTGGTGCATCTAATCATGTCGGTCGCCCCATGGGCTTAGAGCTTCTCTTAGCAGGCTGTACTGTGACAATATGTCATCGTCATACTCAACATCTTCAACAAAAAATTGAATTAGCAGATATTGTTGTAGCAGCAGTGGGTATACCGGGCCTTATTAAAGGTAGCTGGATTAAACCAGGCGCTATTGTCATTGATATTGGTATTAGTAGGCTTGATGATGGAAAAATAGTGGGAGATGTTGAATTTGATGTTGCTAAATCAAGAGCTGGATTTATTACACCCGTTCCTGGTGGTGTTGGTCCTATGACGGTCGCCACATTAATGGAAAATACGCTTCTCGCACAAAAGCTATCTACCCCTTAAATAGTCTTAAAAATACGTCAATTACATCTTGCTTTCATAGTCGATCAGTGTAAACTTTCGCGATTATTTTCATTTGTTTTTACTTTAGGATTAAAAAATGGCAGTTAAAAAAGTAGCTAAAAAAGTTGTTGCTAAGAAAAAAGCTCCAATCAAAAAAGTGGTAGCTAAGAAAAAACCAGTAGCGAAAAAAGTGGTGGCTAAAAAAGTAGCTCCAAAAAAGGTAGCAGCTAAAAAAGTGGTTGCTAAGAAAAAAGCTCCAATCAAAAAAGTGGTAGCTAAGAAAAAACCAGTAGCGAAAAAAGTGGTGGCTAAAAAAGTAGCTCCAAAAAAGGTAGCAGCTAAAAAAGTGGTTGCTAAAAAACCTGTCCCTGCAAAAATTGTTCCACTTAAATCTAAAATCGCTAGCTCATCTCAAAAAGGTCTAAAACAATTTAGAGCTTATGAGGCTAAAAAAGGCGAAAGCTATATGAGCAAAAGCCAACTTAATCATTTCCGCACCATTCTTAACGAATGGAAAACAGAATTAAGTCAGGATATCGATCGCACCGTTCATACAATGCAAGATGAACTCACTTCATATGCAGATCCTAATGATCGCGCAAGCCAAGAATCTGATATGGCTCTAGAACTTAGAAACCGTGATCGCGAACGTAAACTCATCAAAAAAATAGATGAGACTTTAAGAAATATCGAAAGCCAAGATTATGGTTATTGCACTGGTTGTGGTGAAGAGATTGGTTTGAAACGTTTAGAAGCGCGCCCTACAGCAACGCTTTGCATTGATTGTAAAACGCTTGATGAAATCCGTGAAAAACAAATGGCGGGATAATCAATTTATTGAAATAAAAAAACCCGGGATCTCCCGGGTTTTTTGTTGTCTTAAATTTCTTTAAAACAATTAGTCTTCTTTTTTGCTTTCAGATTTTTCTTCAGCAGGAGGAGGTTCGATCAATGCTTTTGCACTTACACGAACGCGGCCCTTATCATCTACTTCAATGACTTGCACTTTAACTTTCTGTCCTTCAGACAAGAAGTCAGTCACTGCATTGACACGTTGATGTGCAATTTGTGAAATGTGAAGTAAACCATCTTTACCAGGAAGAAGAGATACAATCGCGCCAAAGTCTAACATCTTAATCACGGTACCTTCGTAGATTTGACCTACTTCGATCTCTGCTGTGATTTCTAAAATACGACGCTTTGCTTCTTCACCTTGAAGGCCATCCACACAAGCAATCTTAATAGTTCCATCATCTTCAATATCGATTGTCGCGCCTGTTTCTTCAGTTAAGGCTTTAATCACTGATCCACCTTTACCAATCACTTCACGAATTTTATCTGGATGAATTTTCACAGTAATAATTCTTGGTGCAAATGTAGATAGTTCTTGACGGCTACCTTTCATTTCTTTTTTCATGATCGCTAAAATATGTTCACGTCCTTCTTTAGCCTGGCTTAATGCCACTTGCATAATTTCAGTCGTAATACCTGTAATCTTAATGTCCATTTGAAGTGCTGTAATACCATCTTCAGTACCCGCTACTTTAAAGTCCATATCACCTAAGTGATCTTCGTCACCTAAGATATCTGTTAGCACAGCAACACGATTACCTTCTTTAATAAGGCCCATCGCAATACCTGCGACGTGTGCTTTAATCGGAACACCTGCATCCATTAAAGCTAAACAACCGCCACAGACTGATGCCATAGAGCTTGAACCATTGGATTCTGTAATTTCAGAAACAACACGCATCGTGTAGCTAAAATCTTCTTTAGAAGGTAATACCGCAATCAATGCACGCTTAGCGAGTCGGCCGTGGCCAATTTCACGACGCTTAGGTGTGCCCACACGTCCTGTTTCGCCGGTGGCATAAGGAGGCATGTTGTAATGAAGCATGAAGCGGTCTGAATACTCACCTTGAAGTGCATCGATGGATTGCTCATCGCGGCCTGTACCTAATGTAGCCACCACTAGCGCTTGCGTTTCACCGCGAGTGAATAATGCTGAACCATGTGTTCTTGGAAGAACGCTTGATCTAATCGCAATCGGTCGGACTGTACGAGTATCTCGACCATCAATACGTGGCTCACCATCTAAAATTTGTGTACGTACTGTTTTTGCTTCTAAATTAAAAAATTCATTTTTAATTTTGTTTGTTTCGATCGTGTCTGTATCTTCAGTAATCAATTCAGCGAATACTTTGTTTTTAATTTCTTCTAGTTTTGCTGAGCGATCGCCTTTTGATTTAATTTGAAATGCAGCATGAACATCTTTTGCAGCTAAGTCATGAATCTTTTTAATGAGCGCTTTATCTGGTTCTGGTGCAACCCAATCCCATGGCTCTTTGCCTACTTCTTTAGCTAATTCATTAATCATTTTAATTACAGCTTGCATTTCTTTATGGCCATGAAGCACAGCGCCTAACATCACGCTTTCAGGTAATTCTTTTGCTTCTGATTCCACCATCAATACTGCTGAATCTGTTGCCGCAACCACGAGATCAAGTTCACTTTCTTTTAATTGTGAAGCTGTCGGATTAGTGATGTACTCTTCGTTAATGTAACCTACGCGTGCCGCGCCAATCGGTCCATAAAATGGAATACCGGAAATAGCTAACGCCGCTGAAGCGCCAATGATTGCTGGAATATCAGAATCAATTTCGCTGTCAGATGAAACGACCATCGCCACGATTTGAATTTCGTTGTAAAAACTTTCTGGGAATAGAGGACGTAATGGACGATCAATTAAACGTGAAGTAAGTGTCTCTTTTTCACTTGGACGTCCTTCTCTTTTAAAAAAACCGCCAGGAATTTTACCTGCCGCGTATGTTTTTTCTTGATAATCAACTGTAAGAGGGAAGAAATCTTGACCTTCTTTAACATCGTGTTTGCCCACGACCGTCACTAACACTGCTGTATCACCATAACTTACTAATACTGCGCCATCTGCTTGTCTTGCTATTTCACCTGTTTCAAGTGTTAAGGTGTGCGCACCAAATTGAATACTTTTCTTAATTGCTTTAAACATAATTTACCCTTTTCTTTTTTCATCCGTTATTCACTTCTTAATAACGAATACATTAACTAACATTTAACATCCAATAAAAAAGCCGACGCATCTTCCATTAAAGAAGGATTGCAATCGGCTTCAAAACTTACGAATCAATAAATCTCTTAAACTAATTAATTTAAATAGTTAAAAAATTATTTACGTAAACCAAGACGCTCAATCAATGATTGATAGCGACCTAAATTCTTACCTTTAAGGTAATCTAATAATTTTCTGCGTTGACTTACAAGTGCTAAAAGTCCACGACGTGAGTGGTGATCTTTTGCATTGGTTTTGAAATGTTCTGTTAAATAACCAATACGACTTGTGATAAGTGCAACTTGCACTTCTGGGGATCCTGTATCGTTCTTTGCCTGTTGATATTCACTTACAACTTTGGCTCTTTCTGCTGCTGTTGATGCCATTTAATCTTCTCTCCTCATTCAGAACCGCGTATTTTAATTGTATTCTTTTGATTTAACAATATGTTTTTTATAATATATTTGCGATTAAGCGCTTAGGAAAAAGGTGTCCCTGGAGGTCGGGCTGACCTACTCCTACAAATTGACCTGATGCACTATATAAGCGCACTTCTTTATCATTTTTACTAATAAAATCAATGCTTTGCCCTTTTTTAATCGCTTCTGTTTCGGCCACAGTTAATTCGACCGATAATAAACCTTCAAGTAAGGCATCGATGGGCATAAGTGCTTTTTCTCGGGACGCCATAGACATACCTTCAAGTGCCTCGATCGTTAACGCTTCTGATAATTGAAAATTACCTGTTTGGGTCCGTTCTAAACCCTTTAAATGGGCGCCACATCCTAATGTCTGCCCAATATCTTCTGCCAAAGTTCTAATGTAAGTACCTTTACTGCAAAGAACTTCAATTGTGAGGATGCTCTCTTCAATGTTTATAAGCTTGATGTCATAAATTTTGATTTGTCGAGATTTGCGCTCAATTTCAATCCCCTCTCTTGCATATTCATAAAGAGGTTTTCCTTCAAATTTCAACGCAGAATACATAGGTGGTATTTGTGTAATATCACCTATAAATTTTTTTAATGTGTCTTTTAATTGGGCTTCATTTAATACAACTTCTTTTTCTGAAACTACTTCTCCTTCTTGGTCTCCTGTCGAAGTGGTGATGCCTAATTGAATTGTTGCGATATAACTTTTATTAGCATCAAGAAGACGATGAGAGAATTTTGTAGCTTCGCCTAAACAAATAGGCAAAAGTCCTGAAGCCATTGGGTCAAGGGTACCGGTGTGTCCTGCTTTTTTTGCATTAAACAACCATTGAATTTTTTTTAACGCTTGGTTTGAAGAAAATCCAAGTGGCTTATCGAGTAGAAAGACGCCATCAATCTCGCGCTTCATAGACTTCTTTTGCATGGAAATAAATTACTGAGGAGGAAGTGCGTCTTTAATGAGTTGTGAAATTTTCATACCCTCATCAATGGACGTATCGTACACAAAATGAAGTTGTGGTATGCCGCGTGTTGCCATGCGCTTTGATAATTGCGCACGCAGATATCCTGTGGAGCGCTCAAGGCCTTGCATGATCAGAGGGTCATTTGTAGGAGACGTAAAATATATTTTAGCGTGGAGTAAATCAGGAGTGACTTGTACTTCAGTAATCGTCAGCATGCCTACTGCAGGATCTTTAAGTTCTGACTGAATAAGCTCTGCGAGTTCTCGCTTAATTTGCTCTGAAATGCGATCACTTCTCGCATAAGATCGATTCACCATGGTTAAAGCTTACGCGCAACCTCAACCACTTCAAATACTTCGAGCATATCGCCCACTTCAATATCATTAAAGTTTTTAATAGAGAGTCCACACTCAAAATTATTTTTAACTTCTTTGACGTCGTCTTTGAAACGCTTCAATGAGTCGAGTTCGCCTGAATGAATCACAACATTATTTCTTAAGACGCGTACCATTGAGTTTCTTCGAATCACACCATCTTGAACGTAACAACCGGCGATCGAACCCACTTTAGAAATTTTGAATACTTCGCGAATTTCAACCATACCAATGACGCTTTCTTTTTGCTCAGGTGACAGCAATCCACCAAGCGCTGCTTTCACTTGATCCACGGCTTCATAAATAATACTGTAATAGTGAACATCAACTTCAAGTGAATCGATGAGTTTACGTGCGCCCGCTTCTGCTCTTACATTAAAGGCAATTAAAATCGCTTTTGATGCACTTGCTAAGTTCACATCAGATTCCGTAACGGCACCAACACCCATGTGAATCACATTTACTTTAACTTCATCGGTCGATAATTTTTGAAGTGATGTGGATAAGGCTTCGTAAGAACCCTGCACATCAGATTTAATAATGAGTGGTAACACTTTGACGCTACCCTCGGCCATTTGATCAAATATATTTTCAAGTTTGGCAGCTTGTTGTTTTGCTAATTTCACATCTCTGAATTTACCTTGACGGAATAAAGCAATTTCTCGGGCTTTGCGTTCATCATTTAATACTACGACCTCTTCGCCTGCATTTGGCACATCTGCGAGACCTAATACTTCAACAGGAATCGAGGGGCCTGCTTCTTTAATTTCTTTACCTGTTTCATCGAGCATCGCACGAATACGGCCAAAAGCTGATCCCGCTAATAATGTATCGCCGCGTTTTAATGTACCTGATTGAATAAGAATAGTTGCCACAGGACCACGACCTTTATCTAAACGGCCTTCAATCACGATACCTTTTGCTGGCGTATTTTTAGGTGCTTTAAGCTCTAACACTTCAGCTTGAAGAAGCACTGACTCAAGCAATTTATCAATGCCTTGTCCTGATTTTGCTGATACCTCGACGAACATGGTGTCGCCACCAAAATCTTCAGGCACCACTTCTTGCGCTACGAGTTCCATTTTCACGCGCTCAGGCGCTGCTTCAGGTTTATCAATTTTATTAATTGCAACCACAAGAGGCACATTACCCGCTTTTGCATGATGAATCGCTTCAATAGTTTGTGGCATGACGCCGTCATCTGCTGCCACTACTAAAATCACAATGTCAGTAGCCTTAGCACCGCGAGCACGCATTGCCGTAAACGCTTCATGGCCTGGTGTATCTAAAAAAGTCACCATGCCGCGTGGTGTTTCCACGTGGTACGCACCAATATGTTGTGTAATGCCGCCTGCTTCGCCAGAAGCCACGCGCGTTGTTCTAATGTAATCTAGGAGTGATGTTTTACCGTGATCCACGTGACCCATCACAGTCACGACTGGAGGACGTGCTTCTAAAATAGCTTCTACCGTTGAGTCTTGATCAATCAGCGCTTCAGGATCGTTATCTAAAGCTGCGATCGCGTTATGTCCCATTTCACCTACCACAATCATTCCAGTATCTTGATCTAGAATTTGATTGATTGTCACCATCATGCCCATATTCATAAGCACTTTAATGACTTCGGTTGCTTTCACTGACATCTTATGTGCTAAGTCAGCCACTGAAATCGTTTCTGGTACGTGAATATCTCGGATAATCGGTTCGGTAGGTGCTACAAATGTTGACTCTTCATTCTCTTCGCGATGTTTTGATTTTGATTTAGGTGAGCGCCATCCTGAAGTAGCACTAGAATCACCACGGCCTTTCAGTGTGCGTTTTTTAAATTCGCGATCAGACCAATCCTTTTCACTCTTATCAACTTGTTTTTCTTTGCCTTCAACTTTGACACCTGCTTTAGAAGCCGGGCGATGAAGTGTACCTTCAGTTAATTTAGCTGCTGGCGCTGCATTTGCTTTTGCAACCGCTTCTTGTTTTTTTCTAATGTCTTCGGCTTGCGCTGCAGCAAGTGCTGCATGACGCTTCGCTTCATCTTCCCTTATCGATAATTCATCTTCACCAAGCACATGGCCTTTTGTTTGAGGTGTCACTACCGATTCAATAGGCTTAGGTTCTGCAATAGGCGTGTCAACAGGTTGCCCATCTTCACGCCTTACGAGTACACGTTTTTTACGTACTTCAACTTGAATGGTTCGAGCGCGTCCAGTGCTATCCGTTTTTTTAATCTCTTTATTTTGCTTATGCGTTAAAGTGATTTTATTTTTTGGTGTTTGAGATTGACCGTGTTCCTTACGAAGATAATCAAGAAGCGCTGATTTATCTACTTCGGTTAGTGAATCTTCTGCTGCTGATTTATTTACGCCAGCACTTTTCAGCTGTTCGATTAATAAATCAACAGGTAATCCCAATTCCTCAGCAAATTTAGTGACAGTTGATTGTCCCATTTAGTACCTCATAATATTCATCGTAGGGTGCGTATGCCTTTAAACAAACCAAGGGGCTCTAGCAGTCATAATTAACTGTTTCGCGCGCTCTTCGTCCATCGCAGTCATTTCAACCAATTCATCTACAGCAAGGTCTGCAAGATCTTCCATTTTTGAAATACCTTTTGATGCAAGTAGATTAGCTGTCGCATCATCCATACCTTCCATCGTGAGTAAATCTTCTGCTGCCTCTTCAACTTTTTCTTCTTTAGCAATCGCCTCGGTCAGAAGAGCCGCTCTCGCACGTGAACGAAGTTCATTCACTGTGTCTTCATCGAACGCCTCGATCTCAACCATCTCTTGTAATGGCACGTAAGCAATTTCTTCTAATGTACTAAATCCTTCTTGCACAAGAATGTCAGCCACGTCTTCGTCCACATCAAGTTTCGCCATGAATAATTGACTTGTACTTGCATATTCCTCTTCATTTTTCTTAGAAGATTCTTCTTCCGTCAGAATATTAATATTCCAACCTGTGAGTTCAGATGCAAGACGAACGTTTTGACCATTTCGTCCAATCGCTTGTGCTAAATTTTCTTCATTCACCACAACATCCATGCTGTGTTTTTCTTCATCGACGACAATGCTTGAAACCTCGGCAGGCGCCATAGCATTAATCACAAACTGAGCTGGCTCCATAGACCATAAAACAATATCGACACGCTCACCAGCAAGTTCACCTGTCACTGCTTGAACTCTTGATCCACGCATACCCACGCATGTACCAACAGGATCAATTCTTTGGTCGTTTGCTTTGACAGCAATTTTTGAACGTAAGCCTGGATCACGAGAGGCTGATTTAATTTCTAATAGGCCTTCTTCAATTTCGGGCACTTCAAGTTCAAATAAACGCACAAGAAATTCAGGGGCTGTTCTAGATAAAATAAGTTGTGGTCCACGATGACTTCTTTCAACACTAGTGAGATAAGCTCTCACGCGGTCACCAATACGTAAATTTTCTTTAGGGATCATTTGATCGCGCGGAAGCACAGCTTCAATGCGTCCCACTTCAATAATGCCATTACCGCGATCCATACGTTTAATGACACCAGTCACTAATTTTTCGTTGCGGCCTAAGAAGTCTTCTAGGATTTGTTCTCTTTCGGCTTCACGTACTTTTTGTAAGATCACTTGTTTTGCAGCTTGTGCGCCAATGCGTCCAAATTCAATAGACTCTAAAGGCACTTCGATCGTATCGTTTTCAGCTTTGCCTTCTGCACGAGGATCAGTCAGAGAGATCTGAGCATCTTCATTTTCAATGAGTTCATCATTTAAAATAGTCCAACGTCTAAAAGATTTATATTCGCCAGTATCGCGATTAATTTCTACGCGCACATCAATATCTTCTGTATTTTTTTTCTTTGTAGCAGAAGCCAAAGCTGATTCAAGCGCTTCAAAGACCACGTCTTTGTTCACATTTTTTTCATGGGCTAAAGCATCTACTAATAATAAAATCTCGCGACTCATTTCAATCTCCGCAACTCATTCTCTAACGTTTAAATTCTGGGCTCAATCGCGCTTTATCAATATTTGATAAAGCAAAACGATAAAGCTCACCCTCGCACATCAACAGCACAGTGTCTTTTTCTGTCCCATCAATGGTGCCTAAAAAATTTTTACGCGCATCTAGAGGCATCCTTAACTTCACAGAAGCTCGCTCACCTTTGAAGCGTTCAAAATCAGCTAATTTTTTTAACACGCGATCCATACCAGGGGATGAAACCTCTAGTCGGTCATAATCTAAATCCTGCTCTACGGTAAATACGTGACCTAAGTGGTTGCTCACCAAAGTGCAATCATCAATCGTCACTGAATCAGGCTTATCAATATAAACACGCAAAAGCTTTCCTCGATTTGAAATCTCCAAATCTACCAACTCGTATCCAAGCTGCTGTACGGTCTTTTCAATTAAAGTTTCAAGCTTTTCCATCTCAAGGCTGATTTCCTAAAATTACCCAAGTTGCAGAAACAAAAAATGGGCCTAAAGCCCATCAATATTTTCATGCCGAATTATATCAATAAATTCAGATAATTGAAATCAAAACTTCATTAAAAATCAATACGATCCATCACATTAAAGCACTTTAATTTTGGCAAATTTTCGTTTGCCTACTTGAGCCACAAATTCACTATTTTTAGAGATCATTTTTTTGCCATCTTCAAGACGCTCACCGTCAATTTTAATACCGCCGCCCTCAATAAGACGCATGCCTTCTGAAGTGCTTGCCACAAGTGCCGCCTCTTTAAGAAGCTGCAAAATACCAATCGTATCGTTTTGAATCGTAATGTTTACTTCAGGCACATTGTCTGGGATGCCGCCTTTAGAGCGTGTTTGAAAATTATCTAGCGCTTCAATAGCAGCTTCTTTTGAATGAAAGCGCGCCACAATTTCTTGAGCAAAAGTAACTTTAATATCGCGAGGATTCTGGCCTGCCTTTACACTTGCT
>Ga0228703_1001720_pt1 | contig 12945 bp, 10 predicted proteins | sample McNCre217_Aug_MG_3_FD_178020 | JGI IMG/M metagenome (GOLD analysis project Ga0228703, IMG submission 178020) | Freshwater microbial communities from McNutts Creek, Athens, Georgia, United States - 29-17_Aug_MG | ecosystem: Environmental > Aquatic > Freshwater > Creek | place: USA: Georgia... | reverse complement strand
GACTCGCAATGGCGGAACTCCGATTGAGTGGGTGCCGGTAGCGCTCGGTTCGTACCTGATGACCGTGCTGGCATTCCTCGGTGCCAAGTACGTCAAATTTAAGTTCTTGCCCCAGGCGGGCACTCTCTACGCCCTTTTCTGCTACCCGCTGATCGGGTTGGTGCGAGGAATTACCGCTTACATTCTCTCGGTGGAACTACATCTCGTCACTGCAAGTGATCTGCCCTATCGCCTGGTATCGGCGCCGTTAGTCGGGCTATCTCTCTTCGTGGTCTTCGCGGCTCTGGTATCCACGGTTTCAATGCAGCAGGAAGCCTTTGACTCGCTGGCCCTGGAACGGGCCAGCCTGCGAAGCGCAATCAAGAACTTCCGACAGCTGCATCAGCGACTGCGAGAAGACGTCTTGACTCGAGTTTCCGGCATCGTTTACCCGGTAATCGCCGAGCTGCGCCTAAAGCTGCAGCGGGCGACGGTCACCAGCGATCTGGCGCCGGCACTGGCTTCGCTGCAGGTCACCGTCGACGACGTGATTCGCCCGCTAAGTCACGAGATCGCGTCCGAGGAGATGCAGCTGGAGCTGGACACCACCGGGCCAATCCAGGTGGTTCGAAGGGCAAGCCTGCCCAAGACGCTGCAAATCGAACTCATGTCCGTATGGGGAGGAATATTGACCGTCCTCGGTGAGTTTGCACCTCAAGCTCTGGCGCGCCCAATCCTGGACGCATTGCTCACGTCCGTTTTTGCGGGTTTAACGTTCTTCGTTTTATTGAAATTCCTAGAGTCTTTCGTTGGAAAACGCCAGTTGAACCCGGTAGGCGCATTTGTCTTCTTCGTCGGTTCGTACACTGCGGCCGGCTACCTGGCGCCTCTGTTTTGGCTGCGCACCGGCTGGCACCTTCACTACAACGAACGAACCGGGTTCTTGGCGCTGACTGCCCTGATGGGCGTCGTCCTCTATGTAATGGAGTTGGCCAGGGGATACCGGCAGGAGGCGCTGCGTGAACTCCAGCAAGTGAACACCGACATGGCGCTCCTAACCAGCCAGCTCAGGCAGCAGGTATGGTTGGACCGTCGCCGGGTAGCGCTGGTGTTGCACGGTTCCGTGCAGGGGGCGCTCTATGCGGCCGCAATCAAACTCTCCAGAGAAACCGCACCAACCAGTGAGCTCATTCGAGAGGTCGAGAAGGATATTGCCGCGGCCCTCGGGGAGCTCACCAAGGTTCAGGGGCAAGCGGTCGATTTTGAGGCGGTGCTCGACGACATCGTGGCGCTCTGGGAGGACACGATCGACTTCCGGATCGATCTTGACCCCAAGGCGCTCGCCATTTTGAACGGAAACGCGGATACCGCCGAGTCCACGATTGAAGTGCTTCGCGAGGCGGTAAACAACGCTGTCAAGCACGGCGGTACCGATGAAGTAGCCATCAAGGTTATGGCAGACAAAAACGGGCTAATCACGCTGCGCGTGGATAACACCGGAGCCGGGGTTAAAACCGAGCTGAATCGGGGATACGGTTCAAGCATCCTGGACGAACTGACCCACCAGTGGAGCCTCAAAAACACCGAGACCGGGGTTGAACTCCAGGCCCAAATCGTGGCCTAGAGGGCGGCCAGAACCTCGTTCAAGTCGGCTAGGGTCGGCGGTTCGGCGCCGGCTCGTTCGCAGGCGATGCTCGCCGCGACACCGGCAATTCGCACGAACTCCACGAGGGTCTCGTCGCTTAGGTTTGCCAGGCGGTCGAAGGCATCCGTGCCAAGTGCGCCAACATCGCTGAGTTGACCTAACAAATTGGCGCAGAAAGTGTCGCCGGCGCCCACGGTGTCAACCACGTTGATCTTGCGGCTACCGACATCCAGGCGAACGCCGCCCGGACGGTAGATCGAAACGCCCTCGCTGCCGCGGGTTACAAATACGTGGCGGCCAGACGAACCAACCCATTCGTGGGCGATGGCATCGATTCGGTCCAGGTAGTCGGCGGCTTCTGGGTCAAGCTGATAGAGCCACTCGATGTCTTCATCGCTAGCCTTAATGATGTGGCTGAAGGAGTTCACCCGCTCCACGCGGGCGCGCTCTTTGCCGGGTTCGAAGCCCAGCGCCGGCCGCATGTTGATGTCGTGACTAATGGTCACCGAATTTTGGTCGTAGTGGCTCTTGCCCCAGGCCTCGATAACCAGGTTTCCCGGCTCCATTGCCATGGTTAGGCAACCGAACTGGATTGCTGTCGCGTGCATGTTTTCCAGTTCCACATCGGTGGGCAGTTCGTCCGGAGTCCAGCCCCAGTCGGCGGTGCCATTTACATAGAACGAATAAGAGGGAACTCCATTCGAGTCGATTGCCACGACGACGAGAGTGCTCAGCTCGTCGGTGGAGACCGAGTGGTCCAAGTTCACGCCGTTGGATGCGAGCTTCTCGCGGATGATTGAACCGAAGCGGTCGGTGGAGAGACGGCCGAGGAATTTCTGCTTTGTTCCGCGGCGGGCCAGCGCGATGGCTACGTTGGCGTTTGCGCCGCCCACGATAGCGCTGTACGAGCCCGGCTGGTACCGGTTCTCAATGAGGTCAATAAGGGCTTCACCGATGACGAGAATCATGGGTTCATAGTAGCCTGAAGCCATGAGCAATGGTCTTGAAGAACGATTCGGCCGGGGGAAAATAGCTCTGGCTCTGCCGCTAGTTGGCCTGGTGGCAATGTGGCTAGTTTTGCTTGGCGCGCAGCTAGCCGACCTCTACCTGCAGTACGGCCCAAACTACAGCAACTACACCGGCCAGCAGAACCAGTTCCACCTCTCGACCTACCTGTTCCTAGTAGGTACGGCGCTGCTCGGTCTCAGTGCGGTAACTGCCCGGAGCATGTCCCGCAGTCTGGAGTCCACCCGCCTCGAGCGCGCGGTCCGTGGCTTCTCGCTGGTGGCGGTTTTTGTTGCTCTGATCATCTGCGCGATCTTCGGAGTTGGCACCTTTACGTCCAACTTCATGAACACCTCTATCAGTTATGACGGCGAGCCAGCGGCTAGGCCAAGCGAGCTAATGCGCGTTTTCAACGTGTACCTGCCCATCCTCCTAGACGCGGCAGTCATGGTCTTCGTGATCATAAAGGCCTTCGTCAACAAGGTCGACGAGGACGAGACCGACTCGGTGGCTCCGAACCCTGATGCCGCGATCGAGAGGGTGTCGGCCGATACCGTTTCACCTTCCGAAACTGCCGCTGCCGCTACGGACTCCGCGGCTGCTAAGCCGGTGGTGTCGGCATCGAGGGCTCAGCGTTCACTCGGGCTGGGCTACGCGGTACCAATCATCGGTGCAGTTACGGCGCTGCTTCTAGGCCTAATCATCGCCGACCTGACCCGCACCAATCTGGACATTTGGCTCTGGGTGCTGATTCAGGCGATCCTGGGCGCCGGCATGGTGCTCGGCACTCGTTTCGCCACCTCGGCCTACAACTATTCAATCTCGGCTGGTCGCAAGGTCGGCGCCACCAAGGGCGCACGCAACCTGAACCTCGTGCTCGGCATCATCTGGAGTGCCGTGGTCATCGTCATGTCTTTCAGCAAGGCTTCCGAAGCCGTAAATAAGCTGCTGGTCTGGCCGAAGCAGGTCATCAGCAAGGCTCCCGGCACCGAGGCGATGCCGGTCAAGGGTCCCACTATTGAGCCGGTAACCTCTGTGGCGTTTCTGCAGGACTTCTTGCCGGCCTTCGTACTCATCCTGTTGGCCGTAGTGGGAACCTTCCTGTTGCTGGCCGAGCGCTCCCGCGAGGCAAAATAGAGGCATGAAGTTCAACGCCAGAGGCCTGCTGTTCGATAACGATGGAGTCTTAGTCGACTCACATTCCGCGGCGGTCGTGGCTTGGGCGGCCTGGGCCGACAGGTACGCACCCGGTTGGTCCTGGAACACCACCGATAATGCCGGTGTGCGCGCCGAGGAAATGGTTCGGCAGCTGGTGGGCGACGAGCGCTTCGCCGAGGCCAACGACTATATCAACGGACTTGAGCAGGACACCGCCCACGAGACCGTCGCCATCGCGGGTGCTGTGGCGCTGACTACCTCGCTCAAAGCGGGTACCTGGACCGTTTGCACGAGTGCCAACCGAAACCTTGGCAAGGCAAGGCTGGAGGCGGCCGGGATCCCGGTGCCTGCCGAGTTGGTCACCGGCGACGACGTTCGGCGCGGAAAGCCCGACCCAGAGCCCTACCTGCTGGGCGCCGAAAAGTTGGGGCTAGACCCGGCCGACTGCGTGGTCTTTGAGGACGCGGCGGCTGGATGCGAGGCTGCGATTTCGGCGGGCGTCGGTCTGGTGGTCGGAGTCTCGGAGAAGGCATTGGAGACCGCTGCTGACATCGTGGTCCGTGACCTAACCGGAATAACTTTTGACGGCGACGAGTTGTTCATTCCAGACCGAAATCGTCTACGCTAACAAAAACGCGAAATACCTAGGAGTCAAAATGTCCGAAGTCACCTACTACGGCGCCGATTGGTGCACCGACTGCCGCCGCAGCAAGGCGCAGCTTCAGGGGCTGGGCGTTGCCTTCGAGGAGAAGAACGTTGAGCAGGTTGCGGAATTTGCCACCGAGGCCGAGTCGATCTCCGGCCGAAAGAACATCCCGGTCATCGTTTTTGCCGACGGCGAGTTCCTGGTAGAGCCGTCCAACCCGGATTTGGAAGCGGCTCTAGCCAAACGCGGCCTCATCGGCTAGGCTTTAAAGGTTACGATTCGGTAACGCAAAGTCGTTTGCAGCACTTCCACTAACATCCGATCCCGGTAAATCACCGGGAGTCTTATGAAGTGCCAGTCTTATCCTCAATAGCCATGTGATGGCAGTTTTATGTGGGTCTAGCGCAGTTCGACTTTTTTATGAACAGTGCGCCGGGTGCTACTCCCAGTCGGCCCACATAACTAAATGAGGAAAAAATAATGCCTAATTTCGGCAACGGTTCCGCGCGCCCTGGAAGTCGCAAGCCACGTCACGGAAAGACCGGAGCGCCTACTGGCCACGGCCACGCTTCCGAGTCAAAGTTCAAGCCACGCGAAGATGGTCGCGGTGGTCGTTCCCCTAAGCGTCAGGCCTTCTTCGAGGCTAAGCAGGATGCACCACGCGAAGAGCGCGGCGGTTACAACCGCGACGAGCGAGGCGGCAAGGGCAGCTACAACCGCGACGAGCGAGGCGGCAAGGGCAGCTACAACCGCGACGACCGTGGTGGTTTCAACCGCGACGATCGTGGTGGTCGTCCGGGCTTCAACCGCGATGACCGCGGTGGCCGTCCAGGTTTCAACCGCGACGACCGCGGACCACGCACTGACCGCGACTTCCGCGACGACCGCGTAAGCGAAGAGCGCGGCGGTCAAGACCGTCGTCGCGACTGGGCTCCACGCGACGACCGCGGCAACCGCAAGCCTTTCGGCGAGCGCGGTGGGTTTAACCGTGATGACCGTGGCGACCGTGGCGGCCGTCCAGGCTTTAACCGCGACGATCGTGGCGGCCGTCCAGGCTTTAACCGCGACGATCGTGGTGGACGCCCAGGCTTTAACCGCGACGACCGCGGCGGACGCCCAGCCTTCAACCGTGACGACCGCCCACGCGACGACCGTCCACGCCGCGACTTCGACTTCAACGACCGCCCACGCCGTGACTTCGACGGCGCAGAGCGCAAGTTCGACCGCAGCGACCGCGTAGAGCGCGACCGCAGCCGCGACCGTTCCTTCGAGGACCGTCGCGCAAGCAACCCAAACAAGAAGGCCTTCGCCGAGGACCAGGTGCTCGAGCGCCTCGAGAATTCGGCCGATGCAGCCGAGGTCGAGCTTGCCGGTAGCTTCGAGGAGATGGGTCTCCACCCACGTCTGGTTGAGGCCCTGGCCCGCATGGGTGCCGAGAAGCCATTCCCGATTCAGGCCGCGACCATTCCGCCAGCCGTGGAGGGCAAGGACATCCTTGGCCGTGGCAAGACCGGTTCGGGCAAGACTGTTTCGTTCTGTGTTCCAGTAATCACCAAGTTGGTTGCCGGCGGATCCCAGCCACGCAAGCCAAACAAGCCTCGTGCGCTGATCCTGGCCCCAACCCGCGAGCTCGCAGACCAGATCGACCGCACCGCCAGCCAGTTGGCGCGTTCGGTCGGCTTCTACACCACCACCGTTTACGGTGGCGTGCCTCAGCGTCGTCAGGAGATCGCGCTTAGCCGCGGAGTCGACATCCTGGTTGCCACCCCTGGTCGCCTGGAAGACCTCATGGCCCAGCGCATCGTCGACCTCTCGGAGTGCGAGACCATGGTCATCGACGAGGCCGACCACATGTGTGACCTTGGCTTCATCGAGGGCGTTCGTCGTATCATGACCGCCACCGGCGACAGCCAGAAGCTGCTCTTCAGTGCAACCCTCGACCGCGAGGTCGACGCACTGGTGAAGCAGTTCATGCCAGACCCATTCACCTACGAGGTTCCAAACGAGGACCAGGACACCAGCAACATCACCCACCGCGTTCTAGTAATGCGCGACGAGGACCGCAGCCCAGTGCTGCTGCGTCTGGTTCAGGGCGAGGGCAAGTCGCTGATCTTCTGCCGCACCAAGGCAACCGCTGAGAGCCTTAGCGAGTCGCTGACCGAGGCCGGAGTTCCAGCGGCTCGTCTGCACGGTGACCTCAACCAGAGCCAGCGCAACCGTAACCTCGAGCGCTTCACTCGTGGCAACTGCCGCGTGTTGGTGGCCACCGACGTTGCAGCCCGCGGTATTCACGTAGACGACGTTGCCCTGGTTGTCCAGGTCGACCCGCCACTGGAATACAAGACCTACCTGCACCGCGCCGGTCGTACCGGCCGCGCCGGCAAGGAGGGAACCGTCGTCACGATGATCCCTCGTCAGCGCCGCCGCCGCATGGAAGACCTGCTCAACCGTGCAGAGCGCGACGGCATCTTCACCGATGTCTGGCCTGACCACGAGCTCCTAGAGCAGCTGGCCGGCCCGATCGCTCCTCCTCCTGCTGTCGAGGTCCTCGACTTCGGTGGCGGACGTGGCGGCGACCGTGGTGGCCGTGGTGGCGACCGCGGCGATCGCGGTGGCTACAAGCGCGAAGGCGGTTTCAAGCGCGATGGTGGCCGTGGTGGCTACAAGCGTGAGGGCGGTTTCAAGCGCGACGGTGGTTTCAAGCGCGAAGGTGGCTTCCGTAAGGACGCCGGCGAGAAGCAGCAGCGCTTCGAGGACTAATTCCTAGTCGCGGAGCCTAGTTAGTGGGCGCAATCCTTAGGGGTTGCGCCCACTTCTGCATCCGGGCTAGACTGGTACCAGCCAAAGACCGCCGGTTTCGGGCGCGGGCAAATCCCTCGATGAAAATCAATGGATGGACCACGACCGACGAAGGATCGCAGTAAATGCGGCAACCCGCGCAGGTGTGTGAAGTTTCATTGTGTGAAAACACGTGTGCTCCGTGCGTCTGCGCCGGAGCCTTTTTTATTGCGCGGGCCATGCGCAAGCAGAGTTCGTCCAGTTATCTGGGTCCCGGGGCTACCGGCATGTAAATCATCCAAGGAGTGCCATGGCGAACAAGGAAGCAACCGTAGCCGAACTCACTGACAAGTTCAGTAGTTCTGCAGCGATTCTGCTCACCGAGTACCGCGGTCTCACTGTGGCGCAGCTCAAGCAGCTGCGTCGTGAACTCAGTGCAGACGCAACTTACGCCGTAGCAAAGAACACTCTGCTGAAGATCGCTGCTGCGAACGCAGGCGTGACCGCATTTGACGGTCAGCTTGCTGGTCCTAGCGCGATGGTATTCGTTCACGGTGAAGCCGTGACCGTTGCCAAGAAGCTGCGTGACTTTGCTAAGGCTAACCCTCTGCTGGTTGTTAAGACCGGATACCTTGACGGTGTCGCTCTTACCGCCGACGAGGTAAAGAAGCTCGCCGAGCTCGAGTCGAAGGAAGTACTGCTGGCCAAGGCTGCAGGCGTCCTCAAGGCATCGCTGTTCAAGGCGGCTTACGTATTCCAGGCTCCTCTTTCGCAGGCAGTTCGCACCGTCGACGCCCTGCGCGAGAAGCAGTCAAACTAATAACCCTTTTTTCCACTACAAAATAAATTCAGGAGAAATCAAATGGCAAAGCTAACCACTGACCAGCTGATCGAGGCCTTCAAGGAGCTGTCGCTCATCGAGCTCAGCGAGTTCGTCAAGAAGTTCGAAGAGGTCTTCGAAGTTACCGCTGCTGCACCAGTTGCAGCTGCTGCAGCACCTGTTGCTGCTGCTGAGGCCGTAGAAGAGAAGGACTCGTTCGACGTCGTTCTCGAGGCTGCTGGCGACCAGAAGATCCAGGTCATCAAGGAGGTTCGTGCACTCACTAACCTCGGCCTGGGCGAGGCAAAGGCTGTTGTTGACGGCGCACCTGCAAAGGTTCTCGAAGGCGTCAACAAGGAGACCGCTGAGAAGGCAAAGGCTGCCCTTGAGGGCGCCGGCGCAAAGGTATCGCTCAAGTAGTCGATTCCCTTCATCGCTTGGAAACCCGCTCGGCTTCGGCCGGGCGGGTTTTCGCTTTGCTCGTAAGTCCTCGTAACCAAATTGGGGCTCCGTGCACGGCTGGGTTAGCCTAGGGGCATGGCCTACGTACTTATCAATCACGGTTGGACCAATGTCCGCCCATCCGATCACTGGCAGCGACGACTAGCGGTGGCTCTGCGCAGCCAGGGTCACCAGGTGTTCTACCCCGCGTACCCAAATACCATGGAGCCAACCTTCGAGGCCTGGTCCTGGTTGCTTGTAAACGAGCTCGAAATCCTGCTGGAAACCCGAGGCGATTCGGCCGATGAGGTCGTCGTCATCGGACACTCGCTCGGAAACGTGCTCTGGCTGAAGGCTGCCGTCGACGGTTTGCTACCCGCCGGTTTCAGCGCCGATCGACTCCTTATGGTTGCGCCTCCGGAGCGCGCTAACATCGAAGCCTTGCCTAGTTTCAATATCTCGGCCACCGACTCCCAAGTGGCCGAGGCCCTGCGCGGTTCGGCCAAGGACATAACCCTGTTGGGAAGCGACAATGACCCCTGGATTCCTAGTGGAATTCAGCAGGCAATCGGTGACCCGCTGGGCCTTACCGCCCTGGTGATCCCCGGAGCCGCGCACCTCTCCAACAAGGATGGCTGGGGTCAATGGCAGGGCGTAATCGACTGGGTGAATGACCCGGGAGCCGACCTAACCGCTCGCTAGGCTTATTGCCATGCGAATTCTTCTTATTGGTGCCGGTGGCGTGGGCGACGCCATCGCCAAGGTTGCCTCCGGTCGAGACTTCTTCGAACTCATGGTGGTGGCCGACTACGACCAGTCGCGCTGCGTAAACACCATCGAGTGGATTCGCAGGCGCCATGGAAACGATGTCGCCGCTCGGTTCATCGCCGAAAAAATCGATGCTTCTAGTGCAGCGAACGTGACCGAGTTGGCTCGGCAATACGACATTACCCACGTGGTCAATGCGGTCGAACCAAGGTTCGTTCCAACCATCTTTAGCGGTACCTTCACCGCCGGCGCGGACTACGTGGACATGGCCATGAGCCTCAGCGAGGCCCACGAATCGGACCCGTTCCACAAGACCGGAATCAAGTTGGGCGACCAGCAGTTTGCCGTAAACGAGCAGTGGGAGCGTGCCGGCCGTTTGGCTCTGGTGGGAGCCGGTGTGGAGCCGGGGCTCTCCAACATCTTTGCTCGTCACGCGGCCCAGAATCTGTTCAGTGAAATCACCGAGATCGGGGTTCGAGACGGCGCAAACCTGGTTGTCACCGATGACGAAGGCAACGAAATTTTCGCCCCTAGCTTCAGCATCTGGACCACCATCGAAGAGTGTCTCAACCCTCCTGTCATCTACGAGGACGCCAAGGGCTGGTTCACCACCGAGCCCTTCAGCGAGCCAGAAATCTTTGAGTTCCCGGAGGGCATCGGCGCCGTGGAGTGCGTCAACGTGGAGCACGAAGAAGTCTTGATGCTTCCGCGCACCATCAAGGCAGGCCGCGTTACCTTCAAGTACGGTCTGGGCTCCGACTTCATCGGCGTTCTGAAGACGCTGCACCGCCTTGGCCTGGATCGCACCTATCCAACGCGCGTGCGTAGCTCACAGGGTCCGGTAGACGTAAGCCCGCGCGACGTGGTGGCGGCAGTGCTGCCCGACCCGGCCAAGATCGGCCCGCAAATGACCGGTAAGACCTGTGCCGGCGTCCTGGTTACCGGCAAAGACATGGAGGGTCGCGACCGCGCCACCTACCTCTACCACGTGCTGGACAACGAGTTTGCCCGCGCCGAATACGACAGCCAGTGCGTAGTGGTTCAAACGGCATTCGTTCCGGTTTGCGCACTGGAGTTGCTGGCCAATGGAACTTGGCGTGGCGAGGGAGTGTTGGGCCCAGACTCCTTCGATGCGCAGCCATTCCTCGAGCTTCTGTCATCGAGTCAGGGATACGACCAGCGTTGGGTGTCTCAGGAACGTCTGCCGGCAAGTCCGCTGCGCAACCCATAATCGGCGGCCTCACCAAAGAAGGGCAAACGGTGGATTACGACGTAGTAATCATTGGCTCCGGATTCGGTGGCTCGGTCGCGGCACTTCGGTTGACCGAGAAGGGCTACCGAGTTTTGGTGGTGGAGGCCGGCGCCCGGTTTGACGACGGCGATTTTGCGGCGACCAGTTGGGACCTCCGCCGCTTTCTTTTCATGCCTAGGCTGGGCCTGCGGGGTATTCAACGGATGGACCTGCTCAACAACGTCCTGGTGCTTTCCGGTGCCGGGGTGGGTGGAGGTTCCCTGGTCTACGCGAACACGCTGTACCGTCCGCAAGACGATTTCTTCGCCACCGGTAGTTGGGCCGGGGTAACCGACTGGAAGTCTCGGTTGGCCCCCTATTACCGCCAGGCCGAGGCCATGTTGGGTGTGGTGACCAACCCGTTCGAATCGCCGGCGGACAGGGTGCTACGCAAGGTGGCTGACGTGCAAGGATTCGGCGATACCTATCGTCCGACGCCCGTAGGGGTTTTCTTCGGGGACGGCCCATCCGAGGCGACTGCCGACCCATTCTTCGGCGGTGTCGGACCTGCCCGCTCCGGCTGCAAAAACTGCGGCGAATGCATGACCGGCTGCCGACACAACGCAAAAAATACCCTCGTGAAAAACTATCTTTACCTGGCTGAACAGGCCGGTGCCGAGGTCCGCCCGCTAACCACCGTCACCGATTTGCGGCGCACCGAAACTGGCTGGGTAATAAGCGCAAAGGCCACGGCCAAGGGCGGATTCTCGGGTCAGATTTCGGGCGCTCAGGTGATCGTGGCCGCGGGGGCCCTCGGCTCCGCCAAGCTGCTGCAGCGAGCCAAGGCGACGGGACGGCTTCCGGGAATAAGTGCAAACCTAGGCCGACTAACCCGCACCAACAGTGAAAGCCTCCTCGGTGTGGTCGCGCGGACAGACGCCAACGATTTCAGCTCGGGGTCGGCCATCACCTCCAGCGTTTACCCCAGCCCAGACACCCACATCGAACCGGTGCGCTATGGACGAGGCAGCAACTTCATGGCCGTGATGCAGGTGTTGATGGCCTCTGGACCACGCGGTCAGGCCCCAAACCCGCTGCGCCTGCTTGCCACCTCGTTGGCTAATCTGGGGCGGCTCGGTAAGTTCTACAACTTCAGGAAATGGAGCGAACGAACCCTGATTCTGCTGGTGATGCAGGCTCGGGACAATTCGCTGACCACTTTTTGGAAGCGCGGTGTTCTGGGTCAAAGGCTCTCCAGTAGCCAGGGGCACGGCGAACCAAACCCCAGCTGGGTTCCGGCCGGACACAAGTTTGCACGGGAAATTGCCAGGGAGGTAGACGGCACGGCCGGGGCGGTGGTCACCGAAGCATTCGGCATTCCGCTGACCGCACACTTCCTCGGTGGGGCCACGATCGGTGAATCCGCGGAGACCGGCGTGGTGGATGGCTACCTGCGCGTGTTCGGCGAACCGGGGCTGCACATCATGGATGGAAGCACCCTCAGCGCAAACCCGGGAGTAAACCCTAGCCTGAGCATCACGGCCCAGGCGGAGTGGGCCTGCGCCCACTGGCCGAACCAGGGTGAGCCTGACCCGAGACCGGCCCTGGGTTCCAGGTTCGAGGTTGTTCCGGCTATCGCGCCGCGAAACCCAGTGGTGCCGAGTGAAGCACCTGCGGCACTGCACTTGCCACTGCTATAGCTTTATTCGGCGAGCGGGCTGCCACTGCGGCTCAAGCGGTGGCTACTTTCGATGGCCTGCCCCCAGTAGGTGGCGCCCACGATGAGTGCTGCACCAAGCGCGCCCAACGCACCCATGGCCTCGCCACCAAGCCAGACGGCGATGAGCGTTGCAAAGACCGGTTCGGTGCCCAGCAGTAGGCTGGTGCGGCTGGCCGAGGTGTGCTTGATGCCCCAGCTCATTCCGATGAAACCGAGCGCGGTGCAGAATAGCGAGAGGAAGAGCACCAGCCACCAGTCGTAAGGGGTATAGGCGGCCGCGGTTCGGAGCGTTTCTAGCGGTGACACGCAGGCCATGATCACGGCAGCCACCGTGACCTGAAGCACGGTTAGGTTCAGGGCCGAGACTGGCTTGCCCTGAGTGAATTTTCCAGCCAGTGCGAAGTGCATGGTTCGAAGCAGTGCGGCACCCAGCATGATTAGGTCGCCCAGGTTTGGGGCCACAAAACCGTTGCCGGTGATCAGCAGGGCCACCCCGATTACGGCGACGACCGTGGCGACGAAGAAGCGCGGTGGTAGCCAGTTACGGGACAGCGCGCCTTCGGCGATCGGGGTCAGAATGATGGCGAGGCTCACGATTAACCCACCGTTTGTGGCCGAGGTAAGGTGTACGCTGACCGCCTCCATATTGAGGATTATGGCCTGGCTAACTCCAAAGGCCAGGCTCAACAGCACCTCGGGGCGCGTGAATCGGGTTCGGTCCTTCAGCCAGAACAGCCAGAGAAATGCCGCCGCC
>Ga0228703_1001719_pt1 | contig 12947 bp, 11 predicted proteins | sample McNCre217_Aug_MG_3_FD_178020 | JGI IMG/M metagenome (GOLD analysis project Ga0228703, IMG submission 178020) | Freshwater microbial communities from McNutts Creek, Athens, Georgia, United States - 29-17_Aug_MG | ecosystem: Environmental > Aquatic > Freshwater > Creek | place: USA: Georgia... | reverse complement strand
GGAACAAGTTTAGCGTTGGATTCAATTTCAGATTCCGTATAGGCTAGTTGGTCAATTTCCTTTTTATCAAATTGTAAACTTAATGCCTTTAGAGCATGATCGCCATCTCTTTTGACTTGATCAAATACCGATTTAATTAGTTCATCTAACGACTCCCCATCTAACGTGGGTCGGGTAAGAATGGACTTATAGGTTGATCTGTCCGGAAATTTGATAATCGAAAACATCTTATAAAATCATTTTTTCAATCGGTAGAACTAATATTCCTTGAGCACCTGCCTCACGCAAAGCCTCAATGATATCCCAAAAATCATTTTCAGAAATCACCGAATGAATGGATACCCAACCGCTTTCTGCTAGTGGCATGATCGATGGTGCTTTCATACCAGGTAATAATGCTTTGATATTGGCTACATCACTTTCTTTAGCATTCAATACCACATATTTCGCATTTTGTCCGCGTTGTACCGAGTCAATACGAAACAACAATTTATCCAATATAGCCTGTTTTTCTGCACTTAATTGTTTGCTAGCGATCAAAACAGCCTGGCTTTGGAAAACGGTTGCTACTTCTTTAAGTCCATTACTTAAAAGTGTTCCTCCCGTTGATACGATGTCGCAGATAGCTTCTGCCAAACCAATGCTTGGTGCGATTTCAACAGAGCCTGAAATCTCATGCGTTGTTACGTTAATACCTTGCTTAGCTAAAAAGGCATTCGTTAAGTTGGGGTAGGAGGTCGCTATATTCTTACCTTCAAAATAGGATAAGTCGGTATATTCTTCATTCCGTGGAATGGCTAAAGACAAACGACATTTAGAAAAACCTAATTCCTTAACAACATCTACTTGTCGAACATGCTCCATGAGTACATTCTCTCCAATGACGCCTAAATCAGCAACGCCATCTTCTACATAACCCGGAATGTCATCATCGCGAAGGAATAAAAATTCAATCGGAAAATTACTTGAAACGGTTTTTAGTTTTGAACCGCCTGATTCAAATTTAATTCCACAGGCTTTAAATAACTTTAAGGATTCTTCGCTTAAGCGTCCTGATTTCTGTACGGCAATTCTAATATTTTGTGACTCCATCTGATTGTATGCTAAAAATAATCAAGCCCCGAAATTCTTCGAGGCTTGACAAAAAAGATGTTAAATAAACATTTTAAGTGGATCCTCGAGGTATTGTTTTAGGGTCAACAGGAATGCTGCTCCTGCTGCTCCGTCTGCCACACGATGGTCACATGTCAATGTTAATTTCATAATGTTTGTGGCATAGAACTGACCGTTCTTTACACCAACGGTTTCTTTGATTCCACCTACAGCCAAAATACATGACTCAGGCGAATTAATGATTGATGTAAATTGGTCAATGCCAAACATACCTAAGTTACTTACTGTGAAAGTATTACCTTCCCAGTCTTTCGGTTGTAATTGCTTGCTCTTGGCCTTTCCGCCTAATTCTTTCGCTTCTGCTGAGATTTGTGCAATGGATTTCTCATTCGCAAAACGAATCACTGGAACTAATAAACCATCTTCTACGGCTACCGCCATGCCGATGTGTACATGTTTGTTCACACGAATGCGGTCTTCCATCCAGTATGAATTGATTTTTGGATGTTTCGTCAATGCCAATGCAGTTGCCTTGATCACCATGTCATTAAATGAAATCTTAACAGGCAATACTTCATTCAAACTAACACGTGCTTCAATAGCTTTATCCATATTGATTTCCATCGTTAGATAGAACTCCGGTGCACTGAATTTAGATTCAGATAAACGACGCGCAATGGTCTTACGCATTTGGCTATTCGGAATATCCTCAAAGCTTTCTACACCTGAAACAAAAGTAGACATGGCACCTCCCGTGTTAGGATTGTAGTCTTCCACATCATTTTTCGTGATTCGACCACCTTCGCCTGTACCTTTTATCCAAGTTAAATTATATCCTTTTTCTTTTGCTAACGCGCGTGCTAAAGGGGATGCTTTAATCGAATCCTCCGTAATACGCTCTTTGCTCGCAGTTGGTGCAGCCGATTTTGTTTCAACAGGCTTAGCGACTTCAGCGACTTTAACCGGTTCTGGTGCTGATGCAATTGGTGCCGCAACAACAGGTGCAGGTGCGGCTGATTCAGCTGCTAATATCGGTTGGAAATCGGTCCCTGGTTCACCTACGATAGCAATAATGCCATCCACGATGATTCCCTGTCCTTCTTTTGCTCCAATATATAAAAGCGTACCATCTTCATAATTCTCCAACTCCATGGTCGCCTTATCCGTCTCAACCTCCGCGATGATATCTCCACTCTTCACAATATCACCTTCTTTCTTCAACCACTTGGCAATCACACCTTCCACCATCGTATCGCTCATCTTCGGCATACGAACGGCTTTCGCCTTAATTCCACTTAAATCAATTGCAGGCGCAGCTGCAACAGGCGCAGGGCTAGGAGCCGCTGCTTGTGCAGGAGTAGCTTCTACAGCGGGTGCTGCTGCTACTGCGGCGGCAGGTGCTTGTAATAAGGCTGAATAATCTTCTCCCGGAGTACCCACAACAGCAATAATTCCGTCTACGGGAACTGCTTCTCCTGCTTTGATACCGATATACAACAAAGTACCATCTTCGTAATTCTCTAATTCCATCGTTGCCTTGTCTGTTTCTACTTCGGCGATGATGTCTCCCGACTTAATTACGTCTCCTTCTTTCTTTAGCCAGTTTGCAATAACACCTTCAACCATGGTGTCACTCATCTTGGGCATTCTAATTACTTCAGCCATGCTTTTATATTTGAAATTCAAAAATACGCTTTAAACGCTTATTTTAAAAGATTTTATTAAAAATTATTTACTTTAATCGAGTTTCAAAACAGCCATAAACGCCTCTTGTGGGATTTCTACATTTCCCACCTGACGCATACGTTTTTTACCCTTCTTCTGTTTCTCCAACAATTTACGCTTACGAGAGATATCACCCCCGTAACATTTAGCTAATACATCCTTGCGCAATGCTTTAACGGTTTCACGCGCAATAATTTTTTGACCTATAGCTGCCTGAATAGCAATTTCAAATTGCTGGCGAGGCAATAATTCACGTAATTTTTCACATAATCGCTTGCCCCAATCATACGCTTTATCGCGGTGAACGATGGCCGATAATGCATCTACTTTTTCCCCGTTTAACATGATATCTAGTTTAACCATGTAACCGGGTTCGTAGCCTTTATATTCATAATCCAATGATGCATAGCCACGAGAGATCGTCTTTAAGCGATCGAAGAAATCAAATACAACTTCCGACAATGGCATATCAAACGTTAATTCCACACGATCGGTTGTCAAATATATTTGATTCACCAAAATACCGCGTTTATCCATACACAAGCTCATGATAACACCGGTATATTCGGACTTGGTGATGATTTGCGCTTTAATATATGGTTCCTCAATGACATTGATTAAGTTAGGTTCCGGCAATTCACTTGGTGCGGAAACCCATTGTGTTTCTCCAGCGGTTGTTAGTACCTTGAATTTCACCGAAGGAACCGTTGTGATAACCGTCATGTCAAATTCACGCTCCAAACGCTCCTGCACAATCTCCATGTGCAACATTCCCAAGAATCCACATCGAAATCCAAATCCTAAGGCTGCCGATGTTTCAGGTTCCCAAACCAAGGATGCATCATTTAATTGGAGTTTCTCCATGGCATCCCGTAAGTCCTCAAACTCCGACGTTTCTACCGGGTAGATTCCCGCAAAAACCATGGGTTTTACTTCCTCAAATCCTTGAATGGCCGATAAACATGGGTTGGCTACATGGGTAATTGTATCACCCACTTTTACCTCTTTGGCTTCCTTGATACCTGAAATCAGATATCCTACATCACCTGTCTTAATAATTGGCTTTGGCTCTTGCTCTAAGCCTAAGGTTCCAATCTCATCCGCAAAGTACTCCTTGCCCGTATTGATAAACTTAACGCGATCTCCTTTTTTAATCTCACCATTATATACACGGAATATTACTTCAATTCCTCTATATGAGTTAAATGTCGAGTCAAAGATTAAGGCTTGTAAGGGCTCAGCAGGATCTCCTTTGGGCGCTGGTACACGTTCTACAACTGCATCTAATATATCTTGAATTCCAATTCCTTCCTTTCCTGATGCGTGAATGATATCTTCTTTCTTGCATCCAATCAAATCGATAATTTGATCAGATACTTCGTCCGGCATGGCTCCCGGTAAATCGATTTTATTTAATACCGGAATGATCTCCAAATCATGATTGATGGCCAAATACAGATTGGAAATCGTTTGTGCTTCAATGCCCTGTGAGGCATCCACGATCAATAAAGCTCCTTCACATGCCGCAATCGAACGAGATACTTCGTATGAAAAGTCTACGTGACCCGGTGTATCAATTAAATTGAATGTATATACTTCGCCATCTTTGGGGTATTGCATTTGAATGGCGTGGGATTTAATGGTAATGCCACGTTCGCGCTCTAAATCCATATCATCCAATAATTGATTCATCATATCCCGCTTTTGGACGGTATTGGTAAACTCAATTAAGCGGTCAGCTAATGTACTTTTACCATGATCAATGTGTGCAATAATGCAAAAATTACGAATGTTTTTCATCTATCTTTTTTACTACTAATATGTTAGGCTAACCCATTGCATCAATAATGCGGAAATGTATCCTCCATAGGTCCCAATTGCATACCCCAATAAGGCCAAGATAACACCCAGTGGCGCCAAACTAGGACTTATTGCCGTGGCTACAACGGAAGCCGATGCAATACCTCCTACATTAGCTTGCGATGCAATGGCCATGTAGTGGTAGGGAGCCTTAATCAATTTTCCAACTACAAATATAGCTAAGCCGTGGATGCTTATCCATATAAATCCGGTAAATAGTAGGAGTGGAGTGGAAAATAAATGACTAAGTGATATTTTTAATCCAATGGACGCGATAATAAAATACAAAAATACAGTAGACACTACGTCGGCGCCCTGTTTGTAAAACCGTCTTATTGAGCTTAACCCTAAAAGTAAACCTGTCAATGTACACAAAAGAAAAGTCCAAAAGCTTGAATTGAGAAATGAGATTCCAATTAAATCAGCAAGGTATTTACCAAATACATTGCTAAGCATAACGACTAGAAATCCTAAACCTAAGATGTATATAAGGTTTGAGAACGTGAATTTTTTCTCGTTCAAATCTTCTTGCCAGTCTAGATCAATGGAGTTTTGATTGTATTTAGCCTTGAAATAGGCGTTAATTTTTTGTTGGAAAGGAATCATAAACAACAAAACGGCTAACCAGGTTTCCCCGAAAAATACATCGACCGTAACGGCTTTGGCTAATTCGTCTGCCTTAGGTAAGAATATAGCATTTAATGCCATTTGATTTGCTGTTCCGCCAATCCAAGATCCAGCGATGGTCGCCATTCCTTTGTAGGATTCAGCATTAAACTCCGAGGGGAAGAATAAATGGCTGATGAATAATGAGATGGGGCCACCAATGATTACACCGAATGCTCCCACTAAAAATAAGATAAGTGGTTGGTTACCAATCGATTTTAGCTTCTTTACTGGAAGACCCAGACTGAAATAAAAGATACAGAAAGGTAAAATCGTTTTTGCCAATGTTCCATTTAAATCACTTTCTCCAATGTTGATTATGCCATATTGGACAAATAAGGAAGGCAAAAAATAGCAAAATAATAAAGGGGGAATGACTGAAAAAATCAGCTTGAAAATTCGATTTTCTAATTTGGCCAAGGCGAATATACCTGCCAGCATAATAATTAAACTGATAAAAATCGATAATTCTCCTTGGATCATCCCTTTTTCATTAATGCTTCAATTTCATCTATTTCGATAGGAATATTAGCCATTAAGTTGACAGCCGGCCCATTCGTAATTAATAGATTATTCTCTAGTCGAATTCCGATGCCTTCTTCCCGAATATAAATTCCAGGCTCGCAGGTTAAAACCATGCCCGCTTCAAAAGGTTTATACTTATCCCAAACATCATGCACGTCTAATCCCAAGTGATGGGCTACGCCATGCATAAAGTACTTTTTGAACAGCGGGTTGTTAGGATCTTGATTTTCAGCTTCTTGTCGAGTAAATAAACCCAGTTCAATCAATTGGCCTTCCATGAATTTTTCCACTTCTTTTTGATAATCCACCCAGTAAATGCCTGGTCGCATTAAGTCCGTGGCAAAGTTTAGAACATTAAGTACCGCTTGATATACCTGTCGTTGACGAGGACTAAATTTTCCATTGACAGGAATGGTGCGCGTCATATCCGCATTGTAATTTCCATAACAAGCCCCAACGTCTAATAATAATAAATCACCATCCTTGCATTCTCGCTCGTTTTCAATGTAATGTAAGACGCATGCATTGGCTCCAGATGCTATAATCGGGGTGTAGGCAAATCCGCCGCTGCGCGATTTAATGAATTCATGAATGAATTCTGCTTCGATTTCATTTTCCCACACGCCCGGTTTAGTGAATTGTAGCACGCGACGAAATCCCGCTTCCGTAATATCAATCGCTTTTTGCATGGCGTCTAATTCCGCTTTTTCCTTCTTCATACGCAATGTATTTAGAATAGGAGCTAAGCGACCAATTCGATGTAAGGGATATTTATCTTTGATTTCTAATACCAAACGATCATTTTGAGTTTCAACCAACGAGCTGTTACGCATGTGCTCGTTATCAATCAGATAGATTGTCTCAGCAGAATAGACCAACGTTTTTAAGATAGCCTCAAAATTTGTCGTCCATTGAATATTTTGAATACCGCTAATGTTTCGCGCTTCTTCTTTCGTGTATTTGTGTCCTTCCCAAATAGCGATTAGCTCTGATGTCTCCCTGACAAATGCGATTTCTCTTAAATGTGCTTCGGGTGCATCAGGATATATCAATATCAAAGTTTCCTCTTGGTCCAAACCGGATAAATAAAACAAATCCGTTTGTTGTTTAAAGCCCATCGTTCCATCCGCATTGGTAGGCATGATGTCATTCGAACTGATTAGTACCAACGATTTGGGTGGCAATTCAGCTACTAATTTTTGACGATTTTTGATAAATAGTTCGGAAGGAAATGGGCTATAGCGCATATTATTTTTTACACTGGAAAATTATTTCTTCTAAAGGTAAAGCCATCCGTTGGCTTTCTGGTAAACCTAATTTTTCAATCATGTTGACAGAATTAACGGTAAACCCCGACTTTTCTAATTGATGTCCAAAATCACGTCCATAAATACGTAAATGATCATCTTGAAGAAAATGAATTTCACGTTCTTTGGGATCAGTGATACTTGAATCTTCATAAGTCGTTTCTAAATCATAGCGCTGAGGGCTTTGACATAAAGCGAATCCATCGGGTTTTAAGACACGTCGGATTTCTTGCATGCACCGTACGTCATCTTTCACGTGTTCTAACACATGATTACAGAACACCACATCAAATGAATTATCTTCAAATGGAATATGATGCAAATCCATTTTAACTTTGGCCAAAGGGGATTCAATATCCGCCGTGATGTAATTGTCTCCTAAATAGTTTTCAAATCGCTCGATGAAGCAGTATTCAGGGGCCACATGAAGCACTTTGGGTTTGGCTGTATAAAAAGTAGTCTCGTTTTTAAGGAATAAGTGCATCAATCGATGCCTTTCAAGGCTTAAACAACTGGGACATAATGCATTTTCTCTCGGCTGAAGTCTTCCGTAGGGAAGAAATTTGGAGAAAGAATGATCGCAAACGGGGCAATAGACTTTATTTCCAACCAAAAATAGGCTGTAGATTTTTAGTAATCGATGTGCAAATAATTGGATAATTTTTCTTGGAATGTGACGAAGTACCCAGCTAATGATATGTTTCATACAACAAAAAAAAGGAAGGTTTTTCGGATAAAAAACCTTCCTCGTTTATTTTTTCTAATTCTTACAATTCACGCAACCAAATATTACGGAAACTTACCGCATTACCGTGGTCTTGAAGGCTAATCGGCCCTGCACCGTGTACCGGATTTAACGGTTGGCCTATATATTCTGTCGTACCTTGAATTTTAGTATGATTTTGAACCACAATTCCATTGTGAATGACTGTGATATAGGCAGGAGTTTCGATACCGCCATTAACGGTAAATACGGGAGCTGTGTAGATGATATCATATACGTTCCAGTCACCCATCGGTGAGGTAGCATTTACTAGAGGAGCAGTTTGCTTATAAATACTTCCCGCTTGGCCGTTGCGGTAGGTGCGGTTTTTATAGGAGTTTAATACTTGTACCTCATACATACCTTGCATGAAAATACCACTATTGCCTTTTCCCTGACTTTTTAAAGTCTCCGGTTCAATTGGAGATTGCCACTCAATATGTAATTGATAGTTGGTAAATTTCTGTTTAGTTGAAATATTACCTGCCCCACGAACAACAGTCATTTTTCCATCTTCTACCTTCCAAGCAGCCGGACTGCCATCTTTGGCAGATTCCCAATTTGCCAGGCTTTTGCCATCAAATAAGACAATTGCATCCGACGGAATAGAACCTGGGGTAACCACGCGAACTTCTGGATCCCAGTATTCCGTAACATCGGGTTTTGTTGGGTTGGCCAATGCATGGCGGTGATCTTGTGCATAAGTAGCAAAGCAGATTCCTAAACCTAAAAATGCTGCTAATAGGGAAGTACGTTTCATATTAAGAGGATTTATATTTTGAACAAAAAAAAACCGGTAATCTATACCGGTTCCAATTTCAAGAAATAATTATTATTTCGCAAATGAAGCTTTGATAGCCTCGATATCTACTAATTTAATAATAGGTCTTTGTTTCAAGATTTTGATAGCTTCAACTTTATTGTTAGCTACTGCTTTATTTCTTCTGTCTTTTCTTTTTAGTCTAGTTACGGCCATGTCGATAATAATTTTGGTCTGCAAAAATAGGAATTATTGCTTATATATCAAATATTCTGCCTCGAATAATTAAATTTGTTTCATGAAAGTAATACAAAAGCCCAACAACGCACGAGGTACAAGAGATTTTGGTCCAAAGGAGATGGCTCTCCGGAATTTTGTTTTCTCCATTATCCGAAATCATTTCGAGGCTTTTGGCTTTCAGAATATTGAGACACCGGCGATGGAAAACCTATCTGTATTGACAGGTAAATATGGTGATGAGGGGGATCAATTACTTTTTAAGATTTTAAATTCGGGCGACTATTTAAGTAAAGCGGATCCACAAGCTATTCAAGCGGGCTCTAAAGCCTTGTTGCCGCAAATTTCCGAAAAGGGTTTACGATATGATTTAACAGTACCTTTTGCTCGTTTTGTCGCAATGAATCGGAATGATTTGGCTTTCCCTTTTAGACGTTCACAGATTCAGCCTGTTTGGCGTGCTGACCGACCACAGAAGGGGCGTTACCGTGAATTCTATCAATGCGATGCCGACATAATTGGTTCGGATTCTTTGGTGAATGAAGCTGAATTAATTGCCTTATTTCAAGCTATTTTTCAATCGCTGAAATTAAAGACCAATTTGATTATTAATTCAAGAAAGGTATTAGCGGGTATCGTGGATTGCCTGGGTGCTAGTAATCTATTTGTGCCTTTTGCGGTGGCTATCGATAAGTTGGATAAAATTGGTTGGGACGCTGTTGCTTTAGAGTTGATTTCGAATGGATTTTCCACTGCTCAAGCCGATCAATTGAAAACATTGTTTCAGTTTACGGGCGACAATGACGCTAAGCTAAATTTACTAGCGGAATTTATGGGAGCAAATGAATTAGGAGCCGCTGGATTAGCTGAAATAAAAACCGTATTAAAATTGTCTGAATTGAATGGGTACGATAATTCAAATGTCATTTTCGATTTTAAATTGGCCCGAGGCTTAAGTTATTACACCGGTTTAATTTATGAAGGCAAGGCTGTTGATTTACCTTTTGGGTCGATTGTAGGCGGAGGAAGATATGATAATTTGACAGAGGCGTTCGGTTTGCCGAATATGAGTGGGGTAGGTATCTCGTTTGGTATTGAGCGTATCATCGATGTGATGCGCGAATTGAATTTGTTCCCAGAAATTCAGTTGAGTGCAAGCAAAGTATTATTAACTTACTTTGACTCTACGGGTCAGTATGAGGCTATTCGTATAGCATCTGCTTTACGAACTAATGGAATTCCTACCGAAGTTTATCCGGATATCGCAAAAATCAAAAAGTCGTTTGAGTTTGCTGATAAAAAAGGTATTCCGTTTGTGGGTGTCATTGGTGAGCAAGAAATTAAAGATCAGACAGTAAGTCTGAAGGATATGAAAAATGGAGAGCAACAAGTACTCTCCATCTCAGGGTTAATCGAATATTTGGGGAAATAATTATCTCCAAGCCTTAAATTGGTTAATCAATCCATTCGTTGAACTATCATGCGAATGAATTTTTTCATTATTTTCTAGTTCAGGTAGAATCGAATTAGCCAATTGTTTGCCTAATTCTACACCCCATTGGTCATACGAAAATACGTTCCAAATAACACCTTGTACGAAAATTTTGTGCTCATACATGGCGATCAATGCGCCTAATGTTTTGGGAGTGATTTGTTTTACCAGGATTGAGTTAGTAGGCTTATTCCCTTCAAATACCTTAAATGGACTTAATTTAGCGATTTGCTCTTCGTTTAATCCGGCTTTAGTTAATTCGGCGTCAACTTGCTCCTTGGTTTTTCCATTCATCAAGGCTTCTGTTTGCGCGAAGAAATTTGACATCAATAATGTATGATGCTTGCCAATTTGATTGTGCGTAATGGCAGGGGCAATGAAATCTGCTGGAATTAATTGCGTCCCTTGGTGAATCAATTGATAAAAAGCATGTTGGCCATTTGTTCCCGGTTCACCCCAAATTACCGGCCCCGTATTGTAATTCACACGATTTCCATTGCGATCGACGGATTTTCCGTTGGATTCCATGTCACCTTGTTGGAAATAGGCTGCAAAGCGATGCATGTATTGATCGTAAGGCAAAATGGCATGGGTCGCAGCATCAAAGAAATTTACATACCAAATTCCTAATAATGCGAGAATCACAGGCATGTTTTTTTCAAATGAAGCTGTTGCAAAATGGGTATCCATTTCGTTTGCACCTTCTAACAATAACTCAAAGTTGGCATATCCGATCGATAATGCGATGGATAATCCTATCGCCGACCACAATGAGTAGCGTCCTCCAACCCAATCCCAAAATTCAAACATATTGGCAACATCGATACCAAATTCACTTACCGCTTTTGCATTCGTAGAAAGTGCGACGAAATGTTTGGAAACAGATGCTTCATTTTTAGCAGCATCCAAAAACCAATTTCTTGCTGAGAAAGCATTTGCCATGGTTTCTTGCGTTGTAAATGTTTTGGATGCGATTAGAAATAAAGTAGTTTCAGGATTAACCTTTTTTAATGTCTCAGCAATATGCGTCCCATCTACATTACTTACAAAATGTATGTTTAGGTGGTTTTTATAGGGCTTTAAAGCTTCTGTTACCATGACGGGACCTAAGTCGGATCCACCTATGCCAATATTAACTACATCTGTAATCGCTTTTCCTGAATACCCTTTCCATTTACCAGAGATGATTTCTTCGGTAAAAATCTTCATGTGATTTTTGACCGATTGAATTTTCGGGATGATATCTTCCCCATCAACATGAATTTGTTGGGTTGATTTGGCACGTAGGGCCGTATGTAAAACGGATCTATTTTCGGTTTGATTGATTTTTGCACCAGTGAACTGAGCCTTTATCGCTTGTTCTAGTTGGCACTCTTTCGCTAATTCAATCAGGTGATTAAATGCGGTTTCATCTAATAAATTCTTTGAGAAATCGAGTAAAATATCTTGGTCAAGAATATGATAATTAGCTTGCCGATTAGGCTCTTCCTTAAATAAATTTTTAATAGTATTTTTTGCTAAACGATCACGGTCTTTTGCTAATTCTTGAAAAGCTTTTGTCTGGGCAAATGCAATATTGGATAGGGTCATTATGAATACTTTTGGCTTAAATTTCCTCAAAAATACAATTTTCTATGTGATAAAAAAAGGGGTACAAGATGGCCTTGTACCCCTAAATTTGTATTAGTTAGCTCTATAAATTCGGTTGTGGAGTTTTACGTAAGTAAGGCTTTACCGTTGTAAACCCTTTTGGAAATTTTGTAACTGCGTCTTCATTAGATACTGCTGGAGTAATAATTACATCTTCACCATTTTTCCAATCTGCTGGTGTAGCTACTTGGTAATTTGCAGTTAACTGCAAGGAATCAATAACACGCAAAATTTCTGTAAAGTTACGCCCGGTAGAAGCAGGGTAGGTAAGTGTTAATTTAATCTTTTTATCGGGTCCAATGATAAATACGGAACGAACAGTTGCTTTCTCTGATGCATTCGGATGAATCATATCATATAATAATGCCACCTTTTTTTCTGGATCAGCGATGATCGGAAAGTTAACTTTTACGTTGTTTACTTCTTCGATATCGGGTACCCATTGATTGTGTGAATTTAAATCATCCACGGAAATTGCAATGGCTTTAACACCTCTTTTAGCAAAATCTCCAGCCAATAGAGCTGTTTTTCCTAATTCAGTCGTACAAACGGGAGTGAAATCAGCTGGATGACTAAATAATAACACCCAAGAATTGTTAATCCACTCATGAAAATTAATTGGACCTTGTGTTGTGTCAGCACTAAAATCCGGAGCGATATCGCCTAAACGTAATGACATAATGAAAAGGGTTAAATGTTAAACTATTAATTCTACCAAATATATAGATTATTGTTTTAATAAAAAAAGCAATCCTAAAATAAGATTGCTTTTAACATTACACTTCATCAACAAACTAAAAACCAAATAATTAAAATGCTGTAGGAGAAGGATTCGAACCTCCAAGGTGC
>Ga0228703_1001718_pt1 | contig 12947 bp, 14 predicted proteins | sample McNCre217_Aug_MG_3_FD_178020 | JGI IMG/M metagenome (GOLD analysis project Ga0228703, IMG submission 178020) | Freshwater microbial communities from McNutts Creek, Athens, Georgia, United States - 29-17_Aug_MG | ecosystem: Environmental > Aquatic > Freshwater > Creek | place: USA: Georgia... | reverse complement strand
AAGAATTAGGCGCAAAAGCCACCCATAATAGGGTGGCTTTTTTAATTGGGAGTGGTGGCTGTATGTATCGATCTTTTCTAAATGCTCTATGTCTGGCCCTGGCTTGTGGCTTTGTGCAAGCCAATTCGCCTTACCCCACAGTGCCTTTAAAAGACCTGCCCGATGGATTGCGTTCTACCTGGCAGCAACTCAAGCCCGAAATGAACGAATTCAGTCATTGTGCTGCGGCCTGGGACAGTCAAAATGACGGCGACCGCATGGTATTTAAATGCTCGATCTATATCAAGATGTCCGCAGAGGGCGAGCGCCGTGCTATGCAATATTGCAACGAAAAGCGTGCGGAAAAGAAAATCAATGCACCTTGCCGCTTGGTGCTCCCTTAAATTAACTACGCGATAGATTGAGCTTTTGCATCACCTGCTCGGTGGTCTCAACGATAGGCTGCGCGGCTTTTACAAGTTTTTCAATATCGCTGGAGCGTCCTGCCCAGTTATCTGCCGCGTCTAATATGGCGTAAAAATCAGTCAAATCGCCTATTTCATATTCATCGTCTTTGGCTTTCATCATTTCAATTAAGGTGATGTAGCCCAAAAAATACAGCCCATACATTAATGAAATAGACGCATTCAAAGACAATTTATATTCTTCTACCAATTCGGAAAACATTTCCCGAATCGTATTGATCGTTATTATTTCGTGGGCGTCAAAACCGAATTCATCTTGAAAATGTTGGCAAGCCTTATCCCACTGCTGCATGCTGTCTGAGTAGGGGGTATCGGTATCGCTCATAAGGTGTGCCTTTCAGCTTCTTCTTACCAACAGTTGGGACGCCAGACCATGCAAGGCGTTTTTATAAACACCGTCCGGAATATATGCCAAAGTTGCCAGGGCACGTTCAGCCTCATTAAGCGCGGCGGCGCGGGTGGCGTCTAGCGCACCCGTTTTGCGCACGATGTCCACAATATCTGTCAGCCCGTCGACCGAGCCGTGTTCAATCGCCTGTTGGATCACACTGCGCTCATCGGCCGTACCGCGTTGCATGGCGATGATGAGGGGCAGGGTGCTTTTGCCCTCGCGCAAGTCGTCGCCTAGGTTTTTGCCGAGTTCCTGCGCGTCGCCGTCGTAGTCCAGCAAGTCGTCAATCACCTGAAAAGCCGTGCCCAGCGCTTGGCCATATTCAGCGCAAGCGTCTTCCACCGATTGCGGACTCTTGACCAAGATCGCGGCCAAACGGGTACTGGCTTCGAATAGTTTGGCAGTTTTAGAGCGGATGACGCGCAAATAACCGGCTTCGTCGAGGCTGGCGTCGTGCATATTCATCAGTTGCAAGACTTCGCCCTCGGCAATCACGTTGGTGGCCTCGGCCAAGACTTCCATCACCCGCATGTCCTGTGCGTCGACCATCATCTGGAAGGCGCGGGAATACAGAAAGTCGCCCACCAGCACACTGGCCGGGTTGCCAAAACGCTCGTTCGCTGTGGGACGTCCGCGCCGCAAGGTCGATTCGTCGACCACATCGTCGTGGAGCAAGGTCGCGGTGTGTATGAATTCCACCACAGCGGCCAAGTTGTGGTGCTGCGTGCCTTGGTAGCCAAGGGCGCCCGCCATCAAGAGCAACAAGGCAGGGCGAATGCGCTTGCCGCCCGCAGAGATGATGTATTGCGACACCGTGCCCACCAAAGCCACCCCAGAGTCAAGGCGCTGGGCGATCACGCGGTCGACGGCCTCCATGTCGGCAGCGATCAAGGGGTGGGCAGTGTTTTGGGGGGCTGACAAGGGGGAATGGGGTTAGGAGGCTTGTAAAACGAGGATCCGAGGGCCGATGTGCAGACTGATTATAGGGATTGGCGTGAAAACCAAAGAATTGCTATAATCTTTGGCTCTGCGGAAATTCGTCCGTAGAGACAATTCACTCGTCTAGAGGTTTCATATGTACGCGGTCATAAAAACCGGTGGCAAACAGTATCGTGTTGCTGCTGGCGAAAAAATTAAAGTAGAACAGATTGCTGCGGATGTGGGCCAAGAGATCGTGTTAGACCAAGTGTTAGCTGTCGGAAACGGCGCTGATCTCAAGGTTGGCACACCCTTGGTGTCCGGCGCAACAGTCAAGGCCACAGTTGTGGCGCATGGCAAGCACGACAAAGTGCGCATTTTCAAAATGCGCCGTCGCAAGCACTATCAAAAACGCCAAGGGCATCGTCAGCAGTTCACTGAATTGCAGATTGCTTCCATCAACGGATAAGGAGCACTGAAATGGCACAGAAAAAAGGCGGCGGCTCTACGCGCAACGGGCGTGATTCCAAGCCCAAAATGCTCGGTGTGAAAGCTTTCGGCGGTGAGTTGATCACTGCTGGCGCGATCATCGTGCGCCAACGTGGCACCAAGTTCCACCCCGGCACCAATGTCGGCGTGGGCAAAGACCACACCTTGTTCGCTTTGGTGGACGGCCACGTGTCGTTCAACGTCAAAGGCGCTTTGAACAAGCACATGGTCAACGTCACACCGGTCTAATCCGATTGGACGTTCCCCGACAAAGCCCCGACTTGTCGGGGCTTTCGTTTTTAACGCCCTTTATTAAACTTAACCCATGAAATTTGTAGACGAAGCCTATATCGACATCGCCGCAGGCGATGGCGGGAATGGCTGCGTCTCGTTTCGGCACGAAAAGTACAAAGAATTCGGTGGCCCCAACGGTGGCGACGGCGGGCGTGGTGGCCATGTGTTCGCCATCGCAGACCCCAACCTCAACACCTTGGTCGACTTCCGTTTCTCGCGTCGCCATGAGGCCAAGCGCGGCCAGCACGGTTTGGGCTCCGACATGTTCGGCCATGCGGGCGACGACATCACCCTCAAAATGCCCGTCGGCACGATCATCACTGACGTCGAGACGGGTGACGTGCTGTTTGAGTTGCTCACGCCCGGTGAAGTCATCACCATCGCCAAGGGTGGTGACGGTGGCTTCGGCAATATGCGCTTTAAGAGCGCCATCAACCGCGCCCCACGTCAAAAAACCCCTGGCTGGCCCGGCGAGAAAAAAAGCCTCAAGCTCGAACTCAAGGTACTTGCTGACGTCGGGCTATTGGGCATGCCCAACGCTGGCAAGTCCACGCTCATCACCGCCATCTCCAACGCGCGTCCCAAAATCGCGGACTATCCCTTCACCACTTTGCACCCCAACCTGGGCGTGGTGCGTGTCGGCCCCGAGCAAAGCTTTGTGGTGGCCGACGTCCCTGGTCTGATCGAAGGCGCCTCCGATGGCGCTGGTTTGGGTCACCAGTTCTTGCGGCATTTACAGCGCACGCGCTTGTTGCTGCATCTTGTAGACATAGCACCGTTTGACGACACGGTCGACCCTGTGGCGCAAGCCAAGGCCATCGTCAACGAACTCAAAAAATACGACAAGGCCTTGTACGACAAACCACGTTGGTTGGTCTTGAACAAACTCGACATGGTCGGCGCCGATGCACGCGCCAAAGTCGTGGCGGACTTCGTCAAGCGCTTCAAATACAAAGGCCCTGTCTACGAAATCTCCGCTCTCACGCGCGAAGGCTGCGAGCACTTGATCAAAGACATATATAAGCACATCAAAGCCGAGCAAGTGTCGGAGCAAGCGCCCGTCTACGTTGATCCGCGCTTTGTCGAACAAACATGACTTCAGAGAACAGCACGATCTTGCGCGATGCACGACGCATCGTGGTCAAAGTCGGCTCTAGCTTGGTGACCAACGAAGGCCGTGGCTTAGACGAACAAGCCATTGGTGAGTGGTGCCGTCAATTGAGTGCCTTGGTGCGCGACGGGCGCGAACTCATCATGGTCTCTAGTGGCGCGATTGCCGAGGGCATGAAGCGCTTGGGATGGCAACAACGCCCGCACGCCTTGAACGAATTGCAAGCCGCCGCAGCCGTCGGACAAATGGGCTTGGCGCAGATGTACGAAACCCAGTTGCGCCATAACGGGCTAGGCTCCGCCCAAGTGCTGTTGACGCACGCCGACTTAGCCGACCGCGAGCGTTACCTCAATGCGCGCTCTACCTTGCTTACCCTGCTCAGCCACGGCGTGCTCCCCGTGATCAACGAGAACGACACGGTGGTCAACGACGAAATCAAATTTGGCGACAACGACACCTTGGGCGCCTTGGTCGCTAACTTGGTCGAGGCAGATGCACTCATCATCCTCACCGACCAAAAAGGCCTCTACAGCGCAGACCCGCGCGTCGACCCCAGCGCGACCTTCGTGCACACCGCGCGTGCGGGCGATGCGCAACTCGAAGCCATGGCAGGTGGTGCAGGTTCGAGCATCGGCAAGGGCGGCATGATCACCAAAATTTTGGCAGCTAAGCGCGCGGCTGGCTCTGGTGCATCCACCGTCATCGCATGGGGCCGCGAGACCGATGTACTGCTGCGACTTGCCAAAGGCGAAGCCATCGGCACCTTGCTGGTCGCACCGACCCAAAAACAACAAGCCCGCAAACAGTGGATGGCTGACCACTTGCAGTTGCGTGGTTCTATTACCGTCGATAAGGGCGCAGTAGACAAAGTGCGCAAAGAGGGCAAAAGCCTCTTGCCCATTGGCATGACCGCAGTTGAGGGCGAGTTCTCGCGCGGTGAAGTCATCGCCATTTTGGATCCGCAGGGTCAGGAGATCGCGCGCGGCCTCGCCAACTACGCGAGTGCCGAAGCGCGGTTAATTTGTCGCAAGCCTTCAGGCGAGATCGAGGCATCTCTGGGCTACATCGCCGAGCCCGAGATGGTGCACCGCGATAACTTGGTGCTCAGCCTTATTCCGTAGGCCGTTGCGCCGTGTTCGGGTCGGGCTCGAATGTGCCGCCTGGTGGCAACTCCATCGTGAACGACATGCCAAATTGCTTGGAGACCGTGAATTCACTGGTGATCGCTGCGCCGCCGTGGCGAGTTTGGCGTGAGCGGATATCAAAGCGTGGCAAGAAGCGCGACAACTCGGTCAGCGCCATCTCATACACCCCGCGTTTGAATTCCACCACCACATCGAGCGGCACCCAGTAGTCGTTCCAACGCCAGGCGTCGAACTCGGGGTGGTCGGTGGCGCGCAAATTCAAGTGGTGGTCGGGCACCACCATCTGTAGCAAAAACCATATTTGCTTTTGGCCTTTGTAAAAGCCACGCGCATCGCGTCGGACATACCGATCTGGCACCTCATAGCGCAACCAGTCGCGGGTACGGGCCACGATACGCACGTGCTCCGGCTGGAGCCCCACTTCTTCGTGCAGTTCGCGAAACATCGCCTGCTCGGGCGTTTCGCCGCGGTCGATGCCGCCTTGTGGAAACTGCCAACTGTGGGTGCGGATGCGTTTGCCCCAAAACACCTGATTTTTCTGGTTGAGCAAGATGATGCCGACGTTGGGTCGAAACCCTTCTCGGTCAAGCATAATCAAACCTCAAATTTCTGAATTGCATCCATTATGCACAGTCACGCTGTGCTGACCTCCGGATTCACCCTGATAGCGCCCGCATGAAAGCCTCCCAGTTCCTCATCTCCACCCTCAAAGAAGCCCCTGCTGACGCAGAAATCGTGAGCCACCAGCTCATGATGCGCGCTGGCCTCATCAAAAAACTCGGCGCTGGCATTTACAACTACATGCCGATGGGTTTGCGGGTGATTCGCAAGGTCGAAGCCATCGTGCGCGAAGAGATGAACAAAGCCGGCGCGGTCGAGCTCACCATGCCCGTCGTGCAGCCCTCTGAGCTGTGGCAAGAGACCGGGCGCTTCGACAAAATGGGCCCCGAGTTGTTGCGCATCAAAGACCGCCATGGCCGCGACTTTGTGGTGCAGCCAACGAGCGAAGAAGTCATCACCGACATCGCCCGCCAAGAAATTCGTAGCTACAAGCAGTTACCCAAAAACTTCTACCAAATCCAAACCAAGTTCCGCGACGAACGCCGTCCCCGTTTTGGATTGATGCGCGGGCGCGAGTTCACCATGAAAGACGCCTACAGCTTTGACCGCGACATGGTGTCCGCCAAGGCCAGCTACCAAGTCATGGCCGAGGCCTACCGAAAAATCTTTGACCGCTTCGGCCTGCAATACCGCGCAGTTGCTGCAGACAGTGGCGCCATCGGCGGTGACTTGAGCGAAGAGTTTCAGGTAATCGCCGCAACGGGCGAAGACGCCATCGTCTACTGCCCGCAGAGCGACTACGCTGCCAACATGGAAAAGGCCGAGGCCTTAGCGCCAACGCACTCACGTGGTGCAGCCACTGCCACACTGACCCAAACAGCCACGCCCAACAAAAGCACCTGCGAAGACGTCGCCGCGTTACTCCATGTGCCCTTGAGCACCACCGTCAAATCACTGGTGCTGGCAACAGACGCGCTAGACGAAAAAGGCGAAATCGCCAAGACCACAGTCTGGCTGTTGTTAGTGCGCGGCGACCACGAGATGAACGAAGTCAAAGTCGGCAAGTTGCCAGGCTTTGAAGGCGGCTTTCGCTTTGCCACGCTCACCGAGATTGAATCGCACTTCGGTTGCAAGCCAGGCTACTTGGGCCCTGTGCAACTGAAACAAGCTTTGAAAGTCGTGGCGGACCGCGACGTAGCCGTGATGCACGACTGGATTTGTGGCGCCAACGTGGTGGACTTTCACTACACAGGCGTCAACTGGGGCCGTGATCTGCCCGAGCCCGACTTGGTGGCGGACATCCGCAACGTCGTTGCAGGCGATGCCTCGCCTGACGGCAAAGGCAGCTTGGCGATTGAGCGCGGCATCGAAGTCGGCCATGTGTTCTACCTCGGTACCAAATACTCCAAGGCGATGAACGCCACGTTCTTGGATGAAAACGGCAAACCACAATTCATGGAGATGGGTTGCTACGGCATCGGCATCACACGCTTGCCTGCGGCAGCGATTGAGCAAAACCACGACGCCAAAGGCATCATCTGGCCCGATGCGATTGCGCCTTTTACGGTGGTGATTTGTCCGATTGGCATGGACCGCAGTGAGGCGGTGAAAACTGCGTCCGAGAATTTGTACCAAGACTTACTTAAAGCGGGCGTCGATGTGATCTTGGACGACCGAGGCGAGCGCCCTGGCGCGATGTTTGCCGACTGGGAGTTGATCGGTGTGCCACACCGCGTCACGGTTGGTGACCGTGGATTAAAAGACGGGTTTGTCGAGTACCAGCACCGTCGGGATGCAGAGCCAAAGCAAATGGCTTTAGAAAAAATAAGTGGGCATTTAATCAGCGCACTAGACTAAAGACTTTGAGCAGGGCTTCATACAAGAAGCCCTTTTTGAGGGCGAGTGGTTAACCGCTAATCACCTTCTGTAGCTCACCAGACTCATACATCTCCATCATGATGTCGGAGCCACCGATAAATTCGCCCTTGATGTAGAGCTGAGGGATGGTGGGCCAGTTGCTGTATTCCTTGATGCCTTGGCGAATCTCGGCGTCGTCGAGCACGTTGACGGTGGTAATGGCCTTGGCGTCTACCCCGCAAGCTTTGAGCACTTGAATGGCGCGGCCTGAAAACCCGCACATAGGAAAACTGGCGTTGCCCTTCATAAACAGCAAAACCTCGTTGCCCTTAACCAATGCATCTATGCGTTGTTGCACATCACTCATAACTTTGCTCCCAAACAAAACCCCATTATTTCACCCTTGGCCATTGACCGCCCGTGCAACGCAAGATGCCCGCAAGATCTGGGCGGCTTTGCACCGACACAAAGCCTTGGTTGCCGAGCAACCCTTGGACCGCTTGGGCTTGGTCAAACCCGTGTTCCAGTAGCAACCATGCATCCGGCTTGAGGTGCTCAGTAGCTTGCGCCACGATTTGGCGTAGGTCATCTAAACCGTCCGTGCCCGCTACGAGGGCGGATGCAGGTTCGTGTGTCAATCGCGCCAAGTGGGCGTCACCGTCTGCGATGTAAGGCGGGTTGCTCACGATCAGATCGAACGATTGGCCTGCCAATGGCGCGCACCAGCTTCCAGCAAGCGCCACGATGTCCAATCCCAGGCGTTGCGCGTTGGCGGTCGTTACTGCTATCGCATCAGCACTTGCATCCACGGCGGTCACTTGCGCATCTGGCAGGCTATGTTTCAGTGCCAGTGCAATGGCACCGCTGCCGGTGCCTAGATCTGCAATATGGGGCGTCGATGAATCCGCCACACAACTGAGTGCCCACTCCACCAGCGTTTCAGTCTCAGGGCGAGGGTCTAAAACGCGGTTATCGATGTGCAACTGCAAGCCAAAAAACTCTTTCACACCCGTGATGTAGGCGAGGGGTTCTAGGCGGGCGCGTCGTTGCAAGAAATCGAGAAACTGCGTTTGAACCTTGTCGTTCAACACCTCGTCGCTGTGAGCCAGCAACCACGCGCGGTCATGTATCGGCAATTCGCAAGCGTGCAAGAGCAACATCTGGGCATCGAGGCGGGGCAACCCAAACTGCTGTTGGGCAAACTGCATCGCTTGCTGCACCGTAAAAGGTGGCGTGGAATCAGTAGACGTCACGCATTCACTTCCAAGGCCGCTAGTTGCTCTGCCTCATGCGCGTGTCGCAGTGCCTGCATGGCCTCGCCCAAGTCGCCTTCCATGATGGTGTTGAGCTTGTAGAGCGTCAGGTTGATGCGGTGGTCCGTCCAACGTCCTTGCGGAAAGTTGTAAGTGCGGATGCGGTCACTGCGGTCGCCACTGCCGATCAAGCCTTTGCGCAAGGCCGCGTCTTTGGCCGCACGCTCGGAGCGCTCTTTTTCTTGAATGCGCGCCGTCAACACCCGCAGGGCCTGCGCCTTGTTGCTGTGTTGACTGCGTCCGTCTTGGCACTCGGCCACGATGCCGGTGGGTAAGTGGGTGATACGCACTGCGGAGTCAGTTTTGTTGATGTGCTGTCCACCGGCACCGCTGGCGCGGAAGGTGTCGATGCGTAAGTCAGACGGGTTGATCTTGATGGCCTGCGCTTCGTCGGGCTCGGCCAACACCGCCACCGTGCAGGCGCTGGTGTGGATGCGCCCTTGCGTTTCGGTCGTCGGCACACGCTGCACACGGTGGCCGCCAGATTCAAACTTGAGTAAGCCATACACGCCATCGCCGGAAGAGCCTGCGTCAATGCGCACCACCACCTCTTTGTAGCCACCGAGTTCACTGGCCGACTCGCTCACGATCTCACTGCGCCATCCTTGGCGTTCTGCAAAGCGCATGTACATGCGCAGCAAGTCCGCCGCAAACAGGGCGGACTCGTCGCCACCGGTGCCCGCCCTGATTTCTAAAAATACTGGGCGCGCGTCGTCGGGGTCTTTGGGCAAGAGCATGCGCTGCAACTCGGCTTCGAGTTGGGTCAACTCGGCTTCGGCGCTGGCGATTTCTTCTTGTGCCATTTCTCGCAGGGCGTCATCCGAACCGCTGTCTTGCAGCATCTGCTGGGCGGCTTGTAGGTCGGACTCGCGTTGCTGGTAGCGGGTGTAACGACTCGCACTGGCAGTCAGCTCTGTGTGCTCGCGCGAGAGCACCAAGAACTGCGACATGTCTTGCATGATGTCTTCACGCGAGAGCAAAAAATCCAGCTCAGACAACCGTTGTGCAAAGCGCTCTAGCTGAACGCGTAAAAAGGGTTTCATAGCCGCAGACCCTAACGGTTGTTACGTAAAAAGAAATGCTCAATCGCGTAGCGCGCTTTTTCTCGGGCTTGGGTGTCGCCTGTGTGCAGCTCAGCCATCGCGCCGTGCAGCATTTTTTGGGTCAAGCCCTTGGACAAGGCTTCCAAAACCGCTTCAGGCGACTCGCCTTTGGCCAGCAACTTGTACGCACGCACTAGTTCAGCTTCGCGCCAAGCATCGGCCTGGGCGTTGAGTTCTTGTATCAGGGGTACGTTGCTGCGCTGGTCCAGCCAGTGGGCAAAGCTCTGCACACCCGCATCGATGATGGCCTCGGCTTGCGCCACCGCAGCTTGTCGGTTGGCTTGGCCCGTTTGCACCACCTCCGACAAATCGTCCACGGTATACAAATAGACGTCGGACAGCGACTTCACTTCAGGCTCGATATCGCGCGGCACAGCCAAGTCGACCATGAACATCGGGCGGTGTTTGCGTTTGCGCAAAGCGCGCTCGACAGCACCCAAGCCAATCAAGGGCAGGGTGCTGGCTGTGCAACTGACGACGATGTCAAATTCGTGCAAGCGATCAGGCAACTCACCCAAACGCAAAGCGGTGCCGCCAAAGTGGGTGGCTATTTTTTCGCCGCGCTCCAAGGTGCGGTTGGCCACCGCTACGCTGCGCGGGCTTTTGGCGGCGAAGTGGGTGGCGCACAACTCGATCATTTCGCCCGCGCCGACAAACAGCACGTGTGTTTCGCCCAAGTCTTCAAATAACTGAGAGGCCAAGCGCACAGCCGCCGCAGCCATGCTGATCGAATGCGCACCAATCTCGGTAGAACTGCGCACTTCTTTCGCCACAGCAAACGAGCGTTGGAAGAGTTGATTCAAGGTGGTGCCCAAAGCGCCCGCGTCCGATGCGGCGCGCACCGCGTCTTTCATCTGACCCAAAATTTGGGGCTCGCCCAGCACCATGGAATCAAGCCCACTGGCTACCCTGAACGCATGCCGCGCGGCATCGTTTTCTTGCAGGGTGTAGGTGTGGGATTTCAAAGCATCTGGCGTAACACCACCAGAGTTGGCCAGCCAATCCAGGGTTTGCTGGATTTGCTTCTCGCCACCAGCGCCGTAAATTTCTGTGCGGTTACAGGTCGACAAAATGGCGACCTCGCTGTCTTGCGACACGGCTTGGCGCAGTCCATCTAAGGTGGCGCCCATTTGTTCGGTCGCAAAAGCAAAACGGCCCCGCAAATCGAGCGGGGCGGTGTTGTGATTGAGGCCAAGAGCCCAGACTGCCATCCTCGAATTATAAAATTGACGCCTATGGGCCCAATTGACCAACTGATTCACCTGCTTAACTTTTTTGCGCCCGCATGGGGCGTTGCATTCTTCTGTGTGGTGTTTGCCCAGTTTGCCGCGCGCCGTTGGTTGCCCGAATCGCGCTGGAGTTGGCAGCGCCAGTTAAGTGTCAGCGCCATATTGGGATCTTTGGTGCTGGTGGGTGGGTTGGTCTACTTTGGCATTGACGGCAAGATGGCCACTTACGGTGTGCTGGTTGTGGTCTGCGCAAGTGCGCAGTGGATCATGTGCCGCGGCTGGTACGAATAGCCCCTACAAAGCCTCGCGTCATAGGGCCCTGCGGTAACATGCGTAGTTACCCCGTGCTAACCCCAACATGAACGCTCCCACCCCGCTAAATTTACTGCTAGCAAATCCCACGGAAGCGCCCCGACTGCGCGAAATTCCTTACAACTACACCTCTTTTTCTGACCGCGAAATCGTCATCAGATTGTTGGGTGTGGAAGCTTGGGACGTGTTGCTGCGTCTGCGCCAAGAGCGTCGCACGGGTCGCTCAGCACGCATGTTGTACGAAGTGCTGGGTGACATTTGGGTGGTCCAACGCAACCCCTATTTACAAGACGACTTGCTGGACAACCCCCAGCGCCGTCGCCAATTGGTCGACGCCTTGCACCACCGCTTAGGCGAAGTGCAACGCCGCCGCTCCAACGAAGACGCAGAGCGCGATGCCTTGGTCGGTCAATTGCTAGAAGCTGCCAGCCGCGCGGTGGAGACTTTCAACGCCGAGTTTGAAGCGATTGCCAGTTTGCGTAAAAAAACCGCACGCCAGCTCAAAAAATACACGGCCAATGACAACATCAAGTTCGACGGTTTGTCGCGCGTGTCGCACGTAACAGACGCCACCGACTGGCGCGTCGAGTACCCCTTCGTGGTTTTGACGCCTGACACCGAAGTCGAAATGGCCGGTTTGGTCAAAGGCTGTATCGATCTAGGTCTGACCATCGTACCGCGCGGTGGTGGCACCGGGTACACCGGTGGTGCAGTGCCTCTCACATGGAAGAGCGCTGTCATCAACACCGAAAAGCTCGAAGCGATGACCGAAGTCGAGCACATCCAGTTAGAAGGGCTAGACAAACCTGTGCCCACGATTTGGACCGAAGCGGGCGTTGTCACCCAGCGCGTGGCCGATGCGGCTGAACGCGCAGGTTTTGTGTTTGCGGTAGATCCCACGTCTGCAGAAGCCTCTTGCATCGGCGGCAACATCGCCATGAATGCTGGCGGTAAAAAAGCGGTGTTGTGGGGTACAGCGCTTGACAACCTCGCCAGCTGGCGCATGGTCACGCCCGACGCACAGTGGTTGGAAGTGACCCGCGTGGGCCACAACCTAGGCAAGATCCATGACGCAGATGTCGCAAGCTTTGAGTTGCGTTACTTCGAAGCCGACGGCAAGACGCCAGTGCGTCAAGAGCGTCTCAACATCCCGGGCAAAAGCTTTCGCAAAGAGGGCTTGGGCAAAGACGTCACAGACAAGTTTTTAAGTGGTTTGCCTGGCATCCAAAAAGAAGGATGCGATGGCTTGATCACCAGCGCACGCTGGATCGTGCACCGCATGCCTGAGCACACACGCACAGTCTGCTTGGAGTTTTTTGGCAACGCGAAAGATGCAGTGCCGAGCATTGTGGACATCAAAGACTTTATGTTCGCCGAACAAAAGCGCACCAACACCTTGTTGGCGGGCTTGGAACATCTCGACGACCGTTACCTCAAGGCCGTGGGATACGCCACCAAAAGCAAGCGCGGTGGCTTGCCCAAGATGGTCTTGGTCGGCGACATCGCTGGCGACAACGCAGACGACGTGGCGCGTGCTACCTCGGAGGTCGTGCGTTTGGCCAATTCGCGCAGTGGCGAAGGCTTTGTCGCCATCAGCCCAGAAGCGCGCAAGAAATTCTGGCTCGATCGCAAACGCACGGCGGCTATCAGTCGCCACACCAATGCTTTCAAGATCAACGAAGACGTCGTGATTCCCCTGCCACGCATGGGCGAATACACCGACGGCATCGAACGCTTAAACATCGAACTCTCTTTGCGCA
>Ga0228703_1001716_pt1 | contig 12969 bp, 12 predicted proteins | sample McNCre217_Aug_MG_3_FD_178020 | JGI IMG/M metagenome (GOLD analysis project Ga0228703, IMG submission 178020) | Freshwater microbial communities from McNutts Creek, Athens, Georgia, United States - 29-17_Aug_MG | ecosystem: Environmental > Aquatic > Freshwater > Creek | place: USA: Georgia... | reverse complement strand
GTCTTTCCTGCGCCCGGCGCAGGTAGGTACGCTGCAGGGCGAAGCGCGCATGCTGCGCCGCGGCCGCGATGTGTGCCATGTGATGGGCACGCTGCTGCAAGACGGCAAGGAAGTGGCCACCGCCGTGGCGGTGTGCAAGGTCGTGTGCGTCACCTGAACCCCTCTTTGGATATTTCGGAGATGCCCATGAAACGCCCGTTGATCCGTCTGAGCCAGACCCTGGCCGCGGCCCTGGTGCTGAGCGCTGGCCTGGCCCACGCGCAAGACGCCTGGCCCGCTCGCCCCATCAAGTTGCTGGTGGGCTTTGCGCCCGGTGGAAGCAGCGACATGGTGGCGCGCCTCATTGCCACACCGCTGGGTGAACGCCTGGGCCAGCCCGTGGTGGTGGAAAACCGTGCGGGCGCTGGCGGCAACATTGCGGCCGAAGCCGTGGCCAAGGCCACGCCTGACGGCTACACGCTGGTGCTGCTGCCCAGCGGGCATTCGAGCAATGCCGCGATGAAGAAGAACCTGCCCTTTGATCCGGTGAACGACTTTGCCTGGGTGTCCACCGTCACCACCTACCCGCTCACGCTGTCGGTGCGGCCAGACTCGCCCATCACCTCGTTCAAGGACTTCATTGCCCGCGTCAAAAGCGAGCCCAACCGCTACACCTACACCTCTGTGGGTGTGGGCACCGCCATGCACCTGTTTGGCGAATGGCTGATGGCCGAGAGCGGCGGCGTGGCCACGCATGTGCCTTTCAAGGGCGGGACCGCGCCCATGATGGAACTGCTGGCCGGTCGGGTGGACGTGATGATCGACACCATGACCACCACCGCGCCTTTGTTCAAGGACAAGCGGGTGCGCGTGCTCGCCACCACCGGACCGGGCGGTCCGAACGCCCTGCCCGGCGTGCCTGCGGTGGCTGACAGTTTTGCGGGCGTGGTGTTCGATTCCTGGCTGGGCATTGCGGGCACCAAAGGCACGCCACCGGCCATCGTTGAAAAACTCAACCGCGAACTGCGCGTCGTGCTGGAGCAACCCGCCGTCAAGCAGCGGCTGATTGACTGGGGCGGCAGCCCCCGCGCCAGTACACCGGTGGAATTTCGCAGCCGTGTGGAAGGTGAAATCCGTCAGCTCAGCAAGATTGTGGCGGAGCGCAAGATCGAGATGCAGTGATCAACACTCGGGCGGTGCGGCTGTCAGTGTGACCCTGCAGCCATTCACCCTGCTCCACGCCGGTCAAACGCGCTCGAGGATCAGCGCAATGCCCTGACCCACGCCAATGCACATGGTGCACAGCGCGTAGCGGCCACCGGTGCTATGCAAGCGGTTGATGGCGGTGGTGGCCAAACGCGCACCCGAAGCCCCCAGCGGGTGCCCCAAGGCAATCGCGCCGCCCCAGGCGTTCACACGGGCGTCGTCATCCTTCAAACCCAGCATGCGCAGCACGGCCAGGCCTTGTGCAGCAAAGGCTTCGTTCAGTTCGATCACGTCGATCTGGTCCAGCGTGAGACCCGTTTGCGCCAGCACCTTGAGGGTGGCAGGTGCTGGGCCAATGCCCATGATGCGCGGGGCCACGCCAGCAGTGGCCATGCCCACCACGCGCGCTTTAGGGGTCAAACCGTTTTTGGCTGCGGTGGCCTCATCGGCCAACAGCAAGGCGCATGCGCCATCGTTCACGCCCGAAGCGTTGCCTGCGGTCACGGTGCCGTCAGGGCGCACCACGCCTTTTAGCTTGGCCAGCGCTTCGAGGCTGGTTTCGCGCGGGTGTTCGTCGGTGTCGACCAGAACAGCATCGCCCTTTTTCTGTGGGATGCTCACGCCCACGATCTCGCGGGCCAGGTGTCCGGCCTTGATGGCGGCCACGGCGCGCAGCTGGCTGTTGTAGGCCATCAAATCCTGCGCTTCGCGCTCGATCTTGAAGTCGGTGGCGACGTTTTCGGCGGTTTCGGGCATCGAATCGACACCGTATTGCGCTTTCATCAACTTATTCACAAAGCGCCAGCCAATGGTGGTGTCGTACACCGCGTTGGCACGGCTGAAGGCGCTTTCGGCCTTGGGCATGACAAACGGGGCGCGGCTCATGCTCTCCACACCACCGGCGATCATCAGACCGGCTTCACCGGCCTTGATGGCACGCGCCGCGGTGCCCACGGCGTCCAGACCCGAGCCACACAGGCGGTTGAGGGTGGCGCCTGGCACGTCGATGGGCAAGCCAGCCAGCAGGCTGCTCATGTGGGCCACGTTGCGGTTGTCTTCACCGGCCTGGTTGGCGTTGCCGTAGAGGACGTCGGTCACAGCGGCCCAGTCCACGTTGGGGTTGCGGGCCATCAAGGCGCGCAGGGGCACAGCGCCCAGGTCGTCGGTGCGCACGCTGGAGAGGGCCCCGCCGTAACGGCCGAAGGGGGTGCGGATGGCGTCGCAAATGTAGGCTTGGTTCATGTTTTCAGTCTCCGGATTAAGGTTACATGCATTTTATTGCATGTTTGATGCATGTGCTGCAGTCATTCTAGTGCTTGAATCCGCAAGGGGCCTGTGCGGCGCTGCCCGGGCTCAGAGGCGCTTCGCTTTGCCACATCGCCCGAACAACGCCGCACAGGCCCCTTGCTCGATCGTTGGCTGGATATGTCCCTTGCCCACGCTGTTGGGTTGGGGTCGGGGGCTGGGGTGATGTGGCAAAGCGAAGCGCCTCTGAACCCCAGCCTCCGACCCCAACCCAACAGCCCACAAAGGGCAACATGAAGGACAATCCAGCCCATGCTGATCCAACCTTCACAAGCCGATGTGCGGCGATTTTTTTGTGGCGTGTACGCCAAGGCCAAAACTGCGGCACCGCTGGAACCCATGGAAATGCTGGTGAGCCAATGGATTGACGAGCACCCCGAATACCACGCCGAACTGGCCGACGTGGACGCAGCCCTGGCCAGCATGCTCAAGGTCGACCCGAACAAAGAAAACCCTTTTTTGCACTTGTCCATGCACTTGTCGATCAGTGAGCAATGCAGCATCGACCAACCCCGGGGCATTCGACAGGCGGTGGAACTGCTGACGCACAAACTCAACTCCTTGCACGACGCGCACCACCAGGCCATGGAATGCCTGGGTCGCATGGTCTATGAAAGCCAGCGCGCAGGCCGCATGCCCGATGGTGCGGCCTACATCGACTGTGTGCAAAGGCACGCGACCAAGGACTGATTTTTTCAGCGGTGCGTGGCGCCGCTGAACTGGCGCTCTTCGGCCAGCCAGGTCAACACCGGAATCGTGCCCGGCAACACCGGCACCACGTCCACCGGCAATTGCTGCCAGGCGTGGGATTGCGCTTCGCGCATCTGCAACTCACCCTGCCAGTCCCACACTTTGCAAAAGTGCAGGCGCACCAAGGCGTGTGGGTAGTCCACCATCTGGGTTTTCCAGATCTGGGCTTGGCCTATCACGATGCCGAGCTCTTCCTGCAGTTCGCGGCGCAAAGCCTCTTCCACCGTTTCACCGGCTTCGAGCTTGCCGCCCGGAAACTCCCAATAACCCGCGTAGACCTTGCCTTCGGGGCGTGAGGTCAACAAAAACTGGCCATCGGCTTGCATCAACACACCCACGGCCACATCGACCGCGGGGCGCTCGGCACCGCCCTCGCGCTGACGCTCGCCGTCGGCCACCAACAGGCCGCTCATGCGGTGGCCTGACGGCCCATGAAATCACGGGCGAACTGGTAGGCCACACGGCCACTGCGCGAGCCGCGCTCCAAGGCCCACAACAAGGCATCGGCGCGGGCTGCTTCGATCTGCGCAGGCATGGCACCCAAAGCGCTGAGCCATTGGCCCGCGATGGTGAGGTACTCGTCCTGCGAGAAAGGGTAGAAGCTGATCCACAAGCCGAAACGCTCGGACAAGGAGATCTTTTCTTCCACGCCTTCACCGGGGTGCACTTCACCGTCTTCGGTGTGTTTGTACGTGAGGTTCTCGCTCATGTACTCGGGCAGCAAATGGCGGCGGTTGCTGGTCGCGTAAATCAGCACATTGGGGGTGGCCGCGGCCACGGTGCCGTCCAGGATGGATTTGAGCGCCTTGTAGCCGGGCTCGCCGTCTTCGAAGCTCAGGTCATCGCAATAGACGATGAATTTTTCAGGGCGCGAGGCAACGACTTCGATGATGTCGGGCAAATCGGTCAGATCGGCTTTGTCCACTTCGATCAGGCGCAGGCCTTGCGCGGCATACGAGTTCAGGCAGGCCTTGATCAGCGAGGACTTGCCGGTGCCGCGTGCGCCGGTCAGCAAAACGTTGTTGGACGGACGTCCATTGACAAACTGCTCGGTGTTGCGCTGCAGCTTTTCTTTTTGCTGGTCGATTTCCTGCAGATCATCCAGCGTCATGGCAGCCACATGGCGCACCGGCTCGAGCACGCCATGGCCCGAAGAACGCTTGCGGTAACGCCATGCAATCGCCTGCGACCAGTCAGGTGCCGACAGGGGTTGAGGCAGGACCGATTCGATGCGGTCGACCAGCTGGCTGACTTTGGCCAGCAGTTGATCCAATGCAGAGCTTGCAGGTGAATTCATGAACGGTAGTCCGCGTTGATGGTGACGTAGTCGTGGCTCAGATCACAGGTCCAGACCGTGTCGGTGGCCGTGCCACGGCCCAGGCCCACGCGCACGGTGATCTCACTGCCCTTCATGACGCGCTGGCCGTCTTCTTCACGGTACTCAGCGCGGCGACCGCCTTGCGAGACCACATGCACATCGTCCAGGTGCAGCTCGATCAGGCCTTGGTCCAGATCGGTGATGCCCGCATAACCCACAGCCGCCAGGATGCGCCCCAGGTTGGGATCGCTCGCAAAGAAAGCGGTTTTAACCAAGGGCGAATGCGCGATGGCGTAGGCCACCAGGCGGCACTCTTCAGCGGTGCGGCCGCCTTCGACCTGCACCGTGATGAACTTGGTGGCACCTTCGCCATCGCGCACGATGGCGTGCGCCAGCTGGCGCGCCACCTGCATCAGGCCCTTGAACAAGGCCTGACCGTCAGCGCTGTCCAGCGAGGTGATCTGCGCATGGCCAGCCTGGTGGGTGGCGATCAGCATGAAGGAGTCGTTGGTCGAGGTGTCGCCATCGATGGTGATGCGGTTGAACGAACCATCGGCCAAGGTCTTGACCAAAGCGGGCAGCAAAGCCGGATCGATGTTCGCATCGGTGGCCACAAAACCGAGCATGGTCGCCATATTGGGGCGGATCATGCCCGCGCCTTTGCTGATGCCGGTGATGTTGACCGCCTTGCCGCCAATGCTCACCTGCACGCTGGCCGCCTTGGGCTGGGTGTCGGTGGTCATGATGCCTTCGGCGGCCTGGGCCCAATGGGCCGCTTGCGCCTTGGCCAGGGCCGCAGGCAAAGCAGCCACGATGCGCTCGACCGGCAGCGGCTCCATGATCACGCCCGTAGAAAACGGCAGGATCTGTGCAGGCGAGCACTGCAGCAATACGGCCAATGCATCGCAGGTCTGACGCGCATGGGCCAGGCCAGGCGCGCCCGTGCCCGCATTGGCATTGCCGGTGTTGATGACCAAGGCGCGCACGGCACTGCCTTGCGCCAGATGCTCACGGCACACCTGCACCGGTGCAGCGCAATAGCGGTTGCTGGTGAACACGCCAGCCACACTGGCACCGGCGTCCAACAACATAACGCTCAGGTCTTTGCGATCGGCTTTGCGCACACCGGCTTCGGTGATGCCCCAACGCACGCCAGCAACGGCATGCAACTGAGCGGGGTCGATCTGAGGCAGATTCACAGGCATGGTGATCCTTCAAAAATAAAGATGAATTCAAAATCCACAAACAAAACGGGCCGAAGCCCGTTGAGTGGATGGCAGCTTGCTCAGGCCAGTTTGCCGTGGCATTGCTTGTATTTTTTGCCACTGCCGCAGGGGCAAGGGTCATTGCGTCCAACCAAGCCCCAATCCTGTTGCGCGGTTTGTCCCGCTGCCACAGTCTGCGGCTCGCCAGATTCGTCGGGTGCACTGTAAGTCACGTTGCCGATGTGTTCGGCACGCTCTTCAATGTCATGAGCAGCTTGCTCGATTTGCGCTTCAGATTCGATGCGCACCAGCATCAGGGTGCGGGTGACTTCGTTTTTGACCGAGTCCAGCAACTGACCGAACAACTCGAAAGCTTCGCGCTTGTATTCCTGCTTGGGTTGCTTTTGCGCATAGCCACGCAGGTGGATACCTTGGCGCAGATAGTCCAGCGCGCTCAGGTGCTCGCGCCAGTGGGTGTCGATGCTTTGCAACAAGACCATGCGCTCAAAAGGCGTGAAGTTGACGGCACCCACTTGGTCGAGTTTGACCTGGAACTGGGCATGGGCCGCAGCCACCACCGTCTCGAGGATGTCGTCGTCGGTGATGGCATTGGAAGCCTGGACTTTTTCGCGCAGGTTCAAAGGCAGTTGCCATTCATCGGCCAGCACCTTTTCCAGCGCGGCCAAGTCCCATTGCTCTTCCACCGTCTCAGCAGGCACGTACTGGCGAACCAGATCGGTAAAGCACCCTTCGCGCAAGGACGCGATCTGGCTTTCCATGTCTTGCGCGTCGAGGATGTCGTTGCGCTGCTGGTAAATCACCTTGCGCTGGTCATTGGAGACATCGTCGTACTCCAGCAATTGCTTGCGGATGTCGAAGTTGCGCGATTCGACTTTGCGCTGCGCGCTTTCGATGCTGCGGGTCACCATGCCCGCTTCGATCGCTTCGCCTTCGGGCATCTTCAGGCGGTCCATGATGGCACGCACGCGGTCGCCCGCAAAAATGCGCATCAAAGGATCGTCCAGGCTCAGGTAAAAGCGCGATGAACCGGGGTCACCCTGGCGGCCCGAGCGGCCACGCAGCTGGTTGTCGATGCGGCGCGATTCATGACGCTCGGTGGCGATGATGCGCAAGCCGCCGTTGGCTTTGACCTGTTCGTGGGTCTGTTTCCATTGCTCGCGCAGGGCCGCCACTTTGGCTTGGCGATCGGTTTCGGACAAAGCCTCGTCGGCTTCAATGGCCTGCACATCTTTTTCGATGTTGCCACCCAACACGATGTCGGTCCCGCGGCCGGCCATGTTGGTCGCGATCGTGATCATGGCAGGACGACCCGCTTGCGCCACGATGTCAGCTTCGCGGGCGTGCTGCTTGGCGTTGAGCACCTGGTGCGGCAATTTCGCTTGCGTGAGCAATTGCGAGATCAGCTCGGAGTTCTCGATCGAGGTGGTGCCCACCAACACCGGCTGGCCGCGTTCGTGGCATTCACGGATGTCGGCAATGGCGGCGCTGTAGCGCTCTTGCGAGGTCTTGTAGACGCGGTCCAGTTGGTCTTCGCGCTGGCTCTTGCGGTGTGGCGGGATGACCACGGTCTCCAGACCGTAGATTTCCTGGAACTCGTAGGCCTCGGTGTCGGCCGTACCGGTCATGCCACCGATCTTGTTGTACAGGCGGAAGTAGTTCTGGAAGGTGATCGAGGCCATGGTCTGGTTCTCGGCCTGGATCTGCACGCCTTCCTTGGCTTCCACGGCCTGGTGCAGGCCATCGCTCCAGCGGCGACCACTCATCAGGCGGCCCGTGAACTCGTCCACGATGACCACTTCACCGTCTTGCACCACATAGTGCTGGTCGCGGTGGTACAGGTGCTGCGCGCGCAAAGCGGCGTTCAGGTGGTGCATCAAGGTGATGTTGGCCGGGTCGTAAAGGCTGGCGCCTTCCGGGATCAGGCCCAGCTGGGCCAACACGGCCTCGGCTTTCTCGTGGCCGTCTTCGGTCAGGAACACCTGGTGGGATTTTTCATCCACGGTGAAGTCACCGGGGTTGATGATGCCTTCGCCGGTGCGGGGATCGGCTTCACCCTCTTGCCGTGTCAGCAGCGGGATGACCTGTTTCATCGCCACATAGGTGGCGGTGTGGTCTTCGGCCTGGCCACTGATGATCAAGGGCGTGCGTGCTTCGTCGATCAGGATCGAGTCCACCTCGTCCACGATGGCGTAGTTCAGCGCACGCTGCACACGGTCTTGCGCTTCGTAAACCATGTTGTCGCGCAGATAGTCGAAGCCGTATTCGTTGTTGGTGCCGTAGGTGATGTCGGCGTTGTAGGCGGCCTGCTTTTCCTCGCGCGCCATCTGCGGCAGGTTGATGCCCACCGACAAGCCCAGGAAATTGAACAACTTGCCCATCCATTGGGCATCGCGGTTGGCCAGGTAATCGTTCACCGTCACCACATGCACGCCCTTGCCCGACAAGGCGTTCAGGTAAGCGGGCAAGGTCGATGTGAGGGTCTTGCCTTCACCGGTGCGCATTTCGGCAATCTTGCCGTTGTGCAGGGCAATGCCGCCCACCAGTTGCACATCGAAGTGGCGCATCTTCATGATGCGCTTGGAGCCTTCACGCACGACGGCAAAGGCTTCAGGCAACAAGGCGTTCAAGGTCTCGCCAGCGGCCACGCGCTGCTTGAAGCTTTCGGTCTTGGCGCGCAACTCATCGTCGCTCAAGCTTTCCAGACCGGCTTCCAGGGCATTGATGCGCTCTACCGTTTTGCGGTATTGCTTGAGCAGACGGTCGTTGCGGCTGCCGAAAATTTTGGTGAGGAATGGGATGGCCATGTCTACGAGATCCACCTTCAGCCCGAAGCTGAGAAACAGACCGTCTATCCTGTCAAGTTAAAAGGTTCATTTGAAGCCAGGGACACCAAAAACAAGTCCTGCTGCGCGCTGGCGTGGCCCTGTCAGACCAACGTATCATTTTAGCCTCTGATGGTGACCCTTCTGAGCGGGGTCCATGCCTGCGCGGTGATGCTGCGTGATAATGCTTCGGCTTTGGTTCAACATGCAAAGACGCCACCACCCCATCCCCCTGCAACAAGCCGTGCAAGAGTCGCCCACTTTTGCGCTGCTCGCCAGCCGCGTGCGCGAATCGTCCGAACGCCTTCAGGCCATTCGCAGCCTCTTGCCCGCGCCCTTGCGCGCCGGTATTCAAGCCGGGCCGATTGAAGAGGGCTCCTGGTGCTTGCTGGCCAGCTCCAACGCCGTCGCGGCCAAATTGCGCCAGTTAACCCCCGCACTGCAAGCACATTTGATGCAGAAAGGCTTGCAGGTGAACACCATCCGCATCAAAGTTCAAAGCAGAAGCCTTTGATTGGCCGGACCAAAGAAAAAGCCCCTGATCGCGAGATCAGGGGCTTTTTGATTTTGGTGCCGCTTGTCGGATTCGAACTGACGACCTACCGCTTACAAGGCGGGTGCTCTACCAACTGAGCTAAAGCGGCACGGGCTAGATTCTAACGTGCCAAATGCAGCACTTCGGCTTGAGCCCTGTATTTTTTTACTTCACCCGCGTGAGTGCAGGTCGACCTGTCACCGGAGGTGGCGTTGGTTCATCGTCCGAGCCCGAAACCTCGGGGCTGTCCACTGCCGCCAAACCTTGAATGCCCGCTTCGTCGCTGACAGGAAACGCCATGCCCTGTCCGTTCTCACGGGCATAAATGGCCATGACGCGCTCAACAGGCACCATGATCTCGCGCGGTTTGCCACCGAAGCGGGCCTTGAATTCAATGAACTCATTGCCCAGCTTGAGGGAGCTGGTGGCGTCCATGCTCACATTCAGGACGATCTCACCGCCTTGCACATATTCACGCGGCACCTGCACCGAGCCATCGACCTTGACCGCCACATTGGGCGTAAAGCCATTCTCGGTGCACCACTCATACAAGGCCCGAATCAGATACGGACGGGTCGATGGCAGTTCGGTGTCGCTGAACATGTCGGTCCTCACAGGCAATTACTTGCGCATCACTTTCTCGGAAGGTGTCAACGCTTCAATGTAGGCGGGGCGCGAGAAGATGCGCTCTGCATACTTCAGCAAAGGCGCAGCATTCTTGCTCAACTCGATGCCATAGTAGTCCAGACGCCAGAGCAGCGGCGCAATTGCCACGTCCAGCATCGAGAAGTTGTCACCCAGCATGAACTTGTTCTTCAGGAACACGGGCGCCAACTGCGTCAAACGGTCACGGATGTGCGCGCGCGCTTTTTCAAGCGCCTTGTCGTTGCCCTTGAGGCTGCGGTTTTCCAGTGTCACAACGTGAGTGAACAGCTCTTTTTCAAAGTTCAACAGGAACAAGCGCACGCGTGCGCGATCCACCGGGTCACCAGGCATCAACTGGGGATGCGGAAAACGCTCGTCGATGTACTCGTTGATGATGTTCGATTCGTACAGAATCAAATCACGCTCGACCAGGATAGGCACCTGGCCATAGGGGTTCATCACATTGATGTCTTCGGGCTTGTTGTAGAGGTCCACATCACGGATCTCGAAGTCCATCCCTTTTTCAAACAGCACAAAACGGCAGCGGTGTGAAAAAGGGCAAGTGGTTCCAGAATAAAGCACCATCATGGCGGGAGGCTCCTCAAAAAATCAAAAAGAGTGGGGAGCCGCAAAGGCCCACCACTCCACAAGACCCGGCAGGGGTACCGGGTGAAAGATCAATTACTTGATGTCTTTCCAATAAGCGGCATTCAAACGCCAGGCGATGAATGTGAAGCCCGCCAGGAACAACAAAACCCACACGCCAATGCGCACGCGGCTGTTTTGTGCTGGCTCGGCCATCCACTGCATGTAGCTGACCAGATCACCCACAGCCTCATCGTATTGTTGAGGTGTCATGGTGCCGGGCTTGACTTGTTTCCAGCCTTTGAAGATCTGCACGGCATGGCCATGCTCTTCGCGCTCTTCGTACACAGGCTCACGCTCACCCTGCAGCTGCCACAACACATTGGGCATGCCCACACTTGGGAAAGCCAGATTGTTCCAGCCGGTCGGCTTGGTGTCATCGCGGTGGTAGCTGCGCAGATAGGTGTACAGGTAGTCTGCACCGGTGCCGCCATGGCCAGAGCGCGAACGCGCCATCAAGGTCAGGTCAGGTGGGTTCTTGCCGAACCACTCTTTGGCTTGCAGAGGGTCAATCGCAGCCTTCATGGTGTCACCGACCTTGGTCGATGCAAACAGTAAGTTGTCCTTGATTTGCTGCTCGGTCAAGCCAATGTCTTTCAAGCGGTTGTAACGCATGAAAGCGGCAGAGTGGCAGTTCAGGCAGTAGTTGACGAACAACTTGGCACCGTTTTGCAAGGAGGCCAGGTCATTGGTCTTGGATGGCGCCTTGTCCCAGGCAATACCACCACCGCTGGAAGCGTGGGCACCGGAGAGCAGGCCGAGGGCCATCACAAAGCCCAGCGCGAGTTTCTTGAGGTTTTTCATGTTCTTGAATCTCCGGATCTCAGTGAGGCGTGAAGGTCACACGGTCAGGAACCTGCTTGGGCGTGCCCAGCTTGCTCCACCAGGGCATCAACAAGAAGAAGCCAAAGTAGAACAGGGAACCGACTTGGGAAACGCGCTCACCAATCGGGGAAGGAGGCTGCACACCCAGATAGCCCAGGATCAGGAAGTTGATCACGAACACGGTGTACAGGTATTTGTGCCAGTCAGGACGGTAGCGGATCGACTTGACAGGGCTGTTGTCCAGCCATGGCAGGAAGAACAGGATGACGACAGCACCACCCATGACGACCACGCCCCAGAATTTGGCATCAATGGCCAGCATCATGGCGGAGACCACCACAGCAGCACCAATGACCGCACCCTTGAGCAGGCTGGGCAGCTTGCCCTTGGCCACGGCCAGGACGGCGCCGATCACCACGCAAGCGATCAAGGCATACATCATCTCGCTGGTGATGGCACGCAGCATCGAGTAGAAAGGCGTGAAGTACCACACAGGTGCAATGTGCAAAGGCGTGGTCAGTGGATCAGCCGGGATGAAGTTGTTGTACTCGAGGAAGTAACCACCGAACTCGGGCGCAAAAAACACGATCGCGGTGAAAGCCATCAGGAAGATGCTCACGCCAAAGATGTCATGCACAGAGTAGTAGGGGTGGAAAGGAATTCCATCCAGAGGATGGCCTTGGGCATCTTTAGGTGCATTCGGGCCTTTGATTTCAACGCCATCGGGGTTGTTGGAGCCCACTTCGTGCAGCGCAATGATGTGCGCCACCACCAGGCCCAACAAAACCAGAGGCACAGCGATCACGTGGAAGCTGAAGAAGCGGTTCAACGTGGCGTCGCCCACCACAAAGTCACCACGGATCAACAAAGCCAGGTCAGGACCGATGAAAGGGATGGCCGAGAACAGGTTCACGATCACCTGCGCGCCCCAATAGGACATCTGGCCCCAGGGCAAGAGGTAACCCATGAAAGCTTCTGCCATCAGGCACAGGAAAATGGCGCAACCGAAAATCCAGACCAGCTCGCGTGGCTTGCGGTAGCTGCCGTAAATCAGGCCGCGGAACATGTGCAGATACACCACGATGAAGAACGCCGAAGCGCCCGTGGAGTGCATGTAGCGGATCAACCAGCCCCATGGCACATCACGCATGATGTACTCGACCGAAGCGAAAGCCACGGCAGCATCTGGCTTGTAGTGCATGACCAGGAAGATGCCGGTCACGATCTGGATCACCAGCACCAACAGCGACAACGAGCCAAAAATGTACCAGAAGTTGAAATTCTTCGGTGCGTAGTATTCGCTCATGTGCTCTTTGTAGAGCTTGGACAGGGGGAAACGGTTGTCCACCCAGTTCAGGAGCTTTTCGCCAGCAGGGGCGTTCGGAGAAATTTCTTTGAATTCAGCCATGTCGTTCTCCATCAAGCCTTCTTGTCTTCACCAATGAGGAGCTTGGTGTCGGACAGGTACATGTGAGGCGGCACTTCGAGGTTATCGGGTGCAGGCTTGTTCTTGAACACGCGACCGGCCAGATCGAAAGTCGAGCCGTGGCATGCGCACAGGAAACCACCTTGCCAATCGTCGGGCAGCGAGGGCTGAGGGCCTGCTGCAAATTTGTCACCGGGCGAGCAACCCAAATGGGTGCAAATGCCCACGGCCACCATGATTTCAGGTTTGATTGAGCGGTGGCTGTTCTTGGCGTACTCGGGAATGGG
>Ga0228703_1001702_pt1 | contig 13056 bp, 13 predicted proteins | sample McNCre217_Aug_MG_3_FD_178020 | JGI IMG/M metagenome (GOLD analysis project Ga0228703, IMG submission 178020) | Freshwater microbial communities from McNutts Creek, Athens, Georgia, United States - 29-17_Aug_MG | ecosystem: Environmental > Aquatic > Freshwater > Creek | place: USA: Georgia... | reverse complement strand
CAGCGGCCGTCCGGTCGCGCGCAAAATTGCTTCAACCTCGGCACCTCGGCCAAGATGCGCGCCATGGCTGCCCCAACCGCAAATGACCTGATCAGCCCAAAGCGCCGCCTCGGCCAGCGTTTCATTATTCGCTGGCCCCACCGGATCTTGCTGCGCCCGCATCACTTTCGGCTCGGTCGCGCGATAGGCAAAGATGTTCACCACCCGAAACGTGCCAAACCCCAAGGCCCGCGCCCGCCGCTCGCAGCGTTCAACCGTCGGGTCATTTTGCACTTCGGTCGCGGTCGATGGATTAAGCATCACGAACAATGCCTTACGCCCATCCGCCTGCCACTCTCGCGTCAATTGATAGCGATAGGCCTCGCAGGCGGAATACACCGCCACGCTTTCCGCATCGCCCTTCAAATGCCGCCGCGTGATCATCCGGTCCTCTTCATCTTGGCCCAAATATCCTCCGCGAAGCGTCTGTGACAACCACCGCCGCCGCGCTAGTTGAACACCCGGCTCGGGTGCAACTCGCCAGCCTTATAGATCCCCACGGCCACCGCCCGGCCCTGATAGCTTGCCCAAGCCTCATCGCCATACCCAGCCGACGCGGTCAGAACCATGCCCGGATTGCCGTTCTTCAACCGCGCAGCCCCTTCGGGCGTGCAAATCAGTTCCGGCAAATCGGCAAGCCCCAATTCCAACGGCTTCAACCAGCGATCCAGCTCTTCGGTTTTCGCAAGCCGATCAATCTCTTCCACCGAAATCCCCTCGGCGGCAGAAAACGGCCCCGACCATTCGCGGCGCAGCCACGCCACATGGCCCAAACAGCCCAGCGCCGCCCCCAGATCCCGCGCAATCGACCGCACATAACCGCCTTTGCCGCAAACCATCTCAAGCTCGACATGGTCCGCATCGGGCCGCGCAATCATTTCCAACCGATCGACCCACAAGGGCCGGGCCGCAAGCTCCATCGCCTCGCCCTCGCGCGCCAGATCATAGGCGCGCTCGCCGTCCACCTTCACCGCAGAAAACTGCGGCGGCACTTGTTGAATATCGCCGCGAAACGCGGCCAAAGCCGCCAGAATTTCGGCATCCGTCGGGCGCAAATCAGACTGCGCAATCACCGCGCCTTCGGCATCATCGGTGGTCGTCGCAGCCCCCAGAACCACTTGAAAGCGATAGCATTTCAGCGCGTCGGTGATGTAAGGCACCGTCTTTGTCGCCTCGCCCAAAGCCACGGCCAACACCCCGGTTGCCGCCGGGTCAAGCGTGCCCGCATGGCCCGCCTTTTGCGCATCAAACGCCCATTTCACCTTGTTGACCACTGCGGTCGAGGTAATTCCGGCAGGCTTGTCCACCACCAACCACCCCGAAACCACACGACCCTTCTTAGCGCGTGCCATGCCCGCCCCCTACAATTGAAGCCTGCCTGCTAGCGGTGCAAACCCCACCCGTCAACCGCGTGGCCTGTGCAGCATGGCGCGAAACGGCGGTTAGTCCTGCGACTCGTCCGAAGACGGCTCTGCGTCCTTGGCGGCAATATCGCGCTGCACCTGCGGGTCGGCAAACAACCGACGCGCCTCTTCCAGCCGATCAAACGTGTCATCGGGACGAAAGCGCAGTTCCGGCGAATGGCGCAAGGTCATCTCTGCCGACACCCGTTTGCGCAGCTCCCACGCGTTGCGGGCAAGCGCCGCAATCGCTTCTTCCACCGTGGCCCCGCCCATCAGCGGCATGACGTAAACCGTCGCCACCTTCAGATCGACCGAAACCGAAACCTCGCCCACAGTAATCGACATGTCGTTCAGCGCCGGATCATGCACTTCCCCCCGCGCCAGAATCTCTGACAGGGTGCGTCTGATCAATTCGCCAACCCGAAGCTGACGTTGCGAAGGGCCTTTGGCCGAATAAGAGCGTGTGTTTGCCATGCCCCCGTTTAGGCGGATTCGGCGCGGCCCGCAACGGCGGGCTTTCATGGCGGATCGTTAGGCGCTAAAGCCAGCCGAAATGCCAACCAAACGGGGGCCGCCATGACCAATCTGCCGGGTATCGTCGTCACAGGGGCCTCTGGCCGCATGGGGCAAATGCTGGTTCGCAGCATTGCCGCGCATGACAAGATGAAACTGGTCGGCTGCGTCGAACGCAGCGGTCACGCTTGGGTTGGCCAAGACATCGGCATTTGCATGGGCGGGGCCGCCATCGGCGTGCTGGTTACCGACGATCCGCTGGAGGCATTCGCCAAAGCGCAAGCCGTAATCGACTTCACCGCCCCCGCCGCCACCGTCGAATTCGCAGCCTTGGCCGCGCAGGCTCGCGCCGTGCATGTCATCGGCACCACCGGCCTTGAACCCGAACACCACGCCAAACTTGATGCAGCTGCCCGTCACGCGGTGATCATTCAGGCCGGCAACATGAGCCTTGGCGTCAACCTGCTGACCCGCCTGACGCAAAAAGTTGCGGCGGCGCTTGATGCCGACTGGGACATCGAAATCATCGAAGCCCACCACCGCATGAAGGTTGATGCGCCCTCTGGCACAGCGCTTATGTTGGGCCAAGCCGCGGCAGCGGGCCGTGGCGTTACGCTGGAAGACACCAAGGATTCGGGTCGCGACGGCATCACCGGCGCGCGCAAACGCGGCGACATCGGCTTTTCCGCCATTCGGGGCGGCGACATTGTTGGCGAACATGACGTGCTGTTTGCCGCCGCTGGCGAACGCATCGTGCTCCGCCACGTTGCAACCGACCGCAGCATTTTTGCCCGTGGTGCCCTGACAGCGGCGCTTTGGGGCCAAGGCCAAAAGCCCGGCCGCTATGACATGATGGATGTGCTGGGGCTGTAACCCCGGCGCAGCCGCTCAAAAATCTATCGCCAGCCCCTTCTTCTCCCAATCGCCATAGCGAACCGGTTCCGGGCCTTTGCGCCCGCCCAGTTCCACCGGCAGATCGGCAGCTTTGGCAAGACGGCGGCGCTCTTCGGCCTCGACAAGCGCACGAACGGCGGCTTCGGGAAGGGCGGGTTTTGCAGATGTGTCGCTCATCGCGGTTTCCTTGCGGCTTTGGTCTTGTTGATATACGGCCAAGTCAGGCAGCGGCAAGGGTTGGCAGATGGCAGACGCACAGGCAGAACAGGCATCTCGGGCAGGATTGGCCGCACGGGCCGCCGCGCTGGCGATTCTTTCCTCGGTGATGGAAGACGGCCAGACGATGGCACAAGTTCTGGCCAACCCGAACGGCCCGCTGAAATCTGTCGGCGCCCAGGATCGCGCCCGCGCGCAGCGGCTTGCCCTGCAAGTCATCCGGCTGCTGGAACCGGTCGACAGGTTGCTCGAACCGCATCTGCGCAAATCGCCGCCCTTGGCCGTGATGAATATCCTGCGGCTTGCCGTCACCGAACTGCATGACGGCACCGCCGCGCATGGCGTGGTGAACGCGGCAGTCGAACTGGCACGCAAAGGCAAACGCACCACGGCAATGGCAGGTCTGATCAACGCGGTACTGCGCAAAGTGCCCGCCGGCGCGCCCTTGCCCGGCCCGGCACAGCGGATGCCGCGCTGGCTGCGCCAACCGCTGGTGCACAGCTATGGACGCGACGTGGTTTCCGCCATCGAAGCCGTGCAAGCCCTTGCGCCGCCGTTAGACATCACACCGCATGGCACAACCCTGCCCAGCGCCGAAGCGCTGCCAACCGGCTCGGTCCGTTTGGCCGAACCCGGTCAGGTGTCGGGCCTTCCCGGCTACGCCAGCGGTGATTGGTGGGTGCAAGACGCCGCTGCCGCCTTGGCCGCGCCGCTTCTGGGCGCAAAATCCGGCGAAACCGTGCTGGATCTTTGCGCCGCGCCCGGCGGGAAAACCCTGCAACTGGCCGCCACCGGCGCCAAAGTCACAGCACTTGATATTTCCGCGCCGCGCATGGCGCGCGTGTCCGAAAACCTTGCCCGCACGGGTCTTACTGCCGAAATCGTGGTGGCCGATGCCCTGCATTGGCAGCCGCCCGCGCTGTTTGACGCCATCTTGCTGGATGCGCCCTGCTCTGCCACCGGCACCATCCGCCGCCATCCCGAACTGCCGTTTCTGAAGGACGGCACAGAGCTACCAGACCTGACAGCGCTGCAAAGTGCCCTGCTCGACCGCGCGCTTGGATGGCTGAAACCCGGCGGGCGGCTGGTGTTCTGCACCTGCTCCTTGCTGCCCGCAGAAGGCGAGGCGCAACTTGCTGCCGCACTGACGCGCCACCCCGGCCTGACGGTCGAACGCCCCACCCTGCCCGGCATTGATCCGGCGTGGATCACCGCCGACGGTGGCCTGCGCCTGCGCCCTGACTATTGGGCCGACAAAGGCGGCATGGACGGCTTCTTCATGGTGCGCCTGCTGAAACCCTAAGCCTTGCTGCATCCTCTTGGCCCAAATATCCCCGCCGGAGGCATCCCCCGACGCATCAGGCGCGCCGCAAAATAATTTGATCCAAGCGCGCATTGCCTGCGTATCAGGTTCATGTTGCTTGACCTCGCCCCCGCGCCCATGACCTATAGTGCCATGCCAAGCCCGCCAAATCCCCGGCGGCAGGCGCGGTTTGTGAAGGCAAGGCAGGCCCCGGTGACGCAAGACCAAGATTGGGCGGCCCACATGATTGCGGTGCGCGACAAACAGGACAAAGCGGCTTTCGCCGCACTGTTTCAACACTTTGCACCGCGCATAAAGGGCTTTTTGATGAAGTCGGGGACCGACGCGGCCTTGGCCGAAGAATGTGCGCAAGATGTCATGGCAACCCTTTGGAACAAGGCGCAGCTTTATGATCCGGCGCGCGCCAGCGTGGCGACGTGGGTGTTCACAATCGCCCGCAACCGCCGCATTGATATTGCCCGCCGCGCCAAGCGGCCCGAGCCAGAATTGCTGGATTGGGCGCAAGATGACGCGCCCGATCAGGCCGATATCTATGAGGCCGCGCAAGAAACCAAACGACTGACGGCAGCTCTTGCCGATTTACCAGAAAAGCAGCGGGCGCTGATCCAGCGGGCATTTTACGGCGACCTTTCGCATTCCGAAATTGCCGCCGAAACCGGCCTGCCGCTGGGCACCATCAAATCCCGGATACGTCTGGCGCTTGACCGTTTGCGCCAGAAAATGACCTGAGGCATAACACGATGACCATTCGCCACCACCTTTCAGACCCATTGCTGATCGCCTACGCGGCAGGCACCCTGCCCGAGGCATTCAGCCTTGTCGTCGCAACCCATGTGTCAATGTGTGACGACTGCCGCGCGCGTCTGGGCGCATTCGAAGCCGTCGGCGGCGCGGTGGTGGAAAGCAGCAGCGTGGCACTCTCTGCTGGCTGTCTTGAAGCAGTGTTGGCGCGGCTTGGCACGCCCGAACCGGTTTCCCCCGCAAAGCCGAAAAGCCAGCTGCCTACCCCATTGCAAGACTACATCGGCGGCGATTTGGCCGCGGTGAAATGGCGCAGGCTTGGCATGGGCGTGCGTCAGGCCATTTTGCCCACCAGCAAAGGTGCCATCGCGCGGCTGTTGTATATTCCGGCCGGGCAGGCGGTGCCAGACCACGGCCATCGCGGGACCGAACTGACATTGGTCTTGCAAGGCGCCTTCCGCGACGAAACCGATCGTTTCGGCACCGGCGATGTCGAAATTTCCGGGCAAGAGCTTGAACATACCCCGGTCGCCGAAGCGGGCTGCGATTGCATCTGCCTTGCGGCCACCGATGCGCCGCTGCGCTTCAACGCGCTGATCCCGCGCCTGCTGCAGCCGTTGTTTAGGATCTGATCTTAACCGAACAAACGCACGGCAATCACCGCGCCGTTGATCTGTGCCGCCGTTTCGGTCAGCACCAGATCATAGCGGCCTAGTGCCTGCCCATTCACCGTGGCCGCCGCCAGCGCAAAAATCGCCAAGGTGCCACCCGCGCCCAACTGTGCCGCACCATCCAGCACGCTTACCTCTGGCAGCGGCAGCCCACGCGCTGTCATCACGTTAAAATCATCGCTTGGCGCGGCAACACCCTCGGCCGCAATCGCCACATCGCCGGCAAAGGCCACCGGAACCAGCGGGCGGGCCTGCAACCGCTGATCGCCCACCAAATCAAACCCCGGCCCGGTGATCACGGTCAGATTGCGTTCAATCCCTGGAAAGATCGAAAACGGGCCATTTTCAACCACGCTGGCCCGCGATAACCGCCATTTCAGCCCAGCCTCGCCATCAACGCGCAGCATTTCCACCGTAACGCCTTTGCCATTGGCCCAAGGCATGGTTTTGTAATCGGCAGGCGTCAGGTGGATCATTCTGCAACTCTGGGTCCAAGGATCGGGGTCGGGTCGGTCAGCTTTGGCTCCGATGGGGCCAGCTCTTCAAAATCAAAATTATCCAGCCGCGCCGCCCGCTTACCAGCCCGTTCGGCGGCGGTGGTAATGCCTTCCAGATCGGCGCGCGCCTGATGGAAATGCGTAGAAAGCTTGTCGACCCGTTCAACCACGATTTCGACATCGCGGTGCAACTGCCGCAGCGTGGTGCGAATGGCCCCGGCCTGTTCGCGCATCCGCGCATCTTTCAACACGGCGCGCATGGTGTTCAGCGTCGCCATGCAGGTGGTTGGCGAAACGATCCAGACCCGCGCGGTAAAGCCATCGCGCACCACTTCGGGAAAGTTGGCGTGCAGCTCCGCGTAAACCGCCTCTGACGGCAAAAACATCAGCGCGCCATCGGCGGTTTCGCCATCAAGAATGTATTTTTCAGAGATCGCCTTGATATGCACCCGCACCGCCGCGCGCAGTTGCGCCTGCGCTTCTTGCAAGCTGCGCGGATTGTCGGCGCGGCGCAGCGCCTCATAGGCCTCTAGCGGAAACTTCGCATCAATTACAATCGGGCCGGGCGGGTTGGGCAGATGAATCAGACAGTCCGCCCGCTTGCCGTTCGAAAGCGTCGCCTGCATCGTATAGGCATCCGACGGCAGCGCCTTTTGCACAATATCGTTCAGCTGAATTTCACCAAACGCCCCGCGCGCCTGTTTGTTGGCCAGAATGTCCTGCAAATTCAGAACATTGCCCGACAGCTTTTCAATATTGGCCTGCGCCTTATCAATGGTTTCCAACCGCTGCTGCAACTCGCCCAGACTGCGGGCGGTGCGGGTGGCGGTGCCATGCAGGCTTTCGCCCATGCTGCGCTGCACCTCTGCCAGACGTTTTTCCATCAGTTGCAGCATCGCGGTTTGGCTGTGCGCCTGCGTTTCGGAAACATGGTGCAAGCCACCGGCAAGCCGCTCTTGCCCCTCGCCCAGCAATTGCACCCGCTGCCCCAGCCAGCTGATTTCGCGCATCAACGGCTGCGCCATCGCACCTGATCGCCCCGCCGCCCGCAATGTTAGCACCAGCAAAATCACCACGAAAAGCGCGGCACCGCCAAACAGCAATACCTCTGGCGCGTTCCACGCATAGCTTTGCCCAAAAAGCGTGATCATCGCCGGCCAAACAACCGTTCAATATCGTGCAGCTTCAATTCAACATAGGTCGGGCGGCCGTGGTTGCACTGACCCGAATGCGGCGTTGCTTCCATTTCGCGCAGCAGCGCATTCATTTCTTCCGCACGCATCTGCCGCCCCGACCGGATCGACCCATGGCAGGCCATCCGGCTTAGAATCGCCTCCATCTTTGCCTGCAAACTTTGGCTTTGACCAAGGTCGGCCAATTCGTCCAACACATCGCGCAACAGCGCCGCCGCCGAAACATTGCCCAAAATCGCCGGGGTTTCCCGCACGGCAATGGCATGGCCGCCAAAGGCTTCGATGGTCAGCCCCAGCCGCGCCAGATCGTCGGCAGCTTCCAGCAACCGGGTTGCATCACTGGGCGAAAGCTCAACGATTTCCGGGATCAGCAGCGCTTGCGCCTTGATGCCAGTTTCCGCCATCTGCCGCTTCAACCGTTCGTAAACCAACCGCTCGTGTGCGGCGTGTTGGTCCACAATCACCATGCCGGTCGCGGTTTGCGCGATGATATAGTTTTCATGCACCTGCGCCCGCGCAGCACCCAACGGGTGATCTACCGCCTCATTGGCCTGCACCATCGCCTCGACCCGCGCTGTCGGGGCTTCGGCAAAACCGCTGATCGGTTCGGGCGCCTGATAGGCAAAGGACCGCGACAGGCTTTGCTGGCTTGGCCGCTCCATCTGGTAAACCCTTGGATAGGCCAAGGGTGCCGCAGCCGGTTCTGGCCGCATTGCCGCAAGCGTCGCATCGGCAACCGTCGAACTGGCGCGGTGCCCGGCGTGGCTTAGCGCCGTGCGCAGCGCCGTAATAATCAGGCTGCGCGCCGCTTCGGGTTCGCGAAAGCGCACCTCTGACTTTGCCGGATGCACGTTCACATCCACCCGTTCGGGGTCGCAAATCAGGTTCAGCACTGCGGCTGGGTGGCGGTCGCGCGACAAAAAGTCGTAATAGGCCACCCGCAGCGCCCCCAAAAGCTGTCGGTCCAACACCGGACGCCCGTTGACGAAGACAAACTGCTGCACCGAAGATCCGCGCGAATAGGTCGGCAACGCCGCATAGCCGGTCAACCGCATCCCGTCGCGTTCCACATCAATCTGCAGCGCATTTTCCACGAAATCGCGGCCCAAAACTCCCGCCAGCCGGTCGTGCAACGCCGCAAAGAAATCGCCCGACAGCGGGTCGGCGCGAAAAATCACCCGCGGCGCTTCGCCTTCGGTCACCTCTGACAAGGTGAAGCCAACCTGCGGTTCAGCCATCGCCAAACGCCGCACCACATCGGCAATCGCCTGTGCCTCTGCACGATCGGTGCGCAGAAATTTCAACCGCGCTGGCGTGGCGTAGAACAGATCGCGCAGTTCCACCACTGTGCCCTTAACCGCCGCAGCCGGTCGCACGGGGCTAAGTTTGCCACCCGCAACTGTCAGGCTGGCACCGTCATGGCCCTCGGCGCGCGAGGTGATGGTCAGCCGCCCCACCGACCCAAGGCTGGCCAAAGCCTCGCCGCGAAAACCAAACGACCGGATGTTCAAAAGATCAGACCCGTCGATCTTCGACGTGGCATGCCGTGCCACCGCCAAAGGCAGATCGTCGGGCGTCATGCCGCAGCCGTCATCGCTGACCCGGATCAGCACCTTGCCGCCTGCCGCGTAGTCCACCGAAACCCGCCGCGCACCCGCATCCAGCGCGTTTTCGATCAACTCTTTCACCGCAGAGGCAGGCCGTTCCACCACCTCACCCGCCGCAATGCGGTTGATGGCAGATTCGTCCAGTTGCCGGATGATGGGCCGTATATTGGGGGCATGAAGCGTCATGCCACCAGTTCTAGCAGGTCTGCGGGCCGTGGGCCACAGATTCGCTTATTCCGAAGCCACGCCCACAGGCTGCCCAACCACGATGAAATGCAGATCGTCCGGCTTGATCAACCGCGCCGCCACCCGCTTCACATCGGCAAGCGTTACCGCTTCAACCTTGGCATTGCGGGTCTTGGGATAGTCGGGCGGCAAGCCCAAATCCTGCATCCCCACCAAGATCGACGCGATGGTGTCATTACCATCAAACCGCAACGGATAGGCCCCGGTCATATAGGTCTTGGTGTCGTTCAACTCGGTTTCGGTCACGCCATTGGCGGCAACAGTCGCCCATTGATCGCGAATGACCTTGATCGCCTCGGCCACGTTTTCATTGCTGGCTTGAAACTGCCCCATCAGCGTTTCGGCGTGATCCCAAGCCGCAAGCGATGTGCCAATGCCATAGGTCAGCCCCCGCTTTTCGCGCACTTCGCTCATCAATCGCGCGCTGAACCGCCCACCACCGATGATTTCATTCAAGATCGCCGCCGCAAAGTAATCCGGATCATTGAACCGAATGCCACCCTGCCCAAACACCACCACCGACTGCGGGCCGGGGAAATCTTGCACCGTCACGCCCCCCTTCACCTGCAACTCGGCCCGGCCGGGTTGCGGCGCGCCGGTGGCAGGCAGATCCGCCAACAGCGCATCCAACGCCGCACCAAGCTCTGCGGGTGTGATGTCGCCCGCAGCCGCCACGGTAATCCGGTCGCGCGCGATGGTATCCTTGAACGCCGTCACCACATCATCGCGGGTCAGCGCGGTCACGCTATCAATCGTGCCTTCGCCATCCGTGCCGTAAGGATGGTCGCCAAAACTGCGCGCCCGCTCAAGATCGCTGGCAATCGCGCCGGGGTCTTTTGCATTCGACCGCAGCGTCGACAGCACCTGTTCGCGCACCCGATCCACCGCATCCTGATCAAAGCGCGGCACGGTCAGCGCATCATGCAACAACACCAAGGCCTGATCCCGGTTTTCGGTCAGGAAATGGCTGGAAACCGAAACCCCATCCTGATCCGAATCAAAATGAAAGCTGGCAGCCAACCCATCGCGGGCAGCGGCAAAGCCTTGGCTGTCCAACTTGCCCGACCCTTCTTCGATCAGGCCGGTCATCAGGTTCACCGCCCCACGCTTGCCTGCACGATCCAACGACGTGCCGCCCTTGAACCGCAGGCTCAGCGCGGTGAACGGAATCGAATGATCTTCAACCAGCCACGCCTTTATGCCGCCCGGCGAGGTCACTTCCTGAATGTTGATCTCGGCGCGCAGTGGCGTCGCCAAAGCCAACAGGAACAACGCGATACGCAGCATCATTGCGCGGCCTCCTTGGTGGTAAGCCAGCCTGTTACGGCATGGTCACGGTTCAAAACCAGCTTGGCCGCCGCCATCACATCTTCGGCCGTTACCGATTGCAGCACCTCGGGCCAATCTTGCACGTCTTGCACCGTCAGCCCCACCGCAAGCGCCTCGCCATAGGTGTTGGCCAGCCCGCCCGCATCATCCCGCGCATAGATCTCGTTGGCGCGGATCTGGGTTTTCAGCCGCGCAAGTTCGTCCGGGTTCACCCCGTCTTGCATGAATTTCGCAATCACCTTGTCCATCGCGGCCTCGGCATCGCCAAGGCTGACCCCTTCCGACGGCACCAGCACAAGGCTGAAGGTCTGCGGATCAACCGACACACCGTCATACGCCGCCGACGCATAAACTGCGACTTGGCTGTCAAACTGCAACGCCCGCGCCAGAACCGATGTGGTCCCGGTGCCGCCCAGCAAATCGGCCAACACCGCCAATGCCGCCGCCTGCTTTTGATCGCCCGCGTTGCGTTCGGGGGCCAGATAGCTGCGCACAAGATAGGGCTGCGCCACCCGCTCATCCGCCAGAACCATCCGGCGTTCGGCAAGCTGCGGCGGCTCCGCCGGGCGGTGGCGCGGCTTGATCTTGTCAGACGGCGGCAGCGGTCCGTAATGCGCCTTTGCCATCGCCAACACCTTTTGCGGGTCAACATCACCCGCCACCACCAAAATCGCGTTATTCGGCGCGTAATAGGCGTGATAAAACGCCAAAGCATCGTCGCGGCTTAGCCCCGCGATTTCATCGCGCCAACCGATCACCGGAATGCCATAAGGGTGGTTCAAGAACTGCGCAGCCGACATCTGTTCGCTAAGCAAAGACCCCGGATCACTGTCGGTGCGCTGGCCACGCTCTTCCAAAATAACCTGCCGTTCGGTGGTCACGTCTTCTTCCGACATGTTCAGGTTGACCATCCGGTCCGCCTCCATCTTCATCATCAGATCAAGACGGTCTGCCGCAACCCGTTGAAAAAACGCGGTATAATCTTCGGTGGTAAAGGCGTTATCATTGCCGCCCTGCTGTTCGACAATCGCCGAAAACGCGCCCGACGGCACTTCTTTGGTGCCCTTGAACATCAGGTGTTCAAAGAAATGCGCAATGCCGGAATGGCCGGGCGCTTCATCGGCCCGGCCGATCTTGTACCAAACCATATGGGTGACAACCGGTGCGCGATGATCTTCGATCACCACCACCTGCATGCCGTTGTCCAGCGTGAAGTTGCTGACAGTGTCGGCACTTGCAGGCAACGCAAGCGCCAATACGCCGAAAACGGCGCGGCCAAGGGTGCGAAACATCGCGGTCCTCCGTTGGAAACCTTATCCGCCACGCTAGCGGCTTTGCCCGGCCGCGAGAAGCCGGGCCTACGCGCTTGTGATCATTCGCCCTTTTTCGGCGGCGGTGCCGAAGGCGTGCGCGCGCCAGCCTGACGCCAGCGCAAAAGTTCGGCCTGCTGATCCAGCGACATCTTTAGATAGGCCTTGAAATAGACGTTCACGTTAAACATCCGTTCCAGCAAACGGCCATCATGCTGTTTGCGCCATTCCAGATCTTCGGCCGCCAGGGTTTCGCGAATACCCGCCGACACGCCATTGCGGGTCGCAAACGCCACCAAGGCAGAATCGGTGCTGCCAACACCCGGCTTGCCACCCAACGCAATGATTGCATCATCAAAGGGCTGCGGATCGGTACGGTTGGTGCCGCCCAAGGTCGGCTCCGGCAAGGCCGTCAGGTCTTCGGGCATTTCCAGCGCGCGCGGCGGCAGAATTGAGAATTCGTCGGGGCCGTTGGTTTCGGACCGGACGTTCATCAAGGTCGGGGCCCGGTCGCGGCTACAAGCCGAAAGCGCCAACAGCGCCACGGCCGTAACGGCAAAAACCACCCGTGCTGACCGCATCTTCACGTCTCCACCCAAGCCTGTTCCCAGTCGTCTTAGCCTATCAAAGCCGCCTCGTCACGGGGTCTTTCGGCCCTTGGGCTTTGTACCGGTTTTGCCGCTGAAAAACACCAAGCCCAACGCGCCCGCAAAAATCGCAATGTCGGCGACATTGAACGAATACGGATTTTCAAAGCCGCAGCAGGCCATGGTGATAAAATCGGCAACATAGCCATAGGCCACGCGGTCAACCACATTGCCCAGCGCGCCGCCCACCAGCAACCCGCCCGCAATCCAGGAAAGCCGCCCTGGGGCCTCGCGCTTCAGCCACCACAGCACCCAGCCCGAAATCCCCAGCGCAACAAGGATCAGCACCCAGCGCACAAACTCGGCCCCGTTTGAAAACAGGCCGAAGTTCACGCCACGGTTTTCCGCCCAACGAAAGTTCAACAGCGGATCAACCACGTCAATCTCACCGCGCTCTGGCAAACCCAGCAGAAAGATGACCGAAAG
>Ga0228703_1001691_pt1 | contig 13109 bp, 10 predicted proteins | sample McNCre217_Aug_MG_3_FD_178020 | JGI IMG/M metagenome (GOLD analysis project Ga0228703, IMG submission 178020) | Freshwater microbial communities from McNutts Creek, Athens, Georgia, United States - 29-17_Aug_MG | ecosystem: Environmental > Aquatic > Freshwater > Creek | place: USA: Georgia... | reverse complement strand
AAGGACGATTCCGATGCCCCACTTGATTGTGGTCAGTGGCGCGAAGATGAGGTTTGCGAACCATTCGGCCGATAGCGACCAGAGTGGCACGACCATGTACATCGACTGGCCGATCCATATTTGAAGCATCAGGATTGCAGCTAGGACTAAGCCCTGGGTGCGGTTTGGGTCTGGGCTGAAACTGCCGAAGTTGATCTGTGAGATCAACTGGCCGAGGTAGTACAGGCCCATCGAAAGCATGATGACGATGAAAACCATCGGGAAGAAGCGGAGAGCGCGCTTGAGCGCAAAGATGCCAAAGTCCCTGGGGAAAGTGCGAATGTTCTGCGGCATGCTCGGTAGCAGTACGAAACCGCTCAGGGCGAAGAAGAAGTCGACCAGAACGTACAGGTTGTCGAGCTGCATGTAGTCGGTGATGACCACGATGTGGAACGACAGGACGCCGAGGGCGGCGACCATGCGGAGACCGTCTAGGAGTATGAAACGCTGTGCTGCATTATTTGTACTCATGTGGCCCCGATAGGAATCGAACCTACGACACATGGTTTAGGAAACCACTGCTCTATCCACTGAGCTACGGAGCCGGAAACCCCATTCAGGGCATGGTGGAATTCTACTTGTGACAGCCCTCATTATGGCGAACACACTTGGTCGTTCACGGCTTTGCGGGTGAACCAAAGTTAGTCTTGTGATGTGAACGAAAACACCGTGAATCAGAGCGCCAATTTTCAAGCTTGGGCCGAGCTTCGCGATGAAATCGCTGGAATAGGTTGCAGCAATCCGCTGATGAATTTCGAGCCGGATCCGTTCTGCCGAATCGATCTCGATCGCGCACATCCAGGTGGAATGGCCCAGTTCACCGCATCCGGCAGCAGCACCCTTTCAAACCTGGTGCGTGACCCCCTGGCCTTTTCGCGTGCCCACGCTGCGGCCCGTCGCATCGATCACAAGACTCACGAACTTCGAGACCACTTCGGAATCGAGACCTGCTATCTGGTGGGCGGTTTGGCAAACCTTGAAGCCGACGGTTTCGACCTCAACCTTCCAATCCTGATGTGGCCGCTGCAGCTGGTTCGCAAGGGCGACGACTATGAGGTGCATCGAACCGGCGAGGCATCGGTGAACCCGGCGCTTATCGCCAGTATTGAAGCCTGCTACGGCGTAAAGCTTGATGAACGTGGCCTGCTGGGCCGTCTGCGCAACGATGGCGACCTCGTGCCAATTGCGCTGCTAGATCACCTGAGTACCGCAGTGGGTACCGCGGGAAGTCTCGATCTCAAGCGCATTCTGTCACTTGGAAACTTCACAACCGTCCCTACCAACATGCTTCGCGATGTATCGAAGCCACAGTCGGATGGAACCTTGCTGAAGCAGCTGCTAGCCGGCGGCACCGATGGTGAACTGGGCGAGTCTGTCGACCCTCGCGTAACTCTGCCGGTTCTTGAAGCCGATGAGGTGCAGCGCCGCATCGTCGCTCGCGCAGTGGCCGGGCAGTCTTTCGCCGTGGAGACCCTTCCGGGCTGTGGCTACACCCAGACCGTGGTCAACCTGCTTTCGAACCTCGCCTTCCACAACAAGCGTGTACTCGTAGTTGCTCCTCGTCGCCAGACCCTCAACGAACTTGCCGACCGCATTGCAGGCATCGGCCTAGGCGGGCTATTCAATCGCTCGCACGCCACCTGGATGGACAGCGTCAACGCCATTAGCCGCAATGAGAAGTCGCAGGGAAACCCGGATGGTTCGGCTCATCAGGCGCTCGCCGTGGCTGAAACCAAGGTGAAGTCATACTTCGATGGGCTCTCGGCTAAGGACCAGCGGTTCAACGCGAGCATCATCGACGTTCTTGAAAAGCTGGCCGAACTGGCTGCGATGCCACACGCGCCGGTTACCAACGCACGCATTGATGGCAACCACATTCAACTGCCACAGCGCCGCGAAGAGGCTCTGGAACTTTTGACTCAGGCTCACGTTTTGGGGGAGTTCAAGTACGGTCCGCTGGATTCCGCTTGGTTCCAGTCCCGCTTTGAATCGCCGAGCCAAGTTGAACAGGCCTTAGCAACCGCAAAGCGTCTTCGCGACGACTCGTTCCCGAACCTTGCTGCCAAGCTTGCCGAATTCATCGCGGCAGTCGAGTTCAAGCCGGCCAACTCGGTTGCCGAATTTGGCGTCTATCTTCGCCTATTTGAAGGCATTCGCGAGAGCCTCGACCGTTTCGTCCCGAGTGTTTTCGACCGCTCGCTGACCGAGGTAATCGCAGCAACTTCGCCGCGTAAGGTCAAGGGCGAAATGAGTGGTGGCACTCGTCGCCGCCTCAAGAAGCTTGCGAAAGAGTTTGTTCGCCCTGGCATGCACATTGCAGACCTAAACCTGAGCCTCAAGCAGATTGAGGATCAGCGTGAGGCTTGGGCCAAGTTCAGCAATGGTCTAAAGCAGCCGACCGTGACTCCAGGTATCAACGATGCCCTGGTTGCCTACCAGGCGCTGCTGAGCGACCTAGACCTGATTCAGCGCCACTTAGACCCTCAAAGTAGCGAACCGCCGCTGGCGCAGCTGCCACTTGACCGTCTCAAGATCAAGCTGAACTCATTGGTCGAGGATGTCGGCGCCCTCGAAAACCTGAGCGAGCGCGCAATGATCGCAAACAAGCTGCGCGAAATGGGGCTTGAGTCGCTAACTCGCGACCTGGCACGTATCCACGTCAGTGCTGAGCACATCGCAGCGGAATACGACCTTGCCTGGTGGCAGACCGCCCTCGAGGCTTTGGCATCGGCGAATGCTTCAACCGTGGCGGCAAGTAACCTATCGTCGCTGGCAAACGAACAGGCTTACCGTGATGCCAACACGGCCGTTCTTTTGGAAAACCGTCAGAGCGTCATCGGACGCCTGGGTGAAAACTGGAAGCGCGATGTTCTGGGTTACGCAGCCGAGGCAAGTGCGCTCAAGGCTAATCTTCGTTCCGGCAAGGCCGAAATGGCTCCGCTGTTCAGCGCCGCGCCGAAGTTGATGGCTTCGCTTGCGCCAGTGGTTTTGATGAGCCCTTACGAGGTGGCAACATCCCTTCCTGCATCGGTGAAGTTCGACGCCGTGGTCGTGCTTGACGCGGCCGGTACGACTCTTGCCGAAAACCTGTCAGCGGTATTGCGTGCGAAGCAGTTGATTGCCTTCGGCGATAACGCGGTGGCGCATCCAACCGGTTTCGAACTTGAGGCTCGTCCGGTGCGCGCCGAGCAGCGCGAAGAGCGTCAGAGCATGCTCACCACCGTGGCCAACCTGTTTGGCAACGAGACCCTTCGTCGTTCTTACCGTCAGAGCGGTCAGATTCTCGGCTCGTTCATCAACCGCGAGTTCTATCAGAACCGAATCGTCTTTGAACCAACCGCGGATGACTACTTCCACAACTCGCACATCGGGCTTGAAATCATCCACGATGGCAACGCCGCAAGCACCACGCCTGGATCAAACGAGAGTCCAGACTCCGAGGTGCACCGCGCAATCGAAATCATCTTCAACCACGCGCTCTGGCACCCGGAGGACTCGCTTCTCGTTGCCACTGCGAGCCAGGTGCACGCAGACCGCATCCGCGCCGGAGTCATCCAAGGTTTGAAGCAGCGAACCCACCTGCTCGAATTCTTCGAGGGTCACGGCCGCGAGCGCTTTGAGGTATCCACACTAAGCGACCTGACTCACCGCGTCGCCGACCACGTCATCTTCTCTGTTGGTTTCGGAAAGACCCCACTCGGCGGCACGTTGTCGGACCTAGGAGACCTTTCTACCAAGGATGGTCGCCGCGGTCTTGCGAACCTGCTCGTCAGCGCGCGCAAGCAGATCACAGTTATTTCGTGCTTCAGCTCTACAGATTTGAGCACCGATGACGACTCCGGCATTGGCTACTTGCGCGACCTCTTGATGGGCGGAATCCACGTTGAAGAGGCATCGCAAGACGCCGAAAACGACGCCATGCTTGCCGACCTAGCCATTCGCCTGCGCAAGCTCGGAGTTACAGTCAAGCTCGGCTACGGCCGCCACCTGCCGCTGGTTGCCAGCTACGGCAACCGTGCGGCTGCTGTCATCCCAGACTGGAATATTGCGGCGGGAGACCTCTATCAGGAGGTCAACCTGATGCCGGTTCTTCTGAAAAACCTTGGATGGAATGTTCACCGAGTCTTCGCGTTCGAGCTGTTCGCCGATCCTGAAAAGGTTGCGCGCGACCTCGCCGAGTCTCTTGGGCTAAAGGTTTACGACAAGAGTCAATCGCTGTTTGATGATGAAGTGAAGTTTGAAGACACCGATGCGGCCTGGGGCGAGCGTCCTAGGGCGAATGATTCCGCGCGCGATGCACAGTTGAAGGCGGATAAGCCGCCACACTGGGGTTAGTCCTCGCCGGCTAACAGGCGGGGGAGATGGCCTTCAGGGCTAGTTGCCCGAGCTCTTTGAGCTGCTCGAGTTGTCGGTGCGGTAAAAGCCCGAACCCTTGAAGGTGACGCTGCCAACACCAAACACCTTGGTGAGTTCGCCTTTGCAGTTTGGGCATTCGGTTAGCGCGGCATCACTGAACGACTGCTGCACGTCGAAGGCATGCTGGCAGTTCTTGCACTTGTACGAATAAGTAGGCATCTTGATTCAAGTTTAACCAAACTTGAGAGGTGTCTAATCCTGCGAGTGCGAAATGGTCGCCAGCGTTCGCTTTGGGGTGACTACGAAGTTCACCGGGCGGTCATGGTTTTCCACCGGGAGGTCGTCTAGCACCTCGGCCTCGTAGACAATCGCCGCTACCGGCGCAACGATGGCGGGGTTCGATAGCGCAATGTCGTAGAAGCCTTTGCCCTTGCCCAGGCGATTTCCAGCCGAGTCAACGGCTGTTGCCGGAATGAGGATGAGGTCGGCTTCCGTGAGAGCCACATCTGGGCCAACTGGTTCATCGAAACCAAATATGCCGGGGGCGGATTCGCCCGTATAGCCCACCCAGCGCAGAGTGCCATCCGGGTTTGAAACCGGCATGATGAGGCGAATGCCGTGCGCCGATGCGCCGGTCACAAAGGTGGAAATGTTCGGTTCCGCCCCAAAAGGCAGGTACGCGGCAACGGTTTTCGCGCCGATGGCCTTGGCGAGCGCCACAAGTTCGGCTGCCAGGCCCGCTGGATGCGAAGGGTCCTTTGCGTGCACTGCGCGCTGCTCGTTGAGTCGTGCTCGAAGTAACTTTTTCGCATTCTGCACGTTTGGGTCGGTCATAGGGCTAATTTTGTCACTATGGCTTTGTCTTTCGCGCTAACTCACCAAGATGTGAAACTCCGGCTTGCGCGAATGAAGGACGCCAAGGCGCTCGAGGCCATACTCCTGGAGCATCGCAAGTGGTTCCGCCCTTGGGAGGCCACCAACCCTTACGCCCCGAATGTGTGGGATACCCGAGGAATGCTGCGATCGCTTTTGCGCGCACTAGATGACCACACCGGCATGCCTTTCATCATCGAATACCAGGGCAAAATCGTTGGGCAGCTAAATGTTGCCAACATCTTGCACGGCTCGGTCAGCAATGCCGTCATCGGGTATTGGATTTCGCCGGATGTGGCCGGCAAGGGCATCATGCCAACCTCTGTGGCTTTGGTTTGCGATTACCTGTTCAACATCGTCGGCCTGCACCGCATTGAGATCAACATTCGCCCGGAGAACGACGCGAGCATTCGTGTGGTGCAGAAGCTTGGCTTCCGCTACGAGGGTTTGAAGCAGCGTTACATCCACATCAACGGGGCTTGGCGTGACCACTACGTGTTCGCTCTGACGCACGAGGAAGTACCTAAGGGTGTGCTGAACCGCATGGTCAGGGGAGAGGTTCCGAACCTGGTCTACCCAAAGTTTGAAAACGGCGAAGTTTCCAACGAACACGCCGCACCAAATTTGTGACCGAGGCTTGTTTGCCTCATACCTTTGAGTTATGAACTTCTCTTCGCTAACCGGACTCCTCATCTTTGTGGGTGCGTTGCTCTGGGTTGGCTCGTTCATCCCTAGCTGGGTGAAGCGCAGCGAGAACGTTCAAGAAGTTCGGGAAACCCGTCAGATGGTCACCCGTGAGATTCGTGCCCAGCGCCCAGCTGGTCGCACGAGCAAGCAGTCGACCGTGGCTCAGCAGGCAATCAGCATCGGTCGCCGCCGTCGCGTAATCGGTTCAATCGCTGTCGTAGGCGCATTCGTTGGCGTATTCGCGCTCACCGATGTTGCCGCTCTCGGATGGGTTGCTGTAGCGGGGCTTTCGATCTCGGCTCTAGCGCTTGTTTCCAACCGCGGCTTAGGCAAGAAGCAGCGCGCTCTGCTAGCCAACAGCATTCAGGATCGCTCATCGATGGCAAGCAACTACCGCTCGATGATTCGCACCGCCACCAGCTTGGCTCCACAGGTTTCGGCTCAGGCTGTTGATGACGACCGCAGTTGGACCCCTCGAACCATCCCGGCTCCACTGCACACCGGCCACATCGGTTCGCTGGAACAGCCAACTCTTGCAGAGGTCACTCAGCTTCCGCTGAAGCGCGAGGTAGCGGCTCCGGAGACTACCGAAGCTGCACCAGCTGCGGCTACCGAGGCATTCGGTGGCGCCGCACTCGACGAGATTCTTCGTCGCCGCCGCGCAATCTAAACTCCACTTCACTCGAACGGCTGGCAAACTAAAGGCAAAGTTCGGGAGTTTGAATTCGTAACAACAGGCCGGAATCCCTTGATTTACGGGGTGCTGAGGTATCCTGAAAATAATCGCGCGCATAAACAAAGGATTTGAGCATGGCACTTTTGGACCGCATCAAGAAGATTTTCAAGCAGAACTCACCTGAGGTTGCAAAGGTTGTTGGCCACATTGCGGCCGACGTTGCAAAGGAATCTGCAGAGGTTGTAGAGCAGGCTAAGAAGACCGTTGCTGAGGCAACCAAGAAGGCTGAAGCTGTTGCAACCAAGACCGTTCGCACCAGCGAGAAGGTTGCTACCAAGGCAATCAAGACCGGTGAGAAGGTTGCTTCGAGCGCAGTGAAGACTGCAAGCAAGACCGCTCAGGCAGCTACCAAGACCGCTGCGACCAAGGTTGCAAAGGCAACCGCTGCAAAGCCAGCTGCTAAGACCGCAGCTAAGCCGGCCGCTAAGCCTGCGGCTGCGAAGACCACCGCAGCTAAGAAGCCAGCTGCCAAGACTGCTGCAGCTAAGCCTGCTGCTAAGACTGCTGCAGCTAAGCCTGCTGCTAAGACTGCTGCAGCTAAGCCTGCTGCTAAGACTGCTGCAGCCAAGGCACCGGCAGCGAAGAAGCCTGCTGCTGCAAAGACCACCGCAGCTAAGAAGCCTGCGGCACCAAAGGCATAACTAAGCAAAACGAAAGCCCGTCGGTCATTGCGATCGACGGGCTTTGTTTTTAAGACTTAGTCTTTGCCTGCAACCCAAGCGGCAGCGCTTGCCAAAGTTGGGTGGCGGAACTTGTAGCCACTGTCCAACAATCGCTGTGCACTCATGTTCTGGCTGCAAAGCAGAAGCTCGTCGGCGGCTTCACCAAATACCAAGCGCATCGCAAAGGCAGGCACCGGTAGGAAGGTTGGGCGGTTCAGCTCTTTGCCAAGCGCATCGATGAGCTGCTTACAGGTTGCTGGTTCCGGCGCGGTGATGTTGAAGGCTCCCGATGCCGAGTCGGTGTCTATGAGGTGCAGAATGGCACCCGCTTCATCCTGTACCGAAATGAAAGCCCAGTACTGCGAACCTGAGCCGATTGGCCCGCCGATTCCTATTTTGATGAGGGGGAGCAGGCGACCGAGTGCACCGAGCTTGCGGCTCATCACCATTGTGGTGCGGGCAAGAACGAGGCGAACCGAACTGTCCACCTTGGAGGCCTCCGCCTCCCATGCGCTAGCGAGGTCGGCTAGGAAGCCTTTGCCGCGCGGGTCGTTTTCGGTGAGAACGCGTGCCCCAGCATCGCCGTAGATGCCACTGGCCGAACCAGAAACCAAAACCTTTGGCTTCTTACTGGCCGCATTTATGGCGCGAACTAGAGTGCGGGTTGAAAGAATGCGGCTGTTGACGATTTCCTTCTTGTACTCAGCAGTCCAAGGAATCTTGCCGGTGGTTGCGCCAGCCATGTTCACAACTGCGTCGATGGTGTCCATCAGGCCTGCAGGAAGATCTGCACCTGGGGTCCATTCCACTTCGTTAGGTGCGGTTGCCTTGCGGCGAACGAGGATAACCGGTTCATCGCCGCGCTCACGAAGTTGGCGGGCAACTTCAGTGCCAACGAGTCCGCTGGCTCCGCTGATTAGAACGCGCATGGTTTTGCCTCCACATTCGACAGTGGTTGCTTCGCGGCTTCCACTGGAACTATTAGTCGAACTCGTTAGGGTCTACAGAAGTGCGAACCCCAGTATCCAAACCAGCAATAGCGTGCATGTCTTCCGAATCAAGCTCGAAATCGAAGATGTCGATGTTCTCGGCAAGGCGATCCGGGTTGGAAGTCTTTGGAATGACTAGGTTGCCAAGCTGAATGTGCCAACGCAGAATAACCTGAGCCGAGCTCTTGCCGTGCTTCTTGGCGAGCCCAACGATGACTGGATTCTCGGTAAGTTTGCCTCGCGAAAGTGGTGCCCAAGCCTCGGTCAGAATGCCGTGCGCCGTGTTGTACTCGCGCACTGTCTGCTGCTGGAAGCTTGGGTGAAGTTCAACCTGGTTCAGAGCTGGAACCACCGAGCTTTCGGCCAGCAACGCGTTCAAGTGTGCAGGCTCAAAGTTGCTGACGCCAATGCCCTTCACGCGGCCAGTTGCGAGGAAGTTCTCAAACGCCTGCCAGGTTTCGACGAACTTATTTAGCTTTGGGTGTGGCCAGTGGATGAGCAGCATGTCTACGTAGCCGAGCTTTAGTCGGTCGAGGCTCGCCTCTATCGCATCCGCGGTGAAGTCCTTGCCCTGTCCGTCTTTCCAAATCTTTGTGGTGACGAAAACCTCCGAACGGTCGATACCGCTCTTGCGAATGCCCGAACCAACCTCGAGTTCGTTGTCGTAAAGCGCAGCGGTATCGATACGGCGGTAGCCGGTCTCGATGGCCTTAACCACGAGACTGTCGGCGATGTCCTGCGCAACCTTGTAAACGCCGAGCCCGAGGCGCGGAGCCTGCTGTCCGCTGTTGAAAGTTGCAAGCGGCATCTGCTCGGGAGTGAACGCCATTAGCCCAGCACCCACTTGCCAAGAATTGGGTTCCATTCGTTGATTGTGCGTTCGCCGATGAAGCCTGCGATGTCGAATGGATCCTGGTCTAGCAGTGCCGACAAAACCTCCGGCGAATCTGCCTTGAAGATGAGCAGTGCACCCGGGTAGTCGACCATCGGGCCGCTCGCGAGCAGCACTCCATCGGCGCCCAACTGGCCCAAGAAAGCGCGGTGTTCTGGGCGAATGGTTGCAAGCTGCTCTTCTGGCGCTGCGTAGAAATACTGGACTGCGTATGTGCTCATGCAGTCAGTTTATGACCACCATCTGACGCTTTTGCCAGCCAGCCGCTCACGGTTTGGTTAAATCCACCAGTTGCCAAGCCACATGTGGGCCAGCCAGTACCAGTAAGGCGTTGTGAAGCCCCAAACCAGGTTCAGGAAGAAGAACGAGATGACGCCAACGCTCACCAGATAAATGGCGATTGGCAGGCGCCAACGGTAGACGCCGGTGTTGTCTTCGCGGTTGAAGTAGTTAGGGGTCACGCGATACCAGAGCGAACGCAATACATAGACCAATCCGATGATGGTGAATGGCAGGAAGGTGATGGCGTAGAACTCGAAGATTGTGCGGTTGAGGTAGAGCATCCAAGGGAGGTACCCGGCAGCAAGGCCAAGCAGGATGAGGCCTTCGGTGCGGTTGCGGAAGCGAATGTAGTGAACCAAAAGGTAGATGCAGGCGATGGCTGCCGCCCACCAGATGAATGGGTTTCCGATTGCTGAAATCTCGGCGGCACAACCGTTCGGGTTTGGCGGGCAGTCGCTCGATTGCCACCAGAACGAAACCGGACGCAGCATGAACAGCCAGGTGAACGGGTTGCTTGCGTAGCTGTGTGGTGTGTGCAGGTTTACATGGAAGTTGTAGATGTCGTGGTGATACTGCGCCAGGCTTTCCCACCAGGTGCCCTTGCTGTGGCGATCCCAGCCACCATCGGTGAGGATCCAACCTAGCCAGTTGAACACGTAGACGCCGAGGTAGACCGGCACGGTCAAAACCAGGTTGGCTAGCTTCTGACCAACGAAGCCATCGTTAACCCAAGTCTTCGAACCCAACCGACGGCGAAGCAGCGCCTCCGACACGATGATATAGGCCCCGAAGAATGCGGCAACGTAAAGCCCGCTCCACTTGACGCTGGTCGCAAGACCTAGTGCGGCAGCCATCGCTACCAGCCAAGGACGCTTCCAGAACACGCGGGTTGCATCGAGGTGGTAGCGCACTCGCATCTGCTCGCGATCGAGCAGTAGGAAGTAGAACGCCAGTAGCGCGAAGAACATTAGGAAGCCATCGAGCAGTGCGGTGCGGGCCAGAACGATGGCGTGGCCATCTATGGCGAAAAGCAGACCGGCCAAAACTGCCGCCGACTGGCTGCCAAGCAGTTTCTTGGCTACGAGCATCACGAGCATGATGGCAAGGGTGCCAAAGATGGCCGAAGACAGGCGCCAAGTCCAGGAGCTCTGAGCGCCAAACAAGACCATAGGCAGCGAGATGAGGAACTTACCTAGGGGAGGGTGAACGACGAAACTGCCCGATGCGGTGAATCCGGTTGGGTCGCCCGCAGCCCAACGTGCATCGGAACCCATTGGCCAAGTAGTCTCGTAACCGCGGTGGATGAGGCTCCAGGCATCCTTGACGTAGAAGGTCTCGTCAAAGATAAGTGCCTTTGGATACCCGAGGTTGTAAAAGCGCAGGAAGCCGCCAAGCAGCACAACCGCCCACCAGCCGTGGCGAACCAAACGGCGGTAGGTTGTCTCAACCTTGGATACGAAGCTCACCTAACGATGCTATCGGCGGCAGTAGAGGCCAAACCGCCTGCGGTGAGCAATCTCAAGGTTTTCGCAGAATAACCCGCAGGGTTTGGAAGAATGGGTGAATGCTCATCCTCGCCGCAACACCCATTGGTAACCTCGCCGATGCATCGCCACGCCTAGTGGAGCATCTGGTGAACGCCAAGTACATCGCGGCGGAAGACACCCGAACCCTTTACAAGCTGGCCCAGGCTCTACAGATCAAGGTCACGGCAAAGACCTTCAGTCTTCACGAACACAATGAGGGCGACCGCGCCAAGCAGTTGGTTGAGATTGCTCAAGACGAAGACGTGCTTGTTGTCTCCGATGCGGGCATGCCAACAGTAAGTGACCCTGGATTCCAACTCGTTCGCGCGGCCGTTGCGGCAGGCATCGATGTCACGATCATCCCTGGGCCTTCGGCTGTTCTGAGCGCACTCGCGGTGAGCGGTCTGCCAACCGACCGATTCAGTTTCGAGGGTTTCATCCCGCGCAAGCAGGGGGAGCGCCAGCGCTTCTGGCAGGAGCTCGAGCACGAGACCCGAACCATGGTGTTCTTCGAGAGCCCACACCGTCTGCACGAGTCTTTGGAGGCGGCGCTCGCCGTGCTCGGGCCAGACCGTCAGGCAACCGTCAGCCGAGAGCTGACAAAGAAGTTTGAACAGACTGTCCGCGGCACGCTAGCCGAACTCGTTGAATGGTCGGCCGATGAGCCAAAGGGTGAGATCGTCGTGGTCATCGCAGGTGCGCCGGCAACAGAACATCAGGCGATGGATGTCGTGGATCAGGTGCTCGAGCTGGTTGCGGCCGGAAGCCCGCTAAAACCGGCAGTGGCTGAGATTGCGGCGCTCGCCGGAGTGAGCAAGAGCGAGCTGTACGACCTGGTTCTTCTCAAGCGCAAGCAAAGCGCCCACTAGCCAGAGTTAGGTAACGGGCTCCAGATTGCGGCCCGCAATAGCGGCACGGCATCGGCGTTCTGAATTAAGATAGACACTATGTCTGCCAGCAAGTCGTTTTACGCGACTACCCCAATCTTCTATGTGAACGACGCCCCTCACATTGGTCACGCCTACACCGAGGTGGCCGCCGATGTGCTTACCCGTTGGCACCGCCAGCGCGGCGAGAGTGCGTTCCTGCTTACCGGCACTGATGAGCACGGTGAGAAGATTCTTCGCACCGCGGCGGCAAACAAGGTTTCTCCTAAGGACTGGGCCGACAAGCTCGTCGCAGAGGCTTGGTTGCCGCTGCTTGAGACCATCGACATCCAGAACCAAGACTTTATTCGCACCACCGAGCCGCGCCACGAGAAGAACGTGCAGGCCTTCTTGCAGCACCTTTACGACACCGGTTTCATCTACCAGGGCTCGTACGAGGGTAACTACTGCGTCGGTTGCGAGGAATACAAGACCGAGGCCGACCTCATCGACGGCGTTGAAGACTTTGCAGGCCAGCTAGTTTGTGCCATCCACACCCGCCCGGTTGAGAAGCTCAAGGAAACCAACTACTTCTTCAAACTGAGCGAGTTCGAGCAACCACTGCTCGATTTCTACGCAGCGAACCCTAAGTTCGTGCAGCCGGAGAGCGCAAAGAACGAGGTCGTTTCGTTCGTTCGTCGTGGTCTCGAAGACCTCAGTATTTCGCGCTCGAAGGAGAAGTTCGACTGGGGTATCGACATCCCTTGGGACGACTCGCACATCACCTACGTTTGGTTCGACGCGCTTCTGAACTACATCACCGCGATCGGCTACGGCGAAGACACCGCCGAGGCAAAGGCGAAGTTCGACAGCCTCTGGCCTGCTTCGGTTCAGATCGTTGGTAAGGACATCCTTCGCTTCCACGCCGTAATCTGGCCGGCTATGCTAATGGCCGCTGGTCTAACCCCGCCAACTCAGGTATTCGGCCACGGTTGGCTACTCGTCGGTGGCGAAAAGATGTCTAAGTCGAAGCTCACCGGTATCGCTCCAAGCCAGATCACCGACACCTTCGGCTCGGACGCGTTCCGCTATTACTTCATGAAGGCAATCGCCTTTGGCTCCGATGGCTCGTTCTCTTGGGAAGACCTCTCGGCTCGCTACCAGTCGGAGCTTGCCAACGGATTCGGTAACCTCGCAAGCC
>Ga0228703_1001689_pt1 | contig 13115 bp, 4 predicted proteins | sample McNCre217_Aug_MG_3_FD_178020 | JGI IMG/M metagenome (GOLD analysis project Ga0228703, IMG submission 178020) | Freshwater microbial communities from McNutts Creek, Athens, Georgia, United States - 29-17_Aug_MG | ecosystem: Environmental > Aquatic > Freshwater > Creek | place: USA: Georgia... | reverse complement strand
GCAGTGGACTCCACAACCGAAACCACGGCTTCGGTGCTCATGAGGCTCTTTAAGGAATCTAGGAAGTCGTTGATGTCGTCGTATTCGTCTTGCAAACGTCGGGCGCGCTGTTCGGCATCGGTGATTGCATTCAGGGCATAACCCTCGGCCTTGCGAGTTAGGAGTTCGCTACGGCGGCGGGCCTCGTTGATAACGTGGAACGCGTTGCGGTTGCTGTTCTCCAGCAGGCTGGTGGATTGACCTTCGGCTTCCTTGAGGGTGGCCTCGGCCTGAGAAGTAATCTCACGTGCACGAGAGCTGGCATCGGCCAAAAGGGCCTCGGCACGCTGCATGATTTCTTCGGAACGTTCGATGGTGCGCTGGTACATTTCCGAAGCCTCGCGCTCGGAGCTGTGGCGCTTGTCCGCAATGTCGAGCTCGGCCTGCATGCGCTCCTGCTGAAGCTTGCGCTCAACCTCGGCAAAGTCGGTTTCCTTATCGGCAACGCGACGAGTGATCTCTTCGAGCTTGGCGTTGGCAGCCTGCAGGTCAGCAGCAACCTGAGCAGATGCCTTGGCGAGCATGTCTGCCGACTTGCTCTGGGCTTCCGCAATCAGCGACTGCGCCGCAACTCGGCTTTCTTCGCGCAGACGCTCGATGTCGGCAGAAGCATCTGCCTTCATACGAACTACTTCGCTCTTTGTGGCCGCTAGGGTCTGCGTGGCTTCCTGACGGGCCTTGAGCAGCATGTCGTTAGCCTGCTGCTCGCTCTGCGAGGTGCGCGTTGCAATACGGTTTTCAAGCGTGGAAACTTCTAGGCGAAGGTCAGTTGCCTTCTGCTCGGTTTCTGTGATCAGCTTTGCAGCTAGTCCCTCGGACTTACGAATGATCTGGTCCGCTTCAACCTTGGCGGTGTCGCGGATCTTGATGGCCTCTTGACCGGCATCGTTGATAAGTTTCTTGGCTTGCTCTTCTGCAAGGCGCAGCGTCTGCTCAAACTGAGAACCCAGTTCGGCATAGCCCATGCTGCTTGAGCTCTTGATTTTACGGCGCAGTGTGGCAACTTCGTTGCGCAGCGATTCGGCGTCGTTAGTTGCATGCTTGGCGGTTTGGCGGAGCAATGAAAGCTCGGACAAAAGCTCGTGAATGCGTGCGTCGACTTCGTCCTTGTCGTAACCCCGGAAGGTCATCGTGAAGTCGATATCGCTCAAGACATTGCCAATCAATAATTAGGTAGGCCGAGATACGGCACCAACCGCAATTTTAGCGACAATTGCGGCCTAACAACAACCGCGAGTTTTGGCTCTACTTCTTGGCAAGCAACTCTCGCACGCGAGGAACAACCTCTGTGGCGTAAAGGCTGATGGTTTGCATGGCCTGCGAGTGAGGTACTGGGCCGCTCACGTACTTGAGATCAAAGCGTTGGGCACCCACAGAGGTGACCGCGTAGGCGATTTTTTGGGCAACAGTGTTGGGTGAACCAACATAAAGCGAGCCGCCGTAAACCTCCTGAAGGTAGTGGTCCTTGGTCATGGCACCCCAACCGCGCTCCTTGCCAATCCGACCGAATCCCTCGGCATAGTGCGGCCAGAACTGCTCGATGGCCTCTTCATCGGTGCTTGCAATGTGACCGGGCGAGTGAATGCTTACCGGAAGTTCTTCCTTGCCGAACTGTGCCAAGGAGTCTCGGTAAAGCTTTGCGAACGGTGCAAATCTGGCGGGATCCCCACCGATGATTGCAAGCGCCATTGGAACGCCCAAGCGCGCGGCGCGCACCACAGACTCGGGGCTACCGCCAACGCCAACGCGGATACCCATGTGGCCGCCTTCGGTCTTTGGGTAAACCTGCTGGTTGTTCAAGGGTGCACGGGTGGTGCCCTGCCAGGTCACCGGCCCCTCTTTGAAGAGTTCAACCAGCAGTTCCAGCTTCTCTTCAAAGAGCACGTGGTATGCCGACAGGTCGTAGCCAAAAAGCGGGAAAGACTCAGTGAAAGAACCGCGGCCGGCGGTGATCTCGGCACGTCCATTGCTTAGCGCATCGACGGTGGCAAAACGTTGGTAAACGCGCACGGGATCATCGCTGCTCAGCACAGTAACTCCGGTGCCAAGGGTGATTTGCTTTGTCACTGTGGCAATGCCTGCCAGAACTGTGTCCGGGGCGCTCACGGCAAAGTCATCTCGGTGATGCTCGCCTACGTTAAAGGCGTTGAGCCCGAGTTCATCGGCGAGTTTGGCCTGCTCCACTAGATTGCGAATGGTTTGTGCCGCAGAGATTGGTTTCCCGGCATCGTCTTGGCTCATATCGCCAAAGGTGTCGAGACCAAACTTGATGTCATTTGCGTTAGTCATAATAAGTAAAGCCTACCTTGACAAAACCACTTACTCAAGGCCCGGTTGCATCACCTAGGGCTGAAGCCGCTGTGAAGTCCAGGAACCATCCGGCCGCAACTGGTAATCAATGCGATCGTGCAAACGATTGCTCCTTCCCTGCCAAAACTCAATGCGATGCGGTTTGATCCAGTACCCACCCCAATGGTCTGGGGTTGGCACTTTGGTTCCCGCAAATTCAAGCTGGGCTTCGGTAAATCTTGCCTCTAGGCCTCGTCTCGAAGAAATAGGGGCGCTCTGCTCAGAAATCATCGATGCGAGTTGCGAGCCGTGTGGCCTGCTCTGAAAGTATTCATTGGACTCTTGGCGGGTTGCCAAGCGGACATTGCCCAGTACCCGCACCTGCCTATGGATGGCATACCAACCAAACAACATTGATACTGCAGAATGTTTCGCTAGTTCTTGGCCCTTTTGACTCGAATAGTTGGTGGCAAAAAAGAACTCGCCATTGCGCAGTTCCTTGAGCAGAACGGTTCGGGCATTGGGGGCCCCGGAAGAATCGATGGTTCCAAGCACAAATGCGTTGGGTTCGTAAATCCCGCCGGCTTCGGCGGCCTTCAGCCAGGCGCTGAACGCCTCCAAAGGGCTAGGAGGCAAATGGGCTTCTAGTAGCTCAGATTGCCCGTAGTCGGTGTGTTTTCCTAGCGATTCCACAGGTTCAGCCTAGCCCCGCGGTTGCATGCCTTTGCTACGCTTTTACTATGCAGAAATCATCGTGGCTATACGGCGGAATCGCCAGCCTTTTCCTAGTCCCAGCATTCCTCGGCATTCCAATTGGTGTTGCTAATGGCACCCAGTTCTGGTTGCTCTACTACGTTCTCCGCGGCGACAACCCAAACTTGTTTGACTCGGGCCCAGAGATCCTCTTCTGGATTCTTCTGTTGCTACCGGTTGTTATCTCGGGATTCTGCTTCTACAAGTTGTTCAGCAGCAAGTCGGTAGACGAAGATACCGAGTTCTAAAACTAAAACTCATAAAGCCCTTCAGCGCTAAATGCGCTGGAGGGTTTTATCGTTTAAAGAATTTTCCATCTGGCTAACTAGAAAACCCCAACCCGACTAAACGGGTTGGGGTTTTCTATGCGGCTTAGACCTACATGGTCACCGTGAACTTGGAAGTTACGGTGGTGTAGTTCTGTCTAGCCGTTGTAATGGTGAACGTGACCTTTGATCCCACGGCAATAGCGCGTCCAGGACTGGTTATTGTTACTACACCGGTGTTGGAAACGGTAATGGTGGAACCAGTTGGCACTGCCTGTGCTGTACCTGCGGCGTTGGTGAACGACCACGCCAAGGTGTAGGTGTACAGGGCTGAGTAACCGGTCAGGTTCATGGTGATTCCAGCCGTGGAGGTCTTGGTTAGCACTGTTCCTGCAGAAACCGTGAGGCCTGTCTTGTATGCCGAACCAGTAACGCTAACGGTGGAACTAGGGCTAAAGCCAACTCTGCTAGTGCTGATTCCAACCGTTCCGCTGCCATCAATGGCCATACCCACAATGTAGAACGTTGCGGTGGAGCCGGAGATGGTGGTGTGGTCCAGGGTCAACGGTGCCGTTGCTGATACGTTCCAGGTGTATGCCGGATCGTAGTTGGTAACCACGAACGAGAATCCGTTCAGGGTTGTGGCCCCACTTACAGCCTGGTACGCCGCGGTTTGGAGCGTGTCAACAACCGGAGTTGGTGCACCCGAACTCTGAGCAACACCCGAAACCGTAACTGGAGTAGCTGCTGCTGAGAGCGGCGCACTGTAGTTGATGGTAACGGTTGCGGCCTGGTTGGAGGCGAGACCGGTAACCGTAACGGTTGCAGTTCCCGCACCAGCCTGGTCGGCGGTAATAGCCACACTTCCGGCCGTGGTGGTCAGACTGTAGTTACCAACGGTTCCATCAAAGTTGGTGATGTGGAACACAAAGCCGTCGGTGGTTGGGTTCGGCAGGGCCGGTGCAACCACGTCAACAGTTGGAGTTGGGCTTGTTGCAAATACGCCGTAGGTAACCAGCTTGGTTGCGCCTGTGGTGCCAGGGTTGGTCTGGTCGATTGTTACTCGCCACGCCTCGCCTCCGCTTAGGCCTGTCACCGCAATGTTTGCAGTATTCGCGTCGAGCACGGTCAGAGCCACGTCACCGGAACCACTTGGCGACTCCAGCGTGAGACTGTAGTTGTAGTCGCCGTTGTAGTTGGTGATGTTGAACCCACCCGAACCCGGTGTGGTGGTGGTAATCGCAGGGGTGGAAACAATCGTTCCACCGGCGGTACCCATCACAACGTTGTTGGACGTTGGGTATCCGGTTCTGTTAGCCGTGATGCTTAGGAGTGCACTTTCGCCCACCACCATGTTGCTTACAGTAATTGCTATGTTGCCAGCAGCACTAGTGGTAAAGGCTCCTGTGCCATCTGTGGTTCCCGCTCCAGAGAACGCAACGTTAGTTGACGCCCAGTTGGAGTTACCACTGATGTCTGCCGAGTAAGTGAATCCGGCAGGTGCATTCAGAATGTTCACGGTGAATCCGCCGTCAACTGAAACAGGCGTGTCAAACACAATCTGTGTTGCAGCACCATTGGCCGACATTCCGGTAACTGTGCCAACACCAGCGGTGTAGCCGGTTCCAACGGTTGGAACGGCGCTAACCTGCAGAGTTGCTGCCTGGCGTGGGCCGAGACCCGCAACCACAACCTGACAGCTGCTGCCAATTTGGTCACCGATTGTTGCGGTACCACCAAGTGCAGTCAGCGTGTAGGTGAGGTTTGCCTTGTCACAGTTGGTGATGTTCACAGTAAATCCGGAAGCCGTTGAACGAGGGTCGTCGAACTTGGCTACAGATCCGGCTGCACTAAACGTGACCGTGTACTGGTTGGTAGTTGCAGTTCCAAAGGCGTACGTGACCGTACCCGTGGTTGGAATGGTTACCGCGAGAGCAGTAGTTCCGTTAGCCAAACCATTCACAAACTTGGCAGTACCAGCAGTGGATGCCACCGGAGTGGTTGTGGTGTTGGCCACGTTGGCAATTGCGGTGTAGTTGTGAATTGCTGGGTTGAACGGTGGGTTCAGAATCACGCCAGCACCGAGGCCAAGGCTACTTGCACCGGTTGCAAGGCCGGTGTTTCCGGTTGCGGCGGTGTAAACGTTGCTCAAGACCAGTGGGGTTGGGGCGGCACCAGCAAGCGCATCAAAGATGATCTGCTGTACGTCGTAAACGAAGTCAACGCCAACCGGACCGGTGATCTTGTAACCAGTGGTTGCACCCAGAGGTAGAACGCTGAGGCGCTCAATCTGGTACTGGGCTGCCAAACCTGGAAGGTAGAGGTCGTCGCTCTGAACGGCTGTTCCGTTTACAGCACCGGTGAATGCAGTAGCTGCTGCCGCAACAGTGAACGAAGTTCCGGTAACTGCGGTAACAGCCGCACGGTTCACGCTCACGCCGGTGTTAGTGCTTGCAGTGGTAACGGTAACTAGGTCACCAACGGCAAAGGTGTTCTTTGCAACGGTGTAGGTAACCTGAGCTCCGTTTGATACTGCGAAGCTAACTGGTACAGAGGTAGAAACCAACTCACGAACCGTGCGCAGGTTGCCTGGGCTAACGTCGCCATTGTTTAGGTAGGTGAGCAGTGGAGTCATGCCCGAGTATCCGTTGCGTCCATCACACTGAACGTCGGAACCCTGGTCGAACGGTGCACCAGTGTTGGTGGTTGCAACAATACAGGTGTGAAGCTGGGCGCTACCGTGAATCACGTTAGATCCACCCATTGCATACAGGGCATCGTTACCGGCACCGCCGGTGATGATAGTTCCACCGGTCCACTCACCTGCAACGGTGAGAGGTACCAAAGTTGAAGAACCTGGCTGACCAGCGGCGATGGAACCTGGAGTTCCTGCGATCAACGATGCAAGTCCCTTTACAGAGTTTGGGCGCTGTAGTGGCCAAACCTTGAACTGAACCTGACCGGTCACGGTTGCCGTGAGTGGTGCAGACAGAACAATCTGTAGGGTGGTCAAACCGGTTGCATCGGTAAAGAGAGCAGGTGGACCAACGGTCATTGCTCCCTTAGGAATACCGTTACCGGTCACCATCATTCCACCGTCAATAGTGGTGGTGGAAGCCTTGATGGTTAGCCAACTCAGACCAGCCTTACCGTAAACCAAGTTTGCGGCCGTGGCAGCGGTAATTGGTGTTGGTGTGGCTGTCAGAACCTGGTTCTGGGCCTGGCGACCAATGAGGACGTCGTTACCCGCAGATCCCGAAACACCTTCGGCATCTAGCACGGCGTCAACGGGCATCAAGGTTGGGTTTGGAATAGCTCCACCAGCGAGTTCAATGAACGCGCCTGGCTTAGCTGCAGGACCGTTGTCGTATCGGGTGGTTCCTTCGTAGTTGACCCAGTCAAAACCGGTTCCCAGAGTCACGAGGTCAACACCATCACCGAGGTTGGCAACGTCATCGCCACCGTCTCCGTTAAGGATGTCGTTACCCGCGCCACCCGAGATAACGTCGTCTCCACCGTTGAGCATGTCAACTAGCGCAGCGTTTGGTCCCGAGTCTCCGTTTACGAAGTCGAGGCCGCCGTTACCTTCAATCCAGTCGCTACCTTCGCCACCCTCAAGCAGAACGTCGTTGTTGGTTCCACCCTGGATGAAGTCGTCGCCGGCCTCACCGATTGCAGATGCCGCAACGCCGGTTGAGTTGGAGTTGTGAATGAAGTCGGCTCCCGATCCACCGTCGGCAATGTCACCGGCCTGGCTTTCGCCCATGTCGAGTACGTCGTTTCCAGCGCCACCCTTCATAAGATCTTCACCTGGGCCTCCAAAGAGGATGTCGTCACCCGAGTAACCATCAATGAGGTCGCCACCCGAAGCGCCGCCGCTAAGGAAGTCATTTCCTGCGGTTCCCTGGAGAGAGTCGTCGCCAGCGCCACCAGCAATACGAATACCAGGGAGACCTGCATTCGCGTTCTGGTCGCCAAACCCGATCACGTTGTCGAGGCCGGTGTGTACCAGCGCGTTGTTGCTGTCAACAGACATGGTTCCGGTTGGACACTTGGTGTCAACGCCACCCTGCGAGTTATCAGCGCTTGCTGGAACCGAAGAGTCTGGCGAGAATAGACAGTCTCCAACACCAAAGCCAGGACTGTTCATACCGATGATGCCCTTGTTGGCCGAGGCTGGAGAAATCATGCTGTTACCGGCAGATGGGCTGTTACGACGAACAATGTCGGTGAGCTTCTGCGCAGGAATTTCCTCGTTCAGGTTGGTGCCGAGAATACGACCTAAGTAGTAGAAACGGTCACCGTTCTGTAGCGCCAAAGTCTGCTTGTCGAACACGTACTGGAAGGTTGGGCCAAGCATCGGTGGGGTAAGTGGCTGCTTGGCAGGGTTTTCTGCAAGTCCACCAATCCACATGTCGATGTTGTTGAAACCAGTCTCCTTGAGGCTCCATGCTCCGGTGGAGTTCATGAAGTCAACGTTATTCATCATGGTTGCCGCGGCAGCGCGACGCTCAGCCAAGGTGGTGTCGCGGGTTACATTGCCTGAACGGGTGATGGTGGAGGTTACGGTACCAACGTTTGCCAGGTTGGAGATTGGCTGTGCGTTTGCATCCTTGAGCAGTGCGGTGTAACCGGCGTCAACGCCAGCCACGGTGGCTCCCTTAACAAACGAGTTAGGAGCCGAAGGCGAAGTTAGGTAGTACTTGCTTACCGTGAAAGTGGTTGCACTGGTAACAGTGTCCACAATCGCATTCTGCAGGTTCAAACGAGCGTTTGCAAAACCACTGATCGAAACAACGCTTCCGTTGGTCTTGGCAACATCGGTGCTGGCACGAAGACCACTGGTGTCTGCCACGGTGAAGGTGTAGCTAGTTGGGCTAGATACGGCCTTGGTAACAGTGGTTACGGTCTTGGTGGTGATACTTGCGTCGGTTCCGTAGGCAGCCACAAAGTTTACTGCCGAGGCAGGATAACGCAGGGCCATAACAAAGTCGTTCCATGACTTGTAAGGCTTGAGTGCGCCACCGGTTGTGCTGCGGAACTGGTTCAAGGTTGGAACACCGGTGTCACGACCACGAGTCATGTTCAACGATGGTAGGTCGAGTGGCGCGCCCAACAGGTTGTTGCGCACGGCATCGGTGGTGAACTCGTCAATTTCGTTACCACGTTGCTGGCTCATACCCTGAGCGATGGCTGCTGCCGACTGACCCGGGGTGTAGGTGTATCCGCTCACACCAGGCGAGCTGATGGTGGCACGGGCTAAGTAACTGCTGGAGTCCTTAGTGGTCCAGCCGGCTACATAGTTAGGGTCGTTGGCTGCCGGGCTGTAGGTACGCGACGAAGCGGTTGCTCCCGAGGTCACTGCAACTGAAACTGCCGAGGCCGAGGTGCCGTTGAAGTAGGTGGCAATGCGGAAGGTTCCTGCCAACTGCGAGGCGTTGGAAACAAAACCGTTTCGAATGTTCATGGTGTTTCCGCTGGACGAGTTGCCCAAGCCGGAAATGCTAACAACGGAACCGTTTTCAGGAACGGTTTCGCCACTGGCAACGGTGTAGGTGATGCTGCTACTTGTGTTGGCCACAGCGCTCGCAACAATTACCGGGCGAGGCAAACGAGCCTGACTTGGGTTGGTAAAGGCGGTCACCAAAGAAACATCTTGGTTGTTGTTTGGATCCCAAACAGTACCTGGGTTGGAACGCGCAATGGTCTCGTTCAACATGGAGTGACCCAAACGGTAAACCGCGCTTGCGAATTCCTGAGTGATGTCTGGGCGAGTGGTTGGCTGGTAAGCCACAAACACAGGCAGTCCCGGAGAGATACGACGAACGAACTCGTCGTAAACCATGTGCTGGTATTCCATCTCATCGATGTAGCGAGCCACCTGGTACAGGCGCTCACCATCCCAGGTAATGGCGTTGATGTCACGCGAAGCAGTGGCGGTCTTGGCGGTGGTGAACTCACCAAGGAAGGCATCGGTGATTACCGGGTTGCCAACCAACATTGCCTTCAAGTCGTTCACAAGAGTGTTGTGCTCCGAGTGGAAGGTGTTGTGCACCGCCGAGAGACCAATGTTCTCGTTTACACGACCGTCACCGGCAACAAAGTGCTCGTTGAGCGCTTCGTCGTCGTAGTAGCCTGCTGCAGACGAACCAGGAGCCTCAATAACAATGTCGGCGTCTGGCTGAAGCATTGCACCTGCACCGTCGTTTGGAACGGCGGAGCTCATGGTGTCGTTAATGAAGTTGTGGCCAGTGGACACTGCGGTGAAGCCGTTTAGGGCTCCAGCAATTGCCCAACCCATTGAGCCAGTTCCGTTACCACCAATGGCCCCTGCGGCGCCACCAGCTGCGGTGGATGGGTAGGTCCAAACCTGGTTAGCAGGGTTACCCTCAATCCACTTGTACTGGTTGGAAGCGTTCTTGAACAGCATCATTGGGAAACCGTGTGCACCGGCAATGAACTTGCCGTACTGGTTGGTTGCGAGGATTGGAATGCTCTTTGCGTCGTAGTCGCTCAAGTGGAAGCCCATGCGAGCTGCCTGGTGCTTGAGGTCCCACCAGGTTGCAAGTCCACCGTTTAGTGGTGCGGTTGCATTTACGTCGTAAGGCGACGTAGCCGCACCCGATCCACGTGCGGTGAAGTCGGATCCTTCAAGCATCTTGCCGGTAGGTACGGGCGCACTACCAACGCCGGTGAACGCGTACTCGCGCAACCAAGCGTTTTGAGATGCCACCGAACCGTAAGTCTGGCTCTGGTCCACGTATGGGCTGGTGATGTTAATCTGCTCACCGGTGGAGTCGGAACCACGAGTCAACTGCATGTAGTTCTTGGCAGTTGGGCTATTTACGTAAAGAGGGTCGCTCTGGTCCAAAGGAATGAATACCTGGGAACCAGCTTTTGGAATCAGGTCAAGTCCGTGGTCAAAGAACTGTCCAAACAAGGTAAACCAAGAGTTGTAACCGGCCGAAACGTTGTAGTCGGCGGTGATGTTTGGGATCTGCATTGAAGTGCTTGCGTTGCCCGAAGTAGCGTTTACCGAAACTTCAGCGTTTGGCGAAGTGCCGTACAGAGTGTTGAATGCATCGCTGGAAGCAGAAACCGCGGCTGGGTTGTTGCTGCTCTGGTCAGCAATCAGGTTGCTGATCAAACGAGGAGATGCGTCTTTCACATACGAAGTTGGGTTCGAGTAAGCCTTCTGAACAGCGTTCAGAGTGTAAGGAGCCGCAACGCCAGGCTTGTTGGTTGCAGTGGAAAGGCGGGTGAAGAACTGGTCCGAAGCACCCCAACCTGCGGTGTCGGCCTTGTTTGGAACTGTGTTCCACTGGCTAGCAGTTGGTGCCTCTGCGGTTACGTTGGTGATGTTGTTACATTCACCATCAACCTGACGGATACCCCATGGGTCAAGGTTGCTGTAGGTGTATCCGTTGGAAAGGCCGGTTGGGCCGTAGGCCGCGGTTGCAGCAGTGGTTAGATCCGAAGGCTGAAGACAGCGGGTTGCCGAAATAACGTCGTATGGGTAAAGACCGGCGGTACGACCCGATGAATAGCTGAGCAATCCAGCTGCTGCACCGGACGCTGCGTTGGTGGCAGCGGTTACGACCGAGGTTGCATTTGATGTGCGGGCTGCGTGAGCTTCGCCAAACTTCACCTGGTCAAGAATGTACTTCACGTCGCCGTAGGTAACGTTCAAGTGGCCGGTTGGCATGGTGTAAGGCTCGGTGTGCGACGACCAAATGGCGTATGGGGTAACGATTCCCTGGTGTCCAGCACCATCGGTCACGGTAAGCGCACCGGTAACGGCACCCGCAGGAATGGTGACAGTGATGGTGTCTACCACGGTGGTCTGCGATCCGATTACTACATTGGTTGCCGCCACAGTGGTAGCGCCTGCAGCCGCAAAGGTCACAGTCAAACCGGTGGAGGTCAGTGGGCCGGCTATGGAACCAGTGGTTGGCTTAGCCGTTAGCACGATGGTGTCTCCCACCACGCCCGCGTCGGCCGCTTCCTTCTGGGTTTCAATGTCCAGCGGCGGCGTGGCATTGCTGGTGGTGATGGTGATGTTTCCACTCGTGGCCGCAATGGCAGTCACACTGCCGAACGCCACGAGGAGCATAGACATCACAACTGCAATCTGCTTGACCATCTTGCGGGAGTGTCCAAAAGAAATGTGCTTACCCATGCGAGAAGTACCTTTACCTATTTTTACGGTGTTAAATGCAGCACTTAGCAGCGCTTCGAACTTTTTCATTACAGCCATCACTATGAATCCAACGTCTTCTCGATAAGGAACAGTCGAGTTTGATCAAGTGATGTTGCGGAAACCTCTAGGTGAGAGCAGGTCACTTTTTCTAAAACCCCTTGTTACAAAGTTGCCATTAACACAACTGGGTATTAAATCTACCAAGACGGTCTAGATAACCACAAGAAAAAACTCAGGTTATTTTCTAGTTTTTGGAATAAAAGCTAGTTGCCTGTGATTATTACGGAATTTTTCATGGCTCCGCTTGCGCCGGAAACCAAATTAGTTCCACGAACTCGGAGGCCTAACCTGGTTAGCGCCGACCGAACTGCCTTGGCGAATAACTTGGCCGCCTTTGCCTCTGCGGCAGTTGGCGTTGAAGACTTGGCGTAGATGGACACCTGCAGTGTGGTTAGTTTGAGTCCAGCCTTCTTGACCTGGGTTACAAACCGCTTGAGCGCTTTCAAACCCTTGCTAGTAACTGTTGTAGCAGCGCCAAAGGTCATCTTGGCCGTTGGAGTTGCAACAAAGTTAACCGCACCAGGCAGAGTAATAGTCTGGTTTTCTGCGGTCTTGATCACAATGTCGGCCAGGCCTGTGTTGGTAACTGCTGGTAGGAAGAACGACAAGGTTTTGGGGTCCACAACCAATACGTTGGTTGCCGCAATGCCTTGAACGGTTACGGTGACTCCAGCTGCAAAGTTTTCTCCAGAAACCTTGACCTTTAAGCCACCAGAAGTCCAAGCCTTAGTTACCGAAGGCGGCGTAACAGAGATAGGCAAAATGTAAACCAGATCGCTGGTCCATGTCACCGATGGAAGACCAGGGTTAGCAATCACCAGCTTCACAGCACCCGCAGCGTGTGCAGGCGTTGAAACAGTCAACTCGTGTGGGGTTACCGACTGCACTCCGATTGGGGCGCCATCGAGAGTCACGGTGATGTCTGGAGCAAAGTTTTCGCCCACAATCTGGATCACAGTTCCACCGGTAATCACACTTGTGCCCGGGGTTACCGAGGTGATAACTGGAGCTAGTGGCTTGAATTCAAAGTTGACCGGGCTGGAAACAGAGCCTACGCCGTTCATTGCTACAACAATCGATGTGGTTCCCACGGCGTGCGCAGGAGTAACCACCTGGAGCGTAGACGAACTCACGTAGTGGACACTCGCGGCAACACTGGTACCAAACGAAACCTGAGCAGTTGGAGTGAATCCTGCACCGGTAATGGTGATGGTGTTTCCACCCACAGGAGAGCCAAATGCCGGTGTCACATTGAAAATAACTGGGTGCACAGCAAACGAAAGCGGTTGGGCTGCAATCGTGTAGTTCTGAGCCGCACTACCAGTTAGCTTGAACGCGCCTGTCCAACTCAGCAGACCAGTTGCGCTGTAAGAACCAACCACCTGCGAAGCGTCCACTTGAACAAAGTCACCAGGCAAGAGGCCAACAATGGCAATTGGGTCAAAGGTTACGGTTCCGTTGGCTGCCACGGAAGCCATCGATGGAGCAAGCGTGACTGGCTTTGGCGA
>Ga0228703_1001683_pt1 | contig 13139 bp, 9 predicted proteins | sample McNCre217_Aug_MG_3_FD_178020 | JGI IMG/M metagenome (GOLD analysis project Ga0228703, IMG submission 178020) | Freshwater microbial communities from McNutts Creek, Athens, Georgia, United States - 29-17_Aug_MG | ecosystem: Environmental > Aquatic > Freshwater > Creek | place: USA: Georgia... | reverse complement strand
CAACGTTTCGTGGAAGCTCTCGAAGAGCGTGCGACACATAATCACGGTGATGCCCTGGCGTGGTGTGTCACACACTTGCTCACCGATTCTCCGGAGGCTCGGGCGGTCACCTCTGAACTGATTGCGATGGCGCAGGAGACGTTGCAGGTTGATAACGAAGTGCTTGCGATTGTGCGCGATGTTGCCCCCCTCTATCCATCCGACACCGGCGTGGCTCTGGCGACCTTATTGAATCGGGTCAGCCTGGCCCGTGGCGAAGCAATCTTCCTCCCTGCGGGCAATCTGCACTCGTATGTTCGCGGCACCGGAATTGAACTCATGAACTGCAGCGATAACGTCCTGCGGGGTGGGCTCACGCAGAAGCACATTGATATCCCGGAACTCACGAGTGTTCTCGACTTCTCCGAACTTGATGACCCCCGCATTGAAAGCACAAATTTGGGTGCAGGATTGACTGCCTATGCGCCCCGGGATTGCGGCTTCGTGCTGTATCACTATCGGTCACCGGATGCCGGTGAGGAGCCCTCGCCCGCGATTACCCTTCACGATGGCGCAATAGGCCTCTGCACCGAGGGGTCGCTCACGCTTCGCGGAGCGCGCGGCACCCTGACCCTGACTCGCGGAAATGCAGTTTTTGCATCCACGGACGAAGGACAACTGTCCTGCTCGGGCCAGGGCGAAATGTTTATCGCAACCAGTGTGGGGTAATCCCCATATTCGGCTGAAAAGTCTTCAGTACCAGTCGAAGGTCTGTGGAATTCGACTTGACGAATAACGAATAACAACGGTGTAATTAGACAACGCACCGCGGCGGTGCGACTAACTCTAGGGGCGAACTTTTCATGTCATCTGCGTACACCACCTCGGTTCCCGAGAACTGGTTTGTTGATCCCGTTCGTCTGGGCGTCACCGGCGTTAAGCCATCTGGCATCGACGATGAGGCCAGCCCGCTTTCATGGCAGCTTGATGCGCTGTGCGCTCAGACCGATCCTGAATCGTTTTTTCCTGAAAAGGGTGGCTCGACTCGCGAGGCTAAAAAGATTTGTTCGTCATGTGAGGTGCGCGGTGAATGCCTGGAATACGCACTTTCGAATGATGAGCGTTTTGGTATTTGGGGTGGCCTGAGCGAACGCGAGCGTCGCAAACTTCGTCGCCGCGCATAACTTTCGACATCGATGCATTCGAGAGTCGTTGCGCTAGTCGTCACCACGCAGAGTGGGCAGTCGACACAGCGCACGCTGGACGCCCTGAAGGCACAGTCGCGGCCCCTCGATGAAATCATCGTCACACCCACCCACAAACGCACGGCGACCGGTGTTGCGGTAAAAGAGGCGCTCACTGGCATTCCTGAGCGTGACGCGCAGTTCCTCTGGATACTCGTTGCTGGCAGCGTTCCAGCTCCCGACGCACTTGCCCGACTCTTGGGCGGTCTCGAAGTCGCTCCCTCGGTTGCCGTGGTGGGGCCCAAAATCATGGATGGCTCGCGTCCTGATCACATCGCTTCCTTCGGGTTGTCGATGACGCGTTTCGGTCGCACAGTTTCTCTCGTGTCGGATGAGCTTGATCAGGCACAACACGATCGCATGAGTGACGTGCTGGCGGTCGACACCAATGGCCTGCTCGTTCGCGATGAAGTGTGGCGCGAACTCGACGGCTTCGATCCCGGCCTTCCCCATGTGGACGATGCGCTGGACTTTTGTGTTCGCGTGCGCCTGTCCGGGCATCGCGTTGAGGTAGTTCCTCAGGCGCGGGTGATTGCCCCCGCGGTTGAAGAAGAAGGCGAGTATCGAGGACGTGCCCGCCTGGCCCGACAAGAACGGGCTGCGCAGTTGCACCGCAGACTTTCCTATACGCGCGCAGTGGGAGTGCCCTGGCACTGGCTCGGGCTGCTTCCTAATGCTCTGTGGCGCACCCTCGTACTCCTCATCAACAAACGTCCGACTGCTGTCGGTGGCGAGCTCATGGCTGCGTTGTCGGTGCTCGTAACACCGGGGAGCGCTGCGCGAGCTCGAAAGTCGATTCGTCGTACCCGATCGGTCTCGTGGTCAACGCTTGACTCGTTGATTCTTCCCTGGGCCGAGGTGCGCCGCCGTGATGCGTTGGCCCGTGAAACCCTGCGCATGCAATTGCACGGACAGGTCGCCCCGACGATGTTTCTCGCCACCGGAGGTGGTTGGGTTCTCCTGACCCTTGCCGTCGTATCCTTCGTCCTCATGGTGCCTCTGATTGGTGCATCCGCAATCGGAGGCGGAGCGCTGCTCCCCCTGGGCAACGATCTCGGAGCCCTGTGGAACCAGGTCGGCTTCGGTTGGCGTGCTGGAAGTTTGAGTTTCCTGGCCCCGGCGGATCCGTTCGCCATCGTTGTTGCGACACTCGGCTCACTCACCTGGTGGAACCCGTCACTCGCCGTGGTGATTCTGTGGTTCATGGCCATCCCGTTCGCAGGCTTGGGCGCGTGGCTCTTCGCTAGTCGCATCACTCCGCGACCACTTATTCGCGCTTTCGTGGCCATCGGCTACGCCCTCGCCCCCACGCTGCTGGTGTCCATGGCTGCGGGTCGACCGGGCTCGGTCCTTGCGCAGATTCTGTTGCCTTGGCTTGCCTTTGCATCGCTGCGGGCAGTGCGCTCCTGGTCTGCTTCGGCGACGGCGGCACTCTTGTTTGCAGCCATCCTGGCCTGCGCACCGTCACTGGGGCCGGTCTTGGTGTTGCTGTGGCTCGGCGCACTCGCCCTCACCGGACGCTACGTTGCACGCTTTTTGGCTATTCCGCTTCCCGCTGCCATCTTGTTCGCCCCGCTCATCGTGTGGCACATCCTGCAGGGCAATCCGCTGGGACTCCTCGCCGATCCAGGTGCAACCGTGACATTTTCGGCTGCCCCCAACTGGCAGCTCATGCTCGGATTCCCCGAAGCGGGGCTCGGCGGATGGTCCACAATTTTCTCGACGGTCGGTCCGACGTTCGAACCGGTCGCCTTGATTATCCTTATTGCCCTGGTCGGAATTCTCGCGGCGCTCGCGGTCGTGGGGCTGTTTTCTCCAACGCCGATTAGAGCGCAACTTGCGCTTCTGGTCATGCTCTTCGGCGTTGCGAGCGCAGTCGCCGCCGTTCACGTGGGCGTCGCATTCGCGGGGCAAAACGCTGTGCCGTTGTGGCCCGGGTCAGCCCTCGGGGTTGCTTGGCTCGCGCTTATGGTGGGCGCGGCGACCGGCGTGGCCGTGCTCAGGCGCTTCGCGATTTATCCCGCGGTTGCGGGCTTGACTGCGGTCGTGCTGTTGGCGGTGCCGACAGGAGTCGGTCTCTTCCGCGGAGAAACCAGTGTTGCCTCCACCGACGGACAGACGTTGCCCGCCTATGTTGTGGCGCGATCCATAACTGATCAACAGTTGGGCACTCTCATCCTCAGCGCCCAGCCGGATGGTGGACTCAGCGTACAGATTCAACGCGGATTCGGAGCGACGCTCAACAACAGTTCAACGGCCGTGAATACGGCAGTCCGACCGACCGAAAGCGCGACTCAGCTCGCCGACTTGGCCGCAAACCTGTCTTCCCTGAGCAGTAACGATTCGCGCCAACAACTCCGGGAATGGGGCATCGGGTCGGTTCTGGTCACTCCGCTGAGCGCGGCATCAACGACCAAACCGAGCTCGTCGGAAGCCGAAATGCGCGCGCGAGTTTCGGTTGCTTTGGATGCGAATCCCCAACTTGAAATCGTGGGATTCACTGACTACGGAACGCTCTGGCGATTTGCGAACCCCGATACGCAGGCGAGCCAAGGCCTGACGCCCGCCGGCGCAACCCAGCCCTGGCGTTGGTTGATTCTGTTGATTCAGGGCATCGTCCTACTCATGACCTTGTTGCTCGCGGTCCCCACCGGTATGCCACAACGCGACATTCGTCCCCGGCGCGCGATTGCCGGACTCGCCACCGAGCCAATCGCCTTTGAACCCCGTGATCCATTGCGTGAGGAGGCCGACGATGAGCACAACTAGTAAGCGCGGACTCATTCGCCTGGCCGGGTTGGGCGGCGCCATCGCAACCGGTGTTGCCGTCGCAGTGTTGTGCGTCATCCCACTGCCTTCGCTTTTCCTCACTCCCGTGACGTTGACGGTCAACCCCACCCCGTCTGCTCCGCACAAGGTGTGTCCGGGTGGTCTGGTGGACGTCATCGGGTCGAAGGGCGATGCCACCACTTTCCAGGGCTTTGCCTCTCCGACCTTTGCCACGATGTCCTCGGGCAACCCAGCGGCAGTGTCTCCGCTTGCGGCTCCGGACAACGCGGCAAAGAACCCGGCGGTGTTCCCGCAGTTGCTCACCGGCGAGGTTTCCACCGATCCTGCGAAGCCGGTTGTGATTGCGGGCGCACAGAGTCAGTACGCCAAGTCAGATGTGATTAGCGGTTTGGCGAGTTCAGCTTGTGGGGAGGCTTCAACCGATCAGTGGTTGGTTGGCGGTTCAACTGAGGTCGGGCGCACCACTCTGTTGTTACTCAACAATCCGCTCGAGGTCGAATCCGTTGTTTCTCTCGAGATCTTCGGTGAAAACGGACTCGTGGATGCTCCTGGAACGACGAACATCATCGTGCCTCCGCAATCGCAACGCATCCTCTCGTTGGCTGCCTTCGCACCGAACCTGGTCGAGCCGGTCGTTCACGTCACAACCAGCGGCGGACAGGTTTACGCCACCCTGCAACAGACCGTTACTCGTGTCGTCACGCCAAGTGGTGTCGAATACGTTTCCCCGGGAGCTCCCGCATCAACCCTGCAAGTCATTCCCGGTGTAGCTCTTTCGGGCCAAGCTGGGGCGGACGGTGAAGGTGGTCAGGTCACAAACGACCTCGCGCCCGGTATTCGTGTACTCATTCCAGGCGATGTCGATGCCGAGGTCACAGCCACAATCATCGGTGTGAGCGGCGAGCCCGTTGTCGTGAAATCACGCTTGACGGCCCGGCACACCATCCAGTTGCCGTTTAGTGGCGTATCCGATGGTGTCTACACGGTCATCGTGACGGCGAATGTTCCGGTGGTGGCGTCGGCCCGGTCTGTCCAATCGCCGGGTGTGGCCATTGCTCCCATTGCACCGGCCGCCGCCGCTCCCGCTGGCGCTCCAGCAGCCGAGGGCGCCACCACGCCTGCGGCCGGGGGAGACTTCTCGTGGAACGCATCGGCGGTGCAGCTCGGCGGCACCGCGCTGGTCCCCATCCCGGCCGGGCCGAACGCGCTGCTGACCCTGTTCAATAGCGGCACGAATAAGGCCGACGTTGCGCTTCTTTCGAATGGGCAGCCCTGGCAAACGGTTGAATTGCCTGCGGGCGCATCGCGCGTTGTTGATGTTTCAGGGCAAGTCTCGGTGACCATCACTAACGCCCCCACCGTCCACGCGAGCGTGACTCAGCGGGCAGTTGGCCAAGGTACGGCCTACCCCGTGACGCCAGCGAGCCGACTGGGCTCTGCCGTCAGCGTGTTTCCGCGCTAGATATTCTCGCCGCCGAGTTCCCACGGCTGCTTGCCGAGATACTCCGCAATGGCATGAAAAACGGCACTCTCAATCGCCATTTGGCGGTGCAGGTCATCGTTTCGATGCAATCGTGTCATGCGCTGAATCGGGATGCGATACAGAACGATGCGGTTCTCGTCACGTTTGACGCTCCACCGTTCAATGTGACGCGAGCTCGAATTGCGCGGTGGGTTACTGGCGACATCGATGCGTACATCCGCTAATTCGTTAGGCCAAACGGACTGCAAGTACTGCACGGTTTGGCTTACCACCGTGAAGAAATTCTCAACGCGGCTGTAAAGAATCGGCAGGAGCGGACCGGTGACGGGGGATCGCAAGGCGCGACCGTGACGGTTGCGTGCACGAGAGCGAACCACCATGACTCCATATTAACCAGGCGAGTAATCTAAAAACATCATGATGCGCACGTGCACCTCAGGGGGATGTTCCCGGCCGGCGGCCTGCACGCTCACCTACGACTATGCGAATCTCGTTGCGGCAATCGGACCGCTCTCGCCCAGTTCTGCAAGCGAAGGTTACGACCTCTGCGCCAAGCACGGCGCCTCATTTTCGGCACCTCAAGGGTGGCGCGTGATCCGTCACTTAAGCTTGATGAGTGACCCCGACTGAATCAGCGACCCTCGCCAGCATCGTCAAGACCTATGACATCCGAGGTATCGTCGGCAAAACCCTGACCGAGAACATGGTGGAGGCTCTGGGCGCCGCCTTCGCTGACGTGGTAAACGCGGCTGGCAGTGACATCGTCGTCGGTCATGACATGCGTGATTCTTCGCCCACCTTTGCCCGCGCCTTCGCTCGAGGCGCCAATGCTCGCGGCGCGAACGTCGTCAATGTAGGGCTGTGTTCTACTGACGAAACCTACTTTGCGTCAGGCTCCTGGCATGTGCCCGCTGCCATGTTCACCGCAAGCCACAATCCCGCCGCCTATAACGGCATCAAGTTTTCGCGCGCGGGCGCTCAGGGCATCAGCCTGGATACCGGACTTGGCGAGATCCGCGACCGGGCGATGACCTACCTTGACTCGGGTCTTCACGAGGTGGCGTCTCCGGGCAATTATCACGAGCGTGACGTCCTCGCCGACTACGCCGCTTACCTTCGGTCACTCGTTGACCTGAGCGCCATTCGTCCCCTGCGCGTTGTCGTGGATGCGGGCAATGGCATGGGCGGCATGACCGTACCCGCCGTACTGAGCACCGCCGCCGGTTTGCCCGCGTTGCCGCTCGAAATCATCCCGCTCTACTTCGAACTTGATGGAACGTTTCCTAACCACGAAGCCAACCCGCTCGAACCCGCGAATCTGGTTGATCTCCAGCGCGCGGTCGTTGAGCACGGCGCTGATCTCGGTTTGGCTTTCGACGGCGACGCTGATCGTTGCTTTGTGGTTGACGAGCGCGGCGAAGCCGTGACGCCCTCGGCGGTTGCGGCAATCGTTGCTGTTCGCGAAATTGCGCGTGCGCAGGCCGCGAACCCGGGCGCCGAGGTAACGGTGCTGCACAACCTCATCACCTCCAAGATTGTTCCCGAGACCATCACCGCACACGGTGCGCGTGCGGTTCGCACCCGCGTCGGCCACTCGCTTATCAAAGACCAGATGGCGGCAACCGGCGCAGTATTTGGCGGCGAGCACTCTGCGCATTATTACTTCAAAGATTTCTGGGGTGCCGATAACGGCATGCTCGCTGCGATGCACGTTCTCGCTGAATTTGGTTCGCAGCCTCAGCCGCTCTCTCTCCTCACTCAGCGTTACTCTCCGTATGCGCTCAGCGGCGAAATCAATTCCACAGTTAGTGATGTCGCGGCAGCGACGGATCGGGTGCGCGCCGCATTCGCTCATCGCGGCACCGAAGATGCGCTCGACGGACTGACCATCACGGGAACCGTTGCTGCCGGCGAGCCCTTCTGGTGGTTCAGCGTGCGGCCTTCCAACACTGAGCCACTTCTGCGTCTCAACGTGGAGGCCGCGGACACCGACACCATGGCTCACATTCGAGACGAAGTTCTCGCACTTATCCGCGCCTAATTTAGACAGTCAACGAAAGAAATCCTGTGGAATACAAAGTCGCTAACCTTGCTCTGGCCGAAGCCGGGCGTCACCAAATTCGTCTCGCCGAGCACGAGATGCCCGGTCTCATGGCGCTGCGTGCCGAGTATGGCCCGTCGCAGCCGCTGGCCGGTGCGCGCATTGCGGGTTCGCTGCACATGACCGTGCAAACTGCTGTCCTCATCGAAACGCTCGTTGCCCTGGGTGCTCAAGTTCGCTGGGCCAGCTGCAACATCTTTTCAACCCAGGATGACGCCGCCGCGGCCATCGTGGTCGGTACTGGAACGGTTGAGAACCCGGCCGGAATTCCGGTTTTCGCGTGGAAGGGTGAAACCCTCGACGAGTACTGGTGGTGCACCGAGCGCATTTTTGACTGGAGCAGTGAGTCTGCCGCCGCGGGGCAGTCCTGGATTGGGCCGAACCTGATTCTTGACGACGGCGGTGATGCGACGCTCCTCGTTCACAAGGGTCGCGAGTTTGAACTCGCGGGTGCTGTGCCCGACGCTTCGACGGCTGAGAGCGCCGAGTACGCCGTCGTGCTCGAGTTGCTCGACCGCACGATCTCCGCTCAACCCGGCCGTTGGACCGCAACCGCGTCAGAGCTCATCGGTGTTACCGAGGAGACCACCACGGGTGTGCACCGACTGTACGAGTTTGAGAAGAACGGCGCTCTGCTTTTCCCGGCCATCAACGTTAATGACGCCGTGACCAAGAGCAAGTTCGACAATAAGTACGGAATTCGCCACTCGTTGCCCGACGGATTGAACCGCGCCACCGATGTGTTGATGGGTGGCAAAGTTGCGTTTGTCTGCGGATACGGCGACGTGGGTAAGGGTGCGGCCGAGGCGCTTCGTGGACAGGGCGCTCGCGTCATCGTCAGTGAGATCGACCCGATTTGTGCCTTGCAGGCGTCCATGGATGGATTCCAGGTCGCTCCACTCGAATCCGTCATCGATCAGGTCGACATGGTGATCACCGCGACCGGCAACAAGAATGTTGTCACTCTCGACCACCTCACCCGCCTCAAGCACCTCGCGATTGTGGGCAACGTGGGACACTTCGACAACGAGATTGACATGGCTGGCCTCGAATCGCTGGCGGGCGCATCCAGTATTGAGATCAAACCGCAGGTGCACGAGTGGTGCATGCCTTCGGGTCGAAGCATCATTGTGCTCAGCGAGGGACGCCTGATGAACCTGGGTAACGCCACTGGTCACCCGTCATTCGTGATGAGCAACTCGTTCACGAATCAGGTGCTCGCTCAGATTGAACTGTTCACGCGCATCGAGGAGTACCCGGTCGGCGTATATGTCCTTCCGAAGCACCTTGATGAAAAGGTCGCTCGCTTGCACCTCGACTCGCTCGGTGTGGTGCTCACCCAGCTCACCTCCGAGCAGTCCAGCTATCTCGGCATTCCGGTTGATGGACCGTACAAGCCCGATCACTACCGCTACTAGTTCACAGGCCTTCGCCCGTGTTACTTATTGCCGAAGCGACTACAGTGGGCTAAATCAAGCACGACACTGGTTGTAAAGAAGGAACTAGCCTGTGACACCGATGATTCTCACTGTTGAGGATGATCCCGGCGTTGCCTCGATGATTCGACTGATTCTCGAAGAGGCCAACTACCGAGTTGTCACCTGCCCAGACGGTGCGGATGCACTTCGCGTGTTTAACGAGAGCAAGCCCGACCTGGTTTTGCTCGATGTCATGCTCCCGGGGCTCTCGGGGCTCGAGGTGTGTCAACAAATTCGCGCAATCAGCGGGACGCCAATCTTGATGCTCACTGCTCGCGAGACGAGCGAAGACATCGTTGCCGGTCTTGAAGCGGGCGCCGACGACTACCTCACCAAGCCCTTCGATCAAAACGTGCTCATCGCGCGCATTCGCGCCCGTTTGCGACCGGGAGTGGCCGCACCGAGCGCTCGCGTGCGGATTGGTGACGTCACGATTGATGTTGATGCTCATGAAGTGCGACGCGAGGATCAGCTCATCAACCTCACGCCGCTCGAATTCAGTTTGCTCATGACGCTCGCCTCGAAACCGAGTCAGGTCTTCACGCGAGACATGCTGCTCGAAGAGGTGTGGGGCTACCAGTACAAAGCGGACACCCGCCTGGTCAATGTGCATGTTCAGCGCCTGCGCAGCAAGATTGAGCATGACCCCGACAATCCGCAGATTGTTGCAACCGTCCGGGGTATTGGCTATCGCGCCGGAGCTGTGCAGTCCCTCGAATGAAGTCCTTTTTTGATCGCCTGATTGCTATCGACTGGTTGGGTGTTCCAGGCCGCATCGGTCGCTTCTGGAAGCGTTCGCTACAGTTTCGTGCGGCCTCGTTAAGTGTTGCCCTCACGGCAATCGCCATTATCGGTACGGGTGTATACATGTCAGCCACAATCGGGAGCGACCTGTTCAATTCACGATTGACCCAGGCGCTGACGCAGTCAAAACGCGCGGAGGATGTCGCGCAGCGAATTTTTGATTCTGCCGTAGCGACCGATCGGTCGGCAGTTGCCAACGTTGTTAGTTCGGCTTTGGTGAGTATCCGTGACGCTTCGTCGTCCTCGCTGGTGGCGTTTTATCGGAGTCCCGCCACGAAGTTGTCACCTCTTGCGCCTCAAGAATTTGTTTCGCCAGAACTCGCTTCGGGAGAAATATCGCCTGCGCTGCGAGCCAAGGTTTCCGCGGGACAAGGTGCTCAATTTTGGCAATCAGTGAGTCTTGCATCCAGCACGGGGGAGGTGCCTGGCGTCGTCGTCGGTTCGGTTGTCACGATTGGTGGCGTGGGGGACTACGAGCTCTATCTCGCGTACAGCTTTGCTGAGTCCGAGCAAACGCTCGCTCTCATCATGCAGGTGCTGTGGATAGCCGGGCTGGCCTTACTCATCCTGGTCGGTGTGATCTCCTGGTTCATCGGACGGTTGGTCGTCGGACCCATCAAGGTCACGGCAGACACCAGCGCCCGCATTGCTTCGGGTGATCTCAGCGCGCGTGTTCCCGAGGTAGGCGACGATGTGCTCTCCGTCTTGGCTCAGAACTTCAACGCCATGGCTCGAAGTATGCAACGTCAAGTGACTAACCTCGAAGACCTGTCCAGCATGCAACAACGATTTGTCTCCGACGTCTCGCATGAGCTCAAGACGCCATTGACCACCATCCGACTCGTCAGCGATTTTCTTTATGGCAAGCGCAAGGATTTTGATCCCGCTGTGGCCGAATCAGTGGATGCCCTTCACGCGGGTGTTGATCGCTTCCAAGGTCTGCTTTCAGACCTCCTCGAGATTTCTCGCTATGACGCAGGCACCGTTCGGCTCGATCTTGAACCCGTCAATGTTGTCAATCTCGTAGACGAGGTCATTGCGTCCCTCGCCGGGTTGGCTCTCGAGCGCGGATCAGTGGTGACGGTGGTTGCGCCCGGTGGTCATGCGGACGTCATGGTTGATCCGCGTCGCATCCGACGTATCGTCTCTAACCTCCTGGCCAATGCCATCGAGCATGGTGAGGGTAAGCCCATCGTGATCGAAATTGATTCGAATCGGGATGCCGTTGCCGTCGTGGTCGATGACCAGGGCGTCGGAATGAACGACGAGCAGGTCGCGCAGGTTTTCAATCGTTTTTACCGCGCCGATCCCGCACGCAAGCGCACACTGGGTGGCACCGGTCTCGGTCTCGCCATTTCGCTTGAAGACGCTCGCATTCACAATGGGGCTCTGGACGTCTGGTCCGCACCAACCCAGGGCGCACGTTTCCGCCTCACGTTGCCTCGCCGCCCATCCAAGCCCTGGCGACTGTCGCCGTTGCCCGTGCAACGGGAGGTGATTTCTCGTGCGTAGGGTTCTCGCGCTTGTCGCGCTCACTGTCGCTGCCCTTGCACTGGCGGCGTGCGCCACAATCCCGTCCTCGGGTTCGGTACACGAAGGTGTGAAGGGTCAGTCCACCACGAGCGATGATCTTCAATTCCTGCCTAGCGGGCCCATCAAGGACGCTACGGCGGCAGAGATTCTTCGAGGCTTTATCGACGCAGGAACCTCACCCGCAAATGACTATGGGGTAGCGCGAGAATTCTTGGCCTCCTCCTATCAGGCGGACTGGGCGCCGCTTGCGGTCGTGTCCATTGACAACGGTCAACGCGAAGTGCGTCAGTTGAGCTCGGCCTCATTTGCCCTCATCACAACCGTCGTTGCGCGCGTGGACGCTCGCGGCACGTACCAGGCCCAGTCGCCAACTCGGCAGCAGTTCAATTTCTCCCTCGTTCAGGAGGCTGGACAGTGGCGCATCTCGACGCCGACCCCCGGAGTCATTGTCAATACGGGGGTTTTCGCGCAGACCTACTCACAATCCCCGTTGTATTTTTATAATCAGAATTTCGTTCAGCTGGTCCCTGATGTCCGGTGGTTCCCGGCTCGTTCATCCACTTCGACTCGCGTCGTTAAGGCCCTCCTGGGTGGTCCCGTGGATTGGTTAGCTGAGGCCAATGCCGTGCGCAGTGCGATTCCCGCCGGAGCTGGTTTGGTGGCTGATTCGGTTCCCCTGGAATCAGGGGTGGCCACGGTGGATCTGGACGCCAAATCCTTCGCCGATTCGACGATTCCGGTTGATACCGTCGCCAGGCAGATTGCGGCAAGCCTCTCGAGCGTGAGCGGCGTATCGCGTGTGCGAATCCTCTACTCGGGCGCACCTCAGGCAACCGTGGACGTGCCGTCGCAGAGTTCTTTGCAAGCTAACCCACGCCTAACCGAACCCGTCGTGCTCACCGCGCGGAGTCTCGGCGTGGTGAGCGATTCGGGCATTGTCCCGCTCGCGCCCATGGGGCGCGTCGTCGCGGGGCTCAAACCCAATGCCGTGGCTATTTCTAGTGATCACCAGCTCGCGCTCGCTGTGACGTCTTCCGGTGCGGTCGCCGTCAACGTCCGTGGAGAAACCCGACCGGTTGATGCGCGAAAGGGTCTCATCGCTCCGACGGTCGATCCCGCCCAATTCATGTGGTCAGTTCCTCGCCAAGCGCCGACGGCTCTCGCCATTTCCGCGTGGGGCGGTTCAGCCAAGGCGCTCGCCGTCCCCTGGCAGTCGGCAGAATCCATTGATGCGCTGGCTGTTTCTCCAGATGGCACGCGACTGGTAGCGAGCTACCGTGCCTCAGGTCACAGCGCCGTGTGCATCGCAGGCATTCAGCGCGCCGCCAAGGGTGCGCCGACAAGTATTGGGCCGTGCCTCAACCCGTATCTCGAAGTTGCGTCGGTCACCACGGTGGGATGGATCGACTATTCCCACGTCGGGATTGCGTCAACGGTCGGTGACAACTCAATTTTGAGCACGCTGTGTATTGGCGGGCTGACGACGCAAATCCCCGTGAGCGGTCGTATCGCAGCGGTGGGGGGCTCCGGTTCCTACGGTGTTGCCCGTCTTGCAACGCGGGCGGGGAATGTTCTTCAACAGCTGTCGGCAACGCGCTGGTATCTCGTGACCAGCGGTGTGGTCGCCCTCGCGAACGTCGGTTAGTAACTTTCGCTCCGAGCGCCGCGGGTATGCCACACTCTGCGGATGTCTGTTGCCGACACCCACGATGCCAACCTCGTGCGTT
>Ga0228703_1001681_pt1 | contig 13143 bp, 12 predicted proteins | sample McNCre217_Aug_MG_3_FD_178020 | JGI IMG/M metagenome (GOLD analysis project Ga0228703, IMG submission 178020) | Freshwater microbial communities from McNutts Creek, Athens, Georgia, United States - 29-17_Aug_MG | ecosystem: Environmental > Aquatic > Freshwater > Creek | place: USA: Georgia... | reverse complement strand
AGTGGATATGGGCGGAGTCGGCGGCACCCTGGCGGGAAACCCGTTGCAGATCGCGGCAATGCGCGCTGCACTTGAGCAGGTGCTGACCAAGGAGAACTTCGAGCAGATGATCGATCTCGCAACCTATTTCACCACCGGAGTGCAGGAGCTTTTCGATCGCTACGACCTGCCCTGGAGTATCAACCAGCTGGGTTCGCGAGCGGAATATCGATTCGCCAAGCCTTACCCAAAGAACGGAACCGAGTCGCTCGCCACCTACGATGGCGACCTCGAGGACTTCCTGCACCTATACCTGTTGAACCGTGGCGTGATGTTGACGCCGTTCCATAATATGGCGCTGATGTGCCCGACGACCACCGTGGCCGATGTAGACCTTCACAACTCGGTGTTCGAGCAGGCGATTCGCGAATTGGTTGGTCAGGCCTAGGTCAGATAAACGAAATCCCGGTCCCTAGAGATAGGACCGGGATTTCGTTTTGTCTGGTTAGCCGTCGCGGGTTAGGCGGCGGTAGGTGGAGCGGTGAGGCTTTGCGGCCTCGAGCCCCATGCGAGCAATCTTGTTCTCCTCGTAAGACTCGAAGTTTCCCTCGAACCAGTACCACTGGTCTGGCTTGTCTTCGGTGCCCTCGAAGGCAAGAATGTGGGTCGCCACTCGGTCTAGGAACCAGCGGTCGTGGGTGATGACCACTGCGCAACCCGGGAAGTCTAGGAGCGCGTTTTCGAGGCTGGACAGGGTCTCCACGTCGAGGTCGTTGGTTGGTTCGTCGAGCAGCAGCAGGTTTCCGCCCTGCTTCAGGGTCAGCGCTAGGTTGAGTCGGTTGCGCTCACCGCCGGAGAGCACTCCGGCCGGCTTCTGCTGGTCTGCACCCTTGAATCCGAAGGCAGCCACGTAGGCACGCGATGGCATTTCTACGCCACCAACCTGCATGTAGTCCAGGCCGTCCGAGACCACCTCGAACAGAGTCTTGTTCGGGTCGATGCCCGCACGGCTCTGGTCTACGTAGGAAATCTTGACGGTCTCGCCGATCTTCAGGTTTCCGCCGTCTAGCGGCTCCATACCAACGATGGTCTTGAAGAGGGTCGACTTACCGACACCGTTCGGGCCGATGACGCCAACGATGCCGTTTCGTGGCAGGCTGAACGAAAGACCATTGATTAGCGAACGACCGTCGAAGCCCTTCTTCAGGTCTCCGGCCTCGATGACGATGTTGCCAAGGCGTGGGCCAGGCGGAATTTGGATCTCTTCGAAGTCCAACTTTCTGGTGCGCTCGGCCTCGGTGGCCATTTCCTCGTAGCGGGCAAGGCGAGCCTTGCTCTTGCTCTGACGAGCCTTAGGGGAGGAGCGAACCCACTCCAGCTCCTGGCCTAGTCGCTTAGCAAGTTTGGCGTCCTTCTTGCCCTGAACCTCGAGGCGCTCGGCCTTCTTCTCTAGGTAGGTGGAGTAGTTGCCCTCGTAAGGGTAGGCGCGGCCTCGGTCTAGCTCCAGGATCCATTCGGCAACGTTGTCCAGGAAGTAACGGTCGTGGGTAACCGCAAGGACGGCACCCGGGTACTTGGCCAGGTGCTGCTCCAACCAGAGCACGCTCTCGGCGTCTAGGTGGTTGGTTGGTTCGTCAAGAAGCAGCAGGTCTGGTTTCTCTAGTAGTAGCTTGCAGAGCGCAACGCGACGGCGCTCACCACCGGAAAGGTTGGTGACCGGCATGTCGCTCGGTGGGCAGCGCAGGGCGTCCATCGCCTGCTCGAGCTGGTTGTCTAGGTCCCAGGCGTCCAGGTGGTCGATTTCTTCCTGGAGCTTGCCCATCTCTTCTAGCAGGGCGTCGAAGTCGGCGTCTGGGCTTGCCATCTCTTCGGAAATCTCGTTGAAGCGGTCAACCTTGGACTTGACGTCCTTGACTGCAAGCTGCACGTTACCCAGCACGGTCAGGGTCTCGTCGAGCGGTGGCTCCTGCATGAGGATGCCAACCGTGTGTCCCGGGCTGAGGCGGGCCTCGCCGTTGCTTGGGGTGTCTAGGCCGGCCATGATCTTTAGGACGGTGGACTTACCGGCACCGTTAGGGCCAACCACGCCGATCTTTGCACCCGGGTAAAAGGCCAGGGTTACGTCGTCGAGAATTACCTTCTCGGCGTGCGCTTTACGCGCCTTAATCATCTGGTAAATAAATTCGGCCATGCCAAAACTCCTAGGGAATCGTTGTTTCGCTGGCGCCGCTTATGAAAAAGCCTCTAGAGCCACGCGCTGCCTGGTCAAGTTTAGCTCACCGGCCATGTAGCCGCCCCGGAGGGCAGGGGCACTCGCGTGACTCTAGAGGCTTGGAGTTCCTAGGCCACTTCCAGTTCGAATCCGGATTCAGACGGCTCTTCGGGTAGGTCTTCCCTAACCAGCACGTTCCTCGTGAAAACCGTGCAACCCCAGCTCAGATCATGTCCAATGTGGGTGGCCTCCACCTCGATGTTTGTTCCAGATCGATCGCCGTTGTCCCAGTCTCGAACCCGGATCTTCCCGGTCACCAGGATTCGGTCGCCCTTGTTGACTGACTGCGAGATGTTGATCGCCTGCTGGCGGAACGAAGTGATGGTGTACCAGTTGGTTTCGCCATCGATCCACTTGTTCTGATTTCGGTCGAAGCGACGCTGACTTGCAGCCAATCGGAACGAGGTGATCGGCAGACCATCCTGGGTCACCAGGTGACGCGGGGTAGTGGCAACCAATCCCGCAATGTTTACGAGTTCCATTGTTTCCTTTCTAGACTCCGCTCACCGGTTTGGAGCACGGTAGTCGGTTCTAGATTGGATAGCCTGCCCGCAGTAAACCTTGCGATCGCCAGGAACTGTTTATAACCGCGGTCGAAGACGAAAGCGACTCGCTAGTCCCGTAACTCGGGAACTCGGACCATGCCCTCCTGGGCCACGGTTGCCAACAACTTGCCATCTCGGCTAAAGATTCTTCCCAGTGCCAGGCCGCGTCCGCCCTGAGCGCTTGGCGACTCCTGAACGTACAGCAGCCACTCGTCGACCTTGGGCTGACGATGGAACCACATCGCATGGTCCAGGCTGGCAGACTTCAGCCCCTCATGGGTCCACGCGATTCCGTGGGCTCGATAGATGCTCTCCAGGATGGTGTAATCGCTCACGTAGGCCAAAGCCGCGCGGTGCAGAGCCGCGTCCGAGGGCAGAGTTCCGAGCGCCTTGAGCCATACCGCCTGATGAGGCACGCGCTGCTCGGGGTCGACATCGAAATAAATGGGCGACCCCACGTGACGAAGGTCGAAGGGGCGTGCCTTGGCCCAATACTGCGCTACCGGATGTGGGTTTTCGCCCATGATTGCGGCGGCCGATGGCAGGCTCTCCGGGTCTGGTACGTCGACTGGCATGGCATCCTGGTGCTCAAGGCCCGGATCTTCAACCTGGAAAGACGCGATCATCGAAAAAATAGGTAAACCGGCCTGGAATGCCTGGACTCGGCGGGTGCTGAACGAGCGTCCGTCGCGTAGGCGATCCACGCTAAAGGTGATTGGCTGATTGATGTCGCCGGCCCGCAAGAAATACCCGTGCAGGCTGTGTGGAGTTCGGTCTTCGCCGTCAACTGCATCGATGGTGCGCTGTGCTGCAACCAGGCACTGGGCCAGCACCTGTCCGCCGAAGACCCTGCCGTGGGGCATCCACTGAGATGGCCCGATGAAGATGTCCTCGGTGGTTCGCGCCCCGTGCGCATCGTCCAGGTTGAGTGTACGAATCATGTCTTCGAGTGGGTCACTCGGGATAGGAATCTGCATATTGCACCTCTTCACCGCTAGTTTAGACATCGATGAAAAACACTTTCACCCTGCCAGACCAAGAAACCGTTGCCGACCTAACGGCATTCCTCCAGCGCTCGAAGCGCCTTGACCCGGAGGGCATGGTGCGACTGCGCGCCTTCGGGCCGGTTCTCGCCGCCTACGTGGCCCCCATCTTCGCTGGAAGCCTGATGGACTCCGGTCCGACCGTGCTTGGGCTCAGGACCTGCGATTTGGCCGTGGACGGTGAGGTAGACGCCGTGGTGCCAATCTCGGCTGTGCTGGACCGTCTAGCCCGCCTGGTGAACGCCTCGGGACCACTCGTGGTCGAACTCCCGGCACCGGAACGCGCTTCCTGGGCGGGCATTGCACCACCCAGAGCCGGTTGGCAGGCGAGTGGGCTTATCGCCGAGCCAGTGCTCACGCAACTGGCGAAGGACGGAATCGAAGAGGTCAAAAACACCCTGCCGGAATCTGTGGGCGGCCCAATTGCAGCGCGCATTCGCGGTGAAATTTGGGGGCGCGGAATACCTGCCGACCCAAGAATCCCTACTGGTGCTGCCTTCGCCATAGCCGGGCTCGGGTTCCTCACGGAAAATGAGGAGGTCGGTATCTTCGTAGCCGACGGTTGGGTGAGGCTTAGCGCCGAGCACGGTCACGTGATTTCTAAGGTCGCCAGACACCTGTAACGGGTATCTGACTTTGGCCAGGTCTGTTGCCGGAATCCTTTGCCAAAACTGCGTTTAGGCCTCGAAGGTGTTCAACATGGACTGCGCCGCACGGTCCAGGTAGGCCCAGAGTTCGGCTTCGTGCAGAGGCGCTAACTCCAGCCTCACCACGGCGGACTTCATGTGTCGCAACCACCGATCGCGCGCATCGGGGTTGATCTTGTAGGGGGAGTGGCGCATACGAAGGCGGGGGTGCCCACGCTGCTCCTGGTACGTGGTTGGGCCGCCCCAATACTGTTCTAAAAACAGCTGCATGCGCTCTGCCGCAGGCGCCAGGTCGCCAGCCGGGTACATTGGCCGAAGAATCTCGTCTGCTTCGATTCCCTCGTAGAAATACGCGGCCAACTTGCGAAAAGTTTCCTTGCCGCCCACCGCTTCGTAAAAGCTCTCAGATGGTTCCTGGAACGTCACTTATTGCTCACAAAGATGTTCTGCTTCGAGCTGGCCAGGCTTACGCCGGCCTTGTCAAGGTGTGTCTTGAAGGCCTCGCGTAGGTCGCGGGCGATGTCGTCGGACTTGCCGAACTTGGTCTTTTGGACCACTCGAATGACCACCTGATCGCCGTTCAGGATGTGAACGCCCCAGACATTTGGTTCTCCCAGGACTAGTTCGGTGTTGCCTGGCGCCGAAGCCACTTCGCTGGCGGCATCCTCGATGATCTTCTTTGCGTTTTCGAGGTCCACCGAGTAGTCGAGTGCGACGTCCACCACGGCGCGCGACCATCCCTGGGAATGGTTGCCAACCCTGATAATCTCGCCGTTTCGCACGTACCAGAGCACGCCATCGACGTCGCGGACCTGAGTGACCCGCAGGCCTACGGACTCGACGGCACCGGAAATCTCACCCAGGTTGACGCTGTCGCCAACCCCGTACTGGTCCTCGGCAACGATGAAAAGACCGGAAATTAAATCCTTGATAAGCGACTGAGAGCCAAAACCGATGCCCGCACCCACCAGACCGGCACCCGCAGCCAGCGCGCCGATGGCCACGCCAAGCTCGCTCAGGATCATCGTCAGTGATAGCACAACCATCGTCCAGGTGATGAAGTTGTTGAGCACCGAGCCCATGGTTCGGGTGCGCTGCACCAGGCGTGCGTTGGCGATTGGGCTCAGTTCTTGCGCGATGTGGTTGGTCACCTTCAGCTTCAGGCGGGAGCTCGCCTCAATGGACTTGACCAGGCGGGCAACCAGCAACATGAGGACCCAGCGACCGACTATGGCGCCCAGGATGATCAGCAAAATGCGCACCGGCGTGTGCCACTGGTTCCAAAACAGGGTGAACCAATCGCTGGCCAGGTTGGTGACGGAGTTCATCGGAGTCCTTCTTAGTGGGTTTTTAGTTGGGACACGTGGCTAGTGCTTGTCCATTGCCTGCGCCGCCAAGGCGCGCTCAAGGATTCCCAGGTTTTCCTTGATCAGCCGACGGAGGGTGTGTTCTGCCTTTTGGTTGCGCTCCAACCAACGCTTGGCCTGGTTGGCAAGATCCTTGTTGGCAAGCGCCATCGGGAACAGACCGGAAAGCAGATACTCTGCAATCTTGTACGTCTTGTTCTCGAAGATGTACTTGGCGTCATCGAAGAAGGTCTCTACGAATGGGTCAAGCATGGCCGGGGTGGTGGTCCGGTTGAACGCGTACGCCGCCGCCATCACCTCCGCGTTTGACCAGTCGTTGGTGTGCACCAGCCGATGCCAGATGGCCTTCTTCGATTCCAGGGTATTTAGCGCACCGATGGCCGCCGCGGCCCCCGCACGGCCGTTTGCCGTATTGTCGTTGACCAGCTCGGCATCGATGTCGGCCTGGTCTACCGTGCCGACTGTTGCCATCCCTGCCAGGAGTTCCCACTTCAGGTCGGCGGATAGCTGTAGCCCAGCCAAAACGGGTTCGCCGGCGTGAATCTGCTTCAGCACCTCGGCCTGCGGCTTGGTCTTGGCAAGGCGCGCGAAGTTCAACACAAGTTGAAGCTGCATGTCGCTCCCCGGCTTAGCTCCCTGCGCAAGTCCCCAGAGGCGGTCTGCGATTGCGGCGACGCGCTCGGTCCTACCCTTTGGGTTCAGGTAGTACGCGGCGAAGTGGCGCAGCTGATTCAGCATTGTGGTCGCCAACATCGACTGGTCTTCATCGGCGACGTGGTTTAGAACCAAATCGATGAAGTCGATTGGCGGAGTGATGCCGTCACGGGCAGCATTCCAAACTGCGACCCAGATCTGGGCTCGCGCCAGGGGGTCCTCAAACTTGCTTAGGTTTTCCAGCCCAAACTGGTAGCTGGCCTGGTCCAGGCGCACCTTGGCGTAGGACAGGTCGTCGTCGTTCAGCAGTATCAGGTCTGGGCGCTTGTGGCCAACGGCGGCACTAACCTGGGCTGCGGCCTGGGTCACCTCGGCATCGAACTGTTGGGATCGAACCACGCGGTTTGACTCAAGGTTGTAGAAGCCGACGCGAACTCGGTGGGGGCGAATGGTCGGGTAGTCGGATTCGGCTCCCTGGGTAATAGCGAAGCCGAGAATTTTTCCATCGCCGTCGACGGTCACTGCCGGTGCCAGGGTGTTCACTCCCGCGGTCTCGAGCCACTTCGACGTCCACTCGGTGAGATCGCGGCCGCTAACTGCCTCGAGCTCCGTCAGGAGGTCACCGAGTACGGTGTTGCCCCAAGCGTGCCTACGGAAGTAGCTGCCGACGCCCTCTACAAACTTCTCCTGGCCAACGAAGGCAACCAGCTGCTTCAGTGCACTGGCGCCCTTGGCGTAGGTGATTCCGTCGAAGTTAGCCTCTACGTCCTTCAAGTCGTTAATTGGGTCGACAATCGGATGTGTGGTCGGCAGTTGATCCTCGGTGTATGCCCAAAGCTTTTCTTGGGCGCAGAAGGTGGTCCAGGCGTCCTTGAATTCGGTAACCTCGGCCGTGGCCCACTCCGAGATGAACTCGGCAAACGATTCGTTCAACCACAGATCGTTCCACCACTTCATAGTGACCAGGTTGCCAAACCACATGTGAGCCAGCTCGTGGAGGATCGTGATGGCGCGACGCTCGTGCAGCGCAATCGGCTGCTGGCTGCGGAAAATGTACTTCTCGTTATAGGTCACGCAACCCGCGTTCTCCATGGCGCCCATGTTGTACTCGGGGGTGAAGATCTGGTCGTATTTGGCAAACGGGAATTCGACGCCGAACTTGGACTCGTAGAAAGCGACACCCTTGGCGGTGGTATCCATAACGTACTGGGCCTCGACGTGGTCCTTCAAAGACTGCCGACACCAGACGCCAAGCGGAACCTGGCGGCCCTGCATGGTGGTCAGTTGACCGGTTACACCGTGGTACGGGCCGGCACAAACGGCCGTGATGTAAGAGGAAATACGTGGAGTGGTCTCGAACTGCCACTTGTGCTTTCCATCGCCCACTGAGGCAACCTCGCGGGCTGGCTGGTTAGAGATAACCGTCCAGGAATCAGGGGCAGTCACCACGAAGTCGAACGTGGCTTTCAGATCGGGCTGCTCGAAGACGGCATACATCAGTCGGCTGTCCGCCGGCTCGAAGTGCGAGTAAAGGTAGACGTTTCCATCGACGGTATCTACGTACCGGTGTAGTCCGATTCCGGTGTTTGTGTAATTGAAGAAACCTTCAATGATCAGCGTGTTCTCCGCCTGGAGATTGGCCAGGGTAACGCGGTGTCCGTCATAAACCTGCGCTGGGTCCAGGCTCTGGCCGTTCAGCTCGATGCGGGTTAGGTGATCTGCCACCACGTCGATGAATGTGCTCGCACCATTTTTGGCGGCAGTGAAGCTGGCCGTAGTGCCAGACCAGTAGAGCTTGTCGTCGGATCCGGATAGATCGAGTTCCACCCGATAGTGGTTGGTCGAGATCAGCGCGGAGCGCTCTTCGGCTTCGATTCGGGTTAGGTTATCGCCAGACAAGTTTGTCTCCTGCGTCATGCTGTTGGTGGGTATCAACTAGCCTAATAGGGAGATTTTTAGCCTCGTTAGTGTCGCAGCCAACCCTGTAGGAAAAGTACTTATGCGGATTCACATTGCCACCGATCACGCCGGACTCGAGCTGTCGCAGTTCCTGATCCTGGAGCTCCAATCGCAGGGGCATGAGCTGGTTGATCACGGCCCCACCGAGTACGACCCGCTGGACGACTACCCATCGTTCTGCATCAATGCCGGGCTCGCGGTGGTCGCGGATCAGCGCGCCGGTGTCGAAGCCCTCGGCATCGTTCTCGGCGGGTCTGGCAATGGCGAGCAGATTGCCGCCAACAAGGTTGAGGGTGTTCGAGCCGCGCTTGTTTGGAATCACTCCACTGCGGTTCTGGCTAGGCAGCACAACGACGCAAACGTCATCGCAGTTGGCGCCCGTCAGCACGATCAGGCCGAGGTTTTGACCCTGATTGAGGCCTTCATCGCCGAGCCATTCAGTAACGACGAACGCCACGTTCGCCGAATCGGCAAGATCTCGAAGTACGAGACCACCGGCGAGATCCTCCAGTAGTACTCCAGTAGTAGAAGCCGGAAAACCTTGCCTGAGGGCCACACCGTCCATCGGACGGCAAATCAATTCCGTTCAAAATTCCTGAACCAGCCGCTTGCGGTCGATTCGCCTCAGGGGCGCTTCAGCGCATCGGCTGCCCAAATCAGCGGACTGGCACTGAGTGAGTCTTACGCCATTGGCAAGCAGCTGTTTCTGGTCTTCGACGAGCGTGAGGTTCTCAGAATCCACCTGGGGATTTACGGAAAGTGGAAGTGGCATAAAGAGCCGTTCGCGTCGGGTTTCCTATCCGAGCCCCCTGTTGGAGAGGTTCGCGCTCGGTTCTATGACCAGTCCTGGCTAGCAGAACTGCGCGGGCCCACGGTCTGCGAGGTAATCAGTCGCGAAGAGGCACGGGCTGTTCACGATCGACTGGGCCCAGACCCGCTCAATCCCGATCCGGGCCACGCCGAACGAGAAAGATTCGTCGCTCGGGTGCGTAGAAGCGGGCAAAGCATCGCCCAATTGCTGATGGACCAGTCGGTCATCAGCGGGGTTGGCAATGTCTACCGGGCGGAGTTGCTTTTTAGGGCAGGGCTTGATCCGTACCTACCTGGCAAGCAGCTGTCAACCGAAATTCTGCAGGTGCTCTGGCAGGATGCGGTTCGGCTTTTGGAAGTCGGAGTGAAGACCGGTGTCATGATCACCCGCGATGATTTCCTCGCGGCTGACCCCGGAAAACCGGAGCGAAACTTCGTTTACAAGCGTGAGGGCGATCCATGCCGGCAGTGCGGAACCGACGTGAAGATAGCCATATTGTCGGGCCGGAAGCTGTACTGGTGCCCGACCTGTCAGCGGTAAGCGGCCAGCAAAAATAAAAAACCCCCGAAAGTTCGGGGGTTCTTGGAGCGGATGACGGGAATCGAACCCGCACCATCAGTTTGGAAGACTGAGGCTCTACCATTGAGCTACATCCGCGAGGCACAACGTCAAGAAGTTTAGCGTCTAAATCTCTCCAACGAAAATTTGCGGGAAATGCGTCGCTTTGGCGAATGTGGCGTCGAGTATCGGATACACTTACTGAGGTTGTTTCGCTTGGAACTAAAAAATCAAACGAAACCATGCTGCGGGATGTAGCGCAATTTGGTAGCGCACCTGTTTTGGGTACAGGGGGTTGCAGGTTCAAATCCTGTCATCCCGACAAACTGATTTTGGGGATCGACTTTCGAGTCGGTCCCCAAAATCAGCAATCGGCTCGCAGAAATGTGGGCCCTTTTTCTTAGGAGCACATTTTGAGCGGTACCGTCGAGCGCATCAAGCCAACTCGCGTCAAGATCAGTTTTGACATCACCCCAGAGCAGTTCAAGCCGTCTATCGACCACGCTTACGAACACATCGCTCAGGAAGTAACCGTTCCTGGCTTCCGTCCGGGTGCAAAGGTTCCAGCCAAGGTGCTTGAAGCACGTGTTGGCCGTCCGGCAATCCTTGGCCACGCCATCAACGAGGCAATCGACGACTTCTACCGTCAGGCTCTCGAAGCTCACAAGCTCCGTCCACTTGCTCAGCCACAGGCAGACATCCAGTCGACCCCAGACGAGAAGTCTTGGGAAGGCAACCTGGTCTTCTCCGTCGAGGTAGAGGTTCGTCCGGAGTTCAAGCTTCCTGAGTACAAGGGCATCAAGGTCACCGTTGATGAGGTCAAGGTTGCTCCAATCGAAATCGACGAAGAGCTGGACAACCTGCGCAGCCGCTTCGGAACGCTGAAGACCGTAGAGCGCGCTGCAAAGAGCGGCGACTTCACCACCCTCGACCTAGTTGCAGCAATCGATGGCAAGCAGATCGACGCGGCCCAGAACATCTCGTACCAGATCGGTTCGGGCAAGCTCCTCGATGGCATCGACGAAGCCCTGGAGACCCTGACCGCTGGCGAGACCACCACCTTCAAGAGCAAGCTGGCCGGCGGCGAGCAGGCAGGTCAGTCGGCGGAAATCACCGTTACCCTGACCGCAGTCAAGGAGCGCGAGCTTCCTGCCGCAGACGACGCGTTCGCTCAGCTGGCATCGGAGTTTGACACCCTGGCAGAGCTGAAGGATTCGCTCGAGAAGCAGCTGGCTCAGTCGAAGGTATACAACCAGAGCATTCAGGCCCGCGACCTGGCGCTCGAGCAGCTCATCGCCGCTGCTAGCGTTCCAGTGTCGGAGGAGCTAGTCACCGCTGAGGTCAACCGTCACCTGGAGGGCGAGGGACGTCTTGAGGACGCCGAGCACCGCAAGGAAGTCACCGAGGAGAGCACCAAGGGCTTCCAATCCCAGATGATCCTCGACGCCATTGCCGAGGCCGAAGACCTGAAGGTCAGCGAGCAGGAGCTGCTTCAGTACCTGTTCGTAACCGCACAGCAGTACCAGATGGACGCCAACGAGTTCATCAAGGCAATCGACCAGAACGGCCAGATCCCTGCCTACGTGGCCGAGGTCGCGCGTCGCAAGTCGCTGTCGGTCGTTCTAGAGCAGGCCGAGGTCAAGGACAAGAAGGGCAAGGCCGTCGACATCAGCGCCTTCCTGGGAACTGGTCTTGAGACCGCCGATGACCACGAGGGTCACGACCACGACTAATCAAATGCATTAGAAAATCGGCCCCCGCAACATCGCGGGGGCCGATTTCTTGCTTTGGGCGAACAATGGCGTGGCTACCGCGCGGCTCCGGTTATCTTTGTCTAGCAACGCCAACAGTTTTAGGAGTTTTGGCCATGAGTGAACACCGCCCTTCCGGCATGACGCCATCGGTATTCGACCGACTTTTGAAGGATCGAATCGTCTGGCTCGGCGAAGACGTCCGCGACGACAATGCCAACGAGATTTGCGCCAAGCTGCTGCTTTTGGCCGCCGAAGATTCCACCCGCGACATCTACCTGTACATCAACTCGCCTGGTGGTTCGATCACCGCGGGAATGGCAATCTACGACACCATGCAGTTTGTTCCTAACGACATCGTGACCGTGGGAATCGGCATGTGTGCATCGATGGGGCAGTTCCTCCTGACCTCCGGTACCAAGGGCAAGCGTTTCGCGACTCCAAATACCCGCGTCCTGCTGCACCAGCCGCACGGTGGATTCGGTGGAACCGCCAGCGACATCCAGACCCAAGCAGCCCTCATCACCAGCATGAAGCAGCAGCTGGCCGCTATCACCGCGAAGCAGACCGGCAAGACCGTGGAGCAAATCAACGCCGATGGCGACCGCGACCGCTGGTTTACCGCGCAGGAGGCCCTGGAATACGGCTTCATCGATCACATTCAGGAAAACGCGACCGGCTTCACCGGCGTGGGTAAGAACTAGGAGAGCACCATGAACTTCTACCCAGGCACTAACGTCGCCATGCCAGGCTCTCGTTACATTCTTCCGACCTTCGAGGAGCGCACGCCCTACGGCTACAAGCGCCAGGACCCTTACAACAAGCTCTTTGAAGACCGCATTGTCTTCCTGGGCGTGCAGGTGGACGACGCCAGCGCCGACGACATCATGGCCCAGCTGTTGGTCCTGGAGAGCCAGGATCCAGAGCGCGACATCGTGATGTACATCAACTCTCCGGGCGGTTCTTTCACCGCGATGACCGCAATCTACGACACCATGATGTACATCCGTCCGCAGATCCAGACCGTCTGTCTCGGTCAGGCTGCCTCGGCTGCAGCGGTGCTGCTGGCAGCCGGCGCCCCCGGCAAGCGTATGGCCCTGCCAAACTCGCGCGTGCTGATTCACCAGCCATCCACCGGGGATGCCGGTCGCGGACAGGCCTCGGACATCGAGATCCAGGCCAAGGAAATCATGCGCCTGCGCAGCTGGCTGGAGGAGACCCTCAGTAAGCACTCCAACAAGTCTGTTGCCGAAGTCAACCGCGACATCGACCGCGACAAGATTCTCACAGCACCGGAAGCCCTGGAGTATGGCCTGATCGATCAGGTTCTCACCAGCCGCAAGCCGGTCAAGTAACACACCTCACCTCAAAGCCCCGATGATCAAGTACCTGGGCTCCAAGCGAACGCTGCTGGAGCAAATAGGCTCGGTCGTCGGGGCTTTTCCACAGGTTGAGTCTGTGGCGGATATCTTCTCCGGCACCGCTCGGGTTGGCCATCACCTAAAGGGGCTCGGTTATCGTGTCGCCTCTAATGATCACAATGCCTATGCGGCTACG
>Ga0228703_1001675_pt1 | contig 13173 bp, 17 predicted proteins | sample McNCre217_Aug_MG_3_FD_178020 | JGI IMG/M metagenome (GOLD analysis project Ga0228703, IMG submission 178020) | Freshwater microbial communities from McNutts Creek, Athens, Georgia, United States - 29-17_Aug_MG | ecosystem: Environmental > Aquatic > Freshwater > Creek | place: USA: Georgia... | reverse complement strand
AGGGCCGTCACGACCCCTGCGTGGGCATCCGCGCCACGCCGATTGCCGAAGCCTTGTTGGCTTTGGTGGTGATGGACCACGCCTTGTTGCACCGCGCCCAATGTGGTGATGTGCACGTGGCCATGCCTGCTATTCCAGGCCATATCTCTGGCGACGTTGGCGCTTGATGGTCTAGCTGCGTAGGCCTGCTTTGACATCTCCGACCTCAGAAGCGCGTTCAAGTAACGCGCTTTCTCGTTTTCAGCTCTTTCCTTTTGCGGCGCTGTCCGCTAGCTACTTTGCACACATTGGGTTTTTCAACCCGTACTTGCCGCTGTGGCTCAAAGACTTGGGCTTCTCCATCACCATCATCGGCTTGCTGACCGCCGTGCAAGCGGCCACGCGTGTGCTGGCCCCGTATGGCTGGGGTTGGCTGAGTGACCACACCGGCGAGCGCGTGAAGCTGCTGCGCTTTTGCGCAGGCGCTGCGCTCATCTGTTCGGCGGGCTTGTTGGTCGAAGGCAGTGTGGTGTGGATTGCGGTGGTGTTGCTGCTGATGTTCATTCACACCAGCGCCATGATGCCCATGAGCGAAGCCGCTTTGGCGCATTTGGTCAGCACCGACCAAGGCTTTGATTCACGCCGCTATGGCCGCGTGCGTTTGTGGGGCTCACTCGGTTTTTTGGTCACGGTGTTTGTGGCCGGCGCCTGGTTTGAAGTGCAGGGCATGCAGAGCTTTCCGGCGTGGTCGGTGGGCTCGTTGGTCTTGCTTAACGTGAGCGTGTGGTTGCTGCCCAACCGCAAAGAAGCGGTGCACCACGACGAGGTGCGTCCATCGGTGCTGCCCGTGCTGCGTCAACGCAGCGTGCAGTGGTTTTTTGCCACGGTGTTTTTTCATGTGCTCTCGCACATCGGCATCTATGTGTTCTTCTCGCTCTACCTCGATGAAGCGGGTTACAGCAAAACCATGATTGGCGTACTGTGGGCCGTGTCGGTCGCGGCTGAGATCGTGTGGTTCTTCACGCAAAGCCGTTGGCTGCCCAAGTTCAGCTTGTCGATGTGGATGTTCATGTGTGCCAGCGCAATGGTGCTTCGCATGGTGCTGACCACATGGGCGGTTGAATGGCTGTGGGCGTTGTTGTTCGCGCAGGTGTTGCATGCCCTCACATTTGCCACGCAGCACACGGCGTGCATTGCTTTGTTGTCGCACCACTTCCCCGGTCGCTTGCGGGGCAGAGGGCAAGCCTTGTATGCGTCAATTGGCTATGGCGCGCCCGGTGTCTTGGGGGCGCTTGGGGGCGGGGCCTTGAGCGAGGTGTGGGGCTTGTCGTCGGTGTATGCCGTCTCGATTGGTACGGCCCTGCTGGCTTGCGTGTGTGCCTGGCAATGTATGCGCCACCACGCCCGAACAAGGTCCTAGGCTGATCCCTAGGGGGCGCCAAACTCAGCGGCTCATGCGCGCAAACAAGGGTTTGGTGTGTTGCGCCACCCAATGGTGAATGGGCACTTCTGCTTTTTCATGCAAAAACAAACCTACACCCACGCAACACAACCACGCAAAGCCTGAGAGCGCTAATGCCATGTGGGGGTCGTAAAAATGGCTTTTGTTCCACATGTCGCTGAACAGCACGATGAGACCAAAGTGGGTCAAGAACAGCACGTAGGCGCTGTTGGATAAACGGTGAAGCACGCGTTTCATAGGCGTCCAATGCACCATGCCTTTGGGCTTGATCACAAGCCAAATAGCCGTGATGACTGCAAGACATAGTCTGGAGCGAAATTCAAAAAATAATGCACCGATGGCAAAAGCTGCGGTGATCCAAAACACCGTGATGTCGTATTTTGAGCGCTTGGCCCACGCTGCCAAAACGCCTAACCCATAGGAGGCGAAGAAGTAGATTGCCCAGACGTCGAGTGACTTGTCACGATTGAATTGCCACATAGACGCTATGCACAAAATAGCGACCCCCAAAGATAAGCGTTTGTTGTCAGTGGTGTGCAAAACATGGCACAACACCATCAGTAGTGCATAGAGCTGAAAATCTATGGCGACATACCATGCGCCGCTGCTCAGTGCTTCAAAGCCAAACAAGTCATGGACCAACATGGCGTGCGCTAAAAATTGCCACAAGGAGGGCGCCTCAGGGAGCCAGTCACTGTGAATGACGTTGTAGGACATCGTCACAGCACAGCTAATCAGGGTCAGCGCCAAAACGTAAAACGGGGCGAGGCGCAAATAGCGTTTGGCGATCAGGGTGAGCGGTTGTTGAATGGGCTTGCCGATGGTGGACTGCCCCGCCAGATAGCCCCCCACGACTAGGAATATCTGTACCGCTAAACGTGCGTCTTCGTACAGCCAATTGACGAAGTTGGGCCACATCAAGGTCATGGTGTCGGCCATCGGGCCATAGGCGGAAAAGTGGTGCCACACAATGAGTTGTGCAGCCACCACTTTCAACACGTCCACAGTGAGGGAGCGCTCTAACACGTCGATTGCCTTCTTGCTGCTTTAGTCGTTGGGCTTGAATACCAACAGCAGTGGCGAATGCACGCGGCCATCGGTGTCGCGCGGCAAGATTTCAGTCTTGTCGATGGCTTTGAGCACCGCGTTGTCCCAGGCGGCGTTGCCGCTGGATTTCACGAGTTTGCGGCTCACGATGGTGCCGTCGGGTGCGCAACGCACTTCTACTTCGGCCGCAGGGTTGCCAGAGACCGAGCTGGGGTCAAACGTGATGTTGGGTTTGACGCGGGCGCGAATGCGACCGCCGTAGCTGTCTGATGGGCCAGAGGACTTCATGGCGGTGCCCGTGGCGTTTTCGTTGCCGCTCGCACCTGCCAAGCCAGCAATGCGCTTCATGTTTTCTTTGCGAATGGCTTCGAGCTTCTTGGCCTCTTCAGCGGCCGCTTTGTTGTCTTTTTGCTCGGGCTGCTTTTTCGCTTCTTTCTCTTTGCGTTCCTTCTCGGCGCGCTCTTTCTCTTTTTCTTTCCGTTCTTTTTCCTTGCGCTCTTCTTCTTTCTTGGCTTCTAGTTTGCGCTTGTCTTCTTCGAGCTTGGCCTTGGCTTTTTTCTCGGCCTCTTTTTTGATTTCTTCTTTGCGGCGTTCTTCGGCCTTCAAGGCTTCTTGAATCTTTTTCTCTTCTTCAATCTTGCGTTTTTTCGCCAGCGCAATGTCTGCATCGCGGTTGGGTGCAGGCGGCTCAGGTGCTTTCACCACGGGCTTGGGTGCAGGTTCTGGTTTGGGTGCAGGCGGGGGCGGCGGTGCTTCGACCTCGACCAACTTGGGCGCTGCCGCCATGGGCACCGCAGACCACAGCTCGGCCTCGACCGACAGGCTGTTGTCTTGCTTCCATTGAATGCCGGCGGTGAGCGCCACGATCAGCAAGGCGTGCACCACCAAAGACGCGCCCACAGAGCGGCCTGTGCCCTCGGGGGCGGGCGGTGCAAACTCAATGTGCTTGGGGCGTGCGCTCATGCTTGAAAAAATCAATCCACCAGTTGAACGGCCAAGCCCACGCGTTGCACGCCTGCGCGTTGCAAGGTGTCCATGGCCTTGACCACGGTTTCGTACTTGATGGTGCGGTCGGCGGTGATGACCACCGGGCCTTGCGAGCTTTCGCCTTGCAGCTCTTGCACATCACGCGCCAAGCCTTTGAGGGTGGAACTTACGGACTTGTTGACCGTGCCGGTGCTCTTGACCGTGATGCGTTCTTCTTTTCTGATTTCCACGTGAATCACTTGGTCGGGCACGCTGGCTGCTTTGCCCACACTGGGCAAATCAATCACGGTAGGAGAGATGAGGGGCGCGGTCACCATGAAGATGATGAGCAACACCAACATCACGTCGATGAACGGCACCATGTTGATGTCGTTCATGGCGCGGCGGCCACGTCCTGAGCGAGGGGCAATCGAAGCCATGTGTGTCTTCCTGCTCAGTGACCCATCGTGCTGGCGCTCACGTTGCGCTGCAAGATGTTGCTGAATTCTTCGATGAAGGTTTCGAGCTTGATGGACACACGGTCAATGTCACGTGAGAAACGGTTGTAGGCCAACACCGCAGGAATCGCAGCAAACAAACCAATGGCGGTGGCCACCAGCGCTTCAGCAATACCTGGGGCCACTTTGGCCAAGGTCACTTGTTGCATACCGGCCAAGCCCGTGAAGGCGTGCATGATGCCCCACACTGTGCCGAACAAGCCAACGTAAGGCGATACCGAACCGACAGACGCCAGCAACGACAAGTTGGATTCAATCGCATCCATCTCGCGTTGGTAGCTCGCGCGCATGGCGCGGCGTGCCCCGTCCATCAAGGCGCTGCTGTCGTTGATGCGGCGTTCGCGCAGTTTTTGGTACTCGCGCATGCCGCTGGCAAAGATGCGTTCCATCGGCCCAGATGTTTTGGCGTTTTGCGCAGCGGCGGCAAACAACTCGTTCAGGCTGGTGCCCGACCAAAAGTCGCGTTCGAATTCGTCGTTGAGTTCATTCACGCGTTTGATCGAACCGATCTTGCGAAAAATCGCGGCCCAGCTGGTGATGGAGACACCCATCAGCATCAGCACCACAACTTGCACCACCCAACTCGCGTTGAGCAACAAATGAACGATGGAAAAGTCTTGTGTCATGTCAGGCGTTCCAATACAGAAGAGGGGATTCTCGCAGGCTTCATCGCGGTGGCATCGACCCAACCGATCCGAATCGTGCCTTCGCAAAGTAAAGTTTCACCCAGCCACGCTTGTTGCGCGATGACGAGGCTGGCGCGGCCACCTTCGGCCAGTGTCGCGGTAACGCGTAACTGGTCGTCGAGCTTGGCGGGGCGGTGGTATTTGACGGCGGTTTCGCTCACCACAAACATGCCGCCGGTTTCTTCGCGCAGTGCATGTTGGCCAATGCCCAAGGCACGCAGCCACTCGGTGCGGGCGCGTTCAAAAAATTTCAGGTAGTTGGCATAAAACACAATGCCGCCGGCATCGGTGTCTTCCCAATACACCCGAATGGGGTGTTCAAAAACGGTGCTCATGGTTTAGCCCAGTAATTTTTGTAAACGTCCAATCGCTTCTTGCAACTCAGGCAGCGAGCGGGCAGTGGAAAAACGCACAAAGCGCGAGGTGTCGGCATGGCCAAAGTCGCGCCCAGGGGTGATGGCCAAGTTGGCTTTGTTCATCACTTCAAACGCAAAGTCCCAGCTGCCAGTCACGCCTAATTTGGCGGCGGCTTGTGTGCAATCGGCCCACGCGTAAAACGCGCCATCGGGCATGACGGGCACATTCAGGCCCAGCGCGTTGAGTGCGGGTACAAAGTAGTCACGACGCGCTTTGAATTCGGCGCGGCGGCGTTCGTACTCGGCAATGCTCGCGTCTTCAAAGCAGGCGAGGGCCGCATGTTGCGCCACGGTGCTGGCACAGATGAACAGGTTTTGCGATAAACGCTCCACCACCGGCACCAAGGCATCGGGCACGACCAACCAGCCCAAACGCCAGCCCGTCATGTTGAAGTACTTGCTGAAACTGTTGATGCTGATGATTTGGTCGTCAATGCCCAGCGCCGATTGACCAAACTGGGCGTCGTAGCTCAGGCCCAAATAAATTTCGTCAATCAACGTGGTGCCACCGCGTTGCGACACCTCGTGATGAATGGCGCGCAATTCATCGGGGTGGATGGAAGTGCCTGTGGGGTTAGATGGCGAGGCCAACAACACGCCACGGGTGCGTGCGGTCCAGTTGGCGCGCACTTGTTCGGCGCTGAGTTGATAACGCTCGGCTGCGGTGGTGGGCACCAACACGGCGCGACCTTCTGCAGCGCTCACAAAGTGGCGGTTGCAGGGGTAGCTCGGGTCGGGCATGAGCACTTCGTCACCAGCTTCAATCAAAGCCAAGCAAGCCAACTGCAGAGCAGCAGAAGCTCCGGCGGTGATGACGATGCGGCGTGCGGGGACGTTCACGCCAAAACGCGTGCTGTACCAAGCGCTGATGCGCTCGCGCAGTTCAGGCAGGCCCAGCGCGGGTGTGTATTGCGTCACGCCGTCGTGCACAGCGCGGGCGGCGGCTTCTTGCACCAAAGGCGGTGCGGTGAAATCAGGCTCGCCGATGTTCAAGAAAATCATGGGCGCATCGGTGTGCGCCACCAACGCGGCACGCTCGGCGGCAGCCTTGGCCACCTCCATCACATAGAACGGTTCAATGCGTTGCGCGCGCTGAGCAATCTTCATCATCAAGGTCAGAGCTTGCCTTTGGCTCGGTCGGCTTCGACTTCGAGGGCACGCAGCTTGGGCGCCAAGCCGTTGAGCACGCCGTTGACGTACTTGTGGCCATCGGTGCCGCCAAAGGATTTGGCGAGTTCGATGTATTCGTTGAGCACCACACGCCAAGGCACGTCGATGCAGTGTTGAAACTCGTACGCGCCCATCCACATCACGGCGTGTTCGATGGGGGAAATTTCGTCAAACTTGCGGTCGAGCAGGGGCTCAATCAACGCATCCAAAATTTCGCGTTGTTCAATGCAGCCGTACAACAGCGCGTCGTAATGCACCGAGTCGGATTTGTGAAAACCGCTCAAGTCGCGGGTGAACATGTCGATGTCAGCCGCTTCGTTTTGGCCGACCAAGAATTGGTAGAGGCCTTGCAAAGCAAATTCGCGTGAACGGCTGCGGCCAGATTTGGCAGCGCTTTTGGTGGTGCCATTGCTGGCAGTTTTATGGGTTGTTTTTCGAGGGGTTTTGTCGCCCGTGTTGTGTGTGTCGCTCATGCCAAGCGCTCCAACAACACAGCCATTTCCACCGCCACGCGTGCGGCATCGCGGCCTTTTTCGGTTTGGCGGGCCACGGCTTGCTCTAGGTTCTCGGTGGTGAGGATGGCGTTGGCAATCGGTACGTGGTAGTCCATGCCCACACGGGTCACGCCTGCGCCTGATTCGTTGGCGACCAGCTCAAAGTGGTAGGTCTCGCCACGGATGATGCAGCCCAAAGCAATGAGGGCGCTGTACGGCTCTGGGTCTTCAATTTGCGCGAGTGCGGCCAAGGCCAAAGGCACTTCAAGCGCGCCGGGCACTTCGACCAAAGTGATGCGGTCATCGGCCACGCCCATAGCTTTGAGTTCGGCCACGCAGGCGTCGCGCAAGGCGTTGGTGATGTCTTCGTTGAAACGCGCTTGGACGATGCCCACTTTGAGGGTGCTGCCATCGAGCGAGGTGGTGGCGTTGGGGTTAGGAATGAACATAGTTTTCTTATTCTTTGGAAAGGTAACCGGTGATTTCGAGGCCATAGCCCGTCATGCTGGGCATGCGGCGTGGGTTGCCCATGAGGCGCATTTTGTGCACGCCGCAGTCGCGCAAAATTTGCGCGCCCACGCCGTAGCTACGCAAGTCCATGCGGCCACGTTCGGGGCCGTGGGCGGAGCGTGCGGTGCCATCAAACTGGGCCAGCAGCTGTTCGCCGCTTTCGCCGCAGTTGAGCAACACCACCACGCCTGTGCCTTCAGTGGCAATGCGTTGCAGCGTGGCATCCAAGCCCCATGAGTGCATAACGCGGTTGGGTTCCAACGCGTCGAGCACTGACAAAGGCTCGTGCACGCGGGCCAGCACTTCGGTGTCTGTGCCCCATGTGCCTTTGACCAAGGCCATGTGCACAGCGCCGCTGGTCATGTCTTTGTAGGCGTTGGCGGTGAACTCGCCATGCGCGGTGTGCATGGGGCGTGAGCTGACTTTGTGCACGAGCGACTCGTTGCGGCTGCGGTAAGCGATGAGGTCGGCGATGGTGCCGATCTTCAAGCCATGCTCGGCGGCGAAGAGTTGCAAATCAGGCAAGCGGGCCATGGTGCCGTCGTCTTTCATGATTTCGCAAATCACCGATGAGGGCGAGCAACCAGCCATCGCGGCCAAATCGCAACCGGCTTCCGTGTGGCCCGCGCGCATGAGCACGCCGCCGTCCACCGCTTGCAGGGGGAACACGTGACCGGGTTGCACCAAGTCGGTGGGCGTCGTCGCTTTGGCCACGGCCACTTCGATGGTGCGCGAACGGTCGGCAGCCGAGATGCCGGTGGTCACGCCTTCAGCGGCTTCGATGGACACGGTGAACGCAGTGCTGTAGACCGTGCCATTGCGTGCGGCCATGGGCGGGAGCTTGAGGTATTCGCAACGCTCGCGGGTGAGGGTGAGGCAAATCAGGCCACGGCCAAAGCGGGCCATGAAGTTGATGGCTTCGGGGGTGACGTGGTCAGACGCGAGGACCAAATCGCCTTCGTTCTCGCGGTCTTCTTCGTCGACCAAGATGACGATGCGACCGGCCTTCATGTCGGCCACGATGTCTTCAACTGGGGAAATGGCGACAGGCGTCAAGCCTTGGGTGGCGCTCATGGGTGTGCTTTCAAAGTGGGGGCGAGGCTCGCGTCCACGCTGAGCATGCGCTCGACGTAGCGGGCCACGGTGTCGATTTCAAGGTTCACGGTGCTGCCGGTTTTGAGCGAGCCCAGTGCGGTGTTGTCGACGGTGTGGGGAATGAGGTTGATGCTCACCTCGGCGCCGCGTAAGCCCAAGGGGCCGTCGGCGTGGAAGAAGTCTTGCACGCGGTTGACCGTCAAGCTCACGCCGTTGATGGTGATGGAGCCTTTGTAGGCGAGGTATTTGGCCAGGTCCACTGGGGCCAAGATGCGCAGCTCCCAGCTTTCGCCGATTTGCGCAAAGTGGCTCACGTGGCCGATGCCGTCCACATGGCCCGAGACGATGTGGCCACCCAAACGGTCATGGGCGCGCAAGGCTTTTTCAAGGTTGACGCGGCCAAGCTCCGTCAAACCACTGGTGCGAGCCAATGATTCAGCCGAGATGTCGATGGTGAAAGTGTGTGTGTCGAGGTCGAAGCTGGTGACGGTCATGCAAGCGCCGTTGAGCGCGATGCTGTCCCCCAGTGCGACGTCGTCGAGATACCCAGCAGGCGCTTCGATGGTGAGACGCTTGCCGTGGTTTAAAGAGCTACCCAGGTCGTGGACAGCGGTGATGCGCCCCACGCCGGTGATGATTCCGGTGAACATGGGTGATATTTTCGCAGGTTTACGCCCTGCTTACCGGCTCAGGCGCGCCAATATCCTTAAATCGGGGCCGATTTGTGTCACTTCGTGAAACGACAAGGTTTTGGCGTCGCTCAGAGAGGTGAATGGTCCGAGGTTGGTCATGCCTCTACCGTGGCCCATGAGTTTGGGCGCGAGGTAAGTGAGCAGCTCATCCACCAAGCCTTCGCGCAAGAGCGAGCCGTTGAGTTTGTGACCCGCCTCCACGTGCACTTCGTTGATTTGTTTTTGGCCGAGGTCTTGCAGCATGGCGGCGAGGTCCACCTTGCCCGATGCGTTCGGCAGGCAAATGACTTGTGCGCCTTTGGCTTCCAGCGCCAAGCGGCGATCTGCGTGGTCGACGGCGCAGTAAATCCACACAGGGCGTTGCGGCTTGAAAAGCTTGGCCGTGAGTGGTGTTTCGAGTTGGCTGTCCATCACCACCAGCGTGGGCTGGCGTGGGGTGGGCACGGCGCGTACATCCAGCTGTGGGTCGTCTTCGAGCACGGTGCCAATGCCGGTGAGTACCGCGCACGCGCGAGCGCGCCAAGTGTGGCCATCGTCACGCGCAGGCGCTGAGGTGATCCACTGGCTCACGCCGTTTTCCAAAGCGGTTTGTCCGTCGAGCGAGGCGGCTACTTTCATGCGCACCCACGGCGTGCCGTGTGTCATGCGTTTGAAAAAGCCGATGTTCATCTCGTGGGCCTCGTCGGCTAACAAACCCACATCCACCTGCACGCCCGCCGCACGCAAGCGGGCCGTGCCTTGGCCAGCCACCAACGGGTTGGGGTCTTGCAAGGCCACGACCACGCGTGCCACACCTGCGGCGGCGAGCGCATCGCAGCACGGGCCGGTGCGGCCTTGGTGGCTGCAGGGTTCTAGCGTCACGTACGCGGTAGCGCCTTTCACGTCATGGCCTTTGGCTTGTGCGTCGCGCAAGGCCATGACTTCGGCATGTGCCTCACCCGCGCGTTGTGTGTGGCCACTGCCCAGCACCAATCCATCCGCGCTTGCTAGGACGCAGCCCACGCGTGGGTTGGGGGAGGTGAGGTAAAGCGCCTCGCGCGCCAAGCCCAAGGCTTGTTGCATGAAGGCGGTGTCGTGCGCAGAAAAACTCATGGCGCAATTATGAACGGCTCCTCATCGACCCCAGCACTGCGCCGCAGTTTGGTTCGCGCCCTGCACGCCACGCATACCGAGATGATTCAGCGTCAACGTGCCGCACGTGTCAGCCGCTTGTGTGCCCAGCGGTACGGCGCTGAGGCTGTAACTTTGGGCGGTGCTGGTGACGGTCATCTTGTAGCGTTGCCCGTCCACTTGCAGCACGTTCGCAGGTACGTCGGCGGTGAGCGGGTAGCTGCCGTTGGCGCTGGCGGCGCGCTCTAGCCAATGGGCGGCTTGCAGTAGCGAAGCGCGGGCTTGTGCGCGTTGGCTGCGCAAAATGAGGCTTTGGTAGCTGGGCCATGCCACGCTGGCGAGCAGGGCTACGCAGGCCAGTGCAATGAGTAGCTCGATGAGGGTGAAGCCTTTGGGTGTACGTGTCATGTGTGATCAGTCGTGCAGCACATGCCAGCTGTGCCACTGGCCTGTGGGTGAAGTGGGGGCAGTTCGTGCCCAAATGGCTTGCAGCACCGTGGCGCTGCTGGGCATGACGCCATCGGCCAGCACGGTGATGCGGTAGATGAAGTTGTCTTGGGCGCTGTTAGCTTGCGGAAAAACTTCAACCCAGTACCAAACTGTGTTGCTCCCATCCAGCGTGTCGATGGCTGAAACAGCCAGCGCGATGGCTGTTTGTGTTTTCCAATAACTGGCCTTGGTGGCGCTGGGGTTGAGTACATTGGGCGCACAAATGCCCGCGTTGCAGGTGTTGGGCGACAGGCGTTGGCGCAAGGTGTCGTACTCGACCATCGAGGTGGGGAAGAACGCGTGCGTTTGCGTGGCGTTGCCCGCGGTGTGGCGCAAATTAGGTGTGATGGTTGTGGCTGCGCCCGCAATGTCAGCCACAGCTAGGGGCAGCGCAGCGTGCGCCTTGTGCAGGGTTCGCAGCTGGTCCACTTCGGCGTTGAGCAGTTGTTCGTTGACCCACACATTGCGCAAAGCCAGCAACGCCGCGAGGCTGGCCAGCGCGAGCATGACCATCAACGTAGGCAAAGCAAAACCACGTGAGGTGTTCATGGCATCACCCCATCGCGGTTGCGCAAGGCGAGGACGCGCTTGAACGTGCGGCGCACACGCACATCGGAGGGCAAGGCTTCGCCTTGGCAACCGGTGTAAATCGGGTTGGGTTTCGTGTTGTGAACTGTCTGGGTGCTTGCCACACGCAAACACACCTCGATGGCCAACACCTTGCCCATGTCGCTTACTTGATCGGCGGTTTTCCATTGCAGGGTTTGTGTGCTGGGGTTGGCCTCGGCGTAGCGCAATTGAAAGTCTTCCACGCCTTCGGCTAAAGCTTGGTAGGTGCTACCGGTGAGGTTGAGATCTTTGCAGCTCAACTCTTTGTTGGTGTTGAGTTTGTAGTCGCTGCGCACGCTCGTGTGTGTGCTGCCGGTGTTGCCTTGGCAGTCGATGGCGTCGAGCGCATGCCAGTGACCCAGCGTGAGGCTCTCGATGTATTTGGTGCCATTGACGCCAGACAGTGCAGCTTGCCCTGTCTCTTCGCTGGGGGAGAGCTCAACGGCAAATTGCACGTTGTGATTGCTGCTGGCAATCAGGTAAGCCCCGCCACTCATGTGCGCTTGTTCGCGGATGTTGCGCAAAGCCACGCGAGCGTTGGCGTGAACGGCATCTGCGGCGGCCATGGCGTTCCATGTCTGTTTGCTCGTGCCGTAGGCCGCGGTGCCTGAAGCAATGACCCATAAACCCAGTGCCATGCCAATCAGTAGCTCGGGCAATGTGTGGCCATGCTGCGCGTGTGGATGTGCTCGGCGGGTGCTCATCGTATGGGGCTGAAAAACAAACGCCAGCAGCTCATTTGCGCAGGGCAGGGCGGTGAGCTTGAGGTGCTGTCGGTGCGGTATGTTTCGTTGGCATCACGCCAAGCGATGACGATGCCCCATCCATTCGGGGCGCTAGGTAATGCAAACACGGCGGCATCGCCTTCTGGCAGTTGGCTGCTGAGCGATTGTTGGAGTTGCTGCATGTCCCATGCGGCGAGGTCTTGGCGTGTGCAGGCCACAACGGTGCAATCGGGCGAGGTGGTTGTGCTGTCGCTTCCCCATGTTTTGGCATACAGAGCCTGTTTTGGTGCGTTGAGGGTCATGCGTTCGGCCAAGTCATCGGCGATGCCCATGGCGATGGCGCGCATCAGTTGTTGCCGTTGTTGCATCAACGCCTGTTGATGCATCCACAACAAGCCCAGCACGCCGAACGCCAAGATCAGCAATGCCATCAAGGCTTCCAACAAAGCGATGCCTGTTTGGTTTTTCAGTTGCTGCATGTATCTCCCGTTTGCCAACGCAAGCGGCCTGCGCTGCTGAGGCACAACACATTCGACACATTGAATGCCGCTTGCCGAGACTTGATCACCCATCGGTCTCCCACCGTGCCCAAATCGCCACGTGCACTGATGTCGAGTGGATCGGTTTTGGCAAAGGTGATTTGTAAGGGCGCGAGTTGTTGCATGCTTTTCAGCACCGTTTGATCGGCTTTCACCACCAGTTGCCAACCACAGCTCCAGTCGGTACCTACGGATGTGGCCCATGTGCAATCACGCAAGCGTGTGAGTTGCAAAGCCTCGCCACGTTGCAATGCGCGCACGCGGGCGGTTTGCAAGTCGTTCATCAGTTGATCGCGTGTGGCTTCGACGCGGCTGCGTTCTTGCAGGCGTTGCCAACTGGGCACAGCAAACGAGGCCATCACACCGAGCACGCCCAAACACACCAGCATTTCAACGACTGTGAAGCCTCGTAAGGGGGATTGCGAAGGCGTAAAAAAACCTAGCGATTGCATGGCGCAAATGCTAGGTTTTGAAGGGATGTCAGCGCAGGGCTGAGACTCGAAAACTACTTGCGAACTTCGTCCACCAAGCTCTTGAAGTCGTCGATGTCTTCAAAGCTGCGGTACACGCTGGCAAAGCGGATGTAGGCCACCTTGTCGAGTTTTTTGAGTTCGCGCATGACGAGCTCGCCAATGCGGGTGGAGGGGACTTCGCGCTGGCCGAGTG
>Ga0228703_1001674_pt1 | contig 13176 bp, 12 predicted proteins | sample McNCre217_Aug_MG_3_FD_178020 | JGI IMG/M metagenome (GOLD analysis project Ga0228703, IMG submission 178020) | Freshwater microbial communities from McNutts Creek, Athens, Georgia, United States - 29-17_Aug_MG | ecosystem: Environmental > Aquatic > Freshwater > Creek | place: USA: Georgia... | reverse complement strand
GGACATCGCGCAGCTGCAGATCGGCCCGCAAATCGACCCCGGCGTGCCGTGGTGCCATGCGCCTTCAAGCAGCGGCGGTGTGCACATCACGCTCAAGTCCGGCAACTTTGGCACCGAAGACTTTTTCAGCAAGGCGTTTGGGGTGTTGCGGTGACAAGCAGCCACAGCGGCATGGCATCCCTATCGGGGCTGAAGCCGCTGACCCACCGCTTCGTAGGAGCTGAACTGTGTTCGGCGATGGCATGCCTCGCCTGAGCACAAGCATCGTCCACACATGGCACTTCTACAATGAATCCATGACCTCCGGAGACCGCGCATGAATGAATCCCAAGCCCGCGATGAAATCTGCCGCGTCGGTCGCAGCTTGTTCGAGCGCGGCTATGTGCATGCCACAGCGGGCAACATCAGTGTGCGGCTGGATGACGGCTTTTTGATCACGCCCACCGATGCATGCTTGGGCTTTTTGGACCCCGCCCGCTTGGCCAAGCTGGACCTGCAAGGCGAGCACATCAGCGGCGACAAAGGCAGCAAGACCATCGCGCTGCACCGCCAGATTTATGCCGCCGCTTACGAAACCGATACCGACACCCGCTGCGTGATCCACACGCACAGCACACACTGCGTGGCGCTCAGCCTGACTGCCCACGGGCCTGAGTTGCTGCCGCCCATCACGCCTTACTTTGTGATGAAAGTGGGCCATGTGCCCTTGGTGCGCTACCACCGCCCCGGCAGCCCCGAGGCCGCACACGAAGTGGCGCAACTGATCCGCAGCCACGCCGCGCAAGGCACGCCAATCCGCGCCGTGATGCTGCCGCGCCTGGGTCCCAATGTGTGGCACGACAGCCCTGCGGCGGCCATGGCCACGCTCGAAGAGCTCGAAGAAACCGCCCGCCTGATGGTGCTGGCGCCCCACACACCGCCGCTGCTGGCCACCGAGCTGGACGAATTGCGCCAGACCTTTGGAGCCCGCTGGTAAGTCCATCGCTCTGCACAGAAACCGCATTTTTTGAAAGAACACCATGCCCCGCTTTGCCGCCAACCTCTCAATGATGTACCCCGACCTGCCGTTTCTGGACCGCTTTGAGGCCGCCGCGCAAGACGGTTTCAAGGCGGTGGAGTATTTGTTCCCTTACGCCTTTGCCAAAGAGGAGATCACAGCGCGTCTGAAAGGCCATGGCCTGCAGCAAGTGTTGTTCAACACACCGCCCGGTGGAGCCGATCTGGCGGGCTTCAACGCCGCTTGGGGACAGGGCGATCGGGGCACGGCCAGCGTGCCCGGACGTGAAGCCGAGTTCCGTGCGGGCTTTTTGCACGCTTTGACATGGGCCGATGCGCTCAACTGCCCACGCATCCACGCCATGGTGGGCCTGCGTGCAGAGGGCGCGAGTGCCGAAGCCGCAGACGCCACGCTGGTGAGCAACTTGCAATGGGCCGCGCTTGAGGCAGCCAAAGCCGGGCGCGATGTGCTGGTGGAGCCGATCAACACGCGCAGCGTGCCGGGCTTTCACCTCAACCGCCAGGACCACGCGCACCGCATCGTGCAGGCCGTGGGCGCAGCCAACGTGAAGGTGCAGATGGACTTGTTCCACTGCCAGATCGTGGAAGGCGACCTGAGCAGCAAGATTGCGCAATACCTGCCGACTGGCCGCGTGGGTCACTTCCAGATTGCCGATGTCCCTGCACGCAACGAACCGGGCACGGGCGAGGTGAACTGGGCACACATTTTCAAAACGATCGACGAGGTGTCTGCCGCCTGCGGCTGGGACGGCTGGATCGGTTGCGAATACAACCCGGCTGACGCGAGTTCTGGCGGCACCTCGCGCGGGCTGAGCTGGGCGCGGGACTACCTCTGAACGGTCAGGCCAAGCCGCACACAGTTTTGGAGCCTTCCCAATTGCACAGCGGCAAGCTCAGGTCAATGCCGCGCCGCATGGCCGTCATTTCGGACAGGATGCTCATGGCGATTTCGGGCGGCGTCAGGGCCCCCAGGTTCAGACCCACCGGGCCACGCAATTGCGCCGCTTCGTCTTCGGAGACGTCAAACTCGACCAAGCGCTTTCGGCGCTGGGCGTTGTTGTGGCGGGAGCCCAAAGCACCAACATAAAACGCCGGTGTGCGCAGCGCTTCCATCAAAGCCAGATCGTCCAGCTTGGGGTCGTGCGTCACCGCCACCACCGCGCTGTTGTGGTCCAGGTTCATGGCCAGCACCAAGTCGTCGGGCATTTGCTGGGACAAGGTCACACCGGCCATGGCTTCCCAGCCCTCGTGGTATTCGTTGCGCGGCTCGCACACCGTGACCTGGTAGTCGAGCATGACGGCCATGGCCGCCAAATAGCGCGAGAGCTGTCCCCCACCGATGACAAGCAAGCGCAAACGCGGGCCGTGCACAGTGGTCAAACTTTGGCCGTCGAATTGCAGCTTGTCACCTTCGGTGGCGGCCTGCATTTTGACCAGGCCTGTGGACATGTCCAAGCGGCGCTCCACACGTTGGTGTTGTTCGATCAACACCAGCAGTTCGCGCAGTTGCGATGAGGCCGACAAAGGCTCCAGCACCACCTGCACCGTGCCGCCACAGGGCAGGCCAAAGCGGCGCACCTCTTCGGCGGTCTGGCCGTAGGTGGTGGACTCGGGCAGCCTGAGGGCCAGCTCGCCTGCGGCCACGCGACGGATCAGGTCGTCTTCGATGCACCCCCCCGAAACCGATCCGGCCACTTGCCCGTCGTCGCGGATGATCATGAGCGAGCCCGGCGGACGTGGGGCCGACCCCCAGGTGCGCACCACCGTGCCGAGCACCACGCGGTGGCCCCGGCCTTGCCAGTCCAATGCGGTACGGATCACATCCATGTCAATGCTGTTCATGCCGGGTCATCTCCAAAAATGAGTGGGTCTGCGCTGCCTCAGGTGGCTGCCCGATGCGCCCAAGGTGCTGGCCAGCGCCAGCACAGCACCAGGGCCTGACAGGCCGCCAGCCCGCCCAGCCAGGCCAGCGCCAATTGCAGGGCCGCAGGGCCTTGCGCATGACTGGCCACGCCCACCACAAGCAACAACACCGGGCCCAGCAAGAGGGCCACACTGCGAGCGGCCAAGGGGGGCATGCGTTCGGCGGGCAGAACGGGCCAACGGTGTTGGCAGCAGTGCACAGCCCAGCCCAAAGAAGGCAGCAACATGGCCAGCACGCTGTGCACGGGATCGTTGCCCAGCCACATCCATGAGCCCAAACACAGCAGCCCCAGACTGAGGACAGCCATGTGATCAGCCGAGGGTTGCCAAGTTCGCACCAGACGCAGCAACAAGCTGACCAAGGCCGGCAAGCCCGCCATCATGCCCAGGTGCACCAGCACCATCTGCCCTGTGGACCAACCCAGGCCCGCGCACCAGGCATTGCCCAGCCACAAAGTGCCCATCATCAGCCCCATGGCCGAGGGTGCCAGCCAGGTTTGAAGCCCGGCACGAAGGCCACGACAAACCGATGCACGCTGGTGCGTGTAGCGATCGCGCAGGTACAACACCAGTGCACAGCAAGCCAGCAAGATGCTGACGCCAGCCGTTGACATGAAGGGGCCCTGAGCTTGCGTGGAGGGCGTGTACCAGGTCATCCACACCCAAGCTGCCGCCATCAAAGGGTGCCAAGCCACACGGCCCACCCGGAATGTGCTGACCCGGGTGCGCGTTTCAACCAACGCGGTCCACACACCCCACAAGCCCGCCACCACCAACAAAGCCATATGGGTCCCGCCCATATGGCTCAGCAAGTGAGGCACCCAAATGGCACAGGCCGTCAAAACCCCGCAAACGCCCATAACGGCAGGCGCGCATTCAAAAGCCCATCGGCTGCCACGGCAGACAATGCGCGCAGCCCACCACACCGCCACCGCCGACACGCCGCTGGCTGTCGACCAGCCCAGGCGCATGCCCTGCTCACCCAGCCACAGCCAGCCCAGCAGCAACACCGCCCATTGCGCGACTTCACCTGCGTGCGCCAGCCATGCACTGCTGCCGCGAGAGCTGGCTGCGTCAGACATGGGCATACCCGTGCAATTGGTCGGAACCACCGGTCGCGTGCACGCTCACATTGAAGGACACGATCACCCGGTCGGCGTTGCCGTGATACGGCATGGCCTGGTGCGCCAGCCACGAAGGGAACACCACCAGCTGGCCTGGCACCGGCTCGATGTCGACGTGCGCGTTTTGCAAATAGGCGTTGCCAAAGTCCATGGCCGCGCCGCCCAAGCGGTTGAAGTGCGGGCCATAAAAACGCGTCACGCCATTGGCCGCGCCCAGCACCGGGTGCAGGCGGCGCTGCTCGGGCGGATCGACCTGCAGGCAATACACGCCCGACCACGAACAGTTGCCGTGGGTGTGCACATCGTGGTGGCTGCCTTGGCTGGAGATCTGAAACCAGATGCCGCGCAGTGCAATCTGAAAACCCGGCTTGGCCTCAGGCCAGGCCCCCTGGTTGGCCAACACCACGGTCTGGCGCACGCTGTCCACGATGAAGCGCACCAGCTGCTCCCATTCCGAGACGCGAATGCGTTGCAGCAGGTCGTCGCGGCTGGCGTAGAAAGCTTTGGGCTCGCCCGATGCGGTCGGGTCGGTGGCACGCATCGACTGAAACACGCGCACCAAGACCTCGTTGACCGACTCGGCCTGCGCCAGGCGGTGCACGCCGATGGGCGTGTACCAAAGCTGGTGGAGCGGGTCGGGCTGGAGCATGGTGCTGGAGTGCGGCTCAGGCCGTCACTTGCAAATCAGCGGGCCACTTGAGCTGGTGGCCGGTGCGGGCCGCCAAGGCAGCGATGTCTTCCAGCGTGTCGACATCGGTGCGGTAACGGTTGTTGGTGGTGGCCCAAGGGTGCACTTGCTCGGGGTTGGCCGATTGCCATTGGCGGCAGCCCACGTTGGCCGCACCGGCCAGAATTTGATCGCGCACTTCGGCACTGAACATGACGGGGTTGCCGGGCAAGCCATCGACCGTGGGCTGCACGACTTGGGTGCCGGTGGGCCGCTTTTTGTAGGCCCCGATCAGGTCGTTGATGTCTTGCGAGTTGATCAGCGGCTGGTCGGCCAGGGCCACCAGCACCGCGTCGAGCTTGACCGACAGCGACTGCAAACCCAAACGCAGCGACGAAATTTGTCCCGCATCGGGGTCGGGGTTGCGCACCAGCGTGACGGGAAACTCTTTGACCGCTTCTTCGATGCGCTCAGCGTAGTGGCCCAAGACCACCACCACTTCGTCCACACCCGCACCCGACAGCGCGATCAGCTGGCGGCGAATCAGCGGCACGCCGCCCAATTCGAGCAGGCTTTTGGGGCGATGCCCCATGCGCGAGCCCGAGCCCGCCGCCAACAACACCGCGCCCACGGTGACGCGGCTGTACAAGCCCCCACCGCCTTTGAGAATGCAACCCATGATCAGCCTCCACAGCAAGATGATTTGGCCGATGCTGCCACAGTGGCCAGTGCGGCTTGCGGCTCGGCTGTCCGGGCCGGGACGGCGACAGCGTCGGATGCTGCGGCTGTAGTTGCCGCTGCGGCCTTTTTGGCCCCACCGCAGCAGCTGCTGGCCGCCACCGGCGCGAGGGCCTGGGCGCTTGCGGGCTCCTTGGGCTCAGCAGCCGCAGTTGTGGAACAGCAAGAAGACGACTCCGTTGCAGACGCCAACGAAGAAGCCATGGACGCTGTCAATGCAGCTTGAGCCGCAGGCACCAAGGGCTCACGCCCACGCCGTGCCGCCACCACCGAAGTCAGCACCGACAAAGCAATTTCTTCGGGCGTCTGCGCGCCAATGATCGCGCCAGCGGGCGCCACGATGCGGGCCACCGCCGCCGGGTCTTCGCCGCTGGCCACCAGCGAATCGAGCAAGACACTGGCCTTGCGAGCGCTGGCCACAAACCACAGGCCTTGGGGCTGCAAAGCCAAAGCGGCTTTGAGGCCCTGCAGATCGCGGCGGCCTTGCGTGGCCACCACCACAAAGGGCGATGCCAAACGGGCGCTCACGCCAGCCGCGTCGTCGCTGTCCAACACGGTGTCGGCATCCGGAAAATCAGCTGCTTGCGCCCCCTGCGCCACCACCGCCACACGCAGGCCCACGCGGGGGGCCAAGCCCACCAGCGCACGGGCCACGGGCGAGTCGCCCACCACCGTCAAAGTGGCTGACGGCATGACCGGGTCAATGAACAATTCAAGCGTCCCACCGGAATGGCAAGCCATGCCAAATTCGAGCACATCGCCCAAGTCGCGCTCGGCGCTTTCATCAGAAGGCGCGATGCGGATCTTGCGGGGTTGGCCGTCCAGCAAAGCACGGCGCACGGTCTTGATGACGGCGGGTTGGGCGCAACCACCCCCGATCCATCCGTGGATCTGGCCATCGGGCGTGACGACCGCTTTGTCGCCCGCTTTGCCCGAGGTGGGCGCTTGGGCGCTCAAGACCGTGACCAGAGCAAAGGGCTGGTCCGCGCTTTGCAGGCGGGCGGCTTGGGTGATCCATTCGTTGCGGTTCATGGTTGTCTCCTTGAGTCTTCAATGTCAATGCAGCACATGGCGTGCAGCGGCCAGATCGGCCAGGCTGGCCAGCGGCACAAAACGCTCGATGCGCCTGCGGGCACGCTGCAATGCGCCTGCGGCAGGCACTTGGCGCGTGGGGTGGAACCAGGTGATGCGGGCACCCCGTGCACGCACTTCCTGCAAGGCGGCATCGAGCAGCTCGGGGCCGTCGGTGTCAAAGCCATCCGAGAACACCCACACGCGGGCGCCCCGGTTGAGCTGGGCACGGGCGTGTTGGCGAACAAATTCTTGCAAGCTGGCGGCAATGCGCGTGCCGCCGCCAAAGCCCGCTGTCACGGCGTTGACTTTTTCTTGAATGGCGGGGGTGTCGCGGTGCATGTAGGGCGTGACTTCGGCCAGGCGGGTGTGAAACACAAACACCCGCGCATCGGCCTCCAAGGCAAAGGCGCGGGCCACGCGCAAAAACAGCGCAGCGTGTGATTCCATCGAGCGGCTCACATCGGCCAGGATGAACAGGCGCGGTGGCTCCACGCGTTTGACTTTCCAGGCCGGTTGCAGCAACTCGCCACCCCAGGCCACGCTGCGACGCAAGGTCTGGCGCAAGTCCAGCCGCTGCCCACGCGGGGCCACGCGCCAGCGGCGGGTCGGGTGGGGCTGTAGTTTGGCGTTGATCTGGCGCGCCAGCTGCTGCAAGGCGCTGAGTTCTTGCGGCATCCACATCTGGCCTTCGCGCTGGTGCAGGGCCTCGGTGCGGCTGGCACCACCTTGGGCGCGGGGCGTGCCGGCGTCTTGTTCGTCTTGGCCCACCGAGGGCATGTCGCCAGCAGTCTGCGGCGCTGACTTGGCACTGCCCGGCTGGCTGGCAGCGTCCATCTGTTCGTGCAGGGCCTGCACGCTTTGGCGCAGGTTGCGGCTGGGCCGGGTCTGGCCGCTGACCTTGACGCCACCACGCAGTTTTTCGGGGTGCCAAAAGCGTTCGTACACATCGGGCCACAGCTGCCATTCGCGGTGGCTGTGGCAGGCAATGGCTCGCCAGGCGGCTTGCAGTGGTTTTTCCTGAAGCGGCCCAAAGTGCAAGGCCGCTTGCAGCATGGCTTGTTGCTCGGCCACACCCACCGTGAGGCCGTGGTCGCGCAGCAGCGCGGCAAAACCAGCCAGCCGCTCAGAGGGCGTGGTGGCGCTCTGGGCAGTCGTGCCAACAGGAAGGATGAAGTGGCGTTCGTGCATGCCGCATCAACATTCGGTGCTCAAACTGACGGCAGTCATGTCGTCGCCTTGGCCTGCTCTTTGGCGTTTTCGGCCACGCCCACGGTGCGACGCCCTTCAACCAGTTGGCGCAAGCGGTCTGGTCCCATCAAGAATCGGTCTTCACGCGTTTTGAGCAGGCAACCCAAAGTGCCGAGCACCGCCGACATGTCTTCGGGCAGGCTGTTGTGGCGCATCTGAAAGAGGGCGCTCACCCAGTCCAGGGTTTCGGCAATGCCGGGGATCTTGGCCAGGTCTTCGCGGCGCAGGCGCTGCACGAACTGCACAGCGTCTTCGACCAGATGGGTGTCGGCCTCGGGCAAGGCGGCTTTGACGATGGCGATCTCTCGCGCCAGCGTCGGGTAATCGAGGTAGTGGTACAGGCAGCGGCGGCGCAGCGCGTCCGACAACTCGCGCGTGCCGTTGCTGGTCAAGATGACCTGCGGGATGTGCGTGGCGCGGATGGTGCCGATCTCGGGCACGGTGATCTGGTATTCGGCCAGCACTTCAAGCAAGAAGGCTTCAAAGGCTTCGTCGGCGCGGTCGATCTCGTCGATCAGCAGCACGCAGGGGCCTGACTGGCTGATGGCGCGCAGCAAGGGGCGCTCCAGCAAATAGTCGCGGCTGAACACGTCCGACTCGCGCACACGGCCAGCGCCATCCTGACTGCCACCGTTTTGTGCCGCTTCGCTCATGCGGATCGCCATCAACTGGCGGCCGTAGTTCCACTCGTAAGCGGCTTGCGCCAGGTCCAGACCTTCAAAGCATTGCAGGCGCACCAAGGTCGCGCCTTGCGATTGCGCCAGCGCTGTGGCCAGCGCGGTTTTGCCCACGCCCGCGTCGCCTTCGAGCAACAACGGGCGCTGCAAGGCAGACGCCAGCCACACGGTGGTGGCCAGGTCGGCATCAGCCAGATAGCCCGCACGCTGCAGCCGTTCGCGCAGCAAGCGCTCCTCGGCTGCGGGTTGTCCGGCTTGGTCTGGCGTCGTCATGCTCAGGCTTTCTTGCCCAGCAGGCCACCAAACCAGCTCTTGACCAAGGCCCAGAAGATGGCCAAGCCGTTGATCTCGCGGGCCACCACGGGTGCCTTGGGCGCAGTAGCAGGGGCCGCAGCCTCACCACCCGATGCAGAAGCCGTTGCAGCAGTCGCAGCAGCGGGCGAACCCTCAGCCGCAGGCAAGGTCAACGCGGTCTGGCGGAAGTTCTCGACAAACTGCGCCAGCAGCATGTCGGAGACTTGCACCATCATGCGGCCGCCGAACTGCGCGAACTTGCCGTTCACGATCACAGCGGCCTGACCATTCAGCACGCAATGCGCCGGGTTGGCCGGGTCGGCGGTGATGATCGCGGTCAGGTCCATCGAGGCGGACGAGCCGCCCTTGTCAGCGCCCTTGCCGCGCAAGACCATCTTGCGCTCGGCCGCCACAGCTTCGATCACGTCCACGGTGCCGCCGAATTGCGCCACAGCCGGGCCGACCTTGACCTTGACGCCGCCCTTGAACGAGGTCTCGGACAACTGCTCGGTGATTTCGGCACCGGGCATGCAGTTGGCCGTGGCCTTCAGGTCGGTCAGCAGGGCCCAGGCCCGTGCCGCGTCCACATCGAGCGGGTATTGTTTGTCGAGTTTGACTTCCATGATGGTTCCTGATTACAAAGCTGCGCCATGCTCACGCAGGGCTTTCCAGGTGCGGAAAGCGTTGTGCGGCATGTCCAGGTGCGTGACACCCAGGTGAGAGAAGGCATCGACCACGGCCGAGGTGAAGGTGGGGATCGAGCCGACGTGAGGCGACTCGGCCACGCCCTTGGCACCCAGGGGGTGGTGTGGCGAAGGTGTCACGGTGTGGTCGGTTTCCCAGTGTGGGGTTTCCACGAAGGTGGGCAAGAAGTAGTCCATCAGCGTGTTGCCCAGCAGGTTGCCCTGTGCATCGAAAGGCATTTGCTGGCCCATGGCCACGGCAAAACCTTCGGTCAGACCACCGTGGATCTGGCCGTCGATGATCATCGGGTTGATGCGGGTGCCGCAGTCGTCCAGCGCATAGAAGCGGCGGATTTTGGTCTCACCGGTCGCACGGTCGATGTCCACCACGCACAGGTAGATGCCGAACGGGAAAGTGAAGTTTGGTGGGTCGTAGTAGTGCACGGCTTCCAGGCCTGGCTCCAGGCCATCTGGTGGCTGGTGGTAAGCCTGCCAAGCCACATCGGCCATGGTCTTGAACTTGCTGTCGTCGCCCTTGACCTTGAAGCGGTCCACTTCCCAGTCGAGGTCGTTCTCGTTGACTTCGAGCATGTGGGCTGCAATCTTGCGTGCTTTCGCGTGGATCTTGCGGGCGGCCAAGGCGATGGCGGCACCGGCCACGGGGGTGGAGCGCGAACCGTAAGTGCCCAGGCCGTAAGGCGCAGTCGATGTGTCACCTTCTTCGACCTGAATCACTTCAGACGGAATACCCAGCTCGGTGGCAATGATCTGCGCGTAAGTGGTCTGGTGGCCCTGACCTTGCGTGATCGTGCCCATGCGGGCGATGGCGCTGCCGGTGGGGTGAATGCGGATTTCGCAGGAGTCGAACATGCCCACACCCAAGATGTCGCACATCTTGGAAGGACCGGCACCGACCACTTCGGTGAAGGTGACCAAGCCAATGCCCATCAGCGTGGGGCTGTTGGGGTCGGCGCGTTTGGCCGCCTGCTCGGCACGCAGGCCTTTGTAGTCCACGGCTTCGAGCACTTTGTCCAAAGCGGTTTGGTAGTCGCCCGAGTCGTATTCAAAACCGAAGGCGCTGGTGTAGGGGAACTGTTCTTTCTTGACGAAGTTCTTGGCGCGAATCTCAGCCTTGTCCATGCCCAGCTTTTGCGCCAGCACATCGACCATGCGCTCGATCAGGTACACCGCTTCGGTCACGCGGAAGGAGCAGCGATAAGCCACGCCACCGGGGGCCTTGTTGGTGTAAACACCTTTGACGCTGGCGTGCGCCGCAGGAATGTCGTACGAGCCCGACACGATGTGGAACATGCCGGCCGGGAACTTGGTCGGGTCGGCACAGGCGTCAAACGCGCCGTGGTCGGCCACCACGTTCACGCGCAGGCCGGTGATCTTGCCGTCGGCTGTGGCGGCCAGTTCGCCGTCCATGTGGTAGTCACGGGCGAAGGCAGTGGACGAGATGTTTTCGATGCGGTCTTCAACCCACTTGACGGGGCGGCCCAGCACGATGGACGCGACGATGGCGCACACATAACCGGGGTAAATGCCGACCTTGTTGCCGAAGCCGCCACCGATGTCGGGGCTGACGATGCGCACTTTGGACTCAGGAATGCCCGAGAGCATGGACACCACGGTGCGCACCACGTGGGGGGCTTGCGAGGTGATGAAGGTGGTCAGGTCGCCCTTGATCGGATCGAACGAGGCCACGCAGCCGCAGGTCTCCAGCGGGCAGGGGTGCACGCGGGGGTAGTGCATGTGCTGCGACACGGTGATTTCAGCGTTGTCAAAAGCCGCGTCGGCGGCCGACTTGTCGCCCGCATCCCAAGTGAAGATGTGGTTATGGTGGTCGCGCTTGCCGTGTGCGCCTTCGGTTTTGCCAGCGAGGTCTTCGCGGATCACCGGGGCACCGGGTTGCAGCGCGGCATAAGGGTCCAGCACCACGGGCAGCTCTTCGTATTCGATCTCGACAGCTTCCACCGCATCAGCGGCGATGTAGCGGTCGTCGGCAATCACGATGGCGACTTCCTGCATCTGGAAGTGGACCTTCTCGTCCGCCAGCACGGCAGCCACGTCACCCGCGAGGGTGGGCATCCAGTGCAGCTTCAAAGGCTTCAAGTCGTCGGCGGTCAGCACGGCGTGCACGCCGGGAATGGCGAGTGCGGCTTCTTTGTTGATCTTGACGATGCGGCCATGGGCGATGGGGCTGCGCACGATGTCCATGTGCAGCATGCCGGGCATCTTGATGTCATCGACATAGTTGCCCTTGCCCTGAATAAAGCGAGCGTCTTCTTTGCGCAGGCGCGATGCGCCCATGCCTGCCAGCGCGAGTTCGCGGGCTTCAGCGGTTTGTACCGGTGCGTTCATGTGTGTCTCCGATCAAATGGTTTGTCGCATCAAGCCGCAACGGGCTCTTGCAGTTTTTTGGCGGCGTACTGGACGGCTTTGACGATGTTCTGGTAACCGGTGCAGCGGCACAGGTTGCCGGCCATGCCATGGCGAATTTCGTCTTCGGTCGGGCTGGGGTTCTCTTGCAAGAAGCGGTAGGCGCGCATCAGCATGCCGGGGGTGCAAAAGCCGCATTGCAGGCCGTGCTCTTTGTAAAAGCCTTCTTGAACGGCGTGCAGGACGCCCTTGTTGGCCAGGCCTTCGACGGTGAGCACTTCGGAGCCGTCGCACTGCACCGCCAGGTGGGTGCAGGACTTGACCGAGCGGCCGTCGATGTCCACGGTGCAAGCACCGCAGTGGCTGGTTTCGCAGCCGATGTGGGCGCCGGTCAGGTTGAGTTCTTCGCGCAGGAAGTGGATCAGCAAGGTGCGTGGCTCAACGGCTTTTTCTTCTTTCTTGCCATTGACGGAAACGGTGACGAGTTTTTTGGACATGTTGTTTTCCTTATGCTTTAAGCGCAGCGCGACCAGGCTTTGTTCAGGGCGCGCTTGACCATCTCTCCGGCCATGGCGGTTTTGTATTCCACGTCGCCACGCAGGTCTTCGGCGGGGTCGCAGGCGGCGATGGCGGCTTCCACGGCGGCTTGCACGTTGGCGGCGTTGAAGGGTTTGCCCAGCAAGGCGGCTTCGGCAGCCTCAACGCGCACGACGGCTGGGGCCACGTTGGTCAGGGCCACGCGCACATGGCTGACCTGGTCACCCGACTTGCGGATGACCACGGCGCAACCGGCTGTGGCCCAGTCACCGGTCTTGCGCTTGAGTTTTTCGTAGGCGTAGCCGGTGCCAGCCGCGAAAGCGGGCACGCGGATTTCGCACATGACTTCGTTTTCTTCGAGCAGCGTCATGTAGGTGCCGAGGAAAAAGCCATCAGCCGCCACAGTGCGGCGACCGTTCGGGCCTTCGAGCACAAACGACGCGTCGATAACGATGGACAGTGCGGGGTGGTCGTTGCCAGGGTCGCCGTGGGCGATGTCGCCGCCGATCGTGCCGCGGTTGCGCACCTGCGGGTCAGCGATCAGCTTGGCGGCTTCGCACAGCAAAGGCACTTTGGCTTGCAGGATGGGCGAGGTGATCAGGTCATTTTCGACCGTCATCGCGCCGATCACCACAGTGCCGCCCTCTTCACGGATGCCCTTGAGTTCGGGGATTCGGTTGATGTCGATCAGGTGCTCAGGCTGGGCAAAGCGCAGCTTCATCATCGGCAGCAGGCTGTGGCCGCCCGCCAACAGCTTGGCATCGGAGCCCAATTGGCCGAGCAAGGCAACAGCCTCACCCACGGTTTTGGGC
>Ga0228703_1001673_pt1 | contig 13178 bp, 16 predicted proteins | sample McNCre217_Aug_MG_3_FD_178020 | JGI IMG/M metagenome (GOLD analysis project Ga0228703, IMG submission 178020) | Freshwater microbial communities from McNutts Creek, Athens, Georgia, United States - 29-17_Aug_MG | ecosystem: Environmental > Aquatic > Freshwater > Creek | place: USA: Georgia... | reverse complement strand
ACGCCCAAAAAGCGCCGTAAAAAAGACCCCCCCCCCTGACCATCGGCGGGGGGCGAAGGCGAAGGCCGGTGGCCGAAAAGCTGGCCGCCATTTGGTTGAGGGCGGCGGCACAGTGGTTGAGCCCGGGCGTGAATTGTTTCAGGGCGGCAGGGAGCCATCGATGCCGGATACAGCTTTCACCAACTCGGTGAGGCGGACTGAGCGCGCTTTTCGGATAAGTGGAACAGCTGCGCGGTAACGAAGGCGGCTTAGAGCCGAGCGGTTGGGCGCTCAGGCGCGGATTGGTTGAGGGTGGCGCGGATAGGTTGAGCCCGGACGCGAATAGTTTGAGGGCGGCAGGGAACCATCGATGCCGGTTAAAGCAAAACGGGTGGCGATTACTCACCACCCGTTTGGCTAGAAACTACTACTTGGCAGCTACAACCTGAAGGTTGAGGGTTGCCGAGAGGTCGTTGTGCAGGCGAACGGTTGCCTTGTGCGCACCAACGGTGCGGATTGGGGCAGCAAACTCAACCTTGCGCTTGTCAATCTCGCCCAGGCCGGCAGCAGCCACTGCCTTGGCAACATCGGTGGTCTTTACGGTACCGAACAGGCGACCGCCAACACCGGCCTTAGCGGCAACCTTGATGGTTGCAGCCTCGAGCGATGCCTTGAGGGTCTGTGCCTCTTCAACGGTGGCAAGTGCGCGAGCCTCGCGTGCTGCACGGATCTGTGCAACCTGCTTCTCGCCACCCTTGCTCCATAGCACGGCAAAACCGCGAGGTAGCAGGTAGTTACGGGCGTAGCCGTTCTTTACCTCTACAACCTCACCGGCTGCACCGAGTCCAGTAACTTCGGTAGTCAGGATTAGCTTTGACATTCGATTACTCCTTAGCGGCCAGCGCCAGCGTAAGGAAGCAGAGCTACCTCGCGAGCGTTCTTGATGGCACGGGCAATGAGGCGCTGCTCCTGAACGGAAACGCCGGTGATACGACGGGCGCGGATCTTTCCGCGGTCCGAGATGAACTTACGCAGGGTTGCGATGTCCTTGTAGTCGATTACGCCAACCTTGATTGCCTTTACAGGTGCAAGCTTTGCGTTCTTTGCATTGCGTGGCTTACGACGTGGGTCGCTCTTTGCAGCCATTTGATTCTCCTATTGGTCTTAGAAAGATTTAGAACGGGGTGTCGTCGGATCCGGCGGCGGTACCTGGGTTTGCCCAGGCGTCGTCGCTAGGAGCGGCGCTACGTGAAGGGGTTGCTGGGGCATCTCCCCAAGGGCTGCCGGCTACCGCAGCAGATCCGCCTTCGCGAACTCGGTTAGTAACAACGGCGGTGGCGCGCAGAAGCGAAGCACCAATGTCATCAATGTCGAGTTCGAGCGAAGCGCGAGCCTCGCCCTGAGCGGTCTGATAAGCGGATGGTGCCTTCAAACGACCAGTTACAACAACACGGGAACCCTTGTGCAGCGAGTTTGCAATGTTTTCTGCAAGCTCACGCCAAGCGGTGCAACGAACCCAAACGGTTTCGCCGTCTTCCCAAGCGTTGGTCTGGCGGTTGAAGGTGCGTGGAGTGGAACCTACACGCAAAGAAGTGACGGCAACGCCACCCTGGGTGTAACGCAGCTCTGGATCGGCGGCAAGGTTGCCAACGATAGTGACGTTTACTTCCCCGGCCATGATCTTTACTCGCTAGCCTTCTTGGCTGCAGGCTTTGCAGTCTTGGCGGTGGTCTTCTCAGCAGCAACTTCCTCGGCCGAAACCTCTGGAACCTCTACCGGGTTGATGTTTACGATCGCTTCGTCGGCACGGAGCACCTTGGTGCGCAGTACTGCTTCCGAAAGCTTGAGCTGACGGTCGAGCTCAACGATGTCTGCCGGAGTGGCGGTTACGTTGACCACGGCGTAGATGGCTTCGGTCTTCTTAGCGATTTCGTAGGCGAGGCGACGACGGCCCCAGATGTCTACCTTGTCAACAGTTCCCTTACCGTTACGGATAACGTTGAGGAATTTGTCGAGGCTTGGAGCAACGGTACGTTCTTCGACACTTGGGTCGAGCAGAACCATGAGCTCATACTGATGCATGACTAACCCACCTCCTTTGGACTAGAGCGGCCATGGGATTTCCATGACAGGAGGGTATTGGCATCTGTTGCCTAGCGCTGGTCGGGTGACCTGCCAAGCAACCTTTCAAGACTACCTTGTTTGCCACCAGGCAAGCAAGCGCTTTTTGGCCGCTTCCTCACCGATGCTTCCCTCTTCTAGCCTGAGTTCCATGAGGAACCGATAAGCCTCTCCAATCTGAGGTCCGGCAGGGATGTTGAGTAGTTCCATGATCTGGGTGCCATCGAGGTCTGGGCGGATTGCGTCGAGTTCCTCTTGCTCGCGAAGCGCGGCAATTCGGTGTTCTAAATCGTCGTAAGCAAACGAGAGTCGATCCGCCTTGCGCTTGTTGCGCGTGGTCACGTCTGCACGAGTAAGTGCGTGTAGGCGCTCCAACTGATCGCCGGCATCACGCACGTAGCGCCGCACTGCGGAGTCGGTCCACTGGGCATCGCTGTAACCAAAGAACCGCAGGTGATGCTCAATGAGGTGAGCCACCTGCTTAATGGTGTCCGAATCGAAACGCAGCGACTGCATGCGCTTCTTGGCCAGCTTGGCCCCCACCACGTCGTGGTGATAGAAACTCACGGCACCGCCTGGCTCGAGGCGCTTGGTGGCCGGCTTGCCAATGTCGTGGAGCAGGGCAGCAAACCTGAGCACGAAATCGTTTTCCAGCCCGTAGTCCTTTTCATAGTCAATGGCCTGCTCCACCACGGTGAGCGTGTGCTCGTAAACGTCTTTGTGGTGGTGGTGTTCGTCGGCCTGCAATCGCAGCGCCGGCAACTCCGGCAACACAACCTCCGCAAGTCCGCTGTCCACCAGCGCCGTTAGCCCCTTGCGGGGGTAAGCGCCAAGCATGAGTTTCACAAATTCCGCCTGCACGCGCTCGGCGCTAACAATGGCCAGCCGATCCGTCATTGCCTGCATTGCCGCAAACGCATTTGCCTCAATCTCAAAGCCCAGTTGACTGGCAAACCGCGCACCTCGCAGCATGCGCAGGGGATCATCGCTGAAAGATTCTTCCGGGGCAATTGGAGTCTTGAGCACACCGGCCAACAAATCCTGTAAGCCGTTGGTGGGATCCACAAAAACCTTTTGCGGCAGGCGGAGCGCCATGGAGTTCACCGTGAAATCGCGCCTAAACAGGTCCGCTTCCAGGCTCTTGCCAAACGCCACTAAAGGCTTGCGGCTGTCCGGGTCGTATTCATCGCTGCGATAGGTGGTGATTTCCACCGTTTGCCCACCCATGCGAGCACCAATGGTTCCAAACTCTTTACCAATGTCCCACCAGGCGTCAACATTGCCTTTGAGCACATCGATGGTCTGATCCGGCAACGCGTTTGTGGTGAAATCCAGATCGGGGGACTGCCTGCCAAGGAAGGCGTCTCGCACCGGTCCGCCAACCAGCGCCAGCTCGAAGCCGGCCGATTCAAACAGTGTGCCAAGCTTCTGAAACAGGTCACTCGAGGTGAGTCCGTTCAGATTCTCCAGCGCCTGAGCCACGGTTTGCATGAGTTTCAGTTTGTCACAAGGTTCAAGGTTTAGGCTTGCTTACATGAGTGACCGCAAGACCAAACGCCCGCTTCGCCGGGTTGAGGAAACCTCTGCGGGCGGTTTTGTATTGGCCTCCGATGGCAGCAACCGCGTGGCTCTCATTGGCAGGCTTTCAAGGTCTGGCCGCATTGATTGGTGCGTTCCCAAGGGGCACCCGGAGGGTGAAGAAACCCTGCATCAGGCGGCGGTTCGTGAAGTTGAGGAAGAAACCGGCATTAAGTCGGAGATTGTTGCCGAGCTGGGCAGTATTAGCTACGAGTTCTCCGCGGGCACCAAGCTAATTAGCAAAACCGTGCACCACTTCATTCTCAAACAGGTGGGCGGCGAACTCACCGTTGAAAACGACCCAGACCGGGAGGCCGTTGAGGTTCAGTGGTTTGAGCTAGACACCATTCACCAAAGCCTCACGCACGAGAACGAGCGTCGCATGGCCCGCGGTGTTGTGGAATGGTTGGCGCATCAGTGATCGGCAACCGAGTTCAAAACTATTCACGTGGAACACGAGTGCTTGCCGCAGTGGCGGTTGGCCTAGCAATACAGGCATCGATGTTTGCCGCACCTGCGCAGGCTGCCCAAAACCAATCGGCAAGCTATGTATCCACCGCCTACCCGCAGCCGGTGCCAATCTTTGACATTCGAATTGTTCCCGGTTCCACCATCCACTTGGTTTCTAAGTCGAGCAAGCTGCCCATTTCCATTAGGAATGACTACAGCGCGGAGATTCGCGTTCAAGTACACGTGGCACCGGCCAACCTGCGGGCGTTGGTTCCAGCGGTAATTGAAGTAACCGTACCCGCCAACACCACTTTCACCGCCCAGGTGCCGGTGACCGCAATTGCCGATGGTGAGGTGCCGCTCAAAGCCTGGCTCACCACGTTCTCGGGCCTCCCCCTAGGTGGTCAGGTGAACATCAACCTCAACGTGAATGCGGAGATTGAAGGGTCGCTCATCAGTGGTTTTGTGATCATTGTTGCCGGTCTTGGCGTGGCCGGCGTGCTTCGTACCCGAGCGAAGCGACGCTCGTTGAAAAACCGGGCGGCGTAAATGTCGAGTGTGGCTCGTTCCTCCCTAATCATGGCGTCGGGCACGGTAATCAGCCGCATTTTGGGGTTCGTTCGCGCCGTTCTCTTGGCGGCCATGATTGGCGTTACCACCAACGCCGCTGATGCCTTTGGGGTTGCCAACCAGCTGCCTAACAACGTGTACGCAATCATTGCGGGCGGTGTGCTAAACGCGGTTCTGGTGCCTCAGTTGGTTAAAGCCAAGGCCCACATCGATGGCGGTAAGGCGTATATAGATCGCCTCCTTACTCTGGCCATTGTGAGCTTTGGTGCAATCACTTTGATAGCCACACTGGCCGCACCGCTACTGGTTTCGCTGTACACCAGTCACTGGACCGCGCCGCAGCTGGCCCTAGCTACCGCCTTTGCTTATTGGTGTTTGCCCCAGCTGTTCTTTTACGGCATTTACTCCATGCTTGGCGAGGTGCTTAACGCCCGAAGCGCTTTTGGCCCCTACATGTGGGCCCCCGTGCTGAATAACGTGGTTTCGCTAGCCGGAATGGGCGTTTACATTTGGGCCTTTGGGTTCGATCCCGTTGGCCGGCAACTAGAAACCGCCTGGAGTGGAGCTCAAATCACGCTACTTTCCGGTTCGGCCACCGCTGGCGTTGCCGCCCAAGCCCTGATTTTGTTCTTCGCCTGGCGCAGAATTGGTCTCCACTACAAACCCAACTTCAAGTGGCGCGGATTTGGACTCGCGCCAGCAATGCGCGCCGGTGCCTGGACTTTGGCAATGGTGTTGGTCACGCAAATTGCCGGCATTTTCCAGAGTTCAGTGGCCTCGTCTGCCATTGAAGGCCGCGACACCGGAACAGTTGCATCGGTGGCGGCCAGCAGCATTGCTTGGCTGGTGTTCATGTTGCCGCACTCGGTTGCCACGGTTAGCCTGGCCACGGTTTACTTCACGCGAATCAGCGTTCATGCCAACAACGGCGACTTCCACAACGTGAAGGTTGACCTCAAAGACGGCATGAACACGGTTGCACTCATCAGCGTTTTGAGTTCCGCCGTGCTCATGGTGTTGGCCTACCCGGTTAGTCGCGTTTTTGTGGGCGAGCACGCAGCCACCATTGCCTTGGGCAATGTGTTGATTGCGTTCCTAATTGGTCTGCTGCCGTTCAGTCTTGGCTTTTTCATGCAGAAGGCCTTCTACTCCTTAGAAGACACCCGCACACCCTTCTGGATTACCGTGGCCCAATCAACCCTCTACATTTTTGGGGCGATAACCATTCAGGCCACGGTGCCGGCTGCTAGCCGAGTTGCCGCTTTAGCCTTGCTCACCAGCGCCTGCGTTACCGTGCAAGCGGTGCTGGGTTACTTGCTGTTGCGCAAACGAATTGGCGCGTTTGGTGGCGGCCTTGTGGTCTCACTACTTCGATACCTTGTGGCCGCGGTGGTCGCTTCGATTGCCGGTTGGTTTGTGCTGCAGCTATTGGGAGGCAGTTCCGCCGGCGGGTTTGCTCTGCAAGGCGTGGTGACTGCGGTGCTTTCATCGATGATTGTTGGGGCCGTTTTCTTGGTTGTATTTGTTGCCGCTTTAAGAGTGCTCAGAGCACCCGAAATCAAGGTGTTTAGCGTCTGGTTTGCGCCCGTGTGGGCTCGGCTGCGCGGAATAATCAAGCGATAAACTTGGGTTAGATTCCTCAGGAAAACCCAGGAGAAGACTTGCGCAACGTCATCATTATTGGATCCGGCCCTGCCGGTTTCACCGCCGCCATTTACACCGCACGAGCGGGACTGGAGCCGCTGCTGATTGCCAGCAGCGTTGAAGCGGGCGGCGAGCTAATGAAGACCACCGAGGTTGAGAACTTTCCGGGCTTCCCTCAGGGGCTAATGGGGCCAGAGTTGATGGCCAACTTCCAGGAGCAGGCGGAGCGGTTTGGAACCGAGGTGCTGCTTGACGACGTGGTGGAAGTTGAACTCAAGGGCAACGTAAAGGTTGTTAAGACCGGTTTGGGTCAAACCTATGAAGCCAAGACCGTGATTCTGGCAACCGGTGCGGCGTATCGCGAACTGGGTCTGCCACGCGAGAAAGAACTGAGCGGTCACGGCGTTTCGTGGTGTGCCACCTGCGATGGATTCTTCTTCCGTAACCAGAACATTGCCGTGGTTGGCGGTGGCGACAGCGCAATGGAAGAGGCCAACTTCCTCACTCGCTTTGCCGACAAGGTGTACCTCATTCACCGCCGCGACTCGTTCAAGGCCAGCAAAATCATGGCCGACCGCGCCCTAAACAACCCAAAGATCGAAGTCATCTGGAACTCCGAAGTGGCAGAACTACACGGAGAAGCCAAGCTTTCCGGTTTGACCCTTAAGAACACCATCGATGGTTCCACGAGTCAGTTGGATGTTGAAGGGTTGTTCATTGCGGTTGGAAACGACCCTCGCGTTTGGCTGGTTGAAAACCAGGTTGAACTTACCGCCGAGAAATTTATCAGTGTTGAGGGGCGCAGCTCCAAGACCAGCCTGCCTGGCGTATTCGCCGCCGGCGACGTAATTGACCCAACCTACCGACAGGCTATTACCGCGGCGGCTTCGGGTTGCGTGGCGGCACTAGACGCCGAGCACTACCTGCAGGAACACTAGTTACAAGTTTCACGAGAAACCAAAATCTTGTGATTTAGAGGAGAACAAAAATGAGCGCAGCTAAGAACGTAACCACGGCAACGTTTGCAACCGACGTGTTGCAGAACAGCAAGCCAGTTCTGGTTGACTTCTGGGCCGAGTGGTGCGGACCATGCCGCATGGTTTCGCCAATCCTGGACCAAATTGCCGAGGAGTACGCCGGCAAGATTGAAATTGTTAAGGTAAACGTGGACAACGAGCCACAGTTGGCGCAGCAATACGGCATCATCAGCATTCCGGCATTGCAGGTCTTCCAAAACGGCGAGCTGGTGAAGAGCATGGTTGGCGCAAAGCCAAAGAACGTGCTGGTCAACGAGCTTGGTGAGTTTCTAAACTAGGCAAACTTGGCGGGGTTGCCCCGCACTAAACCCGCGTCACTCCGCTACAGGCTAGGAGTGACGCGGGTTTTTTACTAGGCTTGTATGAATACCCAAATTTGGAGCACACAAATGGCAGAGCAAACCCCGCACGGCGAAAACTTCGACCACTGGTTGGACGCATACGCCGCGCGCGCGAACACGCTCTCGGTTTCCGAGGTTCGAGCCCTGTTTGCCGTGGTTAGCCGACCCGAAGTTGTGTCTCTGGCAGGTGGCATGCCCTACGTTAAGGCCCTTCCCAAGGAGCTTCTGGAGTCTGCCTACGACTCGCTAATGGATTCCCGCGGTGACCTCGCCCTGCAGTACGGTGGCGGTCAAGGTGATCTGGCGCTTCGCGAGCAGATCCGCGAGCTTATGGCGCTGGAGGGCATTGCCAGCAGCGTTGAAGACATTGTGATTACCACCGGAAGCCAACAGGGGCTAGACCTGCTTGGTGGCCTGTTCCTCGATGCCGGTGATGTGGTCTTGGCCGAAGCCCCATCGTATGTTGGCGCGCTGGGCATCTTCCGCCACTACGAAGCTCACGTTGAGCACGTTCACACCGACAACGACGGCATGGATCCCGTTGCGCTGCAGGCCGCCATCGATGATTTGAAATCACAGGGCCGCCGAATCAAGTTCCTGTACCTGGTTCCAAACTTTGGCAACCCGAGCGGTGTAACCCTCACGGAGCAGCGTCGCCACCAGATTGTTGAAATCTGCAAGCGCGAGCACATTTTGATTTTGGAAGACAACCCATACGGTCTTTTGTACTTTGGCGAGAAGCCGCCAAACGCAATGCGCTCGTTTGAGTCGGACACCGTGATCTATTTGGGCAGTTTCAGCAAGATTTTGGCCCCGGGTCTGCGAGTTGGGTATGTGCTGGCCCCACCCGCCATTCGCGACAAACTGGTTTTGGCTAACGAATCGGCTATTTTGAGCCCCAGCTCATTCAGTCAGATGCTCATCAGTGAGTATCTGTCCAAGGCCGACTGGCAGAACCAGATTGACATTTACCGCGGGGTTTACCGTGAGCGTCGCGATGCCGCGCTGGCTGCCATGGCGGAATACCTGCCTCACCTGGAGACCACCCGTCCAGACGGCGGTTTTTACCTGTGGGTGACCCTGCCCAAGGGCATTGACAGTAAGGCAATGCTTCCGTTAGCGGTAAAGGAGTTGGTGGCTTACACCCCGGGAACCGCGTTCTTTGCCAACGGCACCGGACAGCAGAATTTGCGTATTTCTTTCTGCTACCCAACCCCGGAGAATATCAACGTGGGCATCAAACGATTGGCTTCGGTTATCAACCTGCAAACCGAACTGATCGAAACCTTTGGAAAGCACTAGGGAAGTAAGACCATGATTCCGGCAGCAAAGCGCGATAACAGCCTCAAGATTCAGGTTCTAGCCGGCGGCATTAGCCACGAGCGCGACATTTCGCTCAAGAGCGGTAGACGCGTAGCTGATGCTCTCACCGAAATGGGCGCAACTGTTGTGATTCGCGAGCCGGACGAGCATCTGTTTCAGAATTTGGCGGCCGATAAGCCCGACGTGGTTTGGCTCTGCCTCCACGGCGCCTCGGGAGAAGATGGCGCACTCCGTGACATTCTTGCGTTGAGCGGTGTGCCGTTTGTTGGTGCCACGGGCGAAGCTGCTCGCTTGGCTTGGGACAAGTCGATTGCCAAGATTCTGGTTGGTCGCGCCGGCATTCTCACTCCACCTTCGGTGACGCTTCCACGTGAAACCTTTAGGGAACTGAACCCAGAAAGTGTTTTGGCTCACGTGACCAGCTCGCTCGCGTTCCCCGTGGTTGTAAAGCCGGCTCGCAGTGGTTCGGCTCAGGGAGTTACCGTGGTTCACTCAGCGGACCAACTATCCAAAGCCATGATCGATGCATATGTTTACTGCGATGTGGCCATTATCGAGAAGTTTGTTGATGGCGTTGAGCTGGCAATCAGCGTGATTAATGAGGGTGCCGGCCCAATGGCGCTTCCCGCGGTTGAGATAGAAAGCACCACAGGTCAGTTTGGCTACCAGGAGCGCATTGTTGCCGGTGAGGTTAACTACTACGTGCCTGCTCGCATCGATGCCCATGTGGCGGATAAGGCCGCTCAACTGGCAATTGCCGCCCACGAAGAGCTGGGGCTGCGTCACTTGTCGCGCATTGACTTGATTGTGGACGCTCAAGGCACACCTTGGTTCCTAGAAGCCAATGTGCTGCCCGGCCTAACCGAGACTTCGCTGTTGCCACAGGCGATTGTTGCCACCGGTGCCAGCCTGGGGCAGGTTTATCACGGCTTGGCCGTTGCTGCGCTCCATGGACGCGGCTAAAGCACCGTAAAACACCACCGAATTGGGCCGACTAGGCCCCTGATAGCCGTTTCTGGCGGATTTAGTCGCGCTTGTACCCGATTTCATCCAGAATGCGGTTCAAGTCCGCCACGGTGGCAAATTCAATGGTTAGCTGGCCCTTCTTGCGGCCCAAGCCAATCTTCACACCGGTGTTCAACTGGTCACCCAGGCGAACGGCAATGTCTTTGAGCATGTCCATGCGACCACCCGCGGTCACGTTTGGCTTGCTGGTTCCAACCGAGGCGCCTTTGTCAATGGCAATGGCCTCTTCAAGCGCGCGAACCGAAAGGCCCTCGTTTACAACCTTGTTGGCCCAGTAAACCATGCGCTCTTCGCCGCTAGCGCCCAGAATGGCGCGAGCATGCCCCGCCGAGAGCACTCCCGCGGCTACCTTGCGCTGTACGTCTGCCGGCAACTTGAGCAAACGGATAGTGTTTGTGATTCGAGGGCGGCTGCGACCAATGCGATCTGCCAACTCTTCCTGGGTAATGCCGAAGTCGTCAAGCAGTTGCTGATACGCGCTTGCCTCTTCGAGTGGATTCAAGTCGCTGCGGTGCAGGTTTTCTAGCAGTGCATCGCGCAGCATGTTTTCGTCTGCGGTTTCACGAATCACGGCCGGGATCTTGTCCAAGCCAACTTCCTTGGATGCACGTAAACGACGCTCACCCATGATCAGTTCGTATTGGCGCTTGCCATCCTGATCTGGGAGTGGGCGAACCACAATCGGCTGAAGTACGCCTAGTTCGCGAATCGAAACTACAAGTTCTGCAAAAGCCTCCGGCTCAAACACAGATCGTGGCTGGCGCGGATTGGGAACAATCGAGGTGATGTCCAGGTGCCCAAAGCGCGCTCCGGGAACCGCCACTAGACCTGCGGAAACCGCGTCGTTACTGGCCTCGGCGCTTGCGGTTGCGCTATTTGCGGGGAAGAACACGTCAACTGGTCGCTCGCCCGGAACCTCACTGGTGGGAATCAAGGCTCCAATGCCGCGGCCAAGGCCGCCCTTCTTTTCTGCCATTACTGCGCTCCTCTGTTTGCCAGTTCGATTGCGGCCTCGAGATAAGCGAGGCTGCCCGAAGAAGACTTGTCGTAGGTGATTACGGGTTTACCGTAGCTAGGCGCTTCCGAGACTCGAACGCTTCTAGGGATTACGGATTCAAGAGTTTGAGTAGGAAAGTGTGTGCGCACGTCCTCAGCCACCTGAAGTGACAAATTCGTACGATTGTCATACATGGTCAACAGAATGGTCGACAGCACCAATGCTGGATTCAGGTGTGCCTGAATTAGCTGGATGTTCTTGAGAAGCTGGCTCAAACCCTCCAGTGCGTAATACTCGCACTGAATTGGAATCAAAACCTCGGTAGCCGCTGTGAACGCGTTGATAGTAAGAAGGCCCAGGCTTGGTGGGCAATCAATGAAAATGTAGTCCGGCTTTACCGGAGCGGTGCCCAGGAATTCATCGATGGCGGCCTTGAGGCGGTAGTTGCGCTCCCCCTGCTCAAAGTTGGCAAACAACTCCATTTCGGCGCCGGCAAGATCGATGCTGGCGGGCACGCAATACAAGTTATCCACAGATGGCGACTTGTGGATAACTTTTCCGAGGGCCTCCCCTTCGGTCAAAACTTCATAAATTCCGCGGACCCCGGAGTGCCTATCGACGCCCAGGGCTGTGGACGCATTGCCCTGCGGGTCGAGGTCAATTACCAGCACCTTGAGGCCCTTGTAGGCCAGTGAAGCAGCCAGATTTACGGCGGTGGTGGTTTTACCCACACCACCCTTTTGGTTGCTAACCGTAAAAACGCGCACCTTATCTGGGTGACCTACTGTTGCTTCATTGATGACGCTAAGGCGCTTACCGCTGCTTGCAATCTCGCGTAGCAGCGGGGTTTCCTCAAATGCTGGGTTTTGTTCGTCCGAATGTTTCACGTGAAACCTTACTTTTGGATCTTGTGGGTAGTTGCCTCGGACTGATCTGCGAGCCCGCTTGGCAAGACAACTGAGGCTTGCCAGCCGGTGGGTTGCGCCGATACTTCCACGCGGTTGTTTGGGTAGCCCAAGCTCGCGGCAACGGAAGCGCCAGTTGTTGCCTCGGACGAGGCTTGTGAATCAGACATCGATGCTCCTAACTCAGATAAGCCTAGTAATAACCACCAACGTTGGTTCCGCCAGGTGCGTAACCCCCGTGAACACCGTTTCAAAAGATGCAATCTTGAGTTTCTTTTGCAGCGGGGTCGAGTCCAGGATTTCCACCTGCGCTTTACTTCCCTTAAGGGCCAGCACGCGACCATGCGGCTTTAGAAGCGGAACCGTTAGACGCAATAGCTTGGGCAGCGCCGACACGGCACGGGCGGTGACAACGTCGAACTGGTGGTTTTGCACTTCTTCGGCTCTGGCTCGGAGCACCGTCACATTGGAGAGCCCCAGGGTTTCAACCTGCTCCTGCAGCCAGCCGGAGCGTCGCTCCATTGGCTCAATCAAGGTGAAATGAACGTCTGGGCGAGCAATCGCCATGGGAATGCCGGGCAGGCCCGCCCCCGAGCCAACGTCGGCCACAAGTTCTCCGGACTCAAGAAGTTCTGCCACAACTGCCGAATTGAGAATATGCCTGGTCCAAAGGCGAGGCATCTCGCGAGGGCCTAACAGCCCAAGCATGTCCGAATCAAGAACGAGGGCGGTTGCGTAATCCCGAGCTTGGCCAATACCCGCACCGAAGACTGCTCCAGCCCCTACGGGCTCTACTTCGAGATCAAATTCTTCAGCCATGTTTCACGTGAAACATTAAGCCGATTTGATCACAATGTGGCGGTCTTTGCCTTCGCCCTCGGACTCCGAAACTAGTCCGGCTTCGGCAATCAGGTCGTGTGCCAGCTTGCGCTCATAAGACGACATTGGGGCTAGCGGTGTCGGTTCTCCGGTTTCGCGAACCTTGGCAATGGCCTTGTCCACAACCTTGCGCAGCCTGTTGGCCTTGGCGTCTCGCGAACCCGCAACATCAAGAATGAGGCGGCTGTAGTCTCCGGTTTTGGTCTGCACGGCCAGGCGAGTCAGCTCCTGCAACGCCTCAACGGTTTCGGGGTCTGCCAACAGGCGCAGATTGCTGCCCTCGGGCCCGGTCACCTCAACATAGGCGCGGCCCTGGCGAACGTCAATG
>Ga0228703_1001672_pt1 | contig 13179 bp, 10 predicted proteins | sample McNCre217_Aug_MG_3_FD_178020 | JGI IMG/M metagenome (GOLD analysis project Ga0228703, IMG submission 178020) | Freshwater microbial communities from McNutts Creek, Athens, Georgia, United States - 29-17_Aug_MG | ecosystem: Environmental > Aquatic > Freshwater > Creek | place: USA: Georgia... | reverse complement strand
CATTCGACCCGGTGCGCGTTTGGCATGCGTGACGGTCATTTCACCCAATGACACCAGCAGCACTGACGCAAGTAAAAGCGAAAGCAGTGTGCACCGCATGCATTTGACGCGCATGCAGCAATGGTCGCAAGGTTTGGATTTGCAGGATCACCAAGTGTCGTTTCACGTGCTGGAAGCCAGCGATGTGGCGCATGCCCTGGTGACATATGCTGAAAGCAATGAGGTCAGCATGATCATCATGGGCGCGGCCACACATGGCCTGCAAATGCAGCGCTTTGTGGCCACTGTGCCCATCAAGGTGGCCATGAACGCGCCCTGCACCGTCATCTTGGTCAAACAAGATGTCCCATTTGAATTTTTAGGAACCTTGAATGACCCATGAAGTCCTCCAAGGGCCATCCGAATGGGACGCTTTGCATCCCTATGCGTCGCTGACGCCAGATGCCGTTCTCGATGCTTTGGTCGACATTGGCTTGACAGGCGATGGTCGCCTGACGGCGCTCAGTTCCTACGAAAACCGCGTCTATCAAATTCAATTGGAGACGGAGTTCACCCCCACGCAAACCGATGGCGCGCCTGTGCCCCACAGCGTGGTCGCCAAGTTTTACAGGCCAGGCCGTTGGACGGATGCGCAGATTCAAGAAGAGCATGACTTTGCGGCGGCGTTGGTCGACGCAGAAGTGCCCGTGGTGCCACCACTGAGTTTGCAAGGACACACCTTGCATCACAAAGCATTTGCAGAAAGTTCCACAAAGCTGGCTTTGCAGGGCCAGACGTTTCAAGGATTCTCTTTTTCCGTCAGTGAGCGACGCGGCGGTCGATCGCCTGAGTTAGACGATGGCGAAGTCTTGGAATGGATTGGCCGATTTCTTGCGCGCATTCATACCGTGGGCGCTGCCCAGCCCTTTCATCATCGACCCACTCTCAGCATCGACACCTTCATGCAAGAGCCCAAAGATTGGCTGTGCAAGCACAAAGCGATACCGATGGAAGTCGAACGCGCATGGCAAGACGCATGGCAACAAGCCATGGACGTGATGCACACAGCGGGTTTGGGCTCTGCACATGGCAGCGACTGGCCGCAATTTCAAATGCTGCGTTTGCATGGCGATTGCCACCCGGGCAATATTTTGTGGACACCTGCAGATTTGCCAGGCGGCGGCCCGCACTTTGTGGACTTAGACGATGCGCGCATGGGCCCTGCTGTGCAAGATTTGTGGATGTTGTTGTCGGGCGATCGCAAGCAGCGCTCAGGTCAGCTGAGCATGTTGCTAGACGGGTATGAGCAAGTGCGTGATTTTGATCGGCGCGAACTGGCCTTGATTGAGCCGCTGCGCACCCTGCGCTTGGTGCACTACAGCGCTTGGTTGGCCCGCCGCTGGGACGACCCCATTTTTCCGATCAACTTTCCTTGGTTTGGGACGCCCGATTACTGGCGTGGCCAAGTCCAAATGTTAGAAGAGCAAATCGAGCAAATGCAAGAGCCGCTGTTGATGATTTAAGCCCTCACGAAAAAGCCGCCCGAGGGCGGCTTTCAATGGCGAAGGGCTGAAGGTTTGAATTAAACCAACAGCGCATTCACGCGGCGCACATAAGCCGCAGGGTCTTCAGGCATGCCACCTTCGGCCAGCAAAGCTTGGTCGAACAATATGTTGGCCAGATCATGAAAGTGCACAGAGCCATCGAGCTTCTTCACCAGCGCATGTTCAGGATTCACTTCCAGCACAGGCTTGGATTCAGGGGCTTGTTGGCCTGCTTGCTTCAACATGCGCGCCAGTTGCATGCTCATGCCGTTGTCGGTCACCACCAAACAAGCAGGCGAATCCACCAAGCGGCTGGTGACACGCACGTCTTCTGCCTTGTCTTTCAAAGCTTCTTTCAGTTTGGCCAACAAAGGCTTGAAAGTTTCGGCCGCTTCTTCGGCCGCTTTCTTTTCTTCTTCGTCTTGCAACTTGCCCAAATCAACCGCACCTTTGGCCACGCTTTGCAAGGGGGTGCCATCAAACTCGTGCATGAAGTTCAAGGCCCACTCGTCGACGCGGTCGGTCATGAGCAAGACTTCAATGCCCTTCTTCTTGAACACTTCCAATTGAGGGCTGTGCTTGGCAGCGGCCAGTGTTTCCGCGGTGATGTAGTAGATGGCTTCTTGGCCTTCTTTCATGCGCGCTTTGTAATCGGCGAATGACACGCTGACCTCATCGGATGACGTGGACGCAAAGCGCAACAACTTGGCCAAGCGCTCGCGGTTGCCAAAGTCTTCGCCCAAGCCTTCTTTGAGTACCGCGCCAAATTCTTTGTAGAAGCGGGTGTATTGGCCTTGCTTGGCTTTGTCTTCTTCGCTCACCACGTCGGTCACGCCATCCTGCGATGCCTGAGGCGCTTCGCTGTGTTTCGCCAAGTCTTCCAACATCGACAACACACGCTTGGTGCAACCTTCGCGAATGGCTTTGACGTCGCGGCTTTCTTGCAGCAGTTCGCGGCTGACGTTCAATGGCAAGTCGGCAGAGTCCACCACACCCTTCACAAAGCGCAAGTAGCTGGGCATCAGTGCCTCCGCATCGTCCATGATGAAGACACGCTTGACGTACAGCTTGATGCCGGCTTTTTTGTCACGGTTCCACAGATCGTGGGGTGCTTGCGAAGGAATGTACAAAAGCTGTGTGTACTCTGTGCTGCCTTCCACGCGGTTGTGTGTCCAGGTGAGGGGCTCGGCAAAGTCTTTGCTGATTTGCTTGTAGAACTCTTTGTACTGTTCATCGCTGACTTCTTTTTTGGGGCGAGTCCACAAAGCGGTGGCTTTGTTGATGGCTTCCCATTCGCCAGTCTTGACCATGCCGCCAGGCTTGCGGCCTTCACTCTCGTCTTTGCCAATCAACTCACCATCTTTCCATTCTTCTTTTTCCATCAAGATGGGCAAGCTGATGTGGTCTGAATATTTGCCAACGATTTCTTTCAGTTTCCAAGTGTTGGCGTACTGAACGGCGTCATCGCGCAAGTGCAAGATGATGCTGGTGCCGCGATTTGCGCGCTCGATGTTCTCGACTTCAAAGTCGCCTGTGCCGCCACTGATCCAGCGCACACCTTCGGACGCGGGGGCGCCTGCGCGGCGGGTCTCTACCGTGATCTTGTCGGCCACAATGAAGCCAGAGTAAAAGCCCACACCAAACTGGCCAATCAGTTGCGCATCAGCCTTTTGATCGCCAGACAGTTTGCTCATGAAGTCTTTGGTGCCACTTTTGGCAATGGTGCCCAAGTTGTCGATGGCCTCTTGCGCCGTCATGCCAATGCCGTTGTCGGCAATGGTGATGGTTTTTGCTTCGGCGTCGAAAGACAAACGAACTTCCAAGTTCGGTTGGTTTTCATACAAAGCATCGTTGTTGAGTGCTTCAAAGCGCAGTTTGTCGCAAGCGTCGGACGCGTTGGACACCAACTCGCGCACAAAAATTTCGGGGTTGGAATACAGCGAATGCGTTACCAAATGGAGCAGCTGCGCTACTTCGGCCTGAAAGGCATGGGTCTTTTTGGTCATCTTCAAATCGATACAAAGCAGTTAACAAAGAGTGCTTGCCGTTTCACAGAAAAAAGGCAAGCGCAGGGTTGAGGCAACCCACCACCCCCTGAATTGGGGATGGGTTTCGGAATTTCAAGGGGCTGGCGCGTTAGCGGGCTTGGGCGCCCACTTCCTTGTTCCAGCGGTCTAGCAGGCGTTTGCGCTCAGCAGCTTTGCCGTATTTTTCAAAGTCGTACTTGATCAGACGCACATCGTCCAGGCTGGGGATGCGAGGGTCAGGCTTGAAGGTTTTGTTGGCTGGGAACTGCAAGCTGCCCGACAAGCCGCCAATTTTTTGACCTTCAGGGCTCATCAGCCAGTCGTAATATTGCTTGGCAGCTTCGGCGTTGCGCGCGCCTTTGATCAAGGCAATGCCCCCAATTTCGTAGCTCGTGCCTTCGCACGGTGCGCCCGACTGCACGGGGTATTTGTTGTGTTTCCAGAGGTCAAAACCAAAGATAAAGCTGACACCCACGGCCACCTCACCTTTGGCCACATTGGGCGCTTGGGCGGTGCCACTGCGGGTGTATTGCGTGACGTTGGCGTTGAGCTTTTTCATGTAATCGAACGCGGCGTCCTCGCCCATCAGTTGCACCAAACCTGCCAAGATGGTGTAAGCCGTACCGCTCGAAGCGGGATGAGAGGTTTCGATTTCGCCTTTGTAAATGGGTTTGAGCAAATCCGACCAGCATTTGGGCGCAGGCAAGTTTTTCTTTTTCAACAACTCGGTGTTCCATCCAAAGCCGATGGCGCTGGTGTAGAAGCCGCCCACTTTGTTTTCCGACATGGCGTATTGGCGCACACTCCAGCCATACAAATCATTGATGTAAGCCGGCCGATAAGGGGTCAGCAAACCCATTTCGGCAGCTTGTAAAAATGGATCGCCCGTCCCACCCCACCAAATGTCAGTTTTGGGGTTGGCGGCCTCTGCGCGAATTTGGGCCAAGGCTTCTCCCGTGGCTTTGCGGGTTTGCAACACCGTGACGCCAGTGGCTTTGGTGAAAGCTTGCGCGGCCATCTCGCACCAGCTTTGATCGGTGCTGCAAATGGCATTGACGGTGGCAGCTTGCACGGCGCCAGTCAGTGCACTGCTGAGCAGGAGTACCAAGAGCTTGCTTTGGAGGTGACGTGTCAAGGAAGTGTTCATGGTGTGTTCTCTGTTCAAAATGATTCTTTGGGGCCCAGGTAGCGCCATTGCCCCACCGGCAAGGCGCCCAAATGCACACGGCCCATGCGAATGCGTTTGAGGCCCACCACTTTCAGGCCCACTTGTTCGCACATGCGTCGAATTTGGCGCTTCTTGCCTTCTTTCAAGACAAAGCGAAGTTGCTCAGGGTTTTGCCATTCCACTTGCGCGGGTTTCAGGGGCTTGCCATCCAAGCTCAAGCCGTGTCGCAGTTTTTGCATTTCCGCGGCAGGGAAGTGGGCCTGCACGTTCACCGTGATATCGCCTTGCGGACCGGCACAGGTGACGCGCACCAAATACTCTTTCTCCATGTCCGAGTCTTCGCCAATCAATTGACGTGCCACGCGACCATCTTGCGTCATGACCAGCAAGCCCACAGAGTCAATGTCCAAGCGACCTGCAGGCGCCAAGCCTTTGAACTGTGCAGGACTGAACCGGATGTTCGTGGTGTCACCCGACCATTGGTTGCGCGCTTGAAACAGCACCATGGCGGGCTCGTGGCCGTCCTCCGCTTGACCACTGACGTAGCCCATGGGTTTGTGCAGCAGCACCGTCACCTGCTGTTCTTGATGGGCTTGCGCGGCGCGATCGATCGTGATGCGATCGGCAGAACCCACTTGCATGCCCATTGCTGCCACTTTGCCATTGACCAAGACCCAGCCTTGCTCAATCCATGCATCGGCTTCGCGGCGAGAACACATGCCCAACGCGGCCATGCGCTTGTTCAGGCGCACGGTGGTCGCGCCTGTCGCGCTGGGGTGCGCGGTCGACACCGCATTGGCAGGACGTGGCGCACGTGTGAACGTGGATTTTGCAGGGGGCTGGTTCATAGGTTCTTTTCTGTGACCTGATTGTCCCTGTTTCTGCGGTCAATCATGCGGGTCCTCAAGCCTTGTAAGTCCAAAATTCGCAAGCCGCCATATTCCACACGGATCAGTCCCTCCTCTTGCAAATGGATCAAGGCCTCGTTCACACGTTGTCTGGACAAACCCACCAAATAGGCCAGTTCTTGTTGCGTGATGCGCAACAAATCGCCCACACCAGAAAACAGCACAGGATTGAACAAGGCCGCCAAGTTACGCGCCACACGCAAATCGGGATTGTTCAAACGGTCAAATTCTCGCGCGGCAATGAACTGGCCCAAGCGCTCGTTCAGTTGGTTCATCACAAAGCGGTTAAAACCCAGCGAGTTGTCGATCAGCCAATGGAAAGTTTCAAGTGGCAAACCCGCCACCACACTGGCGCGCAAGGCTTGGATGTTGTAACGGTAGACCTCGCGCTTCAAGGCGGTCCCCTCGCCAAACCAACCCCCTGGCGGCACACCGGTGAAGGTCATGGTTTGGCCATCCTCGTTGTCGCTGCTCATTTTCAACAGCCCCGATACCGTGCCAAACCAATAAGTGACAGGTCGCCCCACACGGCACACAAAATCACCTTTTTCGGCGTCGCCGACGCGCAAGGCGTTGATGGCCCGCTCGCGCTCCTTGGGCAAGAGCAAAGGCAACCAAGGTATGTTGGCCAACTCATCCTCGGTCGGGGGGCGTCTTCTTTGATACAGATCAGATGTCATGTCAACTTGCTGTCAGACGTTGAAAATCCTAGGGAAAATCCTAGTGAGCAATGCCTTAGATTGTCGTCGAAACGACAACTTGGCGTCAAATGAAAGTCTAGCATCCAGTCCAAGAAATCAACAAGTCGCTTCTTTTGTGACGCGGCGGTGACCCACATAGGACCCGTATGCAGACGACCTTTCCTCAATTGCTTCTGGCGCATGCCACCCAGCGCCCCACGGCGCCGGCCATGCGTGAAAAAGAATATGGCATTTGGCAAACCATCAGTTGGCAAGACATGGCCACCATGGTGACGCACATGGCCTGTGGCCTGCACCAAGCCGGCTTGAAGCGCGGTGAGCACATGATTGTGGTGGGCTCCAACCGTCCCCGTTTGTACGCCACCATGTTGGCGGCCCAATCATTGGGTGCCATTCCCGTGCCCTTGTACCAAGACGCGGTGGCCGCCGAGTGCGTGTTCCCCATGACCAACGCTGAAGTGCGTTTGTGTGTGGTGGAAGACCAAGAGCAGGTCGACAAAATGTTGGAAGTGCGGGAAACCTACACGGCACTCGCGCACATTTATTACGACGATCCCAGAGGCTTGCGCAAGTACGACGAACCTGGGCTGGGTTCTGTGGATGAGTTGTTGGCCGCAGGCGCGGTGTTTGCCAAGCAGCATCCCAACTTTTTCAAAGAACAAGTGGACATGGGCAAGCAAGACGACGTGGCCGCCATGTTCTTCACATCCGGCACCACCGGCAACCCCAAAGGTGTGGTGCACACACACAGCACCTTGATTGACCGTGCGCAAGCCGGTGCAGAATTTGACCACCTCACTTCCAACGAAGATGTGTTGGCTTACTTGCCCCCCGCTTGGATTGGTCAAAACATTTTCAGCTACGCGCAGTGGTTGGTGGCTGGCTATGTGGTCAATTGCCCCGAATCGGCAGCCACGGTCACCATCGATTTGAAAGAAATTGGCCCGACCTATTACTTCGCCCCGCCCCGCGTGTTTGAAGGCATGCTCACCAGTGTCAGCATTCGCATGGAAGACGCCAGCAGTTTGAAGCGCAACATGTACAAATACTTCATGCGCTTGGCCAAAAAAGTGGGCCCCAAGCGCATGGACGGTGAGTCGATTGGTTTGTTCAACAGCCTCATGTATGGCTTGGGCAATTTGTTGGTTTATGGTCCCTTGCGCAACAACCTCGGTTTCAGCCGTGTGCGTGTGGCCTACACCGCCGGTGAAGCCATCGGCCCCGATTTGTTCACCTTCTACCGCTCCATTGGCGTGAACTTGAAGCAGTTGTACGGCTCCACCGAAACCGCGGTGTTTGTCTGCTTGCAACCCGACAACCAAGCCCGCGCCGACACAGTGGGCGTGCCTTGCCGGGGCGTGGAAATCAAAGTGGCCGACAACGGCGAGATCTTGGTGAAGTCGCCAGGCTTGCTCAAAGGCTATTACAAAAACCCAGAAGCCACGGCCGAAGTGTTGACCGCCGATGGTTGGTACCACACCAGCGATGCGGGCTTCTTGGACAGCCACGGTCACCTCAAAATCATCGACCGTGTGAAAGACGTGGGCCGCATCAAAGGCGGTAGCAACGACGGTGCCATGTTTGCGCCCAAGTACGTCGAAAACAAACTCAAGTTTTTCCCGCACATCAAAGAAGTGGTGGCCTATGGCGACCAACGCGAAAAAGTGTGCGTCATGATCAACATCGACTTTGATGCCGTGGGCAACTGGGCTGAGCGCCGCAACTTGCCTTACGCTGGTTACACCGACTTGGCGCAAAAGCCAGAAGTGTATGAATTGATCAAAGAGTGTGTCGAACAAGTCAATGCCGACTTGGCCGAAGACGAATTGCTGGCGGGCAGCCAGGTCAGTCGCTATTTGGTCTTGCACAAAGAACTCGATGCCGATGACGGTGAACTCACCCGCACCAACAAAGTCCGCCGTGGCTTCATCGCTGAAAAATACCAGCCTTTGGTCGATGCCTTGTATGGCGGCTTGACCACCCAGTTCATTGAAACGGTTGTGAAGTTTGAAGACGGTCGCACTGGCAGTGTCAGCGCCACCCTCCAAATTTCTGACGCCAAAACATTTGCCCCCGTGAAGGCAGCAGCATGACAAAACACATTGGCGACGTCATCCTTGACGTTCAAAACATCAGCCTCCGATTTGGCGGCGTGAAGGCGCTCACCGACATTTCTTTCAACGTCCAAGAACACGAGATTCGCGCCATCATTGGCCCCAACGGTGCTGGCAAAAGCTCTATGCTCAACTGCATCAACGGTGTCTACACGCCGCAAGAGGGCAGCATCACCTTCAGAGGTCAAACCTTTGACCACATGAACAGCCGCCAAGTGGCCGAGATGGGCGTGGCCCGCACTTTCCAAAACTTGGCCCTCTTCAAAGGCATGAGTGTGATTGACAACATCATGACCGGCCGAAACTTGCGCATGAAAAGCAATCTTTTGATGCAAGCCCTGCGCATTGGCCCCGCCGAAAACGAAGAGATCAAACACCGCGAACGCGTTGAAGAGATCATCGACTTTTTGGAAATTCAAGCCTATCGCAAAACACCTGTGGGCCAGTTGCCCTACGGATTGCAAAAGCGGGTTGACTTGGGTCGCGCCTTGGCCATGGAGCCGCAAGTCTTGTTGCTCGACGAACCCATGGCCGGTATGAACGTTGAAGAAAAACAAGACATGTGTCGCTTCATCTTGGATGTGAACGACGAGTTTGGTTGCACCATTGTGTTGATCGAGCACGACATGGGCGTCGTGATGGACATCTCTGACCGTGTGGTGGTGCTCGACTACGGCAAGAAAATTGGCGACGGAACCCCCGAAGAAGTTCGCAACAACGAAGAAGTGATCAGCGCCTATTTGGGCACTTCACATTAAGCACAAGGACAGCAAAATGGGATTTTTTCTTGAAACCTTGATTGGCGGCCTGATGGCCGGCATGTTGTATTCCTTGGTCGCCTTGGGCTTCGTGCTCATTTACAAAGCATCGGGCGTGTTCAACTTTGCGCAAGGCGCGATGGTGCTGTTTGCTGCGTTGGCCATGGCGCGTTTTGCCGAGTGGATTCCTGCGCATGCAGGCATCACCAGCCCGGTGGCAGCGAACCTGATGGCTTTTGTGTTGGCCGCTGCGGTGATGTTCATCGTGGCTTGGGTCATTGAGTACTTGGTGCTGCGCCATTTGGTGAACCAAGAAGGCACCACCTTGCTCATGGCCACCTTGGGCATTACCTATTTCTTGGACGGTGTGGGCCAGTCAATTTTTGGCAGCGACATTTACAAGATCGACATTGGCATGCCCAAAGAGCCTTTGATGGCTTTCGAGAAAGCCTTCGATGGGGGCATTCTCATCAACCAAGAAGATTTGGTGGCAGCCGCCATTGCAGCAGTGTTGGTGGCAGGCCTCAGTTTGTTCTTCCAAAAAACCACCACGGGCCGTGCCTTGCGCGCTGTGGCTGACGATCACCAAGCTGCGCAATCGATTGGCATTCCTTTGAACCGCATTTGGGTCATTGTGTGGTGCGTCGCTGGCATTGTGGCCTTGGTGGCCGGCATGATTTGGGGCTCCAAATTGGGTGTCCAGTTCTCCCTGTCAACCGTTGCCTTGCGCGCCTTGCCGGTTGTGATTTTGGGTGGTTTGACGTCTGTGCCAGGCGCCATCATTGGCGGCCTCATCATCGGTGTGGGCGAGAAGTTGTCTGAAGTTTTCTTGGGCCCTTATGTGGGGGGTGGCATTGAAATTTGGTTTGCCTATGTGCTGGCCTTGGGTTTCTTGCTGGTCCGTCCACAAGGTTTGTTTGGTGAAAAGATCATCGATCGCGTTTAAACACAAGCGTTGGCACTGAACATTCACGATCGCAGAAAGAATTTATGTTTTACAGAGAAAACGGTCAATTCAAAACCAGCTACAAAGCTGACCAGCAAATTTTCCCCATCGCACAAGACCGCTGGGGTGTGTTGCTCATCGTTGCGTTTGCATTTTTCGCCGTGCCACTGTTGGCCGACGAGTACATGATGCGCGCCATTTTGATTCCTTTCCTGATTTTGTCGCTGGCCGCTTTGGGGGTGAACATCTTGGTGGGTTATTGCGGCCAGATCTCTTTGGGTTCGGGCGCATTCATGGCTGTGGGTGCGTATGCCGCCTTCAACTGCTGGGTTCGCTTAGAAGGCATTCCACTCATTGCCGCCTTGTTGGTCGGTGGTTTCTTTGCCACCTTGGTTGGCATCTTTTTCGGCATCCCTAGCTTGCGGGTGAAAGGCTTGTATTTGTCTGTGGCCACCTTGGCCGCGCAGTTCTTCTGCGATTGGGCCTTCTTGCGCATCAAGTGGTTCACCAACGACTCAGCTTCTGGCACCGCATCCGTGGCCAACCTCACGGCATTTGGATTTGATGTGGTGACCCCTTTGCAAAAATACATTTTTTGCTTGAGCGTCTTGGTGGTGTTTGGTGTGCTGGCCAAGAACTTGGTGCGTGGTGCCATTGGCCGTGAGTGGATGGCCATTCGTGACATGGACGTGGCCGCTGCGGTCATTGGCATTCGGCCCATGTACGCCAAGCTCAGTGCGTTTGCGGTGAGCTCTTTCATTGTGGGCGTTGCGGGCGCTTTGTGGGCCTTCATCTACTTGGGATCTTGGGAGCCAGCAGCCTTCTCAGTGGACCGCTCATTTCAATTGCTGTTCATGGTGATTTTGGGTGGTATGGGCTCCATCATGGGCAGCTTTTTTGGCGCTGCATTCATTGTGATTCTGCCGATTGCCATCAACATCGTTCTACCTGTGATCGGCTCATGGGTGGGCGTTGAGGTCAGCACGGCAGCCTTGACGCACGCAGAACAAATTATTTTTGGCGCTTTGATTGTGTGGTTCTTGATTGTGGAACCTCACGGTTTGGCCAAATTGTGGAGTGTGGGCAAGCAAAAAATGCGAGTCTGGCCTTTCCCTCACTGATGTCGTTTGATCGTTTCGTTACTCAGTTTTTTCACTGCTTCTTTTTTAAATTTTTCAACAGGAGACAAACCATGAAGCTTCGCCAACTCGTTCTTGCTGCATCGGTGGTGGCTGCGGCTGCTTCCAGCGCATTGGTCAGCACAGCGGCCTATGCACAAGCCAAAGAGCAATTCTTCCCTGTGTTGCCATACCGTACGGGTGCTTATGCACCCAACGGAGTGCCATGGGCCAACGGCTACGCCGATTACCTCAAGTTGATCAACGCCCGTGATGGCGGTATCAACGGTGTGAAGATCACCTTCGAGGAGTGCGACACCGCCTATGCCACAGACCGTGGCGTGGAGTGCTATGAGCGTCTGAAGGGCAAAGCACAAGGCGGTATTTTCCAGCCGCTGTCGACCGGTATCACGTTCGCTCTGACAGAAAAAGCCCCCACCGACAAAAACCCCTTGATCACTGGCGGCTATGGCCGTTCAGAGTCTAGCGATGGTGGCGTGTTCAAGTGGAACTTCCCCTTGATGGGGACCTACTGGTCTGGTGCTGACATCATCATGCAGCACCTCACTAAGAAAGAAAACGGCAACTTGAAAGGTAAGAAAATTGCCTTGGTTTATCACGACAGCCCTTACGGCAAAGAGCCTATTCCATTGTTGCAAGAGCGCGCCAAGATGCAAGGTTATGACTTGCAATTGTTGCCCGTGACTGCGCCTGGCGTTGAGCAAAAAGCCACTTGGTTGCAAGTACGCCAATCCCGCCCTGACTATGTCTTGTTGTGGGGTTGGGGCGTGATGAACTCAGCCGCCTTGAAAGAAGCCGTTGCCACAGGTTATCCCCGCGAAAAGATGTACGGCGTGTGGTGGTCTGCCGCCGAACCTGATGTGAAAGACGTGGGTGAAGCTGCCAAAGGCTACTCCGGCTTGGTCGCGACTGGCCCTGGCGGCAAAGTGTTGGAAGACATCAAAAAGCACGTGCATGACAAAAAACAAGGTACGGGTCCAGCTGATGAAGTCGGCACCACTTTGTACAACCGCGGTATGGTGAGTGCCGCTTTGGCCGTTGAAGGTGTTCGTGCTGCACAAGATCGCTTTGGCAAAGGCAAAGTGATGAACGGCGACCAAATTCGTTGGGGCCTAGAGAACTTGAACATGGACGACAAAGCCTTGAAAAAGCTGGGACTTGATACCGTCATGAAGCCCCTGAGCACTTCTTGCCTCGACCACGAAGGTTCACGCACTGCTCGTGTTCACACATGGGATGGCAAAAAGTGGAATTACGCTTCTGATTGGATTGAGGCCGACACGACCATCATCAAACCACTCGTGAAGCAGTTCGCTGACAAGTACGCTGCAGAGAAAAAATTGACACGCCGCACACCTGCGGATTGCCAGTCATGATCTGACACTGGAGCGGGTGGCGCATGCAACGCCGCCCCTCTTCTTCAGACTTGCGTGCAGGTTTGAGGTGGAGTATCAAATTCATTGAGCAGGGTCATCATGGACGCTAAAAATATTGTTCTCAACGTCAACGGCATTGAAGTCATTTACAACCACGTCATCTTGGTTTTGAAAGGCGTGTCATTGCAAGTGCCAGAAGGCAGCATCGTGGCATTGCTTGGCGGTAATGGCGCAGGCAAAACAACCACCTTGCGCGCGGTCTCCAATTTGCTGCAAGGCGAGCGTGGCGCTGTCACCAAAGGCTCGATTGAGTTGCGTGGCGAACGCATTGAAAACCTCACACCTGCTGATTTGGTGCAACGTGGCGTGGTGCAAGTGATGGAAGGCCGCCACTGCTTTGCCCACTTGACCATTGAGGAGAACTTGCTCACGGGCTCTTACACCCGCAAAGACAAAGGTGAGATTGCTGCCAATTTGGAAAAGGTTTACACCTATTTCCCACGCCTTAAAACACGACGC
>Ga0228703_1001665_pt1 | contig 13223 bp, 12 predicted proteins | sample McNCre217_Aug_MG_3_FD_178020 | JGI IMG/M metagenome (GOLD analysis project Ga0228703, IMG submission 178020) | Freshwater microbial communities from McNutts Creek, Athens, Georgia, United States - 29-17_Aug_MG | ecosystem: Environmental > Aquatic > Freshwater > Creek | place: USA: Georgia... | reverse complement strand
CGATCCTGTTCCCGGCTCCCTTTTTCCAATCCCTTCTGTGACTGCCACCGTGCGGCCTGAAGTCTCTCCTGCGAAAACAACAACATGAATGACATTCGTCGCACCATCCTGTGGGTGATCTTTGGTTTCTCCATGGTTTTGCTTTGGGACCAATGGCAGATTTACAACGGCCACAAGCCGACCTTCTTCCCGACGCCACCCAAAGCCGAGGCCACGGCCCCCTCTGCGGCAGGAACCACGCCACCCGCCAATGCCAGCGGCGTGCCCGCTGCCGCACCGGTGGCAGGTCAGGCCACGGCGGTTCCTGGCAGCGCGCAAGCCAGCACGGCAGTGGCACGAGAACGGATCGAGGTCCGCACCGATGTGCTCAAGCTCAGCTTTGACAGCGAAGGCGCTTCACTGGTTCGAACAGAATTCCTCAAGCACGAGGATGCGCATCGCCAAGGCGCGCCTGTGGCGCTGCTTGATGAGAGCAAAGAGCGTGTGTACCTCGCCCAAAGTGGGTTGATTGCAGGCCCTGCAGGCGGTAACTTCCCCACCCATAAAACCGCCATGCGCGTGCTGGCGGGCGAGCGAACACTCCAAGAGGGGCAAGACAGCATGACGCTGCAGTTTGAGTCCGCGGCAGTGGATGGCGTCAAATTGCTGAAAACCTTCACCTTCAAGCGTGGTGCCTACGACATCGGCGTCAAGCACGAAGTCGTGAACAACAGCAACGCGCCCGTGGCGCCGCAGCTGTATTTGCAACTGGTGCGCGACGGCAACAAGCCGGAAGGCGAATCCTCTTTTTATTCCACGTTCACGGGCCCAGCGGTCTACACCGGCGCCAAGAAATACCAAAAATTCGAATTCACGGACATTGAAAAAGGCAAAGCAGAATTCGAGAAGCAATCCAACGATGGCTACATCGCCATGGTTCAACACTACTTTGCGAGTGCTTGGTTGCTGCCTGACAACCTGCGCCGCGACCTGTTTGCGCGCAAGGTGGATCAAAACCTGTTTGCCGTGGGCATGATCGTGCCTTTGGAGCCGATCGCGCCCGGTGCCAAAAAAGAAGTGCAAGCCAGTTTCTTTGCAGGACCGCAAGAAGAAAAAAAGCTGGAAGCACTTTACCCGGGCCTGGAATTGGTCAAAGACTACGGCTGGTTGACCATTTTGGCCAAGCCCCTGTATTGGTTGCTCGACAAGCTGAATGGCTACTTGCACAACTGGGGATGGTCCATCGTGGCCCTGGTGGTGCTGCTGAAAATTGGCTTTTACTGGCTGAATGCCCAAGCCTATCGCAGCATGGCCAAGATGAAAGCCGTCAATCCCCGCATCATGGAAATGCGCGAGCGCCTTAAAGACAATCCCCAGCAAATGCAAATGGAGATGATGAAGATCTACCGCGAGGAGAAGGTCAACCCCATGGGCGGCTGTCTGCCCATTGCCATTCAAATTCCGGTGTTCATTGCCTTGTATTGGGTGTTGCTGTCCACAGTGGAGATGCGCAACGCGCCCTGGATTGGCTGGGTCCATGACTTGGCTGCGCCCGACCCCTTCTTCATCCTGCCCGTGTTGATGACCTTGTCAACCTTGCTGCAGACCTGGCTTAATCCCACCCCGCCGGACCCCATGCAGGCCAAGTTGATGTGGATCATGCCGCTGGCCTTCAGCGTCATGTTCTTCTTCTTCCCCGCCGGCCTGGTGCTTTATTGGTTGACCAACAACATTCTGTCGATTGCGCAGCAGTGGCTGATCAACAAGCAGTTGGGCGTGCTGGGCCGTTGATCCGCGGCATGGGCCGAGCCTGAAAGCGCAGACATGCACGACAGATCGGCCCCCATCATTGCAATCGCCACCGCCCCGGGGCGAGGCGCCGTGGGCATTGTGCGCATCAGCGGACCCAGACTGGTGTCTTGGGTGCAGCGCCTTTGCGGGCGCACGCTCAAGCCCAGAGAGGCCACCCTCCTGCCCTTGAAGGATGCGCAGGGCCAGGCCATCGACCAGGTTTTGGCCCTGTATTTTCCGGCCCCACACAGCTACACCGGAGAAGACGTCCTGGAGTTGCAGGCGCACGGCGGCCCCATCGTGTTGCAACTGCTGGTCGCCCGGTGCCTGGCCGTCGCCCAGGAAAAAGCGGCGGAAGATTTGGACGCACCCGCCTGCCTGCCGGGTTTGCGCCTGGCACGTGCCGGCGAGTTCACAGAGCGCGCGTTTCTCAACCAGAAGCTCGACCTGGCACAAGCCGAGGCGGTGGCTGACTTGATTGATGCCAGCACGGCCTTGGCGGCGCGCAGTGCCAGCCGCTCCCTGGCGGGCGCGTTCTCCGAAAAAATACATGGCTTACGCGACGCCTTGATAGATTTGCGCATGCTGGTTGAGGCGACCTTGGATTTTCCGGAAGAAGACATCGACTTTCTGGAAAAAGCAGACGCCCGTGGACAGCTGGATCGCCTGCAAACGCAACTTCAGGAAATTTTGCAACGCACACGGCAAGGCGCGCTGTTGCGCGAGGGCATCCGTGTCGTGATTGCCGGCCAACCCAATGCCGGCAAAAGCTCATTGCTCAACGCGTTGGCGGGGGCCGAGCTGGCCATCGTCACGCCGATTGCGGGAACCACCCGTGATGTCGTCAGCCAGTCATTGCAAATCGACGGCGTACCGCTTCACGTGGTGGACACCGCGGGCCTGCGCCCCCTGGATCACCCACAAGTGGACGAGGTCGAAAAGATCGGGATTGCCCGCGCCTGGGAACAAATTCGGCAAGCGGATGCCGTGGTTTTTCTACACGACCTCACCCGTGCGGGCCAAAGCGCCTACCAAGAAGAGGACGCGCGCATCGCGGCCACACTCCAGCGCGACGTCGATGCCGCTATCCCGGTGTTACAGGTCTGGAACAAAGCCGATGCGGTCCCGACCCTTTCAAGGCTCCCAGATGCCATGTACTTGTCGGCCAAGACCGGCAGTGGCTTGGCTGACTTGCGAGCCCGTCTGTTGTCGATTGCCGGCTGGCAAGCGGGCGCCGGAGACAGCGTCTTCATCGCCCGCGAGAGGCATGTCCAGGCGCTTGCGCGCGTGACGCAAGCGCTGCACCAGGCGCATCTCATCTTGAGTCATGCCGACGCGGCATTGGACCTGCTGGCAGAAGAGTTGCGGCAAGCCCAAAACGCCTTGGGGGAAATCACAGGCGAGTTCAGCGCGGATGATTTGTTGGGTGTGATCTTTTCGCGTTTTTGCATCGGCAAGTAGCCGGCTACCCCTTGAGTACTTTTTCGGTGGCAATGGCCAAGGCTTCAGGCTTCCCCGACAACACCAGCGTATCGCCCTCCTCCAGCCGTGTGTCATCCTTCAGGGGGGCAGCGTGCCCTTGATGGCGACGTAACTGAACCAAGCGCACGCCCATGCCATGCCACGCCAGACTCTCGAGCGTCGCACCTAAACATTTGGCGCCCAATGGCAGCGTGACGCTGGTCAGGCGCTCATGCGCCAACTCGTCGATGTCATCATCGTCTGCGCCATGAAAATAGCCACGCAACAAGTCGTAACGGGCTTCGCGTTGCTCTTGCGTCACCCGAAGCACGCGCCGCATGGGCACCCCCATGAGCGCCAATGCATGGCTGGCAAGCATCAGGCTGCCTTCGATGGCTTCGGGCACCACTTCTGTGGCGCCCGCTTGCCGTAGCAAATCCAGGTCCCGGTCATCTCGCGTTCGCACGATCACCGGGACTTGCGGCGCATGGTCGCGCACATGCGCCAGCACCCGCAAGGCAGACGGTGTGTCGTGGTAGCTCACCACCACCGCAGCGGCGCGCGCCAAGCCTGCGGCCATCAAGCTGGGCAGGCGAGCCGCGTCGCCAAACACCACGCTTTGGCCAGCCGCCGCAGCCAGTCGAACGCGGTCGGGGTCCAGGTCCAGTGCCATGTGCGGAATGTTTTCTTGCATCAGCAAGCTCGCCATGTTTTGGCCACAGCGGCCATAGCCGCAAATGATCACGTGGGCTTCGTTGCGAATCGAGCGCTTGGCAATGCTGGTCAACTGCACAGACTGCAGCAACCAGTCGCTGGCCACCCATTTCATGACGATGCGGTCGCTGTACAAAATGATGAACGGTGTGGCCAGCATGGACAACACCATGGCCGCCAGCACCGGGCTCAGCCATTCGGGAGAAATCAAAGACTTTTCAGCCGCCAAGGACAGCAGCACAAAACCGAACTCGCCCGCCTGGGCCAGGTAAAGGCCGGTGCGCAGTGCCACCCCTGACGCCGCCCCCAAGAGCTTGGCCAACAGCGCGACCAAAGCCGCTTTGACGGCGAGGGGAAAAAGCGTCAGCAACAACACCAGGTGCCAGTTCTTGATCACGGCCCAGGCTTCCAGTTTCATGCCAATGGTGATGAAGAACAAGCCCAACAACACATCGTGGAATGGCCGAATATCCGTTTCAACTTGATGCTTGTATTCGGTTTCGGCAATCAACATGCCCGCCAAAAACGCGCCCAGGGCCAAGGACAGGCCCGCATGCTCTGTCAGCCAGGCCAGGCCCAGCGTGACCAGTAGCAGGTTCAGCATGAACAACTCTTCGCTCTTGCGCCGCACCACCACGGTCAGCCAAGAGCGCATCACTCGCGGGCCGCCCCACAGCAGCAAACCCACAAGGGCTGCGCCTTTTAAAAGCGCCAACGCCAGGTCCCACCACACATCACTGCCCGTGGGCATGGCCAGAGCAGGAATCAGCACCAGCAAGGGCACCACAGCCAAGTCCTGAAACAGCAGCACGCCCATGACACGCTGCCCGTGCTCGGAGGACAGCTCTAATCGCTCCGCCATCAGTCGCGCCACGATGGCGGTGCTGGACATGGCCAGCGCGGCCCCCAAGGCCACAGCGGCTTGCCACGACAAATCCCAGCTCAGGCCGATCCAAGAGAACACCATCACCAGGGCCATGTTGCCCAAAACGGCGCCCACAATGGTGAGAAAAACCTGGCCCAAGCCCAAGCCAAAAACCAAGTGCCGCATGCTGCGCAGCTTGGGCAAATTGAACTCCAAGCCAATCACAAACATCAGAAAGACCACGCCAAACTCGGCCAGATAACGAATGCCAGCCGAGTCGCGCGCCAGCGCCAGCGCATGGGGCCCAATGACAATACCTACCAGGAGGTAGCCCAGCATGGCCGGCAACTTCATGAAACGAAACGTCACCACGCCCAACACGGCGGCCAGCAAATACAACAAGGCCAAGTCAAGAGAGGTCATGAAGACATGGTAATGGCTCTGAAACACACTGACGGCTTGTGGGTCTATAAAATCAGGGAATGACGAATCCCACCGCCGCCACCTCTCGCCAAAGCTTGACCACATTGCAGGGCGAGCGCGTTCTTCAAATGGCCAGAGAAACGCTGGACATTGAGGCCACTGCGGTCCAACAAGTCGGGCAACGCTTGTCGGATAGTTTTGTGCAAGCGGTTCAGCGCATGTTGGCGATACCGGGCCGGGTGGTGGTGATGGGCATGGGCAAAAGCGGGCATGTCGGCCGCAAGATGGCCGCCACGCTGGCGTCAACCGGAACACCTGCGTTGTTCGTGCATCCCGCCGAGGCCAGCCATGGCGACCTGGGGATGGTGCAAGCCCAAGACTTGGTGCTGGCACTTTCCAACAGCGGCGAGAGCGATGAGTTGACGGCCATTTTGCCGGTCCTCAAGCGCCTGGGCATCCCCTTGGTGGCCATTACCGGGGGCCTTGACTCAACGCTGGCCAAGCATGCCGACATTGTGTTGGACAGCGGGGTGGCCAAAGAAGCCTGCCCCTTGAATTTGGCACCGACGGCCAGCACCACGGCCCAATTGGCTTTGGGCGATGCGCTGGCAGTCGCTTTGCTCGACGCCCGCGGCTTCAAGGCGGAAGACTTTGCCCGCTCCCATCCTGGCGGTGCACTGGGCCGACGCTTGCTCACCCATGTGCGAGACATCATGCGCCAAGGGGATGCGGTGCCTAGCGTGCCGCCGTCCGCCGATTTCAGCGCATTGATGCGCGAGATGAGCGCCAAGGGCTTGGGCGCGTCGGCCATTGTGGATGCCGAGCGGCGCGTCCTGGGCATTTTTACCGACGGTGACTTGAGACGGCTGATCGAGAAAGGGGTCGATCTGCGCGCGTTGACGGCCGCTGAGGTCATGCACCCCAACCCCCGAACCTTGCGTGACACCGCCTTGGCCGCCGAGGCGGCAGAGCAAATGGAGGCCCACCGCATCACCAGTTTGCTGGTCGTCGATGACCAGTCGCGTTTGTGTGGCGCTGTGAACAGCAACGATTTGATGCGTGCGAAGGTGATCTGATGAAACCCGTGCTGCAGCATGACCCTGCGCTGCTCTTGCGTGCCCAGCCGGTTCGGGTGGTCTTTTTTGACATCGATGGCGTCTTTACCGATGGTGGCTTGTATTTTTCGGAGCATGGTGAAACGCTCAAGCGGTTCCATACCCTGGACGGCCAAGGCATCAAGATGTTGCAACGCATGGGGATCACGCCCGCCGTGATCACCGGCCGCGACAGTGCGCCTTTGCGCTTGCGCTTGAAGGCCTTGGGCATCACGCATGCAGTTTTCGGAACCGAGGACAAGCGGCCCGCTGCCGAAAAAATATTGGCAGAACTTCAACTCAGCTGGGCACAGGCGGCCGCAGTGGGCGACGACTGGCCTGACCTTCCCGTGTTGACCCGCGTGGCTTTGGCTTGCGCGCCCAGCCAAGCGCACCCTGAGGTATTGGCGCGCGCCCATTTTGTCACTTCGCGCAGTGGCGGCTCCGGTGCGGTACGAGAGGTGTGCGACCTGTTGCTGGTCGCACATGCGCGCTATGCCGAGGCCTTGCGAGGCTACTTGGCATGAGCTTAGGTGCTTTGACGCCCGCGTTTGCACAACGCCCTCGCTCGTTGTGGCGCCGTTTGCGCGAAAGCCTGGATGCCTTGTTGCTTTATTTTCCGGTGGTGTTGATGGGCTTGCTGGCGATGTTGACCTACTGGCTCGTGCGCAACACGCCGCCGCCCCCAGACGAGGTTGTGCGAGCGCAGGCGCGCCACGTGCCTGACTATTTCATGCGCGACTTTGCTGTGAGAACTTTCGGTCCCAATGGGCGCTTTCAATCGGAAATTCAAGGCGTTGAAATTCGGCATTACCCCGACACCGACACCCTGGAAATAGACCAGCCGCGAATTCGTCGCACCGGTCCCCTTGGGCAAGTGACGGTGGCGCAAGCGGAAAAAGGCATCTCGAATGCCGATGGCTCAGAGGTTCAGTTGATGGGCGCAGCCACGGTGGTGCGTGAGGCGTTTGCGAGAAAAGACAGCGCAGCGCAGCCGCGATTTGAGTTGCGCAGCGAGTTTCTGCATTTTTTTGTGGACACAGACCGTGTACAAACGCATCTTCCCGTTGAGTTAATGCGCGGGCAGGACCGGTTTACCGCCGACCGCTTGGCGTACGACAACCTCGATCAGCGGGTGGAGCTGTCGGGCCGTGTCAGAGGGGTTTTGCAGCCAAGGCGCTGACCCCTTGCAGACAGCCCATGAAAAAGGCCTCCGAAGAGGCCTTTTGAAACCATACCGCTGGTGACGGCTCAATAAGCGTCGCCACCACCGCCGTAGCTGCCGCGGCCACCACCACTGCGGGGTGCTGCGCCATAGGGGCTGCGGAAGCTGCCATCGTTACCGCCGCCATCGCGACGGCCACCGCCGTAGCCGCCACCGCCTTCACGGCGTCCACCGCCACCGCCGCCGCCGTAGCCACCGCCACCACCGCCGCCATAACCGCCGCCGCCGCCACCACCAAAGCCACCGGTCCGCGGAGGACGGCGAGCTTCCATGGGGCGTGCCTCATTCACCACCAGGCTGCGGCCACCCAAGGGCTGGCCATTCATGCCTTCGATCGCGGCTTGGGCTTCGGCATCGCTGCCCATTTCCACAAAACCGAAACCTTTGGAACGGCCGGTGTCACGCTCCATCATCACTTTGGCGCTGGTGACAGCACCGAATTGGCCAAAGGCCTGTTCCAAATCACTGTCGCGCACCGAGTACGGCAGGTTGCCCACGTAAAGCTTGTTGCCCATGAAAAGGGACTCCTATAAACACATTAACGAAGCGATGGGGTCCCAGGGCACAACGCCAGAAAAGAAAGCGGGGGCGCGAAACTGACCGATCACCAGACTCGCCTGTCCCGCTCGTCAACACAAGAAAGGGACAGGCCAAACCATTATGAAACAGGAATTACTTGACAAACCAAGCGTTTATCCTAGTTTTTGCAATTTAAGGCTTAAAAACCACACCTAAGCTCTTGCTTACCAATCGCTCTCACGGTCTGGGGTTGCACCAATTTTGTGAATGCTGAGGTCTGCCCCCATGTATTCCTGTTCTTGGTCGAGTCGCAGGCCGCCCGCTAGAACGCGAATCACCCCATAAACGACCAAACCGCCCACCAAAGCCCAGACAACGCCCAGGCCTGTTCCAATCAATTGGCCTGTCAGCGTCACGCCACCCAAACCCCCCATGGCTTTGCTGCCAAAAAGACCTGCAGCGATGCCACCCCAGGTGCCGCACAGGCCGTGAAGGGGCCAAACCCCCAGCACATCGTCCACCTTCCACTTGTTTTGGGTCAAGGTGAACATGACGACAAAAAGCGCCCCGGCAATGGCGCCTACGGCCAAGGCACCCAACGGGTGCATGAGGTCAGAGCCGGCACAGACGGCGACCAGGCCGGCCAGGGGGCCGTTGTGGACAAAGCCGGGATCGTTACGACCCAGGATCAAGGCACTCAAGGTCCCCCCCACCATGGCCAACAGAGAGTTCACAGCCACCAAGCCGGACATTTTGTCCAGGGTCTGGGCGCTCATGACGTTGAAGCCAAACCAGCCCACAATCAAGATCCAGGCGCCCAACGCCAAAAAAGGAATGCTGGACGGGGGGTGCACCGACATGACGCCCCCTTTTCGGTAGCGGTTGTGACGCGCGCCCAACAGCAGCACGGCCGGCAAGGCAATCCAACCTCCAACCGCATGGACCACGACGGAGCCCGCAAAGTCATGGAACTCCTCGCCTGTGAAATCTTTGATCCAGGCTTGAATGCCGAACTTTTGGTTCCACGCGACGCCCTCAAAGAGCGGATAGACCACGCCCACAATGACAGCGGTTGCCAGCAATTGGGGCCAGAATTTGGCGCGTTCCGCAATGCCGCCCGAGATAATGGCCGGGATCGCAGCTGCAAAGGTCAGCAAAAAGAAGAATTTGACCAACTCATAGCCATTTTTCTCTGTCAGGGCTTCTGCACTGACAAAGAAGTTGGTGCCATAAGCGACGCCATAACCCACCAAGAAGTAAACCAAGGTGGACATGCTGAAGTCCACCAGGATTTTGACCAAGGCATTCACTTGGTTCTTTTTGCGAACTGTGCCCAGTTCTAGAAATGCAAAACCGGCGTGCATGGCCAAAACCATGATGGCGCCAAGCATGATGAACAAGGCATCCGCGCCCTGTTTGTGTGCGTCCATGAGTCTTCCTTGGAAAAATGTTCTTTTTTGGTGCGTTTTTGCCCTGTTTTTCAGGGTCGCACCAAATGCAAGCAAAATTCGCACCAAAAAGGCGGGCACATGCCTTTCCCCTGTATGGCGGCGATGGCGCGTTAACATTGGCACATGGAAGCATTTTGGTTGTCCACCGGCATCGTGGCGCTGGCGGAGATGGGTGACAAAACCCAGTTGTTGTCTCTGTTGCTGGCCGCGCGGTTCAAAAAGCCTTGGCCCATCGTTTGCGGTATTTTGGTCGCCACCCTGGCGAACCATGCCGCGGCGGGGGCCCTTGGGTCATGGGTCACGCATTGGCTTGGCCCTGTGGCGCTCAAGTGGGTGCTGATTGTTTCGTTCTGGGCCATGGCGGTTTGGATGCTCATTCCCGACAAAATCGACGACGAGGAAGCCCCGCAAGCCCCGCGCTGGGGGGTGTTTGGCACCACAGTGGTTGCGTTTTTCCTGGCGGAAATGGGCGATAAAACCCAAATTGCAACCGTCATGCTTGCGGCCGATTACCAGGCATGGGCTTGGGTGGTGGCGGGTACCACCCTGGGCATGATGCTGGCCAACGCGCCGGTGGTCTGGCTGGGCGAGCGCATCACGCGCCGCATTCCGCTGATGTGGGTGCATCGTGTCAGTGCCTTGATCTTTGCCGGCCTGGGCGTGGGGCTTTGGCTTTCCTGAAACGCTGAGGATTGGCTATACTGAACCCGGCGCCGATTTGCTCCAGCTTGCGGGCGCTTGAAAAAAGTACTGCTAAACACGGAGGCCACATCTGGCTTCGTGGTCAGCGATGCCAGGTTTGTTGATGTCCTTGATTGCCACACCCCGTTTCATGCATTTCCCAGATGCGCTGCCTTTGCAGAGCGGTGCCAGCGTGCGCGATTACACCTTGGCCTATGAAACCTATGGCGAATTAAATGCCGATCGCTCCAACGCGGTGCTGATTTGCCATGCCTTGAACGCGTCGCACCATGTGGCAGGCACTTACGAAGGCCAGGACAAAAGCGAAGGCTGGTGGGACAACATGATTGGCCCGGGCAAGCCGGTCGACACCCAACGGTTTTTCGTGATTGGCGTCAACAACCTGGGCTCCTGCTTTGGCTCCACCGGGCCCATGCATGTGAGCCCTGACACTGGGCGCGTGTACGGGGCCGACTTTCCCGTGGTAACGGTGGAAGATTGGGTCAACGCCCAGGCGCGTTTGCTTGACGCTTTGGGGATTGTGCAGTTGGCGGCCGTGATGGGGGGCAGCTTGGGCGGCATGCAGGCCCTAAGCTGGACGCTTCAATACCCGCAGCGCGTGCGCCATGCGGTGGTGGTGGCCAGCGCGCCTAACCTGACGGCAGAAAATATCGCCTTCAACGAGGTGGCGCGGCGCGCCATCGTGACCGACCCTGACTTTCACGGCGGTCATTTTTATCAGCACGGCGTCGTCCCCAAGCGAGGCTTGCGCATCGCGCGCATGGTGGGACACATCACCTACCTGAGCGACGATGTCATGAATGAAAAATTCGGGCGTGATTTGCGCGCAGCGGTCGTGGATGCCCAGGGGCGTACCACCGATGCGGGCGACTACCGCTACTCCACGCAAGAGGTGGAGTTTCAGATCGAAAGTTACTTGCGCTACCAGGGCGACAAATTCAGCGAGTACTTTGACGCCAACACCTACCTGCTGATCACACGTGCTTTGGACTATTTCGACCCGGCGCGGCACCACCAGGGCGATTTAAGCGCTGCGCTGGCCAAGACAGAAGCCAAGTTCCTGCTGGTGAGCTTCAGCACCGACTGGCGTTTTTCTCCTGCCCGTAGCCGAGAGATGGTCAAGGCCTTGCTGGACAACCACCGAGAGGTCAGCTACGCCGAAATCGATGCGCCACACGGTCATGACGCGTTTTTGCTGGACGACCCGCGCTACCTGTCTTTGGTGCGCTCTTATTTCGGGCGCATTGCGCAGGAGCTGCTGGCATGAGCGACGCCATCATTCGCCAGTTGGCCGAGCGGGTTCCCGTGGGCAGCCGGGTGCTGGACCTGGGCTGTGGCGACGGCGCCTTGCTGGCCTATTTGCAGGAGCACCGTGCCTGTACGGGTTATGGGGTGGAGCTGAGCGACGCCAATGTGCTGGCCTGTGTGAAGCGCGGCGTGCCTGTCTTGCAATTGAACCTGGACCAAGGGCTCAGCCTGTTTGCGGATCAGTCTTTTGACGTGGTGCTCCAAATTGACACTTTGCAACATTTGCGCAACGCCGAAACCATGTTGCAAGAAACCGCGCGGGTGGGGCGACTGGGCATCGTGGCCTTTCCCAACTTTGCCCACTGGCCCAACCGTCTGAGCATTTTGAAAGGCCGCATGCCGGTGACGCGGCGCCTGCCTTATCAGTGGTACGACACGCCAAATATTCGCGTCGGCACCTTTGACGATTTTGAGGTGCTGGCTCGTAAAAATGGCCTTCAAGTGCTGGAGGCCTTTGGCTTGCAAGACACGCGCGAGGTTCGCTGGATGCCGAATTGGCGCGCGGGCACCGCTGTTTTCAAATTCAAGGGCGCAGGCGCCTGAACATTTCCAAACTCACAGGAGCAGTCATCATGGGACATCTGGTTGTTTTGAAAGCAGCCGACGGATTTGAGAGCCAAGCCTACGTGGCCCAGCCTTCCATCAAACCGCGCGGCGCGATTGTTGTGCTGCAAGAAATTTTTGGCGTGAATGCGCATATCCGCGCCGTTGCCGATGGTTACGCGCTGGCAGGGTACCTGGCGATTGCGCCCGCCACATTTCATCGCGTCAAAACAGGGGTCGAATTGGGCTACACGCCCGAGGACATGAATGCCGGCTTCGCATTGAAAACCGCCGTCGAAGCATTGCCGTCACCGGGCGTGCTGTCTGACATTCAAGCGGCGGTGGACTATGCGGCCCAAACCTCGGGCGGCAAGGTCGGTGTCGTGGGGTATTGCTGGGGCGGCCTGCTGACCTGGCGAGCCGCGGGTGCCGTCAAGGGCGTGAGCGCGGCCGTGCCTTACTACGGCGGCGGCGTGACTTCCGAGGCCGAGATCAAGCGCGAGCCGGCTTGCCCTGTGCAAGCCCATTTTGGCAACAAGGACCACTGGATTCCGCTGGAGACCGTGGAGGCTTTCAAGCAGGCCCAACCGCAAGTGGAAGTGCATGTCTACGAAGCCGACCATGGCTTCAACTGTGACCACCGGGGCTCCTACAACGAACCGGCAGCCCATTTGGCCCTTGAGCGTGCTTTGGCGTTTTTCGCCAAGCACCTGGGCTGACCATCACAGAGACTTAGCGTGCCGTGCGCTGGAGGTGCTCGGCCGCATCCAGGGCGAAATAGGTCAGGATCCCGTCGGCACCGGCCCGTTTGAAAGCCAGCAAACTCTCCAGCATGACGGCCTCCTGATCAAGCCAGCCGTTTTTCGCCGCAGCCATGAGCATGGCGTATTCGCCGGACACTTGGTACACAAAGGTGGGAATCTGAAAACTTTCCTTGACGCGACGGACAATGTCCAAATAGGGCATGCCAGGCTTGACCATCACCATGTCGGCGCCTTCTTCGATGTCCATGGCCACCTCGCGCAGGGCCTCGTCGGTGTTGCCGGGGTCCATCTGGTAAACCTTCTTGTTGCTCTTGCCCAGGTTGCCCGCTGAGCCTACCGCATCTCGGAACGGGCCATAAAAAGCGCTGGCGTACTTGGCGCTGT